>Ga0209100_1000215_pt1 | contig 61696 bp, 46 predicted proteins | sample lystaG_FD_185480 | JGI IMG/M metagenome (GOLD analysis project Ga0209100, IMG submission 185480) | Glacier valley bacterial and archeal communities from Borup Fiord, Nunavut, Canada, to study Microbial Dark Matter (Phase II) -... | ecosystem: Environmental > Aquatic > Freshwater > Ice > Glacier ... | reverse complement strand
TTCACCAGTGCAGGTTTAAGGATGTGGCCCTGACAAGACTTGCAAGATGGTACGATCAGGTGGATAACTCGGGATTCCTGTCTTTTGGGACTGTTGCACGATCCATTCAGTCACACTATATGAACATCATCAACTTTTTTGAGAACCGTTCAACCAACGCATCGGCTGAATCATTCAATGCAAAGATCAAAGCTTTCAGAAGTCAATTTAGGGGAGTAAGAGATACACGATTCTTCCTTTTCAGACTTTCAAGAATTTTTGCATAATATGAAAAATCCTCAGATTTTTACGTTGATCCTGAATCGTTACCGATTCTCCTTCAAAAAAGGCATAAAAAAACTCCTCAACTAAAATTTGAGGAGTTTTTTGTTTGTGGAGCATAGCGGACTCGAACCGCTCACCTCGACACTGCCAGTGTCGCGCTCTAGCCAGATGAGCTAATGCCCCTTCAGATGCTTTCTGAAAGCGGCTGCAAATATACACTAAGTTTTTTATTTTAACTATCTTTGCATATTGAAAATGAATCATTTTTTGAAAAAAAACGACACAAATGCTGATAGTCAACACCACATACAACGTTTCTGAATCCATCGAAGAAGAATGGAAAGAATGGGTACTCATCGAATACATTCCTCAGGTAATAGCCCCCGGCTTATTAAACAAACCCCGTTTTCACCGTTTACTTATTGAAAATGAACCAGGTAATAAAAGTTACGCTCTTCAGTTTGAAGTAGAAGATCTGGATGCTCTCGAAACGTGGTTCAAAAACCACAGTTCCGAATTGCAAAAAACTCAAAGCGATAAGTTCCAGGAAAAAGTTTTGGGCTTTACGACCATTATGGAAATACTTGACCTGATTTAAAATGGAAGCGCCGTCCAATACCATCGTCAAAAAAGCGTCAAAAGCAATCAAGGATCGAATCATTTTAGGAATCGACCCCGGCACTACTGTCATGGGGTATGGTCTGATTAAAATTACAGACAACAAACCGGAAATGATGGCCATGGGCATATTGCAACTGGACAAATACGAAGATCATTACCTTCGGTTGCATAAAATTTTTGACCGGACGCTCAGTTTGATCGAGGAATATCTTCCAGATGAATTTGCCATCGAGGCTCAGTTTTTCGGTAAAAATGTACAGTCCATGCTCAAGCTTGGCAGGGCACAGGGTACCGCCATTGCCGCTGCACTTTCAAGGGATTTACCCATTTTTGAATACGCACCGCTTAAAATCAAGATGGCCATCACAGGCAATGGCCGTGCTTCGAAGGAACAGGTGGCCGATATGTTGCGCCGGCAACTCCGTATTCCGGCAGATGCCCTTCTACCCCAGCTGGATGCCACCGACGGTCTGGCAGCAGCACTTTGCCACTACCTTCAGACCAACCGCCCTTCCATGGAAACGCCCTTTAAAAGCTGGAAAGACTACATCGCAAAAAATCCGAAAAAAGTGAAGTAAAGGTTTACGGTTTTTTACAGGAAATCAATACCTTTTTCTCATCCATTAAAGTCGTAGCAAACAGATAAACGTCACCCCCCTCACGCAGCTTGGTTTTTTTACGAATTCCTGCCACCGTATTGGGGAAGTTTCGAACTGTAATGTTGGCTTTCTGAACTCCGGCCAATTGTGATTTCAGATCTTTTGGATGTAAAGGAAATACGGAATCAATCTGAAAAGCTCTGCCTGGAAAATCGGAAATCAATTTGTCTGAAGTATATAAATGGCTGTTTGGATGCAGTTTTCGTACATTAAATACTTGGGTCAAAATAGAAAATGCACCGGCCTTAAGCAAAGAGGCATTCGGTTCGTACAAATAGGCACCAGGAGTTTTCGCATAAACGCATTCTGCGCCGAGCTCTTCTCCTTTTTCAAATTGAAAAAGCTGGTCTTCCCTGTTGGATCGAATGTTGATGCAGTGTATTTCAGGAAATTCAGGATTGCTTCCTGACTTCAAAAGAAACAACAATTCCTTGCATTCACCGTCTACAGAAACAACATGCACTTCAATAGTCTCAGGCAGCGATTTCAAAGCCAGTGAAATATCCAGCATGGGTGAAAGTTTCACCAGAACATACCTCGATTTTTCAAGCAATAAGGGTTTCAAAAGGGTCAGATCAGGCTCACAATCGGACAAAGCGACAACTTTTCCACCTTTATGATCCCTGCGGGCCGGATCCAGAAAGATCAAATCAAAATTCTTTTTTGTAGAGACTTCCTTGGAAATAGTCCCTAAATATTGTGCACAATTACTAATAGCCTCAACCCCGTCACCCTGAACCACCTCGATCTGCTTCAGCCCCAAAACCTCAAAGTTATTTTTAGCCAATTCACAAAGTTCCACCTGCCTTTCCACATACAAAACCCTGTCAAAACCTTGAGCCAAAAAGGAACAATCCACACCAAATCCCCCAGTCAAATCGGCCATACAGTGAAAATCAAGCAGCTTAGCCACTATCTGCTGCTTGTAAATGGCCGTTGCTTCAGACGAACATTGTTCCAGTGAAAGAGAGGAAGGAAAAAGGATATCGGAATGTTTGTACCACGAAGGAATCTTTTGCTCTACAGCCTGATAACCGGCAATTTGCTGCAAAATTAAACGGGCATTCAAAGCGGAAAATCGCCCCAGCTTTAAAGCCAGGGCGGTTATATTACCGTGCAGGTTTGCTTGCACAAAATCTTTTTCAGCCTGAGTGAGCATATGGAAAGTCGTTTCGGCAAAGGTAGTTTCTTTTCGCAAAACTCGCAAAACTCGCAAAATCCACAAAAGTCACTAACGTCCCATCAACCCAGATAACCCTGAGCCAGCATGGCTTTAGCCACTTTCATAAATCCGGCCACATTTGCGCCGAGCATGTAATTGATGTATCCGTCAGGCTGCTTGCCATATTGAACACACTGGTCGTGAATGCTGGACATAATTTGTTTGAGTTTGGCATTCACTTCATCGGCAGTCCAGGTAAGGTGCATCGCATTCTGAGACATTTCCAGGCCGGATGTAGCCACTCCTCCTGCATTCACAGCCTTACCGGGCCCATACAGGATATTAGCGGCTATAAGTGCATCGATGGCCTCCGGCGTGCATCCCATGTTGGAAACTTCTCCCACACACTTCACACCATTGGCTATAAGCTGTTTGGCATCTTCCAGATTGAGTTCATTCTGAGTTGCGCAGGGAAGGGCTATATCCACTTTTTGCCCCCAGGGACGTTTGCCCGGATAAAATTTGGCTCCGAATTTTTCGGCATAAGGGGCTATTTCATCGTTGTTGCTTTCACGAAGTTCCAGCATGAAACTAATTTTTTCGGCAGTCAGGCCTTCATTATCATAAATGTAACCGTCAGGACCTGAAAGCGTCACCACCTTTGCGCCCATTTGGGTAGCTTTGGTTGCTGCACCCCAGGCTACATTTCCAAATCCAGAGATGGCAATGGTTTTACCTTCTATTCCAATACCTTTGGTAGCCAGCATTTGGCGGACAAAATACAAGGCACCATAACCGGTAGCCTCGGGACGTACCAAAGAACCGCCATATTCGAGACCTTTACCAGTAAAAACTCCGGTATTTTCACGGGCCAGTTTCTTGTACGTACCAAACAGGTAACCTATTTCACGGGCACCAACTCCTATATCACCTGCCGGAACATCTGTTTCCGGGCCAATATTTTGCCACAATTCCAACATGAGGCTGTGACAAAACCGTTGAATTTCAGCATCCGATTTTCCACGGGGGCTAAAATCGGAACCGCCCTTTGCACCGCCCATGGGCAGGGTTGTCAACGCATTTTTAAAAGTCTGCTCAAAACCCAGAAATTTTAGAATGGACAGATTCACAGAGGCGTGAAAACGAAGTCCGCCTTTGTATGGACCTATGGCATTGTTAAACTGAATGCGGTAACCAATATTTACCTGTACTGTTCCTGCATCATCGACCCAGGGCACTTTAAAGGTAAAAATGCGGTCCGGCTCGACCAAACGTTCCAGTATCTTGGCTTTCTCAAACTCCGGATGCTGATTATAGATGGATTCAACGCTGATTAAAACTTCCTGTACGGCTTGCAGGTATTCTCTTTCTCCCGGATGTTTGGATTCGAGACCAGCCATAAATTGCTTAATGATCATACCAATTAATTTAAATTCATATTCTATCGTGCATCTTCACAAAGCAGAAACTCTTTGTGCCTTCTTTCCTTCAAATTTAAAGAATAATCACCCAAAGAGCAAAAAATAATCACTAATTTTGTACATATACCTCTGAAAATTATGAACAGCGCACCCTCCTTCAAAAAATTATATTTCAAGGATACTTCGTTTGCCAAACTGATGACGAAGCGCATCTACAACATACTACTGATCGCCAGTAAATACGATGCTTTTACACTGGAAGATGATGGGCGTGTGGAAGAGCAGATTTTCAACGAATATGTTTCGTTAAATCTTCGTTATCCTCCACGTTTCACGCAGGTTTCCAATGGAGAGGAAGCCATTAAAGAACTGAACACCAACAACTACGAATTAATTATTTGCATGCCAAGTGACATGCGGGACAAAAGTTTTGAGTTTGCCAAAATCATCAAAATCAATCACGCTGAAATACCAATAGTTGTTCTGACGCCCTTTTCCAGAGAGGTTTCCAAGTACATAGCGAAAGCTGACCTTTCTGCCATAGACTATGTTTTCAGCTGGCTTGGAAATGCGGATCTTTTGCTAGCCATCATCAAACTGATTGAAGATCAGATGAATGTGGACCAGGATATTGAATCGGTGGGTGTCCGGGTCATTTTACTGGTGGAAGATTCTGTGAGGTTTTATTCGTCTATTCTGCCAAACCTCTATAAATTCGTCCTGGAGCAATCCAGAAATTTTGCAACGGAAGCCCTGAACGGACACCAACAGATGTTGCGAATGAGGGGCCGGCCAAAAATAGTATTGGCCCGGAGCTACGAGGAAGCAAAAACTATTTATAACAAGCACCACGACAACATGTTGGGAGTCATTTCTGACATGAGTTTTAACCGCAAGGGACAAAAAGACAAGGAGGCAGGTATTCGATTCTGTCGGAAAGTCAGAAACAACGATGCCGTATTGCCCATTATCCTAAACTCCTCGGATGTAAGCAATAGAATGTATGCAGGAGAACTGGATGCAGGATTCATTGATAAATCATCAAAAACATTTCCCCAGGAATTACGTCAATTGTTGACAGACACTTTCGGCTTTGGTGATTTTGTGTTTAAAGATCCTGAAACCGGAAAAGAAATAGCCCGGGTAAAAAATCTGAAGGATTTGCAGGAACAAATTTACCTGATACCCGACAACTCTCTGCGTTACCATCTGAGCCGCAATCATGCTTCACGCTGGTTGTATTCCCGCGCCATGTTTCCGTTGGCTAAGTTTATTGAAAACGTGCCCATGCAGGATTGTGAAGACACCATGGAGGCTAGAAAAATCATTTTCGAAGCTATTGTGATGTACCGTCGTACAAAAAACCGGGGAGTCATCGCTGAGTTTAAAAAAGATCGGTTCGACAAATATTCCAATTTTGTTCGTTTGGGTGAAGGATCCTTGGGTGGAAAAGGGCGTGGCCTGGCTTTTATTGATGGTTTGATCAAACGAAATGTGGAGCTGAGCGATTTTGAGGGTGTCAATGTTTGCATACCGAAAACATTGGTGCTCTGCACTGAAATTTTCGACCAGTTCATGGAGAGCAATTCATTGTATAAAATGGCATTGTCCAATGCTTCCGATGAGGAAATTCTGGAAGCATTTGTCGAATCGCACTTACCGGACGGTTTTAACGACAACCTGAGAGCATTTTTGACTGTTGTACAGAAGCCCATTGCCATCCGCTCTTCCAGCCTTTTGGAGGATGCCCATTACCAACCTTTTGCCGGCATTTATTCCACCTATATGATTCCATGGGATGAGGACATTGAAAAGGTGCTGTTAATGCTTAAAAAAGCCATCAAGGGTGTTTATGCCTCTGTTTTTTTTCAGAATAGCAAAGCCTATATGACGGCAACGTCCAATGTGATTGATCAGGAGAAAATGGCCATTATTCTGGAAGAAGTTTGTGGAATAGCGTATGGGGACCGCTACTACCCTACTTTTTCGGGTGTGGCACGATCCCTCAACTATTACCCCATCGGTCACGAAACGGCAGAAGACGGCATCGCTAATGTAGCTCTTGGTTTGGGTAAGCACATAGTGGATGGAGGTACCACCTTGCGATTTTCGCCCAAACATCCGCATAGCATATTGCAAATGAGCTCGTTGGACTTCGCGCTTCGTGAAACACAAAACACCTTTCTATGCCTGGATCTGACCAACAAAGATTTTCATCTAAATACAGACGACGGTCAGAATCTGTTAAAGATTAAAGTTCAGGATGCCGAAAAGGATGGAACACTGACCCACATTGCATCCACGTACGATCATGTGGATAATGTCTTGCGGGAAGGTTTGTGGGGAGCTGGCAGAAAAGTTATATCCTTTGCGCACATTCTTCAGAATGAAACATTTCCTCTGGCTAAAATTTTGGAACGCATTCTTTATTTAGGTCAGAATGAAATGGGACGCCCGGTGGAAATTGAATTTGCCGTGGAGCTGAATCCGGATGAGAATGGAAACAGTACTTTTTATTTGTTGCAAATACGTCCCATCGTAGACACCCAGGATATTTTGGAAGAAGATATTGACCTCATTCCAAAAGAGCAAATCCTCCTTAAAACCAAAAGAGCCCTGGGACATGGCATAGAAAACGAGGTCTATGATTTGGTTTACATCAAGCCAGAATGTTTTCAGTCTTCTACAAACCAGCTGACAGCATATGAAGTAGATAGGATAAACCGCCAGTTAACCCTGGAGGGGCGAGGGTATATTTTAATAGGTCCGGGTCGTTGGGGTTCCAGCGACACCTGGCTTGGCATTCCGGTGAAGTGGCCCAATATTGCATCTGCCCGCCTGATTGTGGAAACAGGCCTGACCAATTATCAGATAGACCCCAGTCAGGGTACCCATTTCTTCCAGAATCTGACATCTTTCGGGGTGAGTTATTACACCGTCAGCAACGGAAATGAGGGCGATTATTTTGATACGAAATACCTGAATGCTCAACCAGCACTTTTCGAGAATGAGTATTTACGCCACATCCGTTTTGAAAAACCGATGGTGATCAAAACCGATGGAAAGAAAAACATCGGAGTGGTGCTCAAACCTGAAACAAAAGAATAAGGCTCAATTGGATTGAACAACGACGACCTTTACCTGATGATCGGTATGTTGTTCCTGATGTTTGAAAACAACTTCAAGCGCCTCTTCTTCCGTTTTAAACATGGAATCAGGCAAATCACCCTGAGCACATACGGCTCGGTAACAAACCAAATATTTATTGTTTTTGGATTCAATTTTGCCCATGACCGTTATTATTTATTCAAGTTGAAATTGATTGGAAAAGCAAACCTCAGCCCTATCTTGTTGCGTTCAAACAGCTTGAAAGTTGTTTCTGTCGTTTTAAATACATCAGTAAAGCAGTAATAAATTTCGGTATTCACCATCGATTTTTCATCCTTCTGGTTTTTAAATGGTATAATAAAACCCAAAGTTAAGTTGGTGATGGGATTCTGATTTTCTGTAAACCGAAAAGCCGGAAACAAATGAATTCCCACGCTGTTATTTTTAAGCATGAAATAATACAGATCAAAGGAGCCAACCCATTCATTCTGACTTTTTTTCAAGTCACCAGTATATGCTGAATATTTTTTGGTGGACGTTCTGTCCCCTGCACGAAGGCCGTACTCAGTAATTTCTGTCAGTTCTATAGTCGATAAATCCTCGTAATTGCTTTTATAATGATAAGTCAAAGCGGCTGAAACGAAAAACGTTTTGAACGTCCATGCAGACCAATGGTAAAAGGAATATTGAGCCCTGAATTCATGGCTGATCACTTTTTCTTTTTGTACCTGATTCGAAAACTCCAAACTGGGATTGAACGTTTTAAACGCATCGTTGCTCAGTTTATAACCAACGGAAAACCATCCCATCCGAAATCCTTCAACAGGAAGGGTAGTTATACCGACTTCATTCAACTGATCGATCTGACTATTCCTTAAACGAATCTTACTTTCCAGCATCCATTTTCCAGTGGACATTTCCTTCAGGCGATTGTCCATAAATTTCAGTTTCATATCCAGGCTGGCTCGTTCATAATCCAGACTATCCAGACGAATTTCTACATTTTCACCGGCTTGCTTTTCGAGTTCTATCCGGCTTTTGTCCAGAATAAGCAAACGTTTGCTTAGTTTGGCCCTTTCCAGCTTCAGCATATTATACTCCTGATATTTAACCAGATACAAAGAATCTGACGAAAATGTTTCCATGATTTTAATCCTTTTATCTGAAAAAGCCTTGTAATCTGCAACATCGTATTCGAGTGATCGCCCCTGCAACCTATTGATGAAATTGAATTGCACATCCAACGAAAGATTGGTATTTAATTCAGAATGATTGAATATTTCAAAAATACCGTCTGAAATGCCCCCACTGGCTTTAAGGGCAATTATATTTCCATTACTGAAAATATAATTGGGTGCGAAATTCACTTTTGGATTTCCAGGATCGAACGAGGCAAAACCTCCAATTGTATTGACGGCCTGTCCTGTTATCAGGTAACTGAATTGATTATTGATCAGTCTATTAAAATCCCCGGCAGAAAGGGTATCCTTTCTTTTTAATACGTCATTTTCCCCATGTGCAAAGTGGGAGAAAAAGATCATCAGTGCGATAAATAAAAACCGTTTCATCGTTTAATACTATTTTGCTTTCGTCTCACTGGCTGGTGCAATTGAACTGCGGAGTTTCACCAGTTTATTCAGAATATCAAACCAGAAAGGCGCCCCCAAGGAAATAGCTAAAGTAGTGAGCATCCAGCCAATAAGCGATTTAAAAAGACAACCGGCATAATGACACGTTTTCTGAAACAAGGTACAATCCTCGTGAAGATACGAGTTCACATTAGCCGGCATTTTCCCATTTTTTACACAATCACAAGGAGTCATTTTAAAGGAGCCAATACCCATTCCCAAAACACCGTTGGTTTTCGATATATCTACCTGAATTAAAGAGTCGGCAAGCTTAACATACTTATCCCTCAAAACCGCCAGGGAATCGTATCGTTGCAAATTGACCGAATCTGTCTGGCTGGCACTTAATGTAGTATCAATGACCGAAACAGGCACATTCGGTTTATTCCCATTCAGTGCATAGACTTTTTCCAGATCTGCATGTTCTTTAACAAAGGTCGTAGACATACTGACCACCTGATTCCGCAAATTCTCGTCGTTTTCCAATTTGTCCACTATCTGAAGTGTATCCACATTAAATAAAACAACAAGGATAAAACTGATGATCATCAAAATGATTTGCGTGTATTTCTTGTACCAGCCGGTAATTCTTTCCATCATTTCATCGAACCAACTTTCCAGTTCAGCCTTGAAATTCTGAAGATTGCCCTGAGCACTTGACCATAAAGTGTTCAGCTGTATCAGGGTATCATCGGGTATACGTACTTGTCCCCAATTAAATTGACCGTCGGTTAAAGCCTGACTTATGTCTTTTTCGAGCTTGGCTTCTGTTTTGAAGCTTTGTCCACTCAACAGTTCGATGACCACTTTGGAAAAAGTATCCCGCTTGATGTACGATGCATTTTCTGAAAAACTCCCCTGACTCAGGTATTTAATGTGTGGGTGTGAATAGAATAAAGCTAGAATAGAAGGGTCTTTTTCCCTTTTATCTTTGGGGACGGCATCTTTTGTCTCCCTGGTGTTAATAGACAGTAAGGGCACCACCGGTTTCCCGGATTTTTTTCGTTTCTCTTCCGGACTTTTTTTAAACAAGCTCAACAGCCTCCTGAAATGGCTGTGATAAATATCAGAATCCTGAAGCATTCTGGCGATACCTTGTTCTAGGATTTTGGATCTGAATCCAAAAAAAGTGGCGATTAATTCCTGAAAAATAGAGATGAGCAGGCTATACAAAAGGTAAATAAAAAATAGCCCGATACATACATCAACGACAATGGGCACGTTCATTGTTTTTTATAGTTAGGTTAAGATTAGACACTTAGAACCTATAAAATATAAAGAACAAAAAAAAGTTGGAAAAGTTTATTCAGCGGCAATCAGAAAAGTGACACATGCACCAACGGCCTCAATCAGGCTCTGAGGGGTCAGGAACAATTGCAATCCTCTTTGACCGGCACTGACATAAATGCGGTCAAAATCGAGGCAGGTTTCATGAATGTAGGTAGGAAAATGTTTTTTCATCCCAATGGGGGAACAGGCACCGCGAATATATCCGGTTACAGGCAAAAGCTCTTTCATCGGAATCATGTCGCATTTTTTATTCCCGGACTCTTTGGCTGCCTTTTTCAGATCAACCTCATCAGCACCCGGGATGATACACACAAAATAGCCGGATTTATCCCCTTTCAGCACCAAAGTCTTAAATACCTTCTCAATGGGCTCGTTCAACTGTTCAGCCACATGAGCGGCAGCAAGATCGGATTCATCCACCGTATACGAAATCAATTCGTACGTTATTTTGGCTTTATCGAGCAATCTGGCTGCGTTGGTTTTTTCGATTTTCATCCGGGACTACTCTTTTCTCCGACCTGATTCCAGAAGATTTGTGTATTGAGAGGCAATGTTCGATTCAAAGCCAACAAACTTACGATCGAGCAGTTCTGTTTGTATCTTTTTTTCATCGGCATTCATAAAGGAGTATTGAATGCTGTTGTAAACAAAACTCTTCATTTCCTTGTAACTAAAAATGTATCTGGAGGCAAGTTTGACATATTCCACCGTCAGATTATTTCTGGATACACCGGCATCATCGGTCGATATAACAAGGGGAATTCCCGCTTTGAAATAAATGTTGATGGGATGGTTTTCATCTCGAACACCCAGAATTAATTCGTTGCTAGTCAGGTTTATTTCAACAGCTACATGATTGTTTTTCATTTGTTTGAGCAATTCCATAGGTTTGCTTTCATAGGGTAAATCCACTCCATGACCAATCCTGTTTGCTTTGGCCACAAAAACGGCATCCCCGATGTGATAGGTCAAATCTTCCGGTTTAACCATACCCATGGCCAGTTCGCCAGCATGCATAGAAGTTTTTACATTTGGAAATTTAACTTTCAAAAACTTAAACATCTGCATGTGCAACCAATAATCTCTCATCGCTACAACACCATTCTCAGGGCCCACAATATTCACACCTACCAGAAGGGACGATTTATCTCTGTTCACAGCATCAAAACAACTGAAAAGCTTAGTGAATACATCATCGGCTTTCGAATTTCTGGAGGCATAGGTTAGAAACTTCATAGTAAAATCAGCGTCATCGATGTTTTCGTGGTAGCGGTACAGGTTATCACCATAGTTTTTAATATAATGCGTATACAACGTATCTGAAGACAACTGGTTTGACATGGATGTCAAATACTTATTGAGTTGGTCGGTATCTTTGATTTTTTGAAAATACATCAACGACTCCAGGGTATAGGGAGGATAAAGGGTCTTAAACGTCGGGGAACTCAACATGGTTTCGATGTACTGAATATTCTCCTTTTTTGCCCTGAATTTTAAACTGGCCAAACCAGCCTTATAATCCATGGCACTAATGGACCCAAAATACGAAAAGGTGTTGAAAAAATGTTGGTCTGGCTGATTCTGAATGGGACAGTAATTTGAGAAATCCATATCAGACCAGGTGTCCAGAACGGCCCTGTACAAAGTGCTGTTGTTTCTCAACGAGTCTATGGTGATAAACGGTTTTTTTAAAGTGCCAGTATAATCGAGCCGGTACGTTTCGCTATTGATGGTCAATTGCTTAGCATCAGCCCAATCCAGATAAGTTTCCGCATAAAGTGCTCCTGAATAATGGTGGTGAATATCTCCGCCTTTTGGCATCTGTGAAAAAAATAAAGTGAGTTGGGCGTTGTCTTTTTCCTTTTTGAGTAAATCAAAATATGTTTCTGTCAAATCCTCATTTTCATTCGAAGGCATTTTTTTCAACTGACATCCTTCCACGATGAAAGACAATAGAATAGGTACAATAAGGGCATTGATTTTCATAGAAACTGATTTTATCGTTAAGGTTATTCTATTTGTACAAATGTTAAAATTAAAGGCAAATGTACAAATATTAAATAGCTGAACAAAAAGAATTCCATACATTTGCGAGCAATAGAAACCTCATATGAAAAGGATATTAATTCAAAGCAAAAAAATCGAAAAGCTCGATTATACAGACACAAAATTGCCTGAAACTGAATACGAAGATTGCCTCTTCCTGAATTGCATTTTTTACAATTCGGACCTGTCCAATGTCAATTTTGAAAAATGCACGTTTGATGGTTGCGATTTTAGCATGGCAAAGCTCAACAACGTTCGTCTGATGGATGTCCGGTTTATAAACTGCAAACTTCTGGGGCTGCATTTTGACGATTGCAACGATTTCATTATGAGTGTTTATTTTGAAAAGTGCACGTTGAGACTTTCTTCTTTTTATAAGCTCAAACTCCGAAAAACACAGTTTATCGATTGCAATTTGCAAGAGACGGATTTTTCGGAAGCCGACTTGAGTGGATCGGTTTTTGACAACTGCGATATGCTGAGGGCCATTTTTGACTTCACCAATTTAGAGAAAGCCGACTTTTATACCTCCTTTCATTACTCCATCAACCCCGAAAAAAATAAACTAAAAGGAGGCAGATTCTCCAAATCAGAAGTGATAGGGCTATTGGATAGCTATAATTTAAAAATTGAGTCTTAAAGCTTTTCTTTCAGATACTTGCCTGTATAACTGTCTTCGCAATTCACGATTTCTTCCGGCGTACCTTCAAAAACCAGATTGCCACCTTTATCTCCACCTTCAGGACCCAGATCGATGAGGTGGTCTGCATTCTTGATGATTTCCATGTTGTGTTCGATGATGATCACGGTATGTCCTTTGGCTATCAATGCATTGAAAGCTTCCAGAAGAATACGGATATCGTGAAAATGCAAACCTGTGGTGGGTTCATCAAAAACATAGATGGTGGGGTCAGGATGCTCTGCACTCAGGAAAAAGGCCAGCTTGACGCGTTGACTTTCACCGCCCGAGAGCGTTGAAGAAGACTGACCAAGTTTGATATAGCCCAATCCAACATCCTGCAAGGGCTTGAGCTTCTTCACAATTTTCTTTTCGGCAGAAGCTACTTTTTCGCCAAAAAATTCAATGGCCTGGTTGACTGTCATATTGAGTACATCCGAAATGCTTTTCTCGCGGTAATGTACATCCAGAATATCCTGTTTAAAGCGTTTGCCGTGACAGGCCTCGCAGGGCAAAATAAGATCGGCCATAAACTGCATCTCAACGGTGATGGTGCCTTCGCCCTGACATTCGTCACAACGTCCACCAGCCACATTGAAGGAAAAATACGATGGTGAATAGCCCATTTGTTTGGATAAAGTCTGATCTGAGAAGAGTTTACGGATCTCATCGTAGGCTTTCAAATAGGTCACCGGATTGGAGCGGGAAGATTTACCGATGGGATTCTGGTCCACAAATTCAATATCGGAAGCCAGGTGCATATCCCCTTTTAAATCACCGAAAGAACCTGCGCGGTCTGCTGTTCCACCATAATACCTTTTCATGGCAGAAAAGAAAATATCACGCACCAGCGACGATTTTCCGGAGCCGCTTACTCCTGTTACCACAGTCAGAATATTGAGCGGAAATTTCACATCGATGCCTTTCAGGTTGTTCTGACGAGCCGATAAAACTTCAATGTAATTGTTCCACGACCTGCGGTGTGTAGGTACAGGGATTTTTTCAACTCCGGTTAAATACTTTAACGTGTAGCTGCGTTCCATCAGATTGTTGTCCTGAGTGGTTGCACCACCATCGGCTATTCGGACCAAATCGGCCACTTCACCCTGATACACCACTTCACCACCCAATCGACCTGCATCAGGGCCAATATCGATGATGTAGTCTGCAGCACGCATAATTTCTTCATCGTGTTCTACCACCACAACCGTATTTCCCAAAGCCTGCAACTGCCTCAGCACTTTGACCAGCAAGTAGGTGTCCCGGGAATGCAGACCTATACTGGGTTCATCCAAAATATACAAAGACCCAACCAAACTGCTACCCAGCGAGGTAGCCAAATTGATGCGCTGACTCTCACCACCTGAAAGAGAAGCAGACAAACGATTCAGGGTCAGATACCCTAAGCCCACGTCCAGCAAAAATTGGATGCGGTTTTTAATTTCGAGCAGCAGACGCTTGGAGACTGCCTGATCGGTTTCATCCAATTCCAGTCCATCAAAGAAAAGTTGCAGCACGTTGATGGGTAAATCCACCAATTCTGAGATGGATTTTCCACCTATTTTTACATAGGATGCTTGTTTTTTTAAACGCGTACCCCCACATTCGGGGCAAACGGTCTTGCCTCTATAGCGGGCAAGCATCACACGATATTGTATCTTGTACTGGTTTTCTTCCAGCATGGCAAAAAAGCGATTCAAGCCTTGAAAATATTCATTGCCTGTCCAAACCAGTTTTCGTTCGGCATCGGTTAGTTGATACCAAGGTCTGAAGGCTGGAAAATCAAACTTATCGGCGTTTTGAACGAGTTGGTCTTTCCATTCGCCCATTTTATCGCCGCGCCAGCAAAAAACAGCCTCATCGTAGATGGAAAGAGACTTATTGGGTACCACCAGTTCTTCGTCTATACCAATCACTTTCCCAAAACCTTCACAAACCGGACAAGCTCCTGCCGGGGAATTAAAACTGAAAAATTCATCGGTCGGCTCGTCAAACAGCATGCCGTCGGCTTCAAACTGCTTGGAAAAAAAGTGGAGCTTTTCCTCATCGGCAGCAAACATACGGATGTAACAACTGTTTTGACCCTCGTAAAAAGCCGTTTCCACAGAATCGGCTATCCGGCTTCGAACTTCTTTGTCCGTCTGAACAGTCAGGCGGTCAATCAGCAGAAAAAGAGCATCATCCGGACAGTTTATTAAGACCTCCGATTCGGTTGGGGCATCAACGGTATTATCCGATTTGATCAAATCTTCAATCCGATACGTCACACCATTGGCCTCAAGCCTGTTAAAACCTTGCTTCATCAACATTTCCAGCTGAAAAGACAAACTCCGGCCTTCGGGAACAATGACAGGGCAAAGCACATAAAAACGGGTATCCAGCGAAAAGCTGTAAATAAAATTTAAAACATCCTCAATCTGATGTTTCTTAACCAAATCGCCAGTAATGGGAGAATATGTTTTACCAATGCGGGCATAAAGCATGCGCAGGTAATCGTAAATTTCAGTGGAGGTTCCAACTGTAGAACGTGGATTGCGGGTATTGACCTTTTGTTCAATGGCAATAGCCGGGGGAATTCCTTTAATAAAATCAACCTCAGGTTTGTCTATTCTTCCCAGAAACTGCCTGGCGTAGGAGGATAAACTTTCCACATAACGGCGTTGCCCTTCTGCATAAAGCGTATCAAATGCCAGGGAAGATTTCCCAGAGCCGGATAAACCGGTGATTACGACCAGTCTATTCCTGGGGATGCGCACATCAACGTTTTTGAGGTTGTTCACCCGTGCACCCTTAATTTCGATAAATTTTTCAGTCGCCATTTTCGGATTTTATAAACCGCAAAAATACGATTTTTAGCTTGAAAAAGCTATCTTTGCCGCTTAATTAAACAAGCTTTCATTTCTTTTATGCACATACTGAAACATTTTTGCGTCTTTTTTATCGTATTGGTTCTTGCCTTGAATACCTCAGCTCAGACACCTCCAAAACGGGCGTTTCGCGGCACATGGGTCCAAACGGTTGGCCAAAGCAAATATTCAAAAATGTCTCAACAGGAAATGAAAACCTATTTTACCAACCTGCTGGATGGTTTTCAAAAGGATGGAATTAACGTTGTACTTTTTCAGATTCGCCCCGAGGCAGATGCCTGGTACGATTCCCCCTACGAACCCTGGAGCCGCTACATCACTGGCGTACAGGGTCAGAATCCAGGCTGGGATCCCTTGGCATTCCTGGTCAAAGAATGCCACAAACGGAACATCGACCTTCACGCCTGGCTCAATCCATACCGCGCGCGCTCCACTCCAGGCAATAAGTTGTCACAAAATCACATTTTTTACAAACATCAGGATTGGTTTATCAATTACGGCAATTACCTCTGGTTTGACCCGGGAAATCCAGCCTGCAGAGAATTCATCAAGACGGTCGTCAGAGACATTGTGAAACGCTACGACATTGATGCCATTCACATGGATGATTATTTTTACCCCTATCCCATCGTGGAAAGTCAATTCAACGATTCCAAAAGTTTTTTGACCTATGGCCTGGCAAAAGGATTTACCGCCAATCAGAAATCAGACTGGAGACGCGACAACATCAATACATTGATCCGTGAATTGCACGCAGTTGTTCACAACACAAAACCGTGGGTGGAATTTGGTGTTAGTCCTTTTGGCATTTACAGAAATAAAAGAAACGACCCAAAGGGAAGTCAAACAAACGGCCTGAGCAACTACGACGATTTGTTTGCCGATATTATTTACTGGTTAAAAATGGGTTGGGTCGATTACAACATTCCACAGCTCTATTGGGAAATTGGTCATCGGGTAGCGGATTATGAGATTTTACTGGAATGGTGGTCAGAAAATTCGTACAACATTCCTTTGTACATTGGTCAGGATGTATTACGAACCTTAAAACCTGACAGCCTGAAACGTAACCAATTGCACCGAAAGATGATTCTAGCCTGTGAAAATACCAAAGTGACAGGTAATTGTTTCTGGCCTGGCTACGAACTTGAACGTAATGCGGGTGGTGTGGCAGACAGCCTGCGGAAAGTCTATCACCGGTACCCAGCACTTCATCCTGCCAACAACAGTTTTGACCAAACGCCGCCAAAAAGTATCCGAAACCTGGTTTACCTCAAGAATAAAGACAAAAGTCTGCTTATTTCTTGGGACGCTCCTCTTTCCAAACTGGAAATGGATAAAGCGGTGTATTATGTTATCTATCGTTTTGACAGTATGGGAGATATAGATTTGGAAGATCCCCGCAACATCGTTTCCATCAGTCGGGAAGCAAAATACTCCATTCCTAAAAAAACAGAACCTCACAAAGTCTATGTAGTCACTGCTATAGACCGTTGCCACAACGAAAGTCGCGGAGAATTCATTGAAGTGCCTGATTAAATTTAGCTGGCTTCTGACTTCTGTTTTAATTTTCGGAAATACATATCCAGTCCAAGTAAAATGAGGACCAGAAAAGCGATGTAGAAAAAGAATCCAAACAGTGAAGCGGAATCCGATAAAAATTTAAAAGGATTTTCCGGGAGTGAAAAATGGACCAACAGATAATATTTTAGTCCAAGAATGGTACCTGCAATCATGGTGAGTGACACCATACTAACCAGACACAAATTTAAAACGGCAGAGCGCATTTTCTTCTTCACTGCTTCAGCCTGAATCGTCCTCATCAAACGACTTTCAAAGTCGTAAGGCAAATCCCCTTTCTCTCTGGATTGGAGTACTTTTTTCAATGCAGTGTCTTGATTCATCTTTTTTCGTTTTTAACCAGTGCGTAAATCTTTTTTCGTACCCGGTATAATTTCACCTTTACATTTTCCGATGTAAGTTGCAGGATGGAAGCAACCTCGATGATGGATTTTTCATCCGTATAATAAAGGGTTATCAATGCCCTTTCTTCCATATTGAGCAGCTCGATGGCCTGCTCCAACTTCTGCAACAGCACTTCGTCCTCTTCGTTGTTTAAAAAGGCATCAACGGCTTCATCAGGCACATTCTCTATCTTTTTTTCATCCAGAACCGGAAACCACATTCGCCGTTTTCGGGTTGCTGAAACAGCGGTATTATACGCTATCCGATACAACCAGGTGGAAAAACTGCAATCGCCTTTATAGGTATCCAACTTTTTAAATGCCTTTATAAAAGTATCCTGCGTCAATTCTTCCGCATCTTCCCGGCAAGGAACAATTCGAACGATCATGGAATGAATGGGGCGACTGTAACGTTGCAAGAAGTAAGAAAACGGTTCGGTTTCCCCTTCTAAAATACGGCGGATGCACTCCATTTCATTCTGCTGTTCCATAATTATCTGTTAGACGCAGTCACTGATTTTTGGTTACAGCTTATGAACACAAATTTCAGGCAAAAAGTTTTTTTACTAAAAGTGTAACCAAATTTAAAGACATGCGTCAAACACTGCAAAGAACAAAATTATTCACTTTAAAACAAATATGTTATGATGGATTTTATTATGGCTCCGCTTATTGTCGGAATCGTTACACTGGGTATTTATAAACTGTTTGAATTGTTTGTGCGCAGAAAGGAACGCATCATTATCATTGAGAAAATGGGCGAAAAATTTGACCCCACCATGATTGAAAGTTCGTTTTCCTTTTCCATTAATGATGGAAAAGCGTCAGCTTTTAGCACGTTAAAATTGGCTTGCTTGCTTTTAGGAATCGGATTGGGATTGATGGTAGGATTTTTCGTGGTACTGAATACACTTGGAGTTTCCTCAAATCCAGATATTAACTGGCAGTACAGAGAAACGACAGGTGTGATTTACGGCGCATCTGTTCTCCTTTTCGGCGGACTTGGTTTACTGGTTGCCTTTCTGATTGAAATGAAAAACAGTAAGAAAATCGAAAAATAAGTCCTGTTTTTACACTATAAAACGGTTGAAAAGCTTCTAAAAAAGAGCTTTTCAACCGTTTTATATTTCAATATTATTCATTGAACGTGAATTAAGTATTTATTGGTTTATTGGTTATATACTACTCACAATAGTTGCGGATGAAAAATATTCAGTATATTTGACAATAGAATAGGTTTTCAGATTAAAGATTGAATATGAAGAATTTTGAAGAAGAGATAATTAAGAAACACTATGTTTCACTGGCTTCAAAAATGGAAAATGCCAGGGAGAAGTTAAACCATCCGCTCACTTTAACGGAAAAGAATTTATACGCACATTTATCCATAGACCAAAAATTGGATCATTTTAAACGTGGAACAGATTACGTAAACTTTTCGCCCGATCGCGTTGCCATGCAGGATGCTACAGCTCAAATGGCCTTACTCCAACTGATGAATTCTGGAAGAACCCATGTGGCTGTTCCAACCACCGTCCATTGCGACCACCTTATTTTAGCGCATATTTCAGCATTAGAAGATCTGAAAAATGCCAATACAGTAAATAGTGAAGTCTACGATTTTCTGAAAAATGTTTCCAACAAATTTGGAATCGGCTTTTGGAAACCCGGAGCTGGCATCATACATCAGGTCGTTCTCGAAAATTACGCTTTTCCCGGCGGCATGATGATCGGTACAGATTCCCATACGCCCAATGCTGGCGGTTTGGGTATGATTGCCATCGGTGTAGGTGGAGCAGACGCAGTGGATGTTATGGCCGGTATGCCCTGGGAATTGAAAATGCCTAAAATTATCGGTGTCAAACTGACTGGTTCCCTTTCAGGATGGGCTTCACCCAAAGATGTGATACTAAAACTTGCAGGCATTTTAACGGTTAAAGGTGGAACAAATTCCATCATCGAATATTTCGGATCGGGTACTCATTCCATTTCAGCCACTGGCAAAGGAACCATTTGCAACATGGGTGCAGAAGTTGGAGCCACTACTTCCATTTTTCCCTACGATGAAAAAATAACGGCCTACCTTCTTGCAACAGATCGCAAAGAGGTGGCAGATTTAGCTTTGGAGTATTCAGAGCACCTTCAGGCAGACCCTGAAGTACTGGCCAACCCCGAACACTACTACGACCAAGTCATCGAAATTGATTTAAATACTCTGGAGCCATACATTAACGGGCCTTTCACACCCGATGCCGCCTACCCCATTTCTGATTTTGCGAAGGCTGTAGCCGAAAATGGATACCCGCAAAAGCTGGAAGCCGGACTGATTGGATCTTGCACCAACTCCTCCTACGAAGACCTTTCCAGAGCAGCTTCCGTAGTTCGCTCAGCCAAAGAAAAAAATCTGAAAGCCAAGGCTCAGTTCATTATAAATCCAGGATCTGAAAAAGTACGTTACACGGCAGAACGAGACGGCCTTCTGGCTGAATTCGAATCGGTCGGTGCCGTGGTCATGGCCAATGCCTGCGGACCCTGCATCGGACAATGGAAACGGCCAATGGATGTGCCCAATCGTCCAAATTCCATTCTGACCTCTTTCAACCGAAATTTTGCTAAACGAAACGACGGAAACCCAAACACGCATACATTCATCAGTTCACCGGAAATTGTTGCAGCGTTGAGTATTGCCGGAGACTTGTGCTTTAACCCGTTGACAGATTTTCTGATCAATGAAAAGGGCGAGAAAGTGATGTTGACACCTCCCGTAGGTTATGAATTACCACCTACCGGTTTTGACGTGAAAGATGCAGGTTTAATAGAACCGGACAGTGAAGGTTCCAAAGTTGAAATTGTGATAGACCCGACATCCGGCAGACTTCAGAAACTTCAACCATTTAAACCCTGGGATGGCAAAGACCTTCTGAACTTGTGTCTTCTCATCAAGGCAAAAGGGAAATGCACCACCGACCATATCTCGATGGCAGGTCCCTGGCTGCAATTTCGCGGACATCTGGACAAGATCTCTGACAATTTACTGATGGGCGCTGTCAACGCCTTCAACGACCGTACCAATGCAGTCCTTGACCCTTCCAACGGAGATTACATAGCCGTTTCCGCCCTTGCACGAAAATATAAAAGTGTATGCAAAGGTTCTATTGTCGTTGCCGAAGAAAATTACGGGGAAGGATCTTCCAGAGAGCATGCAGCCATGGAACCACGGTTTTTGAACGTTAAAACAGTTCTGGTTAAATCGTTTGCCCGCATCCACGAAACAAATCTGAAAAAACAAGGGGTTTTGGCACTCACCTTTAAAAACAAAAAAGACTACGAAAAAATACGCGAAGACGATCACATTAGCATTATCGGCCTGGAACATTTCACTCCGGAAAAGCCACTAACCGTCAGCCTGAATCACAGCGACGGAACAACGGAACATTTCGAAGTGAACCATACCTACAATCAGTTTCAAATAGATTGGTTCAAAGCCGGAAGTGCACTGAATGCCCTTAATAATTAAATTTTAAAATTAAAAATATGCAAAACGACTATATGATTTACAAACTGTCTGAAACCATTAAGACAACGAGTCGCATCGACCGTGAATTGTTTACAAAATTCAATGTAAAACGCGGATTGCGCAACGATGACCACACCGGTGTACTGGTAGGTCTGAGCAAAATCGGTGATGTAGTAGGTTATGAAAAAGACGAAGAGGGTAAGCTTAAAGCAATTCCCGGAAAGCTTTACTACCGAGGCATAGACGTAGAAGACCTGGTACATGGTTTTCAGGTGGAAGAACGTCTTGGTTTTGAAGAAACTGCTTTTCTCATTCTTTCGGGCAATTTACCCGATAAAGAGGAATTGTCCATTTTCTGCAACATTCTGAATCAGGCCATGCCATTGGAACAAAAGGCCAAAATGAATATTCTGGACCTGGAAGGACAAAACATCATGAATATACTTTCAAGAAGTGTACTGGAAATGTACACTTTTGATCCAGACCCCGATACCATCACCCGTGAAAACCTGATTCGTCAGTCCATTGACCTGATTGCCAAGTTTCCGACCATCATAGCCTATGCCTATAACATCTTGAGACACAGCACTCATGGACGTTCACTTCACATCAGACATCCGAAAGAAGAATTATCAATTGCTGAAAACTTTCTATTCATGATGAAAGGCAGCGATAAATACACCGATCTGGATGTTAAAATCCTTGACCTGATGTTGATTCTGCATGCGGAACACGGCGGTGGTAACAATTCAACTTTCACTGTACGCGTAACAAGCTCTACAGAAACAGATACCTATTCTTCGATTGCAGCCGGTATTGGTTCCCTTAAAGGCCCTTTACATGGTGGAGCAAATCTGCAGGTTGCCGCTATGTTTGAACATCTGAAAGAAAATATTACCAACTGGAAAGATGTCAAGGAACTGGACAATTATCTCAAAAAAATGCTCAACAAAGAAGCCTACAACAAAACCGGCTTAATCTATGGTATCGGGCATGCCGTTTATACCGTTTCCGATCCAAGAGCATTGTTGCTTAAGGAAATGGCCAGACACCTGGCAGAAGAAAAAGGTTTGAAAAAGGAATTCGACTTTCTGGAATTGATCGAAGAACGTGCCATCAATGCCTTTATGAATCACAAGGGTAAAGACATCAACAAACAGGTTTGCGCCAACGTCGATTTATACTCTGGATTCGTTTATGAAGCCATTGGTTTGCCAAAAGAAGTGTATACCCCACTTTTTGCCATGTCCCGCATTGTAGGTTGGACAGCTCACCGCATCGAAGAGCTGAACTTTACCGGCAAACGGATTATTCGTCCGGCTTACAAAAATGTTGGTGAACACAGACCTTTCATCCCATTTAACGAAAGGTAGAACGTAGTTTTAAATTTTATTTTACAGCATATGAACAAGATAAAAGTAGTAAATCCAGTTGTAGAGCTTGATGGCGATGAAATGACCCGAATTATCTGGTCTTTCATCAAAGAACAACTCATCCTTCCCTATCTGGATCTCGACATTAAATATTTCGACCTCGGCGTTGAATACCGCGATCAAACAAACGATCAGGTTACCATTGACGCAGCCAATGCCATCAACAAATACAACGTGGGCATTAAATGCGCCACCATCACACCCGATGAAGCCCGTGTTAAAGAATTCGGATTGAAACAGATGTGGAAATCACCAAACGGAACTCTGCGAAACATCATTGGCGGGACTGTTTTTCGCGAACCCATCATCCTAAAAAATATCCCCAGATACGTGGAGGGATGGGCCAAGCCCATTGTCATCGGACGTCACGCTTTTGGCGACCAGTACAAAGCTACCGATACCGTCATCAAAGGCAAAGGCAAGCTTACCATGAGTTTCACCAATGAGGCAGGTGTGGTAAAAACCTGGGACGTTTTCGATTTCGAAGGTGACGGTGTTGCCATGTGCATGTACAATACCGACGATTCCATTTACGGCTTTGCCCGCTCCTCTTTTCAGGTGGCTTTGGATAAAAAATGGCCACTCTACCTTTCCACGAAAAATACCATCTTAAAAGCCTATGACGGACGTTTTAAAGATATTTTCGAAGAGGTGTATGAAAAGGAGTTCAAGACTTTGTACGAAAAGGCAAGTATCACCTACGAACACCGGCTTATCGACGATATGGTTGCTTCGGTTATGAAATGGGAAGGCGGATTTGTATGGGCCTGCAAGAACTACGACGGTGATGTTCAGTCAGATACGGTAGCACAAGGATTCGGCTCACTAGGTCTGATGTCCTCGGTTCTGGTCACCCCCGATGGAAAAACCGTGGAAGCGGAAGCAGCCCACGGCACAGTTACCCGACATTACCGCCAATACCAACAAGGCAAGGAAACCTCTACCAACCCCATTGCCTCCATTTATGCCTGGACAAGAGGTTTGATGCACCGGGGAAAACTTGACAACAACCCAGCACTGATTGATTTCTGCGAAAAGCTGGAACAGGTTTGCATTGAAACAGTAGAAAGTGGAAAAATGACCAAGGATTTAGCCATACTGATCTATAAGGATCAACTGAAACGGGAAAACTATCTGAGCACGGAAGAATTTTTGCAAGCGCTCAAGGAAAATCTCGATAAAAAAATGTAATCTAAAACTTGCACATTCATAGTATGAAATACGGTTTTTTTATCGTCGCTATTACCCTGTTTTTCGGTATATCTTCTTATTTGCTTTTACGCGGATGGCAGGCATTACCGGTAAGTAACCGGATGCTTTTTCTTCAGATTTTCGGTGGCTTGTTTGCCCTGTTTATGATCGGTCTGTTTTTTGAAAATGCCTTTCCACTATGCCTTTCAAAAATGATCACATTTGCCGGATACACGTTTATGATAGCAGGTGCTTACCTTCTGTTATCTTTTGTATTGGTTGATCTAATTCGTTTAAGCAATTATTTTCTTCATTTTGCACCCGCCGGAATGCAGACTTTCCGCCTTTGGGTGATGGCTGGAAGCCTGGGTCTGATCACCATCGCGCTTGCTGTTGGAAACTATAAATTTCACCATCCGGCTATCGTCAAACTGAATATTACGGTGGATAAACCCTTACAGAATAAGGTCTTAAAAATTGTTGCTGCCAGCGATATCCATTTAGGAAATTCCATAGATCTCAAAATGCTGAAAAAATATGTTGCGCTGATCAACGCACAGCAACCGGATATCGTCTTATTGGTGGGTGACATCACGGATCGATCGGCAGGACCGCTTACAGAGCAGGACATGAAATCAGAGTTGCAGAACATCCACGCTCCTCTGGGTGTGTATGCCATTCGTGGTAATCACGAATACTATTCAGGAAAGGCTGATGAAATTGCTGAGTATATGAAGAGTGCCGGCATTCACGTTCTGATAGATTCAGCTTATTTAGTCAATAAAAGTTTTTACATCATTGGCCGGGACGACAGAACAAACACCAAACGGAAATCGTTGGCTGAAATCACTAAGGGCCTGGATCCCACTATTCCTAAAATTATGCTGGACCATCAGCCCTACTTGCTTCATGAGGCTGAAGAAAATGGAATCGACCTCCAACTTTCAGGGCACACGCACAACGGACAGTTTTTCCCGATGAATCTGATTATAAACCATACGTTTGAATTGGGCCATGGCTATCTTAAAAAGGGGAAAACAAATTATTACGTTTCTTCAGGGCTTGGACTTTGGGGACCGCATTATAGAATTGGGACGCAGTCGGAGTTGGTGGATATTACGTTTAAATATTAGACGAGAATAAACTTCAAGCAAAAAGAGGATGACCTTTCGATCATCCTCTTTTTCTATTTATATCAATTTACAATCAGAACTGACGTTCAGCCAACCTCTTGTACCCATCGTAACGCCATGCAGCATTCTTTTGAGTTTCCTGGAACAATTCGTCTGCTTCTGCAGGGAAAATTTTCTTCAGGGAGTTGTAGCGAACTTCGCCCATCAGGAAGTCCTGGAATTTAGTCCAGTCCGGTTCCTTGCTGTCCAATTGGAATGGGTTCTTGCCTTCTGCTTCCAAATCGGGATTGAAGCGATACAGGTGCCAGTAACCACTTTCAACAGCGCGGGCTTCTTCAGTCTGAGCTTTGCCCATACCTGCTTTCAAACCGTGGCTGATACAGGGAGCATAAGCAATAATCAAAGAAGGTCCGTCGTAAGCTTCAGCTTCGCGAATAGCCTTTAAAGTCTGAGATTGATTGGCCCCCATAGCGATTTGAGCAACATAAACATAACCGTAAGTTGCGGCGATCATACCAAGGTCTTTTTTGCGAACACGTTTACCGGAAGCGGCAAACTTGGCAACAGCACCTACCGGAGTAGATTTGGAAGACTGACCACCGGTGTTTGAGTAAACTTCGGTATCAACAACCAACACATTTACATTCTTACCAGATGCCAATACATGGTCAAGACCACCGAAACCGATGTCGTATGCCCAACCGTCACCACCGATGATCCATTGAGATCTCTTGATGATAAATCGGGTCAAAGGTCTGATAGCTACACAAACTACGCAATCGCAAGCATTTACAAGCGGAGTGATTTTTTCTTCCAGTTCAATGGTTTTAGCAGCATCGTTGCGACCATCCAACCATTCGGTGAAGTAACCCTTCAACTCGTCGCTGCAACTTTCGCAGGCAAGACCTTTAGTGAAAAGATTAGCCAAACGTTCACGCATGGTATCAACTGCGAAAGTCATACCCAAACCAAATTCGGCATTGTCTTCAAACAAGGAGTTCGCCCAGGCAGCACCACGGCCTTTATCGTTGGTTGTATAAGGTGTTGAAGGAGCAGAACCAGAATAAATAGAGGTACAACCTGTAGCATTGGCAATCATCTGACGGTCGCCAAACAATTGAGAAATCAATTTTACATAAGGTGTTTCACCACAACCTGCACAAGCACCGGAGAATTCAAACAAAGGAGTTGCAAACTGTGAATTCTTAACGTTAGACTGAATGTCAACCAGATGTTGTTTGGTCTTCACATTGGCAACGCAGAAATCCCAATTGTCTTGTTCGGGAAGCTGTGATTCGATTTGAACCATGTTCAACGCTTTATTTCCCCTATTTCCAGGACAAACATCGGCGCAATTACTACAACCCAGACAGTCCAAAACATCAACCTGAATACGGAAAGTCATACCTGCAAATTGTTTACCGGTAGCTTTCAACGTTACATAACCTTCTGGCTGAAGAGCTTGTTCAGCTTCATCCAAAACAAATGGACGGATACAAGCGTGAGGACAAACGTACGCACATTGATTGCATTGGATACAGTTGGTAGCGTCCCAAACAGGAACAAAAGCAGCTACACCACGTTTATCATATTTAGCGGTTCCTTGTTCCCAAGTACCATCTTCACGGCCTTTGAATGCAGAAACGGGAAGATCATCACCTGCCTGAGCATTGATAGGCATTACGATATTCTTCACAAAAGCAGGAATTGAAGGGTCTTCAACAGCTGCATCTTCAACCAGTTTAGCCCATTCAGCAGGAACTTCAACCTTAACATATTCACCACCACGGTCAACCGCAGCATTGTTCATGTTAACGATGCTTTCACCTTTATTGCCATACGATTTCTTGATGGCATATTTCATTTTTTCTACAGCCAGTTCGTAAGGAATCACGTTGGTGATCTTAAAGAAAGCTGATTGCAAAATAGTATTGGTACGGTTGCCCAAGCCAATGTTCATCGCAATTTCTGTAGCATCAATGATGTAGAAACTAATGTTGTTGACTGCCAGATATTTTTTGATTTTGGCAGGAAGATGTTTTTTAACTTCTTCAGCGTTCCAAATGGTATTCAACAGGAATGTTCCGTTTTTCTTCAAACCCTTGGTAACATCGTACAGATGCAGGTAAGCCTGAACGTGACAAGCCACAAAGTCAGGAGTTGTTACTAAATAGGTAGAACGGATTTCCTTGTCTCCGAAACGAAGATGAGAACAGGTGAAACCACCCGATTTCTTACTGTCGTAGGAGAAATAGGCCTGAACTTTTTTACTGGAGTTATCACCAATAATTTTGATCGAGTTCTTATTTGCACCTACTGTTCCGTCAGCACCCAAACCATAGAATTTAGCTTCGTAGGTTCCGGCAGATCCCATGGGGATTTCTTCTTTTAAAGGAAGAGAAGTAAACGTCACATCATCAACGATACCCACGGTAAAGTGGTTTTTAGGCATATTCATACCCAAGTTTTCGTAGATGGCAAGTACTTGTGCAGGTGTAAAGTCCTTGGAAGACAAACCATAACGACCACCAACAATGGTAGGTTGTTCTTTTGCTCCGTAGAAACAGTCTTTTACATCCAGGTAAAGTGGTTCGCCGGTTGCACCCGGTTCTTTGGTACGATCCAGTACACAAATCTTTTTGGCTGTTGCAGGTACAGCGGCCAGGAAATGTTTGGCAGAGAATGGACGATACAGGTGAACTGCAACCATACCAACCTTTTCGCCTTGAGCGGTCAAATAGTCAATACCTTCGCGGATAGCTTCCGTACCTGAACCCATGGCAATAACCACGCGGTCTGCATCGGGAGCACCGTAATAATCAAACAAACCATAGTTGCGGCCTGTGATTTTATTCATTTCCTTGATGTAGTCTTCTACAACAGGAACGATGTTATCGTAAAATGGGTTACATGCTTCACGAGCCTGGAAATAAACATCCGGGTTTTGAGCAGTACCACGAAGAACAGGATGTTCAGGGTTCAAAGCACGATCACGGAACGCTTTCAAATCGTCCTGATCGATCAATGAAGCCACTTCATCCTGATCAATTTGTTCAATTTTTTGAATTTCGTGTGAAGTACGGAAACCATCAAAGAAATGGACAAAAGGTACGCGTGTTTTAATAGCAGCCAAATGAGCAACAGCAGCCAAATCCATCACTTCCTGTACGGAACCTGTGGCCAACATGGCGCAACCTGTCTGACGAACAGCCATTACATCCTGATGATCACCAAAAATAGACAATGCATGAGATGCCAAAGCACGTGCAGCGACGTGGTAAACACCAGGAAGAAGTTCACCGGCTACCTTGTACATATTAGGAATCATCAACAGCAATCCTTGAGAAGCAGTAAATGTAGATGATAATGCTCCGGCTTGAAGTGATCCGTGCATGGCAGCGGCAGCACCGGCTTCAGATTGCATTTCCTGAACCTGAACTTTTTCCCCGAAGATATTCTTTCTTCCGGCTGCAGCCCATTCGTCCACATATTCTGCCATCGTGGAAGACGGTGTGATTGGGTAAATGGCAGCCACTTCGCTAAACATGTAAGCGATGTGTGCGGCAGCCTGATTACCGTCACAGGTTAAAAACTTTTTCTCTTTTGACATACAAATAAAAATTAAGTGTTTATATATAATCTTATCTCTTTAGTATAAAAAGCCAAACAGCCACAATGGGACAACATTGTCACGGCCAGTTTCCAGCTTATCCATCGCATAAATGATGCCCGGATTGTTTTTCCCATTCAGCTTGCCGCTGCAAACCTGAAAAGCCTGAGTTTTATTCAATATAAACTGCGCATTCTTTTTACCCTGATTCACCTTATTGTCGCGGTGCACCGTATTGTAAAAAAAGGTTTCGCAGAGATCCTGCTTGTTCACTTTCAACTTATCCTGAAGCACATACATCAGATTGGTGTTGTGCAAATATATTTTTGACGGCTTCTTTGGAAAATGCTCCCCCACCGGATACAACAAATCGATGAAACGGGCATCTTTCAAATACTTGATGTAATTCATCACCGTGGCCCTTGAAATCTCAATCTCCGTGCTTAAGTGACTTACATTGGGAACAGAAGGTGCGTCCTGACCCAGCAGATAAAGCAATTTCCGGATTTTCGGCAAATACTTAAGATCTATCTGCTTGATTAACAAAACATCAACCTCTATCATCATGTTCATGGTCTTCAACAGATTTTCCGAGAAATTTCTTTTCTCCAGAAAAAATGGATAAAAACCATGGTGTATATAATCCTGAAAATAATCCTGCGGCTTGACGCTGGCCAAAATTTCCTTCGAAATCTGTTCGTGATTTTTCAATACATCATCCAGCGAGTACAGCGGAAAATTCGTTCCAGCCATCAAATTTAAGTATTCCCGAAAAGAAAACCCGCGTAAATTGTACGATTTAACAACATCTACCAGCAAAGGATTTTCTTCTTTAAGCCTCATCACGGAAGAACCCGAGAAAACAATGTGCAAATCGGGGCACTGATCGTAGATTTCGCGAAGTTCTTTCGACCAGTCCGGAGACTTAAACACCTGGTCAATGAGCAACGTTTTACCACCTTGGCGGCAAAAATCCTTGGCAAAATCAACCAGATTGTGATTGGTGAAATAAAAATTATTCAGGTTGATGTACAGGCAAGAGCGACTCGTTCCAAATTTTTCCTTGGCGAAATCCAGCAAAAATGTTGATTTTCCAACACCACGACTGCCTTTGATACCAATCAACCGATCGTTCCAGTCAATTTCATCCATCAACTGCCGACGAACATGCGTATGAACATGTTCAATCAAATATTTGTGCGTGCGGTAAAAACTTTCCATTCTTGAGGTTCAAATCGGATTTACAAAATTACATAAAAAACTTGATTTTGCAAACTCCACATTACAAACGAATCTCTTTTTGTATTTTTTATGAATTTTCTTTACCGCATTGCATTACAACACCTTAGCATTCTTCACCACTTCAGAAACCATCGCTTTGAGTTCCTCCAAAAATTGTGCCGAATCGTATTCTTTGCGTTCCACCTGTCGTAACTTCTTTTCCCACAACCCGGTAAGCTCAGCCGATTTCAACAATTCCTCGCGAATGACCTGAATTAGTTCAACACCGGTACTTGTTGCAATGAGGTTCTTTTTTTCCTTCAGAACGTAGTTTCTTTTAAAAAGCGTTTCAATGATGCTGGCTCGGGTAGACGGACGGCCTATCCCATTTTCCTTCAGGGCATCCCGAAGATCCTCATTTTCAACCAGCTTACCTGCCGTTTCCATGGCACGCAAAAGCGTCGCTTCCGTGTAAGGCTTAGGGGGCTGCGTCTGTTTCTCGGACAAATCGGGCACGTGCGGACCTTGCTCGCCTTTCACAAAAATTGGAAGGGTGCGTTCTTCGTCAACTGGCTTTCCATTGGCTTCATCCTCCGAATTGTCGTCCGTTTTAACCGAATCTTTTTCAAAAACCACCCGCCATCCAGGTTCCAGTATCTGTTTTCCGGTCACTTTAAACGGCACATCTTCCACTTCCCCCAATACGGTGGTGGTGGAAAAAATACAATCCGGATAAAAGGCGGCGATGAAGCGCCTAGTCACCATGTCGTAAATCTTTCGCTCGTCGGCCGTGACGTTTTGCGGAACAACTCCGGTAGGTATGATGGCATGGTGATCGGTCACCTTGCTGTTGTCAAATACTTTTTTTGTCTTAGGTATCTTGGCGGCCAAAACAGGTGCAGTCAATACACTATAATCCCTGAGCCCTTTGAGCGTCGGCTCAATTTTGGGATAAATATCATCGCTCAAATAGGTCGTATCCACCCTTGGATAGGTGGTCAGCTTTTTTTCATAGAGCGACTGGATCAGTTTTAATGTTTCATCGGCAGAAAAAGCAAATTTCTTGTTGCCTTCCACCTGCAGAGAAGTCAAATCAAACAATCTTAAAGGTGCTTCCTTGCCTTTTTTGGCGGAAGTATCGGTGACAATAAACGGTGACGAGCTCACTTTTCCCAGAAAATCCTCTCCCTCCTCTTTGGTAGTAAATCGTCCTTTCGTGGCAGAAAATGTAGTGTCGCGATAAACAGTCTTGAGCTCCCAATAGGTTTGCGGCACAAAGTTCTGGATCTCGAGCTGACGGTTTACAATCAGCGCCAGCGTGGGTGTCTGAACCCTTCCGATGGAAAGCACCTGACGGTTTTTACCAAATTTTACCGTGTAAAGCCGGGTGGCATTCATGCCCAGCAACCAGTCACCAATGGCCCGCAGCAATCCTGCCTGATACAGCGACGTGTAATCTTCCTGTGGTTTGAGTTTGGTGAAACCCTCCCGGATGGCCTCGGATGTCAGGGACGAAATCCACAGACGACGCACGGGACACTTACAACCTGCTTTTTGCATCACCCACCGCTGAATGAGCTCCCCTTCCTGACCGGCATCACCGCAGTTTATAATTTCCTCCGCATTCTGAAAAAGCTTTTCAATGACGGCAAACTGTTTTTTATAACCATCGTTATCAATGAGTTTGATCCCGAAACGGGGTGGAATCATGGGTAGATATCTCAAATCCCACGATTTCCATTCGGCGGCATATTCATGGGGTTCTTTTAGCGTGCAGAGATGCCCGAACGTCCAGGTAACCTGATAACCATTCCCTTCCATGTAACCGTCGTGCTTTTGATTAGCGCCAAGAATGGCTGCAATTTCACGGGCTACACTGGGCTTTTCTGCGATACAAACTTTCATTGGGTATTTTTTCTATGGGAGGCAAAGATAGAAAAAAAGAGGTTGGAATGGGGAGAAATTAAAAGATGGATTTCTAATGAACATTAAAAAAAGTTCATTATTTTAACCCTATTATTGAATAGATAACAAAAAAAAATGCATCCCAAATCTTTATCAGACTTTCGGGATGCATCATTTTGGTGTGGTCGCTTATTTTAAAAACGTAGTCCTAGAGTAATGTTTAAACTACTAATTGACAAAGCTTCATCAAATTTTTCTTTGTATTTCTCCTTTTCTCCATCCCAAATTTCTTCACTTTCAAATTTTACTTTATGAGATCCTAATCCCATGTAAGTAAGACCTATAGAATATTTATCATGCAACACAACACCACCACCAATCTTATATCCTAATTTCATAGAAGAATCAAATGTATAATTTGATTCATATTCATACGTATAATTATCATTAGAATCGTATGAATCATAGGAAAAAGACATCTTTGTTATTTTTAGAAAATTTATTCCCAAACCGACTTCTCCAAACAATTTGGTACTAGGTGAAAGTAGTGTCTCATATTGAAGACCTACCATGATTGGAATATTAATATATTTAGAGAACGTAGTTTCCAAATTACCATCATATTCACCTTCATCCTTGATGTTATCTTCCAGTTCTTCTGTAAAATCACTATTAAGGCTATTATACATGAGCCCGGCATTAAAAGTCCAATACAAACCCTTTGTATCTATCGGTGTTAATAATTTGTATCCAATATACAAACCGTTAGCTGCTACACCCGAACCATCAAAAATGGCTGATTCATTATCATCATCTGCAAAATCACCTGAAGGCATAGCTAAACCTACCTGAAACTCTTGTTTGTTTTGAGCATTAAGAGTTAGTATTCCACAAAAAATAAAAAATAATAATACTGTCTTTTTCATAACTGAACAAATATTTTAGCCTACTCTGAATCGCTTTTCGGCTTCCGCGTATAGATTTGCCTTATTTTAAGCCACTTAACTTCACATATACAAATAATGGTCAAAGATAAATGTTTTCTATTTGTTAATTTTATTCAATTTTATAATCAGGTATTATCCAGTCATAATCGTGGCATAACGTGTTAATTATTGTTGTTATCGTGTCATTTTTAAAATTGCAGAAGAGTACCAATCTGAAACCTCAAGTTCTTGATGATTTGAGAAAAAAAGTAGTATGCATAGACTCTCCGATATTTTTAATCCGAATGAGGAGGGAAAGAAATTAAAGTAGAAAATATAAACGTTCTATTTGTACCTATAAAAGAAAATATCCAACGACTCATTCTTTTCAAAATCGTATAAAGTCAATTTTCTCACCGCATAATATGCTGCCCAATAGGATTGTAAAGCATTGATGTAATTTCGCAAGGCATTGTCTTTCCGATCCAATTGAATGATCAGGTTATTCACATCAACCTGCCCAATCATATATTTAATTTTACTGATTTCGAATGCTTCTTTGGCCACACTCGAAGCTTCTTTGGCAGATTTCACCAGATTTTGCTGAACATTGAAAATGGCTATTTCACGAACAACGATTTCCTCAAAATCAATTTTATCCTGCTTGATGCTGGCAATTTGGGCTTCACGTTGTTTACAGACTAAATTGTACCTCCCCTTTCGGAGCCCCCAATCGATTAAAGGCACGCTTAGGTTTAAATTAATATAGTCCTGCCTGCTCAGGTTTTTATAGGTATCAGCCATTTTATAATATCTTAATATTATAGTACATTTATTATACAAATAATAAATATTAGTAATATCTTTGATTTGATCTTAATATATTATCACATCCTAATTGACCTACAAAATGAAAATTGCATACTTTTCTATCATCCTATTATTTTTACTACAAGTTGGTGCAACCGCTGCTCAAACTCAAATTCCCACGGAGCTGCACGGATTTTGGCAGTTCAAAGACCAGAGTAGCGACTGGAAAGGCATAAATGTAGGCAAAAACTATGTGGAATTTTATTACGATTTGATGACTGCTGACAGCATCCATCTTTCCGGCAATCAATACACCATCTATTTGACTCGTGAAAAAAATCAACATCTTACACTGACTCTTGAGTTACAAAAGAATGACAGCGCTGTATTTAAGTTTGAAGAGTTAAATATATCGTTGCAATGCAACCATGTTGACCTAAATCCTGAATTAGACTATTTACCTAAGTCTGATTATTCGAAAGTGATTACCGGGAAATGGTTTACCGATTCAAATTCCCGGGAACCACTTGCCATTCAGAAAGGTAAATTGCTCTACCATGGCAAACGTTGGAATATCATTTGGTTGGGTGAAAATAAGCAGCAGGAATACCAGGCTTTAATTGAAAATGTAGGCAATTATCGTTTGATTTCCATTTCCAAAAAAGAGGACAATTCATTGAAAATCATCTATTTTCAGCAACCATCCATTTACAAACCATTATCAGATGCCACTAGACAGTTGGTTTTGTTTGGCAACTGGTTTGAACCTGTTAGTAATAAATGGACCTTCGGATTTTTTGAAAAATTCGCTATCTATGACGGAAAGTTCTGGGATTATAAAACCCTGAATATTACAAAAAACAAAGGTACTGCCACCCTGCAAAACGGTAACGATACCCTTCAACTTAAATTCAATAAGATAAAAGACAGCACCATGCAGGTTGTCAATAACAAGCGGAAAGCAACCACGTATCATTTAGCCGGACGTACACTTCCACACTTCAAAACAACTGATACTATATCTTTTACGGATAATCATTTTTCCCGTATTGATACAGCTTACATGACCGGATACCTACGCAATAGGAAAACAAATAAACCATTTGAGATAAGTTTGTACGATTTTATTGCTGACCAGGATGTGTCGTATTTTGGCAATGTGGATGATGCAGGTCGCTTTGAGATTAAAGTACCTTTATACAATAGTTCCATGGTTAATTTGGATTGGGGACAAATGACACAATTGATGGTGTTGGAACCCAACGAACATTATTTTTTATATTACGATGAAAACACAAAGCAAACGTTGTATATGGGTACTAATACCCGTTTCCAAAATGAAACGGCAACACTTGATATTTTCGGAATGCCCAACGAACAACCAGCGAAAAACCTGAAACCAATCAATTTTCTGGATTTTCAAAAAAGGTTGCTTGATAAAAAGAAAAGCTACATCAACAGCATCTTAAGTCAAATGCCTGCACCTTCAAATAAGTTTCGAAATTACTTAAACAACGAAATAAAAACTGATATTGCAACGAATCTAATGCAATATCGATTCGAATTAGATAGGAATAATAATGAAAAATTCACTGATGAGTACCTGGCTTATGTAAAAAACACCATGCTTACAAATCCAGTAAATCCGATGCCATTAAACAGATCCTATTTTTCATTTATCAGAGATTATGTGGGCTATTTTAATGATCAAAAAAAGAGTCTTTCCGTAAATTCAAATGATGCTCTAATTTCGTTGGTGAATACCAATAAATTAAATATAAGCGAGTCAGACAAAGAGGTTATGCTATTAATTACTAAATATTTAGGACTAGTATATGCAGGAGATAGCGTTAAATCAAAAAAGATGGCAGAGAATTTGACTGCAAAAAAAATTGAAAGATTTAATGAAATAAGAAGCCAATACCAGGAACAAATTAAGATGGAAACGTCCTCGATGTTGGACGAGATGAGTTTAAAGAGTAATATTGAAACTCTTAATGCTGAAATTCAGGATAAAAGCATCCGTGATTGTTATTTAGCTGGTGCGCTATTCGAAAAATTGAACAATGAAAAAAAACCAATGGACACAAAATTGCTCGATAGTATGATTCTGCTGGTTCAATCACCGGTTTTCAGGGAGAAAATAGTTGGAGCCCAAAAGTTTTATACCGAATTATCAGGACAGAGCTTGAATTTTACAGAAAGTTTAAAAAATACGGAGCATCTGAGTGAAGCCAAGGATGCAGATTCATTGTGGCAGGAATTGATTCGTCCGTACAAAGGAAAAATAATTTATGTCGATTTCTGGGGTACTTGGTGTGGACCGTGTAAAGAGGAAATGAAATATGTTGCTGATTTGAAAAAACAGTTTATCGGTAAGGACATAGTATTTATGTATTTAGCCAACAACTCACCTGAAGAGAGTTGGAAGAACATACTAAAAACCTACTCTTTAACGGGCGAGAACGTGGTACAATATCGCTTACCGAATGAACAACAATCAATGATTGAGCGACGTTTTGGAGTGAATTCTTTCCCTACCTATATGATTGTGGATAAAAATGGGACTGTTGTAGACACTGATCCACCTCGTCCCAGCCAAAATGAAATAACGGTTGGCTTTCTAAATGGCTGGCTGGAGAAAAAAAATTGAGAATTAAGACTCAATAAAAGCGTTCCCCAATAAATAGGACTTTAAGCGGTACGCAGTAAAGGACCACGGCCCCACATTCCATGTGCAAAATCTTCATACTGGTGCAAAAGTAAAAATGAATTCCAAATGGGTATTATTTTTACTATTTGTACCGATTAAAGTCTACAGCCAGCGCCTCATTCTTCTCAAAATCATACAAAGTCAATCTTCTGACCCCGTAATAGGATGCCCAATAGGATTGTAAAGCATTGATGTAATTTCTCAAAGCGTTGTCTTTTCGATCCAATTGAATGATTAAGTTATTCACATCAACCTGCCCGATCATAAATTTTATTTTACTGATTTCAAAGGCTTCATTTGCCACACTCGATGCTTCTTTGGCCGATTTCACCAGATTTTGCTGAACATTGAAAATGGCTATTTCACGAACTACAATTTCCTCAAAATCAATTTTATCTTGCTTGATGCTTGCAATCTGGGCTTCGCGTTGTTTACAGACTAAATTGTACCGACCTTTCCGGAGCCCCCAATCGATTAAAGGTACGCTTAGGTTTAAATTAATATATTCCTGCTTGCTTAGGTTTTTATAGGTATCAGCCATTTTATCCGATGTTTTATTTAATCCATAAGAGGCATTCAAAGAAACTGTTGGCTGATTTTCCCTCTTTATTCTTTCCACATCACGATTGGCTTCCAGTTCTTGTTGCAAAAACCCAGCCACATCCGGGTTGTTACTTTTAGCCAATTCCACTGCTTTTGAAGCTTCGATTATCAAATCTGGAAGTACTTCAGGCAGAATCAATTCCAATGGAAGGTCTTTATTCAGACCTAAAAAAGATAGAAATTGTGATCTGGCATGGTTTAAATCATTTTCTGCAACCGACAATTGGTCCTTACTGTTTAATAGTTCAAGCTTCAGATTTAACAAATCGATTTTGGTTATCGCAGTTATCTCAAACCGTTTTTTACCAATCGCATAAAGCGTATCCGCATTCGCAAAGTTGGTTTCAGCTATCTTAAAATTCTGCTCTGCAGAAGCCAGATTGAAGAAATAACCTACAACAATTCTGGCATTTTCTTCATATGAGGAGAGAAATTCCTTCTTTGCTTTTTCATATTTTAACGGCGCCAGTTTCTTTTCCCACTTAAAGGAATTGTAGGCAAACAAAGGTTGATTCAATCCAATCCAAATCGGGGAACTGGAATATTGGGTCGATGCTTGAGATCCAAAATTCTGAAGCCGGTTTAAATCGGAATTTACAGAAATACTACCACCGGTCAGGGCTATGTTCTGATTGAGATTTAGCCCGACGGACGAACTTAGAAAATGCTGGCCGAAATAACTGTAGCTGGAATCAACAGCATTGAACTGTTTATTAATGGCTCGATTATAGCTAAAGGGACTTGTATTCAGACTTAAAGTGGGCTTTCCACTGGCTTCATAATTTGCATAATCCCAGAAAGAAGCAAGAAAAACATTCTGTGCCTGAAAAGCGGCGATGGAGCTATCGTTGGCTAATTGTATCGCTGAATTAAGACTTAGATTAATTTTGTTTTGGGCGCTGATTTGAAGAGAAATCAGGAGGGTGAGGATCAGGAGGGTTGATATTTTTGACATGGGATGGATATTTGCGTGGTTATTTGGTCCAAATAATAGTTAGCAAGAACATTTTCTAAAATGAATTTAGTCTAATATAAATCCAATAGGTTTTCGATTATTTACAATATAATCTTTATTAATAAGTTGAGCCAAAGCACTGTAAATCTCATCAAAACTATTTTGATTATCATTGCTAGCAGATTCAAGTCCTTCAAGTCTTTCCTTAATTTCTTCAATTTCTTTATTCGGTTCATGTTCTGTCAGATATTTCCTAATCGTGACAAAAGCTCTCATAATAGAAATATTAACATCAATTGCAACTTCGCTGCTTAATACACCGGATAACATTGCCAAACCTTGCTCAGTAAAAGCATATGGAAGTTTTCTACTTCCTCCCCAACTTGAAGTCACAAATTGTGACTTCAAGTTTAACCACTCTTCCAAAGATAATTGAAACATGAAATCAGGTGGAAATCGTTTAAAATTACGTTTAACAGATTGATTTAACACTTTTGTTTCAACCTGATAGAGTTGTGCCAAATCGAAATCAAGCATAACTTTTTGGTCCCGGATTTCAATTATCTTACTTATAATTAAATTTGCATCCATCCTTTTTTTGATTTTATATGTTTTTGGTGCTATTTTTTTGGCATAGCATAAAAATCGTCCCAACCAACAACACATTCCGAAAAAACAATAAATTGGCTGCAAACATAGTCGGTGCTTCCCAAACGACTCTTCCGTCTGCAAGTTGATGCGCATTGTGAACAAAATCCGTAAAATAGGTATATGGATAAATGAAAGTAGTCAATAAACAAACCAGCACAAACAAGATTCCTGCAATTTTGGCATTCTTAGTTTGATACGACACCAGCCCGAAAAGCGGTACTGCCCATAAAAGATATTGAGGCGAAAAGACTTTGGATGCGGCAATGCTGGCTAGCAGGGTTGCAATAGTCAGGCATAAAAAAGTCTGAGGAAAAGATTGTGCGAAAGTATCCTGATTACTCTTCAGGTTCGTTGTTTCTTCAGGATTTTTTTTAACAGATCTGATGAAAAGCAATGAAATTCCTGCTAACGATAAAAGAACCAAAAGGGTTGAAATTTTGGACAATGCAGTTGCTAAAGGCGACTCCAAATTAAAGGCTCCGAATTCGTGAGTTACATAAACAGGCAATCCAGCATAATTGAGCATCATTAAAATGGAACTATACGTCGATTCCAGTTGTAAGCCCCGTTCACTGTGATACATTAAAAAATCAAGAGTATGCTTTCCTCCCCAAATATAAAAAGGTAAAAATATCAGAACAGTTATGGCAATCAAAAAGATACTTCTTATAAGAACTTCCTGCACCAACTTCCAGTTGAATAAATCCTTATAGAAACATCCGAGAGATTTTACAGGTAAAGACCCTATCAAAAATAGTGGAACCAGAAGGATGGGAATGAGTTTGAAATTGATTCCTAAGGCCAGAAGTGTGAATGAAAACATCCAGTGCTTTCGACTTACGAGCAATAGAAAGGCAAAAAAGATAATGCCCCCCAGATAAAAATCCAGTCTGTCGTACAGAAAATTAAACAACAACAATCCGGATATCAGGTAAATAGCAAGACCTTTTACATTCACTTTTAAACGATTCACAGATCCAAATAACAGCAGTAGAATCGTCCAAAATATTATTGCATCAAAAGCGAAAAATAAACATTTGAAATTGGACCTCCATTTATAAAATGTATTCTGTGAAAGAGTTCTAGGTTCATCGTCCATGTGCAAAAAAATGATTGGTACAGACATCCACATAATTGCCAATGGCGGATATTCTATAATTCCATCGTGATTATCATAGATTGTCTCATCGTTGCGCAAAGCCTCACCGTTCTCTATAGCATAAAGACCATACAATCCGACATCACTGTTAAAAGGTTGATAAAAGCAAGCCAAAAATATGCGTGAAGCCAAAAAGAAAATGCAAATAAAAAGAAAGGTGATTCTGTGCTTATTTATGGACTTGGTCATGTATTATATAATTATTTATTATTTTACATTTTGGCTTTGTATATAGCATGATCTTTTTTCAACAAAAGCATAGGCAAAAGCAACATAAATCCCAAAACTGAAAAAATCAGCCCCCCAATGGTGCCACCAGCCAAAGCTGGCCAAAATACTTCTTTAGCACCACCAAACAAGAATGGAATCAAACCCAATATGATGGCAAAAACAGAAAGCATTATAGATCTTTTTTTTCGATTAAAAGCCTTAATGTAAAGACGATATGGAGATAAGTTACGGCCTGCATATTCCCGTTTAAGAACATCGTACTCATTGATAAGAAATAAAGCCGAATTAATGGAGAGCCCACTCAACAAAATAAATGCAGCAAACCCACCTTGGTCAAAATTCAAATTAAAAAAATAGAAAGTCAAAAAGAGTCCGATATAAGAGAAGGGGATCATTGTGATTACGGCCAATGGATGAGTCATCGACTCAAACAGAATGGAACAAATAAAAAAGATAGACATAATAACAAGAGCCAACAACCAATATTGTTTTTTACTCGAATCACTCATCCAATAAGAATAGCGCGGATCACCTTTAGCAGTATAACCCAACGGCAAAGATTCTTTCACTTGTTTAAGGACTCTATCTTGGATGAATAATCCCATTTGGCTTGTTCCAATAAAATCATATGCCAATATCAGACAATACTCTTGGTTTTGTTTAGCAATGTCTACTCCGCCAGATTCTTTTTTAATACTTGCTACATCCTGCATTTTAAAAAATGATTTTCCAAGTTTGTATGGTATCCTTTGAAGTTGCCAAACGTCCATATTTTCACTTTGCATAGGAGCCAAACTAACATTCTCCAACTGACCATCTATAATCATAGACGTGATATAGTTCTTGTCAAGACTATAGTCCTTTAATGAGTAATAAACCCAAAAAGATGATCCATTTTGCGCAATCAGCTTTTCGCGATCGAGATCCACCACAAACTCACTATATCCGTCTTTTTCCCAAACATCCCGCGAAAGGATCGTTACATCAATAACACGCATATTAACCAATAAACTCTTTTTTACCTTTTCAGCCAAAGAGTAAAGTTCATCGTAATTGTAGCCGAACATTCTAATACGAGAATTACCAAGAGATTCCTGAACAGAATTATTAAAACTTTCTCCTATGCCATACACAGACCAGTCTGCACCTCCCAAATCAACAGATTTCTGGATGATTTGCTCTTTCAACTGAGCAGGAAAACCAATTTTTTCATATTCATTTTTAAAATAAATGGTAACTTGAGCTTGCTGTCCACTATTGATAGATGTTTGAAATTGTTCAATCTCCGGAAATTCCATCAGGTATTTTTCCAAAGATATAACCAGATCATTCATTTGATCGATGGTCGAACCATAAGGTAATTCCGCATTTACATACAAGATAGTCTGTTCCATTCCATTATAATTGGACTTCTCAAAGACGTCTTTCACAAACAAACGCAGAGCTCCACCTGTTATTTTTTCAGTGCCCAATTTTAAATGCTCAACATACCATCTGCTTCCCAGAGTTTTGTTATAGATACTACCCAGCAGATCGTCAGATTTCACCTCTTTCGGAAGCAAAAACAAAGGCAGTCCGAAAGCCAATACAACCAGAAAAATAAATGTCTTCCTGAATCGAAGCATGAATTTGACAAGATTTTCATAAAGCCTTGTAATAAAAACCGAGAAACGAGATATTCTTTTAAGTTTTCTATAATTCTTAAGAGGTATTTTTTCCAATAGTGCTGGGATCAAAAACAAAGCAACAACAAGTGAAACTGCCAGATTGATTGTAATGATGACACTAAAATCAATCAAGTTTATTCGAATATGGTCTTGCAATAGGAATACGGACATCAGCGCAGCTATTGTGGTCAGGGTCGTTGCTAAAATGGCCATGAAAACCTTACGGTTTTTGTAACGCATGTAATGCTCAATCATCACAATACTGTTTTCCAGCACCAAACCAAGCGAAATGACTATACCGGCTAAGGAATAAAGGCTTATTTCTATTTTAAAAAGCGAATAGAAAATCACAGAAATAGCAAGATTGGCGACAAGGCTGGCTACTATAATCAAAAGGTAACGAAACTGCTTGCTAACCGCCAATACAAACAACAAAAGGATCAAGACAGCGAAAACCGTTCGCCAAGCATTCTTAGTTAACTCTTGCCTGATAACATCCGATGAGTCATAGCTATTAAACATAAAATATCCGGCTGGTAATTTCGTCTTTACCTCGTCAATTTTTCCTTTTATCTGATCGCTTAACTTTAGCTGGTTTTCAAGTTCATCAGCATAAATGACAATTGTTATCGAGTTTGCACCATTAATCCGGTAATAGGAATCGGGCTCCTTTTCCTGGTGGCGCATTTTTACAATGTCCTTCAAATATACAATCCGACCTTCGATTTTCTTTACTGGTATTTCTAGAAAGTTAATGTCTTTCGGATCGTAATTTCGTAAAACCAGATTAATCATCAAAGTATCGACTCGTTGCGGATTCTCAAATCCGATACCGGCGTCACACTTATACAAATACAAATTTAATGCATTCTGAATATCGGAAGGTGAAATACCTTGACTACGAAGCAAATCTGCATCATATTCCATAACCCACTCCATCGGTGTGTAACCATGTATTTCCACTTTCTGAATTCCTTTAATAGTTGAAAGAAGTGGTTTAATATGATCTTCTGCATACCTGCTTAAAAAAACGGGGGCAGTCGGTGCATTAAGCGTGTAGCTCAACAAAGGTTTTGCGCTCTCATTATCAGGTCTATTTATATTAATTAAAGGATAACTCACCCCTTGTGGGAACTTTGGATATGCTTGTCGAATAAGTGTAGAAATTTCAAAACGAACTGCATCAAAGTCTACACTCTTATCAAACTCAATTGTTATGCTTCCACTTTCGGTAGAAGAAACAGAAGAAACATTCTTGACACCGTGCACCTTACTGAACAAGGCTTCCAAAGGTGTCGTCACCTCCTGCTCAAGAACTCTACTTGTCGCCGAATTCCACGAATAGGATACGGAAAAAGAGGGTAGCATATATGACGGTTGAAGCTTGATTGGCAATAGTGGCACTAAAGCAATTCCAGTGGTTATAAGGACAAGGAAAACCAATATAGTTTTAAACGTAGAAAGCTTCATGAATATTTAATTACAGGTTTTTTCTACTAATCATTAACTTCCTTTTTATCAAACTCCTTCACTCGATATATTCTCCAATAAACCAATGGTACAAAAAACAAACTGACGAACGTCCCAACAATCATTCCTCCTATCAACGATAAAGACAAGGGCTTTTGAAGAACTGAACCTAAATCATTCCCTAGAAGGAATGGCACAACGGCCAAGATGGTGGTTGCAGCTGTCATAATAATGCCTCCGATTCGCAACAAACCACCACGCTTTATAGCAGACATTAGTGGCATTCCATTTTTTCTCAGCTGGTTGATGGTGTCCACTTTAATAATGGAATCATTGATGAATATGCCACATCCAACTATGATGCCAATTCCTGACATCACATTCAGCGAATTCCCAAAAGCCCAAAGCAGAATAAAAGCTCCAGTCATATTGGCAGGTATCTCCAATAGTACAATAAAAGGTTGTAGCAAAGATTCGAATTGCGCTGCCAAAATAAAATACAGCAACAATAGTGATATCAATAAAATAATACCCAATTCGCCAAACATTTTATTATTACTTTTTAGAGAACCTTCAAAATAGACATCAGGAAAACCTTTCTCCTTCACTAGCTTCTGTATTTCATCCTTATATGCATCGACTTCTTTAGATGTTATATCGTATTTCAAAGGTAGATATTCCCCCTGCTGACCAGATATCACAGATTTCAATTCGTTTTCACGATGTACTTTGATAAAAGTAGTCAATGGATATTCTTCCTCCTTATTATTTTTAACGCTTCTGGATGCCAAAGCCTGAAGAGCCATTTTTGAATCTTCTCCAAGTAGAATAGGCATAAAACGCTGATCGGACTGCAATATGGCTAACTGATTTTCATTAAAAGCAGTTTTTATGGATTGATCTACGGCATTGCAATTAACATCATATAGTAATAGCTTCTCCATATCTATAGATATTGCGAGTTGCTGCTTCATGGCAATACAGTTAGGAATGGATGCATGTACACGCGCATCGGCCAATTTTACAAAATCCAAAACACTGTCGGGATCCAACGTTCCAACATCACTTACACTAACCTGTGCCAGCAATGGAGGCTCATCGTTTGAAAATATGCGTTCAAAAATGGTTGTTGGTGGTCTGAAAGATATTTTAGCCATTGGAAAGCGCTTGTTCAAAATGACCTGTATCTTTTCTTCAACAGGCTTTACAAGCTTAGTATTTTTTAATTGCAAATACAGCTCAGCATCAAAATAATCAAGTTCTTTTTCCTGACTCAACATAAACTGTTGTTCGCCAATCATACAGTTACTGGTTACCAAATATGGCTGTACCTCCTTCACCAACTGCTCTATCCGTCTACGATTCTCATTCAGGTGAATATTTTCGTTCCATTCAATATTCAAAATGGTTTCCGTTTGTGGTAAAACAGGAAACCGTTCCTTTTTTATCACAAAAAACAGAACAATATTCATACCTACAAATACAAAAAATATGGTTGTGGTTAACCTCTTGTTTCTAAAAACCCAATCCACACCATTTTCATACCAATGCTCAACAGCTCTGGAAATATTTATTTTCTGAATAAATAAATTCACCCTGCCATTCATTCCCAAGAAACGAAGTATTTTTTCCTTTTTACCTTCTTTGGAACAAACAGGTATTTCTTTCTTTTTATAAAAAAGTTTAAACAACACCGGCAAAATAGTGATAGCAACAATGAGTGAAGCCGCATTACCAAGTGACACACTGACCGCTTCATCGTAAAACAAGGCCCCAGCCATCCCGCTTAAAAAGATCAGGGGCAAAAATACTGCACTAGTGCTCAAAGTTGAACTAATCATCGGACGTATTACTTCAGAAGTACCTCTTTCACATGAGACATCAAGAGAATTCCCACCATGGTAAAAATGTAAAATATTTTCTATTACGATGATTGAACAGTCTATGATCATTCCAAGTCCAAGCGTCAAGCCAGCCAGGGAGATGATATTTAAAGAAAGACCAAACAAATGAAAAAACAATAAGCTTATGATGAGCGAAATTGGGATGGTAATGCCTATCAGAACCGGAGCGCGAAAATCGCCTAAAAAGAGGAACAATATGATGAACGCCATAATAGCTCCCATCAGCAAGTCTTGCTGCAGGTTTGACATAGATACATCTAATAGCTGGCTTTGATCCTTTGTTATCTCGAACTGCATCTCCGGATAATCATTTCTTAACCTGTCAATTAGATCACCCAAAGTTATTTTAAGATCTGCCATCTTTACATCAGCCTGCTGAATAATAGCCATGGTGATGGCTTGTTTATTTCTGGAGATAAAGAGCCCCCGCTGCTTTTGCCCTTGAATCGTCACATCGGCTATGTCTTTTATCTGCAAAACTTTGTCCTGAACACGCAGATAAACTTTCTTGATGTCATTAACAGTTCTCAATTTTGAGTTAAACCGGATGTGATACTGGTAATAACCATCGAGTACCATAATACTGCCGGTATTAGTATTGCTTGCACCTATAGCCTTTTCTATCTGTTCCTGATTTATACTCAGGCTTTCCATCTTGTTTTTATCTGGTTTGATCAATATTTCCGGACTCATAGCCCCACTTAGGTCTACCATCGCCACTTCGGGCAACTGTTCTATTCGCTTGCTAATAACATCTTCACAAAATTCACTCAGCTCTATGAATTTGTCTGTAGAAACTGAATCTGACTTTAGACTTACATTCAAATAAAATACAGGCAAATCGGTCGCTGATGCTTTTATAACACGAGGACGTTCCATATCGCGTGGAAAATAGCCCATCGCGGCATCAATCTTTTCGTTGACCTCGATGAACGCATAATCTATTGACGTGCCATAATTGAATGAAAGTTTAATGTTACTACGTCCGTCACGTGTATCACTGCTAATGTCTGATATGTGAGCCACCTGCATCAATTGAGAGCGTAGATTCTTCACAACAGCATTTTCCAGCTCACGCGATGAACTGTTGGGGTAGTTTACTTGCACCGTTATTTCCGGGATATCAATATTGGGCATCAAAGACATTGGCAAGAGTCTGTAAGAGACAATGCCAAGCATCAATACCGCAATGAAAACCATAATTACAGCTATAGGACGGGAGATCAGAAACTTGACCATGTTCTTTATTTTACAAGGACCTCTGCATCACTGCCCAGATTCAGATTGCCGGAAATAATAACTTTTTCGCCCGCTTCGATGTCACCGGTAACAACATAACTCGTACTATTCTCATCCGTAGTTTTCACGTAATGCCATTTAGCCAAACCATTATTATAGGTAAAGAGCACCTCTTTACCAGACCTCAGAACGATGGCTTGCTTGGGTACCACCAAACAATTAGGATACGCTTTATTTATCAACACGCGCACATTCATCCCTTCATAAAGAATGTTTCCAGCATTATTCACTTTAGCTTTCACTGTAACCAATCCATTTTCGTCTACCAATGGATTAACTTCAGTTATAACACCAACTTGCGGAGCTAAAGCGTTAGCGAAAGGAATAACTTCTACCTTTTGTCCTTTCTCTATATTTCCTAGCTCAGATTCCAGCACCGAAAACTCTGCGTTAAAGCAGGAATTATCGACCAATATACATATCGGTTCATTTCCGGGCAAATTTTTTTCCTTAACTTTCAAGCTACAGATAATGCCGGAAAAAGGAGCTTTCAAGAATGTGCTTTGATAATTGTGTTCAGCTGATTCCAAATCATATAGTGCGTTGTCGTAGCCACTCTTTATTTTCGACATTTTCAGTACTGTGACGGGAACTTTAGTCAAGTCATCTGTATTATATCCCTGGCCTATTAGAACATCCTGTAAATCCACTTTGGCCTTTTCAAAAGAGGTCTTGCTGCGATTCAGGCTGTTTTTATACGTGAAATTGTCGAGTATGGCCAATGTTGCTCCGCATTGCACTCGATTTCCATTTTTTACATATATTTTTTCGAGTACTTCACTTATCTGAAATCGAAGTTCGGCTTTACGCAGGGCATAAAGTTTTCCATTGCTTAAAATTTCACGATTGAACGTGCCATTTTTTAGATCCATGATCTCTACTTGTGGCTTATCCACTGCTTTTTGTTCGGACTCTTTTGTTTTATTCTTGCTAGTATTTCCATTTTTACAACAAGTGAATAAAATAAGAAACAAGCTGATAAGACTCAGCCCCAAGACTTTCAATAAATGAGTGCTTTTGAAATACATTTTGTTTGGAATATATTGTTGAAATAATTAATATGGTAAATTCTTTATTTGTCGTATATAATTGGCTTTAATTAATTTTTTTCAAGAACCTTTCACACCTAAACCCTTTAGACACCCAAGAGTCTTTTTCCATTGAAAAAAGAATAAGTGAAGCTTTTCCAACAATCTTATCCTCAGACACAAAACCGTTAAAACGTGAGTCAGATGAGTTAAGACGATTGTCACCCAGCATAAAATAGTAATTCATTTTGAATGTATAAGTGTCAGATATCCGACCGTTAATAAAAATGGTTTTACCCTTAACATGTAATTCATTCTCTTCATCATCTTGGATAATTTCTTTATAATAAGCCAGATTAGTGGTATCCAACTTCACCGTAACTCCTCTTTTCGGAATGACGATTGAACCATAATGTGAACATGTCCAGCTTAGAGCTTCAATATGCGGAAAAATAGCAGCAGACCTCGTTGATAAAGTATCTTTCTCATGTTGCAGAGATTTTATATCTTTGCTTCTTTTTAGAAAATCGGCATAGAATTCTGTCAATCTTACAACACAACCATTCGAATCTATTTTTTCTAAACAATCTTTTCTTAAAATAATTTTACGCAAAGCATTTTCTGTGTAACACCCTGTTTTTGTTTGTAGTCGGTAATATAAACTCGCTGAGATAGGTAAAGGTTGTCGCTTATGGTTAATAAAAACTATATCGTTGTCTATCTGCAACGTATCTCCAGGAAGTGCGACACAACGTTTAATAAACATTTCCTCGTTTCGATGAAACCTAAAAACAACAACATCACCTCGTTTTATATTGCTTATGCCAAATTCCCTATGTTCTCTCCAAAGCTTTTCAATAAGCCATTTTTTTATTGATTTTGTTAACAACAATTCTGGAACTAAAGGAAAATTAAGAGGAGCACGATGAAATAGTGTTCCGTAACTCGTTTTATTCACAAAAACAATATCACCTTCGTAAAGAGTGCTGTTCATGCTGTTAGATGGGATATAATAGACTTCAGCTATGAAAATACGAATAACAAGAGCAACTAAAATAAAAATTACAATTAAACCTAAAAACTTTAAAGCTGAAAAAAACATACGAGTATTTATTTTATCCAAGAAGAAAATTTTCATAAAATAAATCATTAATGTCCATTAAAAAACCGAAACATTTTTTTTTAAAATCAGTGATTATATATTATTTGCGATCATTTTTCGTAAGTGACAATTTGAAAGCTTTACTACACAATTTTTAAACGTAAAGCGATGAACAAGGCAAATAAATCTTCTATAATAATATTATTGTTACATTGGATTATCATTATAGTCATACATATACATTATATATATTTTTTAGATTTTGATACAAGTTGGATTATTCTTGCCACTATAATATTTAAATTAATATTATTCCTCATAATTATTCTGACATTTTGATGAATCAGTTCAGCACGCGAAATATTGCATACTGAACTAATTCAAATTAGACAATAGGTCGGTCGATAAGCTAACTAAAGAACAATTAACAATCACAATATGGATAATCACAATATCCATCACCACCAACCATACAACACTGTATAGTTCTTTGAGTGGTCGTTGTGGTTGTTAGTGTAGTTTCATCTCTCGCACTATTATAACTGACAGATACCCCAAGGCTAGCATTGCACAATCCTTTTAATACTTCGACTTTCGTTGTTACATTAGTTATAGTCTTTGTCTTCAAATAACTATGTACTTTATCACCAGAAGTACCAGAAGTACCAGAAGTGCCAGAAGTAACAGAAGTACCAGAAGTACCAGAAGTATAATTCGTTCCTTGAGCCATTGCAGCATTAACACCAATAGAATCTTTAAAGAAATTTAAAGAGACAATGCCAATAAGTACAATAATAAAAGAAAGTGACAAAATAATTTTTTTCATAACAATAGAATTTAATTTAAATAACTAATATTTAAGACAATGTATGATTATTATTTACACATATTAGTAAATCTAATTTATATAATAATTTCATATTTAGCATACATAATTTGTCATATTACATATTTTTCCTCCTTTCCTTCGTTTGTTACATTATCATATAAAATATTGCTATCAGTTTTACTCAATTTTTACATAAGTATCCACCTTATTTTTCTTTTCCAAGATTATTCCTTGATCCTTTAAGCAATCCAGCCAGACATCCACCTGGTCTTTCTTTTCATTGACAATATTCAGCTTAAATTGATATTTGAGATCTTGAGCTGAGTTATTACATAAAACCTGAATTCCCAATTTCGCCTCTAATACTTTTGCTAAATCTTGCTCGCTTCCATAGCTTGATTCAAATTTAATTCTTCGGAGACTATAAGATAAAGTTGAGTGATCAGTATAGGTACCAGCTTGATTAATAATCCTTTTTTGTACAATTTTGATAGTTGAGTCATTGGGCGTAATATGCTTCAAAACAAGCACCATAGTATCACGTTCAATTAAAGTGGAATGAAGATCAAACAGCAAATCAAGCAGTTTTTGTAATTTCCTATTTGAACTGGGAATGAGATTTAAAATAGAATATTCGAGATTATACAAATTATTGGGAGTAGATGAAGCAATCCATTTAATTGATTGAGGATAGATAAAATGATCAGTTGGCATATTATTATAAGCTATTTGATAAAATTCAATTGCATTCTTGCAACTAATATTAAGATTCTTAACAACTTCCATTGAATCTCGGAAAGAATTTGCTCTATCTACAGATTGAACTGATATCTTTACTACTTCTGAATTTATTTTTGGATAATCAGATAGGCCAGAGTGTTTAAAATTAAAAACAAGAAGGTTATTAATTTCCTGCGCTTTAGGGTCAGACAGCGCATCGACAACTTTAAGTTCCTGGGAAAAGGCGTTAGCATAAACTAACACACAAAATATAAAAACTATACATTTTATCCTTTGCATACTTTTTGATTTTTTTCGTAAATATATATTAGTAAATTAATAAACATATCATTAGTTTCCATTAATAATCTTACTTTTGAATTATTGATTATTTATCAGTTGTTATCCTTTTCGTACGTATAGATTTGAATTGATAGCTCTACGCAATTATTAAGCGCAAAGCGATGAACCAAGGCAAATGTCTTTTAGCACTTCGGATCGTACTTCGTCATCAAAGCTAAGAATAATATGCAATTTGAATGTTCCAAATATAAAACGGTCAAAGTACTACCCAGAAAAACTAAGGGAACTACTGAAAATACTGTTCGCATCCAGATTTACACGACAATCATCACCTACTGCATGGTCGCAATAGGTGGTCATGACTTGAAGCTCAAATGTTCGACCTACGATAATTAATAGCTCTGGGAATATCCCTTCTTGATTAAATTCCTGCAAAAAAGCTCTTAAGCAAAATAGATAACAATTATGTAAAAAATATCAATTATAACCAGATGTCGCTCAGTTCATTTTAAATGAAAAGCAAAATATGAATTAACTTTTTTTTTATTTAATCAGCCCAGATATTTTGTTAATATACATTTTTGTAATTTCAGGATAATCATTATTAGGATAGAATTTTAATATAATTTCGCCATCCAATACAACAAAAATTACAGGTTGCGTTGATTGAAAATAATCAGATCCATTTAAATATTTAACTCTTAGGTTTTTCACTTTTAACGAACTAATATAATCACTATCAATTGTATTAGGATAAAGACATAGATATTTAGGTGGAATCTTTCTCTTTAGCATTTGGATACATCTAAAGTTGCAATCAAAACATCCTTCTTTTCTAAAATAAAGCCCAATCTCAATTTGATTATTATGATGCACCGAATCAATTGCATCTATTTCTAATAAACTTTCGAATGCAAGTTTTAGATTATCATTTTCAATATTATTTTCTATAAGATTCTTTTTTAACTTTTTTAGTTCTTTATTTTTCTTATAAAGTGAAAATATCAATGTAATAATTATTAATATTATAACAAAATATATCGTGGTAAATATTATTTTATTTTTTTTCATAAAAAAATAGTAACATAGGATTATCATTATATTCTACATCAACATTAAATATTTTTTTTAAGTTTTTGATATTCGTTGGATTTAAATAACATGGATAAATCAAGAATACCATTTTCCCTTTAAAAATACATTTGGGAGAAATTTCATAAGGAAAATTTGAAACTATTTCCTTATAAAATCTACAATTTAAACTATCAAGTTTGCAATAAGCACAATAACGAGGAGTAGATTCTAAAGAATACTTTGAGCAACTAAAGAACATGAGATTGTCTTCAATTAGCAAATTCGACAAATTACCGAATCTCACCTTATTAAAATATAATATCCTGTCATATTCTTGACGACTTGTTAACTTTGACAATTTATTATAAGGAACCTTCCTATTCTCAAAATCGACATATAAAAAAGGAATTGCATCTTTCTCATTCAACTTATATATAGTGTCATTACATCCGTAATGAAAAAACAAGTCTCCATTTGAACTTGCTACAAAATTGTCATGGTTATTACTTCTATCATAAAAATTTTCTGCAGGGCAATATTCTGATTTAATCGTTTTTAAATTATTAGATAAAAACAGAAGATTACATTTATCAGGATTTCTTGTATCAAAACTACTGTAAACCCAGTATCCTTTTTTTGTTCTGTAAAAAGAAAGAAAATCATATTTTGACCTTTTTACATATAAAAGATCTCCATTAATATTATAGCAAAGTAATTTCCTTAATTGAATATCAAAAACCTCAATTTGTTTACTATCAGGATAAAAACACATATCTGTTATTTGTATAAACTCAGATGGTCCTTTTCCTTTTGACCCAATATTTCTAATAAAAGAACCTCTATTATCAAAAATGGAAATTTTTGATTCTATTTGATCATAAATAATAATCAAAGAATCTGTCATATACATCTTAGATATCTCGCCAATTAAGGATTCCTTTCTTGTTTCTAATTTTAATATAGACGTTGAATCTGCAATCTCATTATTATAAAGTATATCTACATTTCTATTGCTAAAAACAATTTTCTTTAAAGGTGTCTTCCGTTTAGTATCAGTATTATTCTTGCAACAACAACATGATATTAATATTAAAAAAAAACATAATAATCTAATGGTTTTACTCATAAATAATCTAATATTAATGAATTAGTTTAGCATGCATATTATTGCATACTAAACTAATTTCAAATTTGACAATAGCTCAATAGACAAACAGTTATGAAGAAATATTAACAATTTTCATAATCAGAACAAGACGACGTACTTCCGGTTTTACAACACTGAATAGTCATTACCGAGGTAGATGTAGTTACTACCGTAGTTACGTCCTTAGAAGCATCATAACTAGCAGAAACGCCAAAACCAAAACCACTAACCCCTCCGCCAATTGAATTTCCTGCAGTTGATACTGATGTAACAGTTACAGTTGTTATTGTTTTTGGAATCTGGTACTTATGCTCAACAGTAGCACCAGAACTTCCAGAACTTCCAGAATTTCCAGGAAGTACAATAAGGTTACTTTCGCTTCCCGTTCCTTGTGCCATTGCAGCATTTATACCAATAGAATCTTTAAAGAAATTTAATGAGACAGTACCCATAAGTACAACCAGAAAAGAAAGTGACAAAATAATTTTTTTCATAATAATAATTATTAGTTTATGATTACTAAAATACGATACAATAAAAATTCAAGAAGTATCATTATGTATCATTAAAATAAAATAAGTACTTTGAAAAAATTGATTATCGTTTAATTGTAACTCATTATCAAGCATGTCAATCTGAATTGTTAGAATGTACATTTACTTAGCTAAAAACGATAAGTAGTAGATACAAAAATAGTTAAAACAAATAAAGTGCTCGGTTATTAGAGGCTAAAACAATAGTCCTTCTGTATAAAACTTCTGCAAAAGGCCTAATATAAAAATGAGAACAACAATTTCAAAGATTAAAACACATTTTTGTAACACACTTATTGCATTTTAAGTGGACAATAATGAAATCAAAAAAATTACTAATCTTTACAAATACCAGCTTTTTCTATTGCATATTTTCCCTCCCTTCCTTTTTGTATAAATATCAAAATAGTTCACAATCTATATATTCTAATTCTGCTCTATTTTTAAGAACTCAACCATATTTCTTTTCTTTTCTAGTACAATTCCATATTTCTTTAAGTAATCCAGCCAGATATCTAGATCCTCACTTTCATTAAAAATATTCAACTTAAATTGATATTTGATATCTTGATCTGAGTTATTGCATATAACCGGAATTCCAAATTTATCCTCTAATACTCTTGCTAAATCCTGCTCGCTTCCATTTTCTGATTCCAACTGAATACTTCTGTAACTGTATGATGAACTTGACTGATTAGTATTGGTGCCCGCTTGATTAGAGCTCCACTTTTGTACTGTTTTTATAGTCGAGTCATTGGGCATAATCTGCATTAAAACAAGCACCGTTGTATCGCGTTCAATTAAAGTAGAATGAAGATCAAACAACAAATCAAGCTGTTTTTGTAATTTCCAATTTGAACTGGGCATGAGATTTGAAATAGAATATTCGAGATTAAATAAATTATTGGGTGCAGATGAAGCTATCCATTTAATGGATTGAGGATAGATAAAGCGATTTATTGATATATCATTATAAGCAATTTGATATAAATCTCTAGCATTCTTGCGACTTATTTTAAGATTCTGAACAATTTCTGTTGTGTCACGGAAAGCATTCGCTTTGCGACCATAAACAAATTTAACTGGATTTATCTTTGTTTTTGTTTGTACTGCTATAATATCATCTAAACCAGAGCGTTTGAAATTAAAAACAAGAAGTCCATTTAAACTAGCATCGTACTGTTCCGATATTGCAGAACTTTTTAGTGGTAAACTATTGATCTTATTGTTCAGAAGGTCTGCAATCACTTCTTCTGTTATAAAGCTTGGGTATGTTATGTTTTGTATGACACCTTCCTTATCAATAATGATGGAATGAGGAATATGATTATGCGGAAAAAGCAAAGAAAGTTCGTTTTGTTTTTCAAAAAGAAAATGAAATGGAAACTGATGATCTTTAATAAAATCGACGGTTTTGTTATAATCCAGCTTTGAAACTCCTACAACGACCAAATCGTTTTTGAATTTTTCCTGAATAGTCTTTAAGTGAATGAAACCGTCAATGCACGGTCCGCAATATGTTTCCCAAAATTCAACAATGACAATCTTATTTTTGGTGATTTGGGCAAGATTGACCTCAGTTAATTTCCCATCATTTATTTCCTGCACTTTTATATCAGAAAAAGAGTCTCCAACTTTAAGTTCTTGCGAAGAAGCAGCAACATATGATATCACGATAAATAAAATAATTAAATACATCTTCATTTTCATATTCTTTTTTTTAACTTATTTTAATAATACTTTACTTATTCAATTTATTACCTATATCTATTTTTTCCTTTAACCATATTATCTAAAGAATCAATTTTCACATCATCGAGTCCAATATTAACTTGACATTCAACACTTGGATGTAGTTTAATTTTATCAATATTATAAAATTCATGAGCATAGCGTAAATTTAATGCAATTGAAAAAATAAAAACAATAATACCACTAATTGTTATCGCTTTCTTAAGCTTTATAAATAAGTTCATATAATACCAATTATTTAATATTTTATTGTAGACTCTATATTTATTTTTTTGGTTTTCGGATTATAATCAGGCCTTTTTTGAATCGACATAATCAATTCATTTTTAAGCGTTTTATAATCATACCACACATAAGTCCTTGAATGTGCATATGTAATAAGATATACAACATAAATAATGCAGACTGTAGCCGCAATAAGAAAATATTTTTTATACTTTACAATTATAACATTCAATAACCATGCTAATAAAAAGAAAACGCCGATTGAAGAAATATAAGCATACCTATCAGCAACAATTGAAAAGCGACTAATAGAAACTATATTTAATACTAATAATAAGTGGATTAAAAAAAACAAAACGCTAAATAAAACCCAACGTTTTTTCCAAAACGACCATAGAGACATTACTAAAAAAGCAATAATAAATGGATATATTAAGAATTGATTTGGAACAGGATCTCCTACTTGATTAGGAAACGGGTATATGTATGATAATCTAATAGGTATTAAACATTTTGTTAAATATTCCATTATTGAATAACATGCAAAAACAATGCGTTGAAAAAAGGGATAAGAGTTTTGATCTGATAAAATTCCACAATCAAAGACTGATTGTGAATACATTGTTATTATTCCGAAAAATATTGATTGAAGAAAAAAAGGAATTTTTTCTAGCCAGACTTGCTTGTCTCGAAAATTTCGTTTCAAAATGTAATCAACCAAAAGCAAACAAAGCGGTAATACAACAGCTTGCTCTTTAGCTCCAAATGAAATAAAGAAACAAAAAAACACTAAAAGATAAAAGACAGGTTGATTAGAACGAATATATTTCAGGTATGCAATTAGCGCCAATAAATAAAAAAAGGCATAAATCAAAACTTTCGAGGCACCTATCCATGCAACTGGCTCAACAAGTATCGGATGAATTGCAAATAAGATTGCAGAAAAAAACGCTATTCGTTTAGCAGAATCCAATTCAACATCTTTAGCTTGAAGTAATAATCTATTTATAAAGATATAGACGAGTAATACATTTGCCAAATGAATAAAAACGCCCCCAAGGTGAAACCAAAAAGGATTATAACCAAAAAATGTATACATAAGAATGTAGTAGAGCTCGTTTATAGGAGCATATTGTGCACCATAAAACTCAGTAAGCACATTCCATATATTTTTTATTGTCAAACCGGACTCAGTATAATCATTTATGCATACCCATTGATCATCCCATAGCATAAGAAAATGATTAAAAAGAACTGGCCAATAGACAATAGCAACTAGCAAAACTAGAATTAAGAAGTTTAAATACTTACTTTTGCACAAAATAATTTTCAAACGCATATCTTTTATTATTTATCAATTATTTATTTTACCACCCCTTTAATAGTCAACTCAACAAGCTTATTCCCAGCATTTGATATTACCCGAATAGATTTTGTAAAATAACCCTTCTGCTCAGCATTATATTCGACTTTAATTTTCGATTTTGCACTTGCTTCCAAAGGTTTTTTATCCCAACCGGCAACAGTGCAACCACAAGAAGTCTTCACATCATACACCACCAAAGGATCTTTCATTTCGTTTTTAAACCAAAAATCAATGGAATATTTTTTCCCCATCTTTATCTCACCTAAATCAATATCTGTAAGATCAAACTTAATACCATGGATAATTAGCTCCGACTTACTAAATAAAGTTAAAACCTTTGAAAAATACAGAGTAGTAAGTACCGCAAAATTTTCGTCTGGTATAAACAAGGATTGAACCTTATAATCTTTATTCATTATGAAGAAATAAGGCTTATCTAATATTTCTACTTGAACATGTAGCTGACTTTTTTCAATTTCAAAAAATGGATAATGCATGTCGTTTTTTTGACAGAAAATCTGTGCCTCATAAGATTGAGACGACGATGTTAATAGGACAATATTGTTTACTCCAATTTGTTTTGAAAGTTTCTTTAATAGCGGCAAGGTGGACTTCACACATTTATTGCTATTCAAATCTGTAAATCTAAAAAACAACTTAGCTTTACCGTCGAGCATTTTTAGCACGCTGCTTTTTTGTCCATCTTCGTCAAGAAGCTTCATATCAGAAGGGAAATCAAATGATCCAAGAATAGCCGTCTGATCAATTATTTTTTCACTTAGCAACCTATATTTTTCTTTTTCAGCTTTCAGCTTAAAATTAGTCGAATACAATTTATAGCCAAATAAAAAACATAAAAAAAATAATAATATCAAAAATAATTTATTGAAAAGTATTTTCATAGCCTAATTATATAACTAAAATATCGTAATATTTTTTTTGTAAATATATATTAAATTATTAAATATGTGATAATAATATTTATTTATTATGTATAAGTAATCATTTTCATCCGCTCTTCTTAAAAAAATCTTTTACTTGCGAGAAATAGAGTTGATTTAAATCAGGTAGCTTAACGTCAGGAGTAAAAACATGATGTACCTTAAAATCCGGATTTACAATATATAAACTGGAGGATTTCAAACTATCAGCCTTACTTATCCCCCTTTTATTAATCTTGAAAAGCGGAAAACGCAATCGGAATTGTTGGCAAAAAATTTGCACTTTCAGGAGCTCAGCTGAAGATGACAATAAAACGATATTGTTTTCACCAATTTGTTTTGACAAATCTTGCAACTTGGGTAAAATTGAATCCAGTACTTTTTTATTACTCGTATCAGCAATCTGAAAAATCAATTTTGGCTTACCGTTTAAAACAAGCCCAAAGTTGGATATTTGCCCAGAGTCATCAACCAATTCAATTTTCGAAGATAAATCAAAGTGCCCAATGACATTCGATTGAGACAAGATCTTTTCACTTAGAATCTTAATTTTCTCTTTCTCAAATTTTATTTTCGAGGTGCTTAAAAGGAAAGCAGAACCCATAACACAGCTTAAAATCACATAAAAGACTATAGCAAAAACATAAAATTTTTCCCTCATACTATTAATTCATTACAAGGTATGACACCTGAAAAACCACACTGAATATTACAAAGCCAACAACAACCAGAAAAGCCACGTTGTAAAAAAGCCTATATCTGGTTAAGAACAACAGTGAGCTTCCTCCAAGTATAGCCATTGGTAGAACAGCCGGAAAGATATACCTGAAATCATTTGAACACGAGTAAGGATAGAAATATCTGAAAATCATCATGGAGACCAACAATACACTGATATCAACGATTATCGGCATCATAAACTTTCTTTTGAGTGCAAAAAAGAATCCGAATAGAATTAAAAGTAGAAGTAACAGCTGTATAAAACTTAGCACTTTAGCCAGTAAAATGGAAGCAGGAGCACTATAACTAAACTCCCCGAACATACTTGACTTTAATAAATAAAACCAAAAGAATTCTCTCCCTTTTCCCTCTTCAAGTGAACTTGTAAAAGGTATCTGCACAAAATCAACCGGATTAAGCACCAGGTAATTATAAAGTCCAACACCAACATCAAAACCATCTCCTAAACCATTGGCATTCCCAACAACAAATCGTGTATCTTGGTTAGATTTTCCCAACTTTTCGTGAAATGAAAAATACAGTGTGACCATAGAAAAGCCAACGAGAATAAACAACTTATTAAAATACTCAAATCGCTTCTTCTCCTTTTCCAACAAATACCTCCCTATCAAGAGGACACCAATTACCCCCATTAGAATAAAAGCATTTGTTTTTGACCAAACACCCAAAGACACAAAAATCAAAGCCAACACAAAATGAAGCAAACTTCTTGAAAACCACCAACTGGAAATAAAATAGAATGAAAGCGCATAAAAAAAATTGAACAAAATATCATTGCCAAATCGGACAGAAAAAACAGCATTGGATGGCCAAAAAAGGAAAAGCGCTACAGATGAAAAATAGGCGATTGACACAAACTTAATATTTATCGGCCCCCTTAAACACCTGAAGAACAAATCAACAGTCTTTAACGAAAAATAGCCATACAGAATAAACAGCACCAGAGAAAACATCTGCGCCAACTTCATCAACGCCGCTTCCCCAAAACCACCACCAAAATTCACCATTTTCCAAAAAACAGAAATAAACCGATAGTATAAAGAAGGATGATAAAACGACCAACCACCAGAAGATATTGGTGCTTGCCCTGTTCGAAACAGATATTGTACATAGGCTAAATGCCCCTCGGTGTCGTAACTGAAAAACGAATAGTGAAGTTTAACGGCATACAAAATCCAAATCAATACGGCGGTTAAAAACAAAAAGGAGGTTTCCTTACCATAAGAGAAATGTTTAAAAATTGAATAAAGTACAGGAATAAGAACTAGCATAAGCATAAAGCCTGAAACGACCCATTCCGAATATGGTAATTCGTCGATAAAATTTACCATTAAAACGGTCAAAATCAGCAAGCCCGACAGACATAGAAGAAGCTTTGTTAAAACCCTGTTTTGCTTAAAATAATTCAAACCACATAGAAACACCTGCTTTAAGTCAATAAAAGCTAAAGCGAAAAAGAGAGCAAGAATGATACTATATTTCTCATAGAAAGTGACATCCAGAATATTAACCCCATAAAAGCCATGTGTGTTTTCTATCTCCAGATGCAATCTATTGTCGCCTTTTTGAAGATAGTTTGAGAGGTCTAGATAAAACCCATTCAAACAATCACATTGCCCTTCAGAAAATTCGGAACATGGAATATTCACTCCATTAACAGTGAATGAAAGCAGACAATCATCCGGAATAATATGGAGTTTTCCTGAAAAAAACAAAGGATTGGTTAATGTCAAATCATAAACATAGACGTCATTTACCCCATCAGATGTAGACTCAAAGGGTATTTCAATCGTCTTTTTTAATCCATCCGGGCGAGTAACGACGCAGTTAGATATTTGTGACTTGTTGCTTAAAACAACTACGTTGCCAATCACCAAAAGTAAAACCCCTAAGCAAAGAGCCAGTTTTGATTTTATTTTCAACATAAAACAGACTCCTCCTGTTTTGAATTCTCCTGATAATCCTCTTCTGTATTCACTTGCCAGATGCGATTTTTATCGAAGTTGCCTTCAATTAATCCATCCACTGCAATCATGGCCGTCAACATGGAGTGGTCCTGATTGTTATACCTGTGCATACCGTTTCTACCTATTAGAAAAAGATTGCTGAAGGAATTTACAAATTGGATAATCGTATCAAGTTCATTATAGGAGCCAAAATAGGCAGGATATGCTTTTGGAACTCGTATCAATGTGCTGTCCAGAACATCGTCTTTGTCAATCACATCAATTTTCTGAAGCTCAGCGATGGCAAAATCAATAAACGATCTATCGCTCATGGACCAAAGATCATCGCCTTCGTTGCAAAAGTATTCCAGACCAATCCATACATTTGAACTGTCAGCTACCATATAAGGACTCCAATTGTTGAATATTTGCAACCGGCCCACTTTTACATCCTTTTCCTGGATGTAAATCCAGTTGTCAGGGATGAGATTACTACGATTTATTTTATTTTTGACTTTAAGCTTTTTGAGTAATAAACCAACAGTCATAAAATCCCTGTAAATCAGACCTTCTGCCACACGTTTCACATCATCGCACACCGGATTTTGCATTGACTTTATTAAGTCCTTTATGGGCATGGTTGAAAAAAGATAAGTGCCTTCATATATGGTCACCTCTCCTGAATTTGTATCTCTTACCAAGACTTGTACACTGTCTTTGCTCAGGAATTTTATTTCTATTACTTCTTTTTCAAAAAATAGGACACCACCTTTTAATGCAATACTTTGAGCTACATCTTCCCACAATTGACCCGGTCCAAGCTTTGGATACATAAATTTTTCGATCAGACTGGTTTCGACATTTTTCCGAACATGACTGTCCTGCGGATTAAGCATTTTCTGGAGAGCATGCAAGATAGTTTTGAAGACCGATAACCCTTTAATTCGTTGAGCTCCCCATTCCGGATTGATATCTCTGCAAGGTACACCCCATACTTTTTCTGTATAATCCTTAAAAAAAGTGAGGTAAAGTTCTTTTCCGAACCGATTGATGAAAAAGTCTTCCAAATTTTCTTCCTTCTTGATGGGAAACAGACTGATTTTAAGGTAGCCAAAGGCTATTTTTAGAATCCGAGACAATCCCAGATTGTACACTGTAGCTAAGCTGAGCGAAACTGGATAATCGAAAAATTTTCGGATATAGAAAATTCTGGAAAGCCTGTTTCTAATCAACATGACATGATTGGTCTTTTCCGGATCAGGCCCTCCTTCCTGTAGATTAAAACTGGTGTTTTCAGGGTTATTTTTCTGAATGTATAATTCATCTTTGGACAAAAATCCTTGCAGTGGCAAAATCTTTTTCCACCATTCCATAACTCTATCCGACTTTGAAAAAAAGCGATGACCACCGATGTCTATTCTATTTCCTTTGTAATTCACAGTTCTTGAAATTCCACCTACAGCATTGGTCATTTCAAAAATGATGGGTTGAATGTTGCTTCTTTCCAATAGTTCATAGGCTGCGGTTAAACCTGCAGGGCCTGCACCTATGATTAGTGCTATTTTTTTTTCAGAGGTTTTATTTGTTATTCCCATTGCATATAGTATTGTTATTTTTCATATTTTTTAATACTCTTTGCAAATATACTTTATTATTTATATTTATCTGTTTATATTATTATATTTATATATTTCTATTTTTTTAATATTTATTCTACATATAAACATTTTTCTGGATCCAAATTTAAACGCATATTGACTTCTACTGAAAAAGGTTTACAGTTTTTGTTTTTAATCCTGACTAAGTTTACAGTCTTCGGTTTTAATTCCTAGAACAGTTTACAGTCAGTGCTCTTTATTCCTGAAAGACATTCCAGTTTCAG
>Ga0209100_1000214_pt1 | contig 62069 bp, 63 predicted proteins | sample lystaG_FD_185480 | JGI IMG/M metagenome (GOLD analysis project Ga0209100, IMG submission 185480) | Glacier valley bacterial and archeal communities from Borup Fiord, Nunavut, Canada, to study Microbial Dark Matter (Phase II) -... | ecosystem: Environmental > Aquatic > Freshwater > Ice > Glacier ... | reverse complement strand
CGACCAGCGACAGGCCCAGCGCAGTCAGTTCCTGCCAGACGCACGTGGAAATGGCAATCGCGCGTTCGGCGCCGCCTTGGTATCCGTTCACGGACGAATCCGAGGTTGCCGCCCCCAGGCGACGAGCAACCCCGGCCACCGCCTCGGCAACGGAGGGGTCGCGTGGCGCCACAAACGCGGCGATGGATTCCGGGATGGCTCCCGCCCACCACTCGTCGGCCGCAAGAAGGGTCACGGCCGCATCGGCCTCCGCCCGGCCATCCGGCGTCACGAGCACGGCGTGCAGGGTGGCGCCCAGGGACTCCTGAATCCCCGCGAAGGTGGCGGTGGAGAGCGGCCAGCGGAGCATCGGCGCGGGGACGTGGCGCTCCGCGCGAGCGGGCACCGTGAGCGGACCGAGCGACAGGGGCGCACCCACATCGACACCCTCGCCAGCGCCGAGCGTGAGGTCGATCACGGCGATCTCGACATCCGCATCCGTGGTGTTGACCACCGTGAGCGACACGAGAGGCGAAACCCCGTTATGCGTCAGGGCAAAGTTGACCGCTGTTTGGTACTGAAGGTGAAGTTCCACTCCGGGGACAGCCAGATGCAGCTCGCCCAGCCCTGTACGGTCACGCCAGTCCTCGAGCACGCGCGCGAGGTCGGCATCGCTGATCACGGCCTCGACCGCGCCGTCCTCACCCTCGAGGACCACGGCCAGACCCGTGTCCTCGTGAAGCTCGACGGCATCGTCCTCGACGTCGGCAGTCAGGCTGCGCGCCGCCGAAGCTGCCAGCCGTGCCTCGTCGCTATCCAAGGTGTCGAGCAGCCTCGCGGCGGTGTCGATGAAGCGGTGGGCATCGGCCCTGCGGAACGCCTCGCCCCGCGACCAACGGGTGGCCCCCGCACGCAGCTCGGTCGCCAAAGCGCGCTGCTCGTGATTCAGTTCGGGGCGGAACGACCGCCACTCCTCGGTGAGCATGCGCAACAAGAACAGCGGATCCGTGGGGTCGTGGCGCTGGTTCACGTGCGTGCGAACCTCGTCACGCATCTCGATCATCGCGACCCAGTCACCGCTCTTGGTGCGGGGCGCGAGCGCCGCGCTCACTGAGGTGCGCACACCCCCCGCCACGCACTCGAGCGTCCTGGCAACCGCTTCGCGTCCCGTGGTCATGCATCCCCCCGCATCGTGTGTAGCGACAGCGTATCGAGCGGATACTCGCATGCCTATACGGCGGTCCGTCAATGTCGTTGATAGTCAATGCCGTGTGCCCTGCCTCACAGTTCTTATGGCTCGCCCATGGCCGCCCGCTAGCGTGAGCGCTGCACTCTGAGCCCGGGGGAAATCAATGAGCAACGCCGCGCCGCGCGCCACCTCTGGCCGACAGGCTCAGGCCGGTCCGATCGCCACCACGCGCCGGCTCGTGACGGCGCACCCGTGGCTCACCTCGTGGCCCGTGATCATCGTGGGCCTGTGCCTGCTGGTGGTCCCCGGAGTCTGGCTCGTCTGGTTCCGGCAAGACCAGCGGGCCTGGAAAAAGGTGCTCGCGACCGCTGCCGCGGTGCCGTTCTTCTTCCTCTCCCTAGGCGTAATGGCCGCAGCAGCGCCCGCCCTGATGGCCGATGCCGAAGGACAGTCGCAGAGTCAGGTCGCCTCCGCGTCGGAGACCCCCAGCGCCGTCCCTTCTGAGGCGGCGTCGGCTGGGGCATCGGCCGATGCGTCGACCTCCGCAACCCCCAGCCCAGGCGCGTCGGCGGCAAGCGACGACGGTGAGACGGGTAGCGCGTCGGCCGTCCTGGTGGGCGACTCCCAAGCCGACGGCACCGCGATGGCCGCCGCCCTGAATCTCACGGTCAAGGGCCGCGCGCCCAAGACCGGATACACGCGCGAGCAGTTCGGCAGCGGCTGGGTGGACATCGACCGCAACGGGTGCGACACCCGCAACGACCAGCTGGGGCTGCGCCTGACAAACAAGACCATGAGCGGCTCGTGCAAGGTGCTCTCGGGCGATCTGCAGGACCCGTACACCGGGGGCGCGATCCACTTGGAGTACGGCGGCGCGAGCGAGGTCGACATCGATCACATGGTCGCGCTGTCCGACGCGTGGCAAAAGGGCGCGGCGTCGTGGCCCTTCGCGCAGCGGGTCGCGTTCGCCAACGACCCCCTGAACGTCGAGCCGGTGGACGCGAGCGCGAACCGCCAGAAGAGCGACGGCGACACCGCGACGTGGCTGCCCTCAAACAAGTCGTACCGTTGCACGTACGTCGCGCGCCAGGTCGCGGTGAAGACCAAGTACGGCGTGTGGGTCACCCAGGCCGAGCTCGACGCGATGGTCAGGGTGCTCGACGCGTGCCCTGGCCAGGCGCTGCCCGACTTTGGCACCCAGCCCATCATCGCGAGCAACACGGGCGGGCCGGCGCCTACGCCTGCACCGGCGCCTGCTGCTCCCGCGCCCGCGCCCGACGCGCCCGTCGCCACGGACCCACGCTTCACGTACTGCAAATATGCAATCCCCGCCGGCTACGGCAACTACGTCAAGGGCGTGGACCCGGAATACGACTGGTACCGAGACGCTGACGGCGACGGCGTCGTCTGCGAGCACTGAAGTGCGCCGGTGCGAGCGTACCTAGTCAGACTTCCCAGCATCGACCGGGCTACTCCTACGTGCCGCTGGCGCTGCTCGCGCCCATAATCGCCGCCCCCATAGCCTGCGCCTCGGCCTCGTCACCATCGACCGCAAACTGGACAGTGCCACCGGTAATCGACTCCATCACGGCGGGTGCCGACATCACCTCGCCGTCGATCAGAACCGCCACCTTGTTGGCGGGAGGCGTTGCCTCGGAGGCCTCCGCGGTCAACTCCGCAAACGCCGTGGCGCCCGTGTCGGTCAACGTCACGTTGAGCATCCAGTCCGAGGAACCCGGCATCGCACTAGGCCCCACCTCCACCGTCACCACATCCGCGGCCGTGAGCGCGGCCGGCTCTACCAGGTAGGCGATGGAGGTCGCATCAACACACATCCAACCGGACTCGTTGGGTGCGAGAGGGGTCTGCGCGCATTCCGCGCCGACCGGCAGTTCGACGACGCTCGCCTGCTCCGCCACCGCGCGGATCTCAAAGGACACGGCAACTGGCTCCGTCGTGCCAACATCGGATCCACCGTCTGATCCGGCACATCCGGCCAGCGCAAGAGCCGCCACCCCACACCACGCCGCAGCAACAATCAACCGTGCCATGTCATCCCCCTTGAGAACTCGATAGATCGACGCTAGCACCGAGCGCCGCACCGCTCGGGGGCCCGCCGAGTTGGCGGTCGCCCTGCCCGGGGAACCGCGCCCACCGCCGCCGCGCCGCCGGCACGAACACCGCGTACAGCGCCGCAAGCGCAACCACGCCCGCGCCCGCCTGAACCCACACGTTGCCCACACCGGCGGCCTCCGTACCACCGGCAGCCAACCCCGCCACCACGGCCCCGGCCAGCCACCCACCGAGCGTCGCGAGCACCGCGCCGCGCCGCAGCAGTCCCCACGACGCCAGCGCGACAACCACCACTGCCGCCGCCAACACACCCAACGGGAGGTAGAGGAGCATGTGCAGGTACGGCTCGGAGCGGGTCAGGGGCGCGAACGAGGAGTTCTTGAGCAGCACGAGCACACCGAGGCGTGCGCCAAAAAGGTACACCAGCCCGGCCGCGATCGACAGCACGATGTGAAACCGCGAGCGCCGTCCCCAGCGCAAGGCGGCGGCGAGGAACGGCAGCGCGAGCGTCGACAGCACGAGACCCATCAGGACTCCCAGGGGATAGGCGTGCACTGCGGGGAGTTGGTCCACCGTCTCAAAATCGGCCGTCTCCAGCCACTCGCAGCAGCCCATCCCCACAAAGCCGACGCGTTCCCACTCGCCGTCGACGCCCCGCACCGCAAAGCCATCGGTCCCATTGCCGGCGACCACCACGTAGCCGCCGGCCACCTCGACCACACCCACCCCGTCCGTGCCGAAGTCCGCGGCCCGGGCGTCGTACACCCGCTCGAGCGTGGCCACTTGGTCGGGCGACAACTCCCAGTCGACGCGCCAGGTGTCCCCGCCGTCGGCGCTCGCCTCGACGCCCGTCGTCCGCGCCATGGCCCGAAAGCACACCGCCGGATCGGAGGGGACGCAGTCCTCAGTCTGTTCGCGGTCCGGGAGCACGGCTGGCGGCTCCGCATCGGCGCCGGCAGCAAAAGCACCGTCCTCATAGAACGGCTCCCACCCCGCGCCGGTCCGCGTGTAGTACCCGTCGCCCCCGTGGTTGGAAGGATTACTCACCTGGCCGCGCCAGTCCCCCGCGTCGTCCGCCACGACCCGCGCTTCCGAGTTCACTGCAGCCCCCGTCGCGACCGACGCCAGCAGCGCGATCGGCACGGCCGCCACGGTCAGCGCCCGACGCGCGCGTCCCGTTCGTCGCACTCCGACCGTCCCCCGCGCTATGCCTTCGCGCTGTGCGGCGCCGATGCCCACCCACGCGGCGAGGCCCAGGGCGGGCAGCGCGAGGAGGTCGGTCGCGTCGGCCCTGATGATGCTGGTTCCGTCAACGCTCGTCCCGGCGAGGAGCGGCCCGGCGAGTGCGGTCAATACGGCCGAAGCCGTGGCCGCGCCCACCGCCGTCGTCTTGACGAGCGCGAACCCGATGCCGGTGAGCGAGACCGCGCCGAGCATCAGGCGCGCAGGGTCGGCGCGTTTTGGAGGGCCCGCGGCAAGGACCGTGGCGAACACCACCGCCACGAGCGCAGGGAAGAAGATCAGGCCGGCAACGTCGGACAACTTGCCGGTCCACCACGTGCCGTACGCCTGCTTGAGGACGTGATCGTTGAGCACCATGACGCCGATAGCGAGCAGCGACACCGGGTGGGCAAGCCACCTCAGAGCCACGCGAAGCAATGAATCCCCCATAGACGCAAACTAGCGCGTACGGGGCCCGTTGGGGTGGTGACGAGACCAATCTGCAACCGACGGCAACTGAACTGCGATGGCGCCCCCAAGTGGCGCAATTTGTACCGATTTTGGGGGTTGGGCGGCTGCTGGTGGCTTGATTTGTACCGGGCCTGGGCGCAATCTTCTGTCTCCCTGGCGTCGCCCCCAGCCCGGGTTTTGGTGTGTTGTCCACAGGGTGTCGTGCCTGGCAGGTACGTGTCAGACCCTGGTGGTTGACTTGTTTCATGGCAGTTGAGGCTATCGACTTTGATCTCGTTGAGGCCGCCAGGGTGAGCGACCTGGTGGGTAATCTCGCGCGCAGTGAAGTGTCTCGTTTGTCGCACGATGATTACCTCGCCGGTCTCGACGTTGTGGCTCAGCTTGGAAACTTCACCGACATGGTGCGGGCTCGTTTTGCGGCTGATCTCGCACGCAGGTCAGCACCCGAGCTTCCCGGGGGTGGTCTTGCCAGGCGGCAGGGTTTCGGTAGCGCGGGACAGATGGTGGCACGGGTGACCGGTGGCACGACGGCGGGGGCGATGCGGTCGATCGAAGCGGGGCTCGCGTTGGTGCCCGACCCGTCGTTGATGCCCTGCCCGTCGTCGATGCCCGACCCGTCGTTGATGCCCGGCGCGCCCGAGCAAGTCCCCCCGTCCCCAACCGGACCCACGCCGCCGCCTCGGTATCCGGCGGTGGCCGAAGCCGCGCTCGCCGGCGACCTGTCGGTTGAAGCGGCGGGGTTGATCGCGTCAGGTTTGAACACGATCACGGACCGGTTGCCACCCGAGCGTTTGCACGAGTTGGAACGACGCCTCGTGGACAAGGCAGTGCATTTGGCAGCTCATGAGGTACGACGGTTGGTTGCGGCGGCGGTGGCGCGTGCGGACATGGCCGGACATGAGGAACGTGAGAAACGTCAACATGCCGAGCGTTATCTCGCGTGGAAGGAAGACCACCACGGGATGGTCACTTTCACCGGACGCCTCGATGCGGTGACCGCGGCACCGATTCGCACCGTGATCGAACAGATCGTGACCCATGACTTCCGCGCCCGACGCGACCAGGATCCCTCGTCGCCCGATCAGCGCACGGTGGGTCAGATGCGCGCCGATGCTTTGTTTGAGGTGTGTCGCCACGCCCTGGGTTGCAAGGAAACAGATACTTCTGGGATCCGCACCACCATTGTGGTGAGGATGAACAAGAGTGACCTCGACACGGGACGTGGTTTGGGCAGGATTGACGGCACTGACCAACCGGTGTCGGTGGGTCAGCTGCGCCGCCTCGCCGGGGACGCTGGCATCATTCCCGAGGTCCTGGGCGGCGACAGCGAGGTCCTCGATTTGGGCCGCACCGTCAGGCTTTTCACCCGAGCGCAACGACTCGCACTCGTGGAACGGGATGGGGGCTGCGCCAAATGCCACGCCCCGCCCGAACATTGCGAGGCCCACCACATCGGCTGGTGGGAAAACGGTGGTCGCACCGACCTTTCAAACGGCGTCATGTTATGCACCAGATGCCACCACGACATCCACCGTCAAGGATGGGACATCAAAACTGAAGACGGCCGGGTTGAGTTCATCCCACCACCAACCATCGACCCCGCACGGCAACCGATCCCCGGGGGACTCGCCGCACTTAACCTCGCAGCCATCGACATCGGCACACTCGACCCACCCACCGACTACCCCTGGGAGAACTCCGCCGGGGAGAGCCCCGCCGGGGAGAGCCCCACCAGGGAGAGCCCCGCGTGGGAAAGCGCTGCCTGGGAGGACTCTGCCCGCGACGACCCTGCCTGGGACGGATATCTGCCACCCGGGTACCCCTGGGACGGCTCTGTAGATGTCGCCGAGTCGGCATCGAGAGCGTTGCTCGCCGCGTAGCTGCACGCTTCGACTCGCGCGCGGCGCGATCGCCCTCACCGCACGCGCGGCCCAAGGTCGCAACCAAAACCCCTCGTAGGATGGCCACATGACACTCGCCCACACCGCAGACCGTGCCGCAGACCGGGCCGCAGACCGGGCCGTCGGCGCCGTGCTCGGCACGGCATGCGGCGATGCAGTGGGCGCAGGCTACGAATACGGGTCCGCGACGCCCGGCGCCGGGCCCGTCTCGATGATCGGCGGCGGCCTCGGGGGCTTCGCGCCCGGGGAGTGGACCGACGACACCTCGATGGCGATCCCCATCCTGCAGGCCGTCGCCCGCGGCGCCCACCTCGCGCAGGACGCCACCCAAGACGAGATCGTGCGCCAATGGGCGGAGTGGGCGACCACCGCGCCCGACGTCGGCAACCAGACGCGCGCCGTCCTCACGGGCATCGGCCCTACGGCCCGCGAAGCTCGCATCGCGAGCATGGTGTTTCACCACGACCACCGGCGCAGCGCGGGCAACGGCTCCCTGATGCGCACCGCGCCCGTGGCCCTCGCCTTTGTCGCCGACGACGCCCCCGGCCGCGTCGCGGCCGCCGCCCGCGCGCTGAGCGACCTCACCCACTTCGAGGCCGACGCTGGCGACGCATGCGTGATCTGGTCGGTCGCGATCTGGGCGGCCATTCGCACCGGCGCACTGAGCCTCGACGAGGGCATCGGGTGTCTCCCCGCTGAACGGCAGACGCTGTGGCGCGAACGGTTCGCCGATGCGGAAGGCAACGCGCCCGCGCACTTCGCGGCGCAGAACGGCTGGGTGGTCGCCGCGGCGCAGGAGGCATGGTCGTGCATTCACGCCCAGCGGGCGGCGCTCGGCGGTGGCAATGTGACCGCAGGTTTTGCCGCCGTATGCGAAGCGGCGATACGCGCAGGCGGCGACACCGACACCGTCGCGGCCATCGCCGGCGGGCTCGCCGGCGCCGCGGTGGGAGCCGGCGCGCTCCCTGCGGTGTGGGTCGAGATGCTGCACGGGTGGCCTGGCATCACAGGCGGCCAACTCGCGGGACTGGCCCAGCAGGCACTCGCCCACCGCCAACCCGCGATGCCCCGCACCCCATAAACTCGTGGTCAACGGAGGGGCTACCACCATGCACGAGATCGTCTGCCCGCACTGCCACAAGGCCTTCACGATCGATGAGGCGGGATACGCCGACATCGTGAGCCAGGTGCGCACCAAGGAGTTCGACGCCGACCTCCACAAGCGCCTCGAGCTGGCCGAGCGGGAGAAGCGCGACGCCGTCGAACTCGCGAAGTCCCAACTCACCGCCGAACTCCAGAAGGCCGCCGCGACCAAGGACTCCGAGATCCAGGAGCTCAAGTCCAAGCTGGGCGCCGGCGAGATGACGCAAAAGCTCGCGGTCACCGAGGCCCTAGCCGCGGTCGAAAAGGAACGAGACGCGCTCGCGAGCGAGCTCAAGCAGGCCAAGCAGGGCGAGAAGACCGCCGCGGAGCTGGCCGAGGCAAAGCTGCTCAATGAGCTGCAAAAGGCCGCCGCCACGAAGGACTCCCAGATCCAGGATCTCAAGAGCGGGCTCGAGCGCGCCGAGTTGGAGAAGAAACTCGCCGAGACCTCGCTCAAGGACAAATACGAGACCCAGATCAAGGACCGCGACGACGCGATCGAACGCCTCAAGGACCTCAAGGCGCGGCTCTCCACCAAGATGGTGGGCGAGACCCTCGAACAGCACTGCGAAACCGAGTTCAACCGTCTGCGCGCCACCGCGTTCCCCAAGGCGTACTTCGAAAAGGACAACGACGCGCGCACCGGCAGCAAGGGCGACTACATCTTCCGCGAGACAGACGACGGCGCCGACGCCGGCACCGAGATCGTCTCGATCATGTTCGAGATGAAGAACGAGTCCGACACCACCGCGACCAAGCACAAGAACGAGGACTTTCTCAAGGAGCTCGACAAGGACCGCATCGAGAAGGGCTGCGAATACGCGGTCATGGTGTCGCTACTTGAGCCGGACAGCGAGCTCTATAACGGCGGCATCGTCGACGTCTCGCACCGCTTCCCCAAGATGTACGTGGTGAGGCCGCAGTTCTTCATCCCGATCATCACGCTGCTGCGCAACGCCGCCCAGAACTCGCTCACCTACAAGCAAGAGCTCGCCTTGGTGCGCGCCCAGAGCGTCGACATCACTCACTTTGAGAGCGACCTCGACGCGTTCAAGACCTCGTTCGGCAAGAACTACGACCTCGCGTCCCGACGCTTCCAAACCGCGATCGACGAGATCGATAAGTCGATCGACCACCTGCAGAAGACCAAGGAAGCGCTGCTGGGCTCCGAGCGCAACCTGCGGCTGGCCAACGACAAGGCTCAGGACGTGACCATCAAGAAGCTCACGCGCGGCAACGCGACGATGGCCGCCAAGTTCGACGAGCTGCAGGACGGGGACTCCTGAGTACGCTGGGTACGCATGACAGCCATCGAGCCCACACCCGCCACCCGCAGCGATGAAGAACTCGCATCCGTGGTCATCAAGAACGCGCGCGAAACCGCCAAGTCCGACGGCGTCCAGGCCAAGATCTACCAGGCCATCTCGATCCAGCGCCCCGTGGTCATCGAGTACCTCAAGTCGCTGCGTCGCGAAAACCCCGCCGCGACCCCCGCACAACTCCTGAAGGAACTCGAGAAGCGCTATATCGCCACGGTGACCATCACCAGCACCGGCGTCGGCGCATCGGCCGCTATCCCCGCCGTCGGCACGGGCATCGCGCTGACGCTCGGCGTCGCCGACCTGCTGTTCTTCTACGAGACGAGCGCCCTCTACGTGCTCGCCGCGACCGAGCTGCACGGCATCGAGGTCAAGGACGCGGAGCGCGCCCGCCCCCTCGTCTTCGGGATGCTCCTCGGCGAGAAGTCGCAAAGCAAGGTGTCCAAGATCGTGATGCAGGCCGCGGGCGCGGGCAGCATCAACACGGCCCGCACCGTCGCGACGCACAGCGTCGGCAAGGCGCTCCCCCAGGGTTGGGGCGAGGTCCTCACCCAGCAACTCCCCGACTCCGCACTCGCGCCCCTCGCGACCGTTCTCGCCCGCCAGGCGCTCAAGGCGAGCGGCAAACTGACCGCCAGGACGCTCGGCAAGGTGCTGCCGTTCGGCATCGGCGCGGTGATCGGCGGCGTGGGTAGCTTCACGTTCGGGCGCGACGTGGTCAAGGCCGCGCGCCTCGCCTTCCCGACGCCTCCCACCTCCTTCCCCGACGCCCTCCTGGACTACGAGAAGCCGGAGCCCGGCGTGGGCGAACCGTCGCGCGCGATGAAGGCGCTGCAATCCGCGGGGGATGGCGCGGTGGGCTTTGGCGAGATCGCGTGGGACAAGACGAGCGGCGCACGCGGCGCGATCATCGGTGCCGCGGCGATCAGGGATGCCGCCGTGGGTGGCATCGGCGTGATCAAGAGCGGCGCAATCCGGGGCGGCGCGAACACGGCGGCCGGGGTGCGGGCGCGCCTGGGGCGCAAGGGCGACGGCACCACCGCCGACTAGCACTGACGGTCACTGCGACTCTGGGTCGGTGCTGATCGGCGGTCAGGCTCGTGGACGTCGTGGACGTCGTCAATCGGACAACCTAGGGACGCCCACAGGCCTGGAAAAAACCTACCACTTGGTAGTAAACTGTCCGCAGCGACCACGCGCCGACGCACGTCGGCCCCCCGCACGGAGGAACGATCCATGGCCCACAGCACGCTGCCCGCATTCGACATCGAGCGCACGCTCGCCCAGCTCACCCTGGAAGAAAAGGCCGCCCTGCTCTCGGGCGCCGACTTCTGGAACACCCCCGCGATCGACCGCGAAGGCGCACGCGTCCCTTCGATCATGTTGTGCGACGGGCCGCACGGCGTGCGTAAGCAAGTGGCGGCCGGCGACGAGAGCGGCCTGGGCGACTCCGAGCCCGCGACTTGCTTCCCCACCGCCTCCTCCCTCGGATGCACGTGGGACCCCGAGCTGCTGACGCGCGTGGGCGAGGCGCTTGGCCGCGAAGCGAGGTCCCTTGGCCTCACCGTGCTACTTGGCCCCGGCGCCAACATCAAGCGCGACCCCCGCTGCGGGCGCAACTTTGAGTACCTCTCCGAGGACCCGATCCTGTCGGGCGACCTCGCCGCTGCCCTCATCAACGGCATCCAGTCCGAGGGGGTGGGCGCGTCCCTCAAGCACTTCGCGGCCAATAACCAGGAGTTCGACAGGATGCGCGTGAGCGCCGAGGTGAGCGAGCGCGCCCTGCGCGAGATCTATCTGGCCAGCTTCGAGCGCGCCGTCAAGGGCAGCAACCCGTGGACCATCATGTGCTCTTACAACAAGATCAACGGCACATATTCCTCGCAAAACCACTGGCTCCTGACCGAGGTGCTGCGCGACGAGTGGGGCTGGGACGGCCTCGTCATGTCGGACTGGGGCGCCGTGCGCGATCGCGTCGCGGGAGTGGCCGCTGGCCTCGACCTCGAGATGCCCTCGAGCTGGGGATTCACCACCGCCTTGGTGATCGCAGCCGTGCGAGACGGCAGCCTCGACGAGGCACTCGTGGACATCGCGGTGCGCCGCGTCCTCACCCTGGTCTCCAAGTCGGGAGTTCTTCAGGACCAAGCGGCCGATGCCGCCGCAAGTACGGCCGACGCTCCCACCGCGGGCATCGGCGCCACGCCCACAGTCGACCACGCCGCCCACCACCAGCTGGCCCGCGAGGCCGCCGCCGCCGGCGCGGTGCTGCTGCGCAACGAGCCCGTTGCCTCTAAGGTCGCCGGCCCCGACGCCACCCCGCTCCTCCCGCTCGCCGGGCCAGAGGGCGTCGTCGTCATCGGCGAGTTTGCCCGCACGCCTCGCTACCAGGGCGCGGGCTCCTCCCAGGTGCACCCCACCGAGCTGGCCACCGCGCTCGACACCTTCGCCGAGTCCTGGGGCTCCCCCGTGCCGTTCGCGCCCGGCTTCGCGTTCGCGGAGGGCCCCATGGCCGAGGCATCGGCCGCAGCCTTGCGCGAGGAGGCCGTAGCGCTTGCCGCGGGCGCGGGCACCGTCGTGATGTTCCTTGGCCTGCCCCCCGCATCGGAATCCGAGGGCTTCGACCGCACCCACCTCTCGCTCCCCGCGGATCAGATCGCGCTGCTCGAGGCCATCGCGGCCGTCAACCCGCGCGTCGTTGCGGTGCTCGCCAACGGCTCGGCAGTGACCGTGAGCGAGTGGCAACACCTCACCCCCGCGATCCTCGAGGCATGGCTATCCGGCCAGGGCGGCGGCGCTGGAATCGTCGACCTCCTCGTCGGCGCCGCGACGCCCACGGGCAGACTCGCGGAGACCCTGCCCGTTCGCCTGCAGGACGTGCCTTCGTACGGCGCGTTCCCCGGCGAGCTTGGCACCGTGACTTACGGCGAGGGCATCTTCGTGGGCTACCGCCACTACGACCTGCGCGACGCCCCGGTCGCGTACCCCTTCGGCTTTGGCCTCACGTACACGACGTTCGCGATCGACGACGTGGCGGCCGCCGTCACCGGAGCGGGCGCCGATGCCCGCGTCACCGTCACCGCCAAGGTCACCAACACCGGCTCGCGCGCCGGCGTCGAGGTAGTGCAGGTGTACATCGGCGACCCCGAGTCGCTCGTCGAGCGCCCCGTGCGTGAGCTCAAGGGCTTCGCTCGCGTCGCCCTGGAGCCCGGCGAATCCTCTCCTGTCTCGATCGAGCTCGACTCGAGGGCCCTCGCCTATTGGCACCCCATTCTCAAGAAGTGGACCGTCGAGGGCGGCGCCTTCACCGTCGAGTTGGGAACCTCGTCGCGCGACATCGCCGCGACGGTGTCGATCGACGTCGAGGGCGAGAACCTCTCGTCCCCGCTTCACGAGATGTCAACGGTGCGCGAGGCGCGTGCCCATCCCGCGTCGGCCGCCGCCGCCGCTCAGATCGTCTCGAGACTCGACGACGGAATGCTGGCCATGGTGGACGACTTCCCCCTGGCGGTTGTCGCCGGCTTTGGCATGGCCGGCTTTGGCAGGGACGACCTTGCCAGGCTCATTGCCCAAGCGAAGGAGTAACAAGCAGCAGGTCAAGGCGGTAGCGCAACTCGGCGGCCATGTCGAGGGGGGTAGCGCCGGTCGCATCGAGCGACTGCAGCCACTGAATCTGGAGGCCGTCCATGAGCGCGACCCATTGGTGGCCCTCACGTTCGGGGTCCACCCCCGGGCGCAGCCTGCCGGCCGACTGGAGCTCCTGGAACCCCTCCGTGGCCGACGCGATCGCCCTCTCATAGTGGACCGTGAAGTATGTGTGCGCGGGGTGATCGGGCGTGGTCGCCTCCGCGGCGAGCACCGCAAACGCCTCGACCATGGGGCGTCGGCGCGCGTTGCGCTCCGCAAGCCGGATCATCGCCTCGATAAACGTGCTCCCCCTCGCAACGTCCGCGTCGATGTCCGCGCCGTCGACTTCGTCACGATGCTCGAGCACCGCGCGGAGCAGGTGAGCCTTGGTGGGGAAGTAGTGCAGCAGGCCCGCGTGGGTGATGCCCGCGCGCGCGGCGATGTCTCGCAGCGAGGCGCCGTGAAAGCCTGACTCGGCGATCGACACGATGGTCGCCTGGATCACCTCGGCGCGCTTGGCCCTGCCCTTGGCGTAGCCCACCTGCGTGCCGGGCTCGCTCGCCCGCGCGCGTCGGGGCTCGCGCTCTGACGCGTCGGCCGGCGAGGCTGCGGTCACGCTTCCCTCCCAAGGTGTGGGCTCATTCAGGTACGACGTTACCGTGCGGCTTGGTCAACAACGCAGCCTGGTCAACAACGCAGCGTGGTCAACGACGCGGCCTGGTCAACAACGCAGCGTGGTCAACGACGCGGCTTGGTCAACAACGCGGCGTGGTCAACAACGCAGCGTGGTCAAACCCGCGGCCGTAGCCCGATCAGCACCAGGTCAAGCGCGCGATCGATTGACGCCTGGCCCGCCTGCCCCGCGGGGCTGTTGACCACGCCAAAGATCATGCCGACCACCATGAGCAGGTCGTCGACCGTGAGGTCCGGGCGCACCATCCCTGCCCGCTGACTGATTCCCAAAGGCCCCTCGATCAGTGCGATCGACCGTTGCCACAGCGGGTCAAGGTAGGACCGGCCGGGGCCCTCCGCCCAGATCAGCCGGAAGAGCCCGGGAATGCGTCCCTGTTCCGCGCTGATGGCGGACATCAGGGTGAGGACAATCGCCGGATCGTCGCGCTCCCGCTCGACAAGCTCCTCGTATCGCTCGAGCCGCTCCTCGTACAGGGCGGCCGCGAGCGCATAACGGTCGGGGAAGTGCCGGTAGAGCGTGCCGCGCCCCACGCCGGCGCGCTCGGCGACGCGCTGCAGCGGGACGTTCACCGAATCGGCCGCGAAAACATCCTCGGCCGCCTGCAGGATTCCGGCGCGGTTGCGGCGCGCGTCGCTGCGTTGGTTCATGGCGCTCCAGTCTAGTTCGAGGCCTACTCGTTCGGGGCCTAGGTCCCCATCCGCGCATGACGATACGTGCCAGGCTAACAACGTAACGGACATCGGTGTCCGTTTATGTCAGGGCCGCTCTTCCGCTGGCCCGCCAATGGAAAGGAACCGCCCGATGGATCTGCCTTGGTGGTCATACGCCATCTCCATGCCGCTGTACTTCGTCTTCCTGCTCTGGGTGGTCGACTACTTCCGCAAGCACCCCAAGGCCTCCGCCTACTTCTGGCTCGCGACCCTCCTCACGTTCCCCCTGTGGATCATCACCGGCGGCGTCGACGGCTGGTTCCGCTGGTTCAAGATCCTCTCGGTCATCCTGCCCACGATCGTCGTGGGGCTCGCGCGCCTCTCGGTGCACGAGAACCGCACCGGCCGCTTCTGGGACACCGTGAAGAAGCCGGGCTTCGTGTGGTTCTTCTACGGAATCCTGTTCCTCAACATCGCCGAGGCGACCGTCAAGGACATCCAGCTGGGCAACTATCCCAACGCCATCGTCGGCCTGATCCTGTGCGCGACCATCCCGTTCGTGCCGAGGTACTGGAAGATCGAGCGCACCGGCGGTGCGGACTTGATCGCGTACACCACGCTCTTCTGGAACCTGCTTTACACCACGTGGAACGCCGCCTTCGTATACGGCGAGACGCCCAAGTACTTCGCCTCGAGCGTGGTCATCCTGCTCGCAGCCGAGATTTACCCACTCATCAAGAACCGCCCCGAGCTGTATGTGATCGCCCGTGTCTACACGCTCGCCGCGCACCTGCTGCTGCGCGCGTGCATCGACTTCTTCCCGAACGTCATGGATGCGAGCCGCTGGCAAAACGAGAGCGTGCTCAAGTGGTGGGGCATCGCCAACCTCGTGCTCGCCGTCCCGTTCCTGTTCTGGCACATGTGGCAGCTCGACTCCGGCAAGGCCGCCAAGAGCTTCAGGCATGGCCGCGCGCCCGACGCGGAGGACCTCCCGATCACCCCGAAGCCCGACACCGTACCTGGCTAGACCCGCGCGCGCGGCCCCACCGCCCTCCCGGGACCTATGTCCCTTCCCGGTCACCCTCGCGGGTCTACGGTGAAAAACGGAGGCGTCGTATGGACGACATCCGAATTCTTACCCCAGCCGGGATCGGCACGCTGATCGCAGAGTTGCGAACGCGCGGGTACCGGGTCGTGGGGCCAACCCGCCGGGGCGAGGCGATCGTCACCGGAGAGATTCGCTCGGTCTCCGACCTCCCCCAAGGCATCGGCGACAACCAGGGGCCCGCGAGCTACCACCTGAGCGAACGCAGCGACGGCGCGTACTTCGGATTTGCCGCCCCAGCGCAGTCCACCAAGCCGGTGTTCTTCCCCGCCGAGGAGGTGGTGTGGCGCGGCCGTCGCGACCACGATCAGGGCGGCCACTTCACGGTCGAGCGCGACACACCCGCACCCTCCCCCGTCGCGCTGCTCGGCGTGCGCAGTTGCGACCTGCGCGCGGTTCAGATCCACGACCAGGTGCTGTCGAGCCGCCACTACAAGGACGCCCACTACACGGCCAGACGCGACGGCACCATGGTGATCGCGGTCGCATGCGGGGAGCCGGCGGCCACGTGCTTCTGCGCCTCGATGCACACCGGCCCACGCCCCGCCGCGGTCGACCCCCAGACCACCGAACCGGCGTACGACCTGCTACTCACCGAGGTGGTGGGTGCCACGGGTTTGGACACCACCGGCACCGACGGCGACGATGACGGCCACCACTTTGTGGTCGAGATCGGCACCGAGGCCGGCCGCGAGCTAGCCGACGCCGTCGAGGCGGCCGAGGGCACCGAGGACGACCGAGCGACGGCCATCGCGATCACCGACGCCGCCGCAGCCCGCCAGACGCGCGCGATCGACCGCAACGCCGTCCACGGCGTGCTGCGCGCATCGGCCGAAAGCAGCCGCTGGGAAGACGTCGCGAGCCGCTGCCTCGCGTGCACCAATTGCACGATGGTGTGCCCCACGTGCTTCTGCACCACGGTGTCTGACGTCTCCGACCTGGCAGGCGAGAACGCCGAGCGCCACCGCGTGTGGGACTCGTGCTTCTCGGCCAACTTCAGCTACATCCACGGCGGACCAACGCGCGAGTCCACCAAGGCCCGCTACCGCCAGTGGATCACCCACAAGTTGTCCTCGTGGGAGGACCAGTTCGGGATGCTCGGCTGCGTGGGTTGCGGCCGCTGCATCACGTGGTGCCCAGCGGGCATCGACATCACCGAGGAGGCGGCGGCCCTTGGCCGCATGAGCGGACTCGGCTCCAAGGCAAGTGCAGCAATGACATAGGGCGGGCGGCGAGAGGCGATGACCACGACGGCGGCCGATGCGGTTTCGAACAACGCAGCAGTTTCGAACAACGCAGCGGCCACGGATAGCGCAGGGTTTGCAGATAGCGCAGAGTTTGCCAACAGTGCAGAGTTTGCCAACAGCGCAGACCCGATGGTCCCGCGCCGCTACGCGATCACTCGAGTCCGCGAGGACACGCGCGACACGTTCACCCTGCTGCTTGAGCCCGTCGACGGCGACGCCCTCACGTTCCGCGCGGGCCAGTTCACGATGCTGCACGCGTTCGGCGTGGGCGAGGTTCCCATCTCCATCTCCGGCGACCCGCGGGGTGTGGACAGCGACGGCAATCCCGCACCGCTTGAGCACACCATCCGCAACGTCGGCGCCGTCACGCGCGCCCTCGTGAACGCCAAGCCAGGCACCGAGGTGGGCGTCCGCGGCCCCTTCGGCACGTCGTGGGATGTGGCCGACGCGGTGGGGGGCGACGTCGTCTTCGTCACCGGCGGCATCGGGCTCGCGCCGCTGCGGCCCGCGATCCTGGACGTGCTCGCGCAGCGCGAGCGCTACGGCAAGGTGCTGTTGCTGTACGGCTCGCGCACCCCCGAGGACATCCTCTACGGCGCCCAGATGCGCAGGTGGGCGGACCTCAACGACGTCAACGTACAGATGACCGTCGACAACGCCCCGTACGGATACAAGGGCAAGGTCGGGTTCGTCACCGAGCTCATCAACCGCGCCGGCTTTGACCCCCGCCAGGCGTTCGCGTTCGTGTGCGGGCCGGAGGGGATGATGCGCGCGGCGGCGCCCGCGCTCACAGGGCGCGGCGTGCCCGCCTCACGCATCCGCCTGTCGATGGAGCGGTCCATGAAGTGCGGCATCGGGCTGTGCGGACACTGCCAACTGCGCGAGCTCTTCATCTGCGTCGACGGGCCGGTGCTCAGCTACGCGCGCCTCGAGCCGCTCATGAAGGTTAGGGAGCTGTGACATGACAGACGCAGTGATGGAGACCGCCGCCCGCCCCAAGCTCGCCGTGTGGAAGTTCGCCAGCTGCGACGGCTGCCAACTCAGCCTGCTCAACTGCGAGGACGAGCTGCTGAGCATCGCCGAGGCCGTCCACATCGCCTACTTCCCCGAGGCCACGCGCGCCGTGGTCGAGGGCCCGTATGAGCTCTCGCTCGTCGAGGGGTCCATCACCACCCCAGAGGACGTCAAGCGCATCCACGAGATCCGCGCCAAGTCGGGCACGCTCGTGACGATCGGCGCCTGCGCGACGGCGGGCGGAATCCAGGCGTTGCGCAACTGGGCCGACGTGGACGAGTACCGGTCGATCGTCTACGCCCACCCCGAATACCTGTCCACCCTCGACACCTCGACCCCCATCGCGAGCCACGTTGACGTCGACTACGAGCTGCGCGGCTGCCCCGTGGACAAGGGGCAACTGGTCGAGGTGCTCGCGGCGTTCCTCAACGGCCGCAAGCCTCGCATCCCCACGTATTCGGTGTGCGTCGAATGCAAACTCAAGGGCAACGTGTGCGTGCCCATCGCGTCCGGGCAGCCGTGCCTCGGGCCAGTGACCCAAGCGGGTTGCGGCGCCCTGTGTCCCTCATATGGGCGCGGCTGCTACGGCTGCTTTGGCCCGCAGGACAGCGCCAACACCGACTCGCTCACGCGCCAACTGACGGAGCTCGGCATGAGCAACGACGACATCGTGCGCGTCTATCGCACGTTCAATGCGGGCGCCCCTGAGTTCGAGCAGGCCAGCAACAAGGTGGCAGCGGGAGGTGTGTCATGACCCACCAGCTCAAGGACGGAGGACAGGTGCTGAACGTGGGCATGCTCGCCCGCGTCGAGGGCGAAGGCGGCATGCACATCGAGATCAAGGACCGCGAGGTCATCTCGGTCAAGCTCAACATCTTCGAGCCGCCGCGCTTCTACGAGGGCTTCCTGCGCGGACGCAAGTACACCGAGCCGCCCGACATCACGGCCCGCATCTGCGGCATCTGCCCCGTCGCATACCAGAGCGCGTCCACCGAGGCGATGGAGACCATCTGCGGCGTGACCACCACCGACGAGATCCAGTTGATGCGCCGCCTGCTGTATTGCGGCGAGTGGATCGAGTCGCACTCCCTCCACATCTTCATGCTGCACGCGCCCGACTTCTTGGGGTTCGAGTCCGTGCTGGAAATGGCCAAGGACTACCCCGACGTGGTCAACATGGCGCTGCGCCTCAAGAAGTGCGGCAACGACGTCATGGAGCTCGTGGGCGGGCGCGCGATCCACCCCGTGAACGTCAAGGTGGGCGGCTTCTACAGGATGCCCACCCTCACCCAGCTGGAGGGGCTGCGTGCCGACCTGGAGCGCGGGCTCGAGGATGCACTCGCGGCGGTCCAGCTCGTGTCGACGTTCGAGTTCCCCGAGATGGAGCAGGACTACAACTACGTCTCGCTGCGCCACCCCGACTGGTACCCGCTCGAGCGCGGCACCGAGATCGTCGCGAGCTCCGGCGTGCGGTTCCCCGTGGCCGAGATCGGGGAGCACGTCAAGGAGTTCCACGTCGAGCACTCGAACGCCCTGCACGCCCACTTCGACGGCGAGAAGTTCTTTGTGGGCCCGCTCGCGCGCTACAGCCTCAACTTCGACCAGCTCAGCCCGCGGTGCCAAGAGGCCGCGCTCAAGGCGGGGCTTGGCGAGACGTGCCGCAACCCCTTCAAGTCGATCATCGTCCGCACGGTGGAGCTCGCCTACGCGTTCGAGGAGGCGCTGCGCATCATCGACCTGTGGCAAGACGGCCACGCGCCGTCGGTGCCCGTCGCGCCCAAGGCCGGGGAGGGCATCGGCGCCTCCGAGGCCCCGCGCGGCACCATCTGGCACCGCTACAAGATCGACGCCGACGGCGTGATCCTCGACGCGCAAATCGTGCCCCCCACCTCGCAAAACCAGGCGAGCATCGAGGCGGACCTGCGCCTGGCCGCGCAGCAATGGGTGGACCTCGACGACCACACGCTCACTCACCGTTGCGAGGCCGCGATCCGCAACTACGACCCGTGCATCTCGTGCGCAACCCACTTCCTCGACCTCAGAGTCAAACGATCATGACCGCCCGGGCGATGGTCATCGGCCTGGGCTCGCCCGACAGGGGCGACGATGGCATCGGCGCGGCCGTCGCCGAGCGGGTGCAAGGCGTGGTGGGGGACAACATCGAGGTGCTCACCAGGGAGGACCCGACGTCCCTCGTGCACGCATGGCACGGGCGTCGCGCGGTGGTGTTGGTCGACTCCATGATCTCGGGCGCTGCCCCTGGGACCGTGAGCGTCCGCCATGCGGGCACGAACGACGCCCCTCTTCCCACGTTCGCCTTCGCGGCTGCGGGCCGCGGAGGGAGCCACGCATTTGGCCTCGCAGGCGCGGTCGAGTTGTCGCGCACGCTCGGCACCCTTCCGGAGCACGTCGCGATCGTCGGCATCGAATCCAAGACCTTCGACCATGGGCCGATGTCGGCCCGAGTGGCCGCGAGCGTCGACAACGCGGTGGCGGCCGTGTGCGCCGAACTTGAGAGCGCGGGGTTTCCCACGGCGAAGGCGAACAAACCGCGCAGGTGAACGAGCACACGAAAGCGAGGTCTGACCATGTGCCTAGGAACGGTAGCGAAGGTAGTCGAGGTGCACGGAGACGGGCGCGCCGTCGTCGAGCACGCGTCCGTGGACAACGGAGTCGCCAACGGAGCGGGCCGACGCGAAGAGGTCCTCCTGCTGACCGTGGCCGATGACGACATCGAGCCAGGGGACTGGGTGGTGATCCACTCGGGTTTCGCGCTCGAGCGCATCTCCGCGGAGCACGCGGCGGACGCCCTCGCGATCAGGGCGACGGCACCCCCCGCTACAGACCCCCACACCACCCCGGGGGCAGCGGCCGCCCCCCAGCACAAGGAGATGGCGCCATGACCTCTACCCGCAACCGCGGCCTCATGCTCGCGGCTGGCACCGCAGTCATCTCGGGCGTGGCCATCTGGGTCAACTCGAGCGGCGTGGCCGCGTACGGCAATGCCACCGCGTACACGACCGCCAAGAACGCCGCGTCGGCCCTGGTTATCGCCGCGGTCTTTGTGGTCGCTCGCCGCGTCCGCGGGGCCGACGCCGTCGCCCTCACGCGCCCCTCGCGGCCCCGGCAATGGTGGGGCCTGGCCTACGTCGCCATCCTGGGTGGCGCGGTGCCGTTCCTCCTGTTCTTTGCGGGGCTCGCCTCGACGGCGTCCACGCAGGCAGCGTTCCTACACAAGACGCTCATCGTGTGGGTCGCGCTGCTCGCGGTGCCGCTACTCAAAGAGAAGCTGACGCCGTGGCACGGAGCGGCCATCGCCCTGCTCGTGCTCGGACAACTCGGGCTCGCGGGCGCCGTGTCGTTTGCCCCCGACGCCGGAATCGTCATGATCGGCGCCGCGACCCTCATGTGGTCCGTCGAGGTGATCGCGACCAAGCGACTGCTCGTGGGGGTCACGCCGTGGACCGTGTCCCTTGTGCGCATGGGCGGAGGCTCGCTCGCGCTGCTGGCCTGGGCAGCCGCGACCGGCGCATTGGGCGGCGTGGTGCCGAGCACCTCGACTCAATGGGCGTGGGTGCTGCTCACCGGAGTGCTGCTCGCGGGCTACGTGCTCACATGGCACCAGGCGCTATGGCGCGCCCCCGCCGTCGACGTCACCGCGGTGCTCGTGCTCGGCGCCGTCGTGACTGCCGCGCTCGCGGGCGCATTCGACGGGGCGCCGCTGGCCGCCAAGGCGCCATGGCTCGCGCTGCTCGCCGCGGGCGGGTTGCTCGTGTGGCTGGCACCCAGCCCCGGACAGCTCGGGAGGCGAGTCACCGCATGACCACCACGACGCGCCCTGCGCGAGCGCCGACCTTCCCCCCCGCATCGGCCCCCGATCACCGCGCGGATCATCACACCGCGGCCCGCGACGAGACCGAAGGTCCCGTCCTCTTTGGCCGCTACGCCTTCCCGCCAAACGAACGCGGCTATTGCGGCCCCGACCGCGCGGACGAGCTCCTCGAACGCGTCGCGGCCGGCGCATCGGGCCCCGAACTCGGCGAGGCGGCGCGCGGATTCGGCGGCGCGTGGCCGTACCTCGAGTTCATCGGCGAATGCCTGGGGCTGCCCCCGCTCGACGCGACGGTGGTCCGCACGTACTGGCTGGGCGGACCCCACCTGGCACGCTGCGGCGGGCGGCGACTCGTGGACTCTCTCGAGACCAGGTTCAAGCCCCGGCTGTCGCGCCTCGAGTTCGAGCGCCTCGCGGCCGCCGCGATCGCGGGCGCGACCCCGCACCACAACTTCCACGTGTTCGGCGTCTACCCGTGGGTGGGGTTGCTGCACGGCGGCATGGGTGAGGCACCTCTCCAGGTGTTGGACCGCTGCCGCATCCGCTGGGGTCACGTGGCGGAAGTCCACGGCGACACCGCGGTCGTCTCCTCCAGGACGCTCACGTGGGACGGGCGTCGGCTGGCCCTAGGGCCGCCCATCGCGGAGACGGCGCGCTTGCGACGCGATGGCCACGCACTCGCGAGGGACGTGGAGCCCGGCGACTGGGTGTCCCTGCACTGGGACTGGGTATGCGACCGGCTCGGCCCCTCCGAACTCACCCATTTGCGCCGCACCACCGCGATCGAACTCGCGGCCGTGGGCGGCGTCGCGTATCCCGCACCCGCGAGGGTGCTCGCCTGAGAGGAGATCGATCATGCACATGCCCGATGGTGTCCTGGACCCCGCGGCGCTGGTGGCGGCGGGAGCCGTCTCGGTGGGCGCGGTCACCTGGTCGATGCATGAGGTGCGGCGCGGCAGGCCCCGGTTGGGCCTCGCCCTGGCCGGAGCCGGAGCGCTCCTGATCGCTCACCTCGCCGACGTGCCGCTATACGGCCCGTACACCGCTCACCTCATCGGCGGGACGCTGCTGGCAGTGGCGATAGGGCCGTGGCTCGCGTTGGCGACCATGGCGTCGGCGCTCACCATCGAGGCCCTGCTGTGGCACGACGGTGGCACGGCCGCGCTTGGCGCGAATGTTCTGGTGATGGGGGTCGTCGGGATTCTGGTGGGCTACTTCGCCTATCGAGCGATCGTGGCGCTTGCCACGAGGCTCCGTGGTGGGGGGCCGGGTAGTGGGAGGTTGCGACCCGACTCCTCCGAGACGTCCCCGTGGACCAAGGCATCGGCTGCCGCGGTGGGCGCATGGCTCAGCGTCATGGCGTCCGCGTTCACGCTCGCGTCGCTCGTGTCGGTGGGCAGCGCGACCACGGTCGGGACCATGACCGGCGTGCCGGAGGCGACGATCGTCGACCTGCTGCCGCGCTATGCCGCGTGGGGCCTGCTCGAGGCAACGCTCACGGGCGTGGCGGTCGCTGCGGCACTCGGCTGGAACCGCTCGGTCGTCAGGATTGAGGCCGCGGCGGACCTCGAACGACGAGTACCCGCGCCGTCCAGGTAGGCCACCGCGTTCGCGGCGTTGTCGGACACCCCCGTACGGCCCGCCCCACACTACGGCGCGAAGCGGGCGCGGTTTGTCCGCAATAGCCCCAGTCGTCCCCGTCTATTCTCACGATACGGACACAAACAGACGCCCGTCTCTTTCGTTTTCGACACCTCGCGCGTAACCTGGCAATGCATCCCGACCCGCTTGCGACGGGATGCGGAGCCTCAATGGGGAGGCGAGGAACGGAAGGTAATGACCGTGGAGATGGACGAGCACCAGGCACAACTGCTCCGCTCAATAATGCAGCATTCCAAGGAACCGTCGGCTGCGCTTCAGTCCCTGACGGACGACGACCATCGCTCGATGCAGATGCACGCCAAGGCCGCGATGGACGAGGCCAGACACCCCGAGACCAGCAGGGAACGCCTCAAGGAACTGGCCGCCTCCCCCAGTGCGCGTATTCGCCAGGCTGTAGCCGCGCGTCGGGACTGTCCGCTGGGAGTCATGATCGAGTTGTCGGGCGACGACTCTGCCGAGGTGCGGATGGCGCTCGCGGCCAATCCCGGCGCGGTGCCGGTCATGGAGCAGTTGACGCAGGATCACAACCGCGACGTAGTGAAGGCACTCGCCAACAACCCCGCTCTGCCCCAGGGCGCGCTTCTGGGACTCGCCTCTCATAAGCGGCGTGACGTGCGCAAGGTCGCGCTCGAGCGGCTTCGTGAGTTGGAACGCGCCGGCCAAGCCCGCGGTCCCGCCGCGCCCGAGCTCCAGGACAGGGCCTGGCCCCCCAACCAGACTCCACCATCGGGCCCGCAAGCGGGCGCCTGGTAGCGGCCCATCGTGCGCAGCCGTTGAGTAGACGCAGCCGTTGAGTAGACGCAGCCGTTGAGTAGACGCAGCCGTTGAGTAGACGCAGCACAGCCGCCGGCCGGACCCAACGGGGAGGGTCCAACCGGCGGCTGCACGTCTAGATCAACGGAGCTGGCTTAACGGAACCGCATTAACGGAACTGCATTAACGGAACCAGGTGCCGCCGTTGACGTCCATCACGATGCCGGTGACGAACGATGCGCCCGGAGACGCAAGATACGCGACGGCGTTGGCGATGTCATCGGGCGCGCCCGCACGGCCCAAGGGCGTGCCAGCGATCGCGGCCTTCTGGCCGGCCTCGGGGGTAAAGGTCGCGTGGAACGGGGTGTCGCCGATGAACCCGGGTGCAATCGAGTTCACCGTGATGCCGCGCGGGCCCAGCTCCTTGGCCAGACCGCGCGTGAAGCCGTCGAGCGCGGACTTCGAGGCTGCGTATGCCACCGCGCCGTTGCCGCCGCCGTTCTCCGCAGCCTGTGAGCCGATCGAGACGATCCGCCCGCCATCGGGCATCTGCTGCAGCACTGCGCGCGTCACGCGGAACGTGCTCGTGAGGTTCACGTCGATCACGGCGAACCAGTGCTCGTCGGTCATCTCGGCAAGCTTCTGGCGGCCAACGATGCCGCCGGCGTTGTTCACCAACAGGTCGATGGGTCCACCGAGGGTCTCGGCGGCAGCCGCAACCACGGCGTCCACCTGCCCCTGATCGATCGCGTCGAGCGCGAAGGCTCCGGACCTGCGTCCGAGGGCCTCGATCTCGGCGGCCACGGGGCTGCCGTCGTGTGAGCGGTAGGTGAGCGCGACGTCGGCGCCCGCCTTGGCAAGGGCAAGGGCGATGGCACGGCCGATGCCGGTGCCGCCTCCGGTGACAAGGGCGCGTCGCCCGGTCAGATCGTTCGTCATATGTACCTCCATAGGTCGGTGGCGTTCTTGGGGTGAGGTCGCGAGGGGTGGGGGTGGGCGCCTAGCGGTCGACGCGTGCACCGCCGCCGCCTGCGAGCTTGAGAACTTCCGCGGTGGTGACCATCGTGGTGTCGCCTGGGGTGGTCATCGCGAGGGCACCGTGGGCGGCCCCGTACTCAACGGCCGTGGAAAGCGGCTGACCGTCAAGCAGGCCGTAGATGAGGCCCGAGGCGAACGAGTCGCCGCCGCCCACACGGTCCATGATCTCGAGGCGTTCACGGTGGGTGGCGTGGACTAGCCCGCTCTCGGGCGACCAGGCGAGGGCGCCCCACCCGTTGACGGTGGCGGAGTGCACGGTGCGCAGCGTGGTGGCGATCACCTGGAAGTTGGGGAACGCCTCCGCGGCGGTGTGGATCATCTTGGCGAAACCATCGAGCGCGAGCGTCGACAGGTCCTCGTCCACGCCCTCGACGGCGAAGCCGAGGCTTGCGGTGAAGTCCTCCTCGTTGCCGATCATCACGTCAATGAAGGGGGCGATGGCCCGGTTGACCTCTTGGGCCTTGGCCTGACCACCGATCGACTTCCACAGCGACGGGCGGTAGTTGAGGTCATACGAGACGACGGTGCCGTGCCTCTTGGCGGCCTTGACGGCGGCAAGCACGGTGTCGGCCGATGTCTCGGACAGCGCCGCGAAGATTCCGCCGGTGTGCAGCCAACGCACACCCAACTCACCAAAGAGGTAATCCCAGTCCACGTCGTCCGGCTTGAGTTGTGACGCCGCAGTAAGCCCGCGGTCCGAGACACCCACGGCGCCGCGCACACCGAAGCCACGCTCCGTGAAGTTCAGGCCGTTACGCACCTCGCGGCCGATGCCGTCGTACGGCATCCACTTGATGAAGCTCGTGTCCACGCCGCCCTGGAGCACCATGTCCTCAACCAGTCGACCCACCTCGTTGTCCGCGAGCGCAGTCACGACCGCGGTACGTAGCCCGAATGCACGACGTAGTCCGCGGCTCACGTTGTACTCGCCGCCGCCCTCGAACGCGCGGAACGCGCGGGCGGTGCGGATGCGACCCTCGCCGGGGTCAAGGCGCAGCATCACCTCGCCGAGCGAGACCGCGTCGTAGCGGCATTCGGAGGCGGGACGGATGGACAGGCTCATGATTACTCCTGGTAAAGGTCGAGTCTTGGTTTAGGCGTTGAGGAGGGCGACGGCGTCGGCCGTCAGGCGGGTGATCTCGGCGAAGTTGCCCTCGCGCACCATCGCGCGGGGCACCATCCACGAGCCACCCACGGCCACAATCGCGGGGATTGCGAGGTATTCGTGGAGGTTCTTGGGCCCGATGCCGCCGGTGGGCACAAACGTCACGCCGACGAACGGTGCGGCCAGCGCCGCGATGGCAGGCGCACCACCGGATGTGCCCGCGGGGAAGAACTTGACCGTCGTGAGACCCAGCTCAAGCGCGGCCTGCACCTCGGTCGCCGTGACCGCCCCTGGAAGCGCGAGCACGCCGTGCTCCTGGCAACGCTCGACCACGGCCCTGCTGAGCCCCGGCGACACGATGTAGCTGGCACCCGCCGCGACGGCGAGGTCCACCTGCTTGGGGGTGAGCACCGTTCCCGCGCCCACGAGGATGTCGCCGCGTGCGCTCATCGCACGGATCGACTCCTCTGCGGCGTCGGTACGGAACGTCACCTCGGCGACGGGAAGGCCTCCCGCGACCAGCGCCGCGGCCAACGAATCGGCATCGGCGGCATCGTCGAGGACGACGACGGGGACAAGCCGCGCCGAACTGAGCTGTTCGAGAATGGTCATGATCGACTCCTAAGGTGTCGGATGGGGGGAAAGAAGTGGGGTGGGCACCTGCGTTGGCGAGCGCGGGCGACGCGTTAGCGAGCCAGCCAGCCGCCGTCGACGGCGAGTACCTGGCCATGGACATAGCCCGACGCGGCAGAGGCGAGGAAGACGACGACGTTGCCGATGTCCTCCGGCTGACCCCAGCGACCGGCGGGGATGCGCACCGAGAGCTGCGCGAGACGGTCAGGATCGGCCAGCAGCGCGGTGTTCATGTCGGTCGCCATGTAGCCGGGGGCCACCGCGTTGACGTTGACGCCCTTGCCGGACCACTCGTTGCACAGCGCCTTGGTGAGCTGCGCGACGGCGCCCTTGCTCGCGGCATACGCAGGCACGGTAAGCCCACCCTGGAAGGACAGTAGCGAGGCCATGTTGATGACCTTGCCGTAGCCACGCTCGAGCATCGGCGCACCAAAGATCTGGCACAACTGGAACACCGAACGCAGGTTGACGTTCATGACGCGGTCAAAGCTGTCGAGAGGGAACTCCACTGCGGGGTGGCGCTCCTGGGTCCCCGCGTTGTTCACCAGGATGTCCACCTGACGCTCGGCGAGCACTGTGGCGGAGACTGCGGCGATCGCTTCGGAGTCGCCCAGGTCAACGGAGTAGAGGTCGAGCTTGCGGCCACGCTCGGCCGCATACGCGACGAGGTCCTCGGGAAGGTCGGAGCGGCCGTAGACGATCACGTCGGCACCCGCGTCGAGCATCGCGCGCGTCACGCCTGCGCCCAGCCCGCGTCCACCTCCGGTGACCAGTGCGGTCTGTCCGGTGAGATCGAAGGGGTTGCTCATGCGTCTGCCTTTCCAGGAAGAGGGGTGACCAGCACCTTGAGGCAGTCCTGGCCGGAGGTCGCGGCGTCGAAGGCCGCACCCACCTGATCGAGGCCAAAGGCCTTGGTGGGGAAGCTTTCGAGGCCCAGCGCGCCCGAGGCAATCAGCTCGATCGCGCGAGTGACATCCGGGGTGGTGTAGACGCGCACGCCGTTCATCGTCTGCTCCTTGAAGCACACGGCGCGCAGGTCGATGGGCGCTGGAGCCTTGTAGACACCCACGATGACGATGCGGCCGAGCACTCGGGTCACGTCGGTGAGCTCGGCGGCCACGCTCGGGTGGGCGGCAGTGTCGAACGTCGTGTCCGCGCCCTCGCCATCCGTAAGCGGGGCCAACGTCTCGGCCATCGTCGATCCCTCCGGGACCACGGTGAAGCCCATGCCCTCGGCCACAGACCGGCGCCAGGCGCTCGGCTCGGTGATGACCACGGCCCCTGCACCTTCGTGCCTTGCGACCAGGGCCGTGAGCACTCCGATGGGGCCCGCGCCATAGACGGCGACAGTGTCGCCCTTCTCCATGCCAGACAGCGAGACGGCGTGAACGGCCACAGCGAGCGGCTCGGCAAGCGAGGCGGTCAGCGGGTCGACGCCTTCGGGAACCTCGTGAAGCACCTCGGGGGGAAGCGCGACGTATTCGGCCATGCCACCAGGGGTGTCAATGCCGTACAGGCCAAGGTTGCGGCACACGTGAGAGTTGCCGTCACGGCAGGACTTGCACTCGCCGCACGAAAGCAGCGGCTCGACCACGACGAGTGCGCCGGCGGCGGGACCGGTTGCTCCGGCCGTCTCGACCCAGCCCGACATCTCGTGGCCCATGATCAGCGGCGCCTTCGCACGCGGATGCTTGCCGTGCAGGATCGCGAGGTCGGTTCCGCAGATGCCGTTGTAGGCCATGCGCACCAGCGCCCAACCCTCGGGCACCTCGGGCATCGGGACCTCACGGGTCTCGACGGCGTCGGTACCTGTCCATACGGCGGCGGTCATCTCGGTCGTGTTGGCCAAGTCAGTCTTGTCTGTCACGTCAGGCTCCCTTGCCCGCGTACATCTTCGCGCACGCCTCGTTGCGACCGGGGGCCCCGAGGACCTCCGGATTGACGATGTTGCGAGGCGCTCGCCCCTCGCAGACGAGGACGACGTTTTCGACCGTGCGCCTCTTGAGCTCGGCGTACGACTCCTCGGTGTACCAAGCCAGGTGCGGCGTCAGGACCACGGAGTCAAACTCCATGAGCGGGTGGCCCACGGGAACGGGCTCCTGGTCGTGCACGTCGATCGCAGCACCCTGGATGGTGCCCGCGCGCAGAGCCTCGACCAGGGCGTCGGTGTCGGCCACCCCTCCGCGGCTCGTGTTGACCAGAATCGCGTCGGAACGCATGCGGGCAAACTCGGCTGCGCCGATCATCCCGCGCGTCTGCTCGGTGAGCGGCGTGTGCAGCGACACCACCTGCGAGCGCTCGAGCAGCTCGTCGAGGCTCACTGACGTCACGCCGTGGAAGGTGTCCAGCTCGGGATCGGCGGCGATGTCGTAGCCGATCACCTCGTAGCCCAGGCCCTTGGCCTTGCGGGCGGTCGCGGTGCCGATGAGGCCCAGCCCGATCACGCCGAACACGCGGCCGTGGGTTTGGTACAGGGGGCGCACGGCGACCAGGTCAAAGTTGCCCGCGCGCACGCCGCGGTCGAGGCGCGGAATCCCGCGGACCGCGGCCATCGCCATGCCGATCGCGTGGTCGGAGACCGCCTCGGTGCCGTAGTCGGGCACGTTGCACACGGCGATTCCACGCTCGGTGGCGGCGGCCACGTCAACCGAGTCAACACCCACCCCGTAGCGGCCGATGGCCTTGAGAGCCGGAAGGGCGTCCATCACCTCGGCGGTGATCTTGCCGTACTGCACCAGGATGCCCTCGGCACCTGCCGCGTTCGCGATGATCTCGGCCGCGTCGCGCGACTGCGCAAGCACCAGCTCGGCGCCAGCGGGGTCGGTGACGGCGTGCTCGATGTCGAACGCGTCGTGGTCACACTCGGTGATGACGATCTTCACGGCAGTCCTTTCAGGTCCGGAGGCCCCGTGGGGCCGGGTGGTCGAGAGATTTAGCGCGCGAGCCATCCGCCATCGACGGGCAGGATCGCCCCGTGGATGTACGACGCGGCGGGCGAGCAGAGGAACAGGACGGCCCCCGCGATGTCCGAGGCATCGGCCCACTTGCCGGCGGGAATACGGTCGAGGATCGCCTTGCTGCGCTCGGCGTCCTGACGCAGGTCGTGGGTATTGGCCGTGGCGACGTAGCCGGGCGCGACGGCGTTGACGTTCACGCCGCCCGCGGCCCACTCGTTTGCCAGGGCCTTGGTGAGTCCCGCGATCGCGGACTTGGACGAGGTGTATCCAGGAACGTTGATCCCGCCCTGGAAGCTCAGCATCGACGCGGTGTTCACGATCTTGCCCGAGCCGCGCTCGAGCATCGTGCGCCCCACCTCGCGAGACAGGACGAACGCGGTCCGGAGGTTGACGTCCATGACGTGATCGAAGTCCTCGTCGCTGTGGACGGCGGCCGGCGTACGACGGATGGTGCCGCCGTTGTTGACCAGGATGTCGACCTTGCGTGCCGAGAGGTCGGCCGCAAGCGCGGTGACCTCTTCGCGTACGGAAAAGTCGCAGCACAGCGGGGTGAAGGTGCGCCCCTGCGTCTCGACTGCAGTGCGCACATCGCTTGCGCCCTCAGTCATGTCGTAGCTGACGCCGATGATGTCGGCGCCAGCCATCGCGAGGGCCTCCGCAATCGCGAGGCCGATGCCCTGGCTTGCGCCGGTGACCACGGCAGTCTTGCCCTCGAGGCCCAGCAGTCGGTGGGCGAACTCGGCGGGCGTCGTGGGTGCAGTCATGGTGTGTTTCCTTTGGTGTCTAGGCGGGCGGTGTGTTGTGATGCGCATTGGGATCCCAGCCCAAGGCACGGGAAATCTTGTCGGCGGTCTCGATCGCGTCGGTTGACATCGCGTCGATCTGCTCGGAGGTGTGCTCGACCATGATCGTGGAGATGCTCAGTCCGTACTTGACCTTGCCGGTGTGGTCGCGGATGGGTGCAGCGACGCAACCGATCCCTGGGACGTTTTCCTCGCGGTCGCGGGCGTACCCCAGTTCGCGGACGTGGCCCACCTCGGTGCGCAGCGTCTCCAGGTCGGTAATCGTGTGGTCGGTCAGGCCATGCAGGCCCGCCCTTGCCACAAAACGGTCGAGGGCCTCGTCCGTGTAGGTCGACAGGATGACCTTGCCGATTCCGGTGCAGTGCATCGGGATCGCGTGGCCAACGCGGGAGGGCATCCGGTAGGGCTTGTCGGAGTCGGAACGGATCAGGTAGATGATCTCGTCGCCGTTAACCGCGCCCACGTGCACGGTGCAGTGCACCCTGGCCACCAGGGCATCGACGTACGGCTGCGCTATCGCGGAGATGTCGATGCGCTGGAGCACCGCACCTGCAAGCTGCAGAATCTTGGGGCCTGGCAGGTAGCCGCCCGACTCGGAGAGCGTCACAAACTGCCTGTGGACGAGCGTCGCGAGGATGCGGTGCACCGTGCCCTTTGCAAGGCCAGTGGCGATCACGACATCGGTAAACCTGTCGTTGTTCAGCACCGCCTCGAGGACGAGAAGGGTCTTTTCGCTTGCGTTGGATGAGGCGGCGGGCGTGGCGCCCTCACTGCTCGGTTCGTGTTGAGTCATGACCGACATCCTCCTACCTAGCGCATCTCAACAACGGGGAATCCGTCCATGTCGTCGAAAGACTGGTTCTCGCCTGCCATCGCCCACACGAAGCTGTAGGACGCTGTACCCACTCCTGAGTGCACCGACCAGCTCGGGGAGATCGTCGCCTCCTCGTTGGCCACAACGAGGTGACGCGTCTCGGTGGGTTCCCCCATGAGGTGAATCACCCTGGCATCGTCGGCCAAGTCAAAGTAGAGGTACGCCTCCATGCGGCGGTCGTGCGTGTGCGCCGGCATGGTGTTCCACATGCTGCCGGGGTGAAGCGTGGTGACGCCCATGACCACCTGGCAGCTGCGCACGCCGTTCTCGTGGATGTACTGGTTAAGCGTGCGACGGTTCGCGGTGAGTCCATCGCCCAACTCGCGGATGTTGCCTCTTCCGGCAGGAACCAGCACCGTCGGATAGCTCGTGTGAGCCGGCGCCGACACGAGGTAGAACCGCGACGGGCCGTCCTCACCCTGGGCATCGGCAGAGGCAAAGACGACCTCATTCGCACCGCGCCCTATATAGAGGCACGAGCCATGGCCGAGTTCGTAGGTTTCGCCGTCCACGGTGATCGTTCCGGCGCCGCCGACGTTGACGATTCCCGCCTCGCGGTGCTCAAAGAACACCGCGCTGCGGATCTCGGGGAAGGTGGGCAACACGACGGGGCCTGAGACCGGCTTGACGCCGAGCATGACGACCCTGTCGTGGTGCGTGTAGACCGCGTTGGCCTCGTCGTCCACAAAGAGGCCCTGAACCAGGTACCGGCTTCGCAATTCGTCGGTATCCATCCCTGGGATGTGCTCCGGGCTGGTTGCGTAACGCTGTTCCATGTTCAGGCCTTCCTTATATATACGGTGCGTGGGTGCTGTAGATCAGAGATTCAGTAAGCGCGGGCTCAGGTGAGCCCGAGCAGACCAGGCAGCCACATCGACAGACCCGGGGTGAAGATCACGATCACGAGCAGGGCGATCAGCGCGGCGAAGAACGGCATGAGGCGCCTGACGACGTCCTCGATGCCCAAACCGGCCACCTTGGCTCCGACGAAGAGGATGGGCCCCACCGGCGGCGTAATCGTTCCCACCGAGAGCGCGAAGACCATCATGATTCCGAAGTGCACGGGGTGGATTCCAAACGCCATCACGATGGGCAGGAAGATGGGCGTAAAGATCAGGACTGCGGGTGTCGGGTCCATGAAGAGGCCGACGATGAGCAGCACCACGGCGATCAGGATCAGGATGACGGCCGGCTGGTCGCTGATCTTGAACATGGCCTCCGAGATCATCGCCGGAACCTTGGCGAACGACATCACGAAGCCCATGATCGACGAGACGCCGATGAGGAACATGACCACCGAGGTGGTGCGCGCCGCGTCCATGAGGATGCGGGGGATGTCCTTGACCTTGATGGACCTGTAGATGGCCGACAGGACCAGGGAATAGATGACCGCGATGTTCGAGGCCTCGGTAGCGGTGAAGAAACCGCCGAGGATGCCGCCGATCACGACGACGATGAGGGCCATGGCGGGAAGCGCGATGGCAATCGTCTTTGCTCGTGCCGCGAAGCCGATCTTGTCGGTGAACTTGAGCTCGGGGTGCTTGCGGGCGTACAGGTAGACGATGATCATGCAGGCGACGGCCCACAGGATGCCGGGGATGTAGCCGGCGACGAACAGCGCGGCGATCGAGGCACTCGAAACGAGGGAGTAGACGATCATCAGGTTGCTCGGCGGGATGAGCATTCCGGCGGGCGCCGAGGCGATGTTGGTCGCGGCCGAGAAGCCCCTGTCGTAACCCTCCTTGGCCTGCATCGGGCCCATCGTCGAGCCGATCGCGGCTGCGGCGGCGACGCCCGAGCCGCTGACAGCTCCGAACATCGCGTTTGCTGCCACGTTCGTCTGGGCGAGGGCACCCGGTGTGCGGCCCACCATGACCTTGGCGGCGTTGACCAGCCGCAAGGCTATCCCGCCGTTATTCATGATGACGCCGGCTAGGACAAAGAACGGTATGGCAAGCAAGGGGAAGGAGTTGATACCTCTAAACACTTGTTGTGCCGAGGTGAGGACTCCATTCTCAAAGCCCAAGAGGACAAAGAGTGCGGTCATTGATGACAGGCCGACCGCAATGCTGATCGGGGCTCCGATCAACAGGAAGATGGCGATTCCTACAAGGAGGATGAGTGCGCTGAGTGCTGCGGGATCCATGATTCAACCCTCCCTTACAGGACTTCCGGTTCGGCATCCACGATGGCGCTTTCGGCGCCAGTGAGAAGTCGAATCAGGTGGTAGATGGTGTAAAAGGCGATCAGGACGCCCGAGATCGGCAGCGCGAGATAGAGCGGGCCAACGTTGACAGGCAGGCCGGTGAGGTTCTGCGACCAGGCCAGCTTGGCTACCTCGTATCCGCCCCAGATCAGGACCAGGGACGTGAAGGCCAGGATCGCGATCTGGACCAGCACCATGATGGCGACCCTGATCTTCTCGGGCAGCTTCTTAATGGCGAAGTCGACCGCGATGTGGCCGCGCTCGCCAAAGACGAGCGCCGACCCGAAGAGGCCTAACCAGATGAACAGATACTTAGCCAGTTCCTCTGACCAGCCGCTAGGCGAGTCGAGGACCTGGCGCGCGAAGACCTGCCAGGCGACGTCGACGACGAGTGCCGCGAATAGCGCCACTACCGTCCACGTCAGCACGCGGTCGAGACCGCTCTTCAATGCGTTCATGAGTTCAAACCTCTTCGGGTCGGGTCACTAGCTACTTCGCCGCTGCGCGGACCTGGGAGTAGATGTCCTTGGTGACATCGGTCGTGAGCTTCTGCTCCGTCAGCGGGGCGATGGCAGCTGCGAAAGCGTCTGCGTCGACCTCGTTGAATACGGCACCTGCAGCCTCAGCGTCGGCAACCGCCACAGAGATCTGCTCCTTCCACAGCTCGGCCTCGTGAACGCGTGCCTCGGCGAGGAGCTCGGTGAAGATTTCCTGGACCTCGGGCGACATCGCGGCGTAGACGTCGGGGTTGATGATGATGTAGTCGGGGAACATCAGGTGACGCGTGTAGCTGTAGTACGGCGCGACCTCGGAGTGCTTGAGGCCGGAGAAGATCAGCTCGTTGTTCTCGCCGCCCTCGATGACGCCAGACTGGATAGCCGTGTAGACCTCACCCTGACCCATCGGGGTACCGGTACCACCCATGAGCTTCATCATTTCGATGTTGGTGTCCGACTCGATCACGCGGATCTTCATGCCAGCGAGGTCGGCGGGGGTGATGATCGGCTTCTCGGAGTTGTAGACGGACCGCACGCCACCGTGGAAGGCGGAGAGGACCTTGATGCCCTGGTCCTCAAGCGAGGAGAACAGGTCGCCCACGATTGCCGGGTCGTTGGTGACTTCGCTCTGGTGTTCCGGCGAGTCAAACACGAACGGCAGGTTGAAGACGACGAAGTCGGGGTTGAAGTTCTCGAGCAGCGGCCCGCCGATGTAGGCCATCTCGATCGTGCCGGCCTGGACCAGCTCGATGGTCTCGCGCTGTGCGCCAAGAGTCTCGTTCGGGAAGACCTCGATGTCGTATGCACCGTCGGTCGCCTCGAAGAGCTTGTCGCCAAGTTCATCCATCACGATGTACTGAGGGTGGGTCTCGGGCTGGTTGAACGCCACCTTCATGACGAGGGTGTCCGCATTGGCGACCGGCTTGGCGGCGCCGTCGGTGCTGTCCGGGGTGGAGGTGGTGGTGGTGCCGGCGCTGCACGCGGTAAGCGCGAGGACCGATGCACCGATGAACGCCGCGAGGTACGCAGCCTTGTTGTGCCTCATAGATGACTCCTTTGTCGACTCACGGACGTGAGCTTTGGCTTCTGCCAACCCAGGAAACGAAGACCGAACCTGTTCCCCGGGTCATACGGGTAGGAATTTCTGTTCCCCTGCGGTGGACTGCTTTGTCAGATCCGCTCGAAATATGGAACACTGGTCCGGTACACGGAACAAACTAACCCGGCGCCGGCGATGAAGCAACCGGACGAAGGTCCCAAAACCCGATCGAGACGCAACCGAGACATTTCGGCGGCACACTCAGGAGCGACAACGATGTCTTCCACAGCAAGCGCAAACCTCCCTTTGCTTGGCGCCTACGCGATGGCGCCAAGCGACCATGACGAGGCTTCTAGCTTCTATCGCGCCCTCGCCGATTTGCCCATCGGCGGGCTCGAAATCCCGGCACCGTCGGAATACCTCGAGGCCCAAGACGTTGCCGTGATCGCCGCGCGGATGCAGCCCGGGTGGCAGGCCATGCTCACCGCGATTCCCGTCGTGATGGGCCGCCTGAGCACCGATCCCGACTACGGCCTCGCCTCCGCCGACGACGCGGCCCGCACCCGAGCACTCGCCGACGTCGCCCGCGCCGTCGAGCTCGCACACCGCCTGGCGGAGCTCACAGGGGAACGCCGCGTGACCGCGATTGAGGTGCACAGCGCACCGGGACCCGTGCTGGGCAACGCCGAATACCTCGCGCGTTCGCTCGAGACGATCGCGGGCTGGGACCTCGCCGGCACACAGATCCTGATCGAGCACTGCGACGCGCTCGTCGGCGGTCAGCGCGCGGCCAAGGGCTTCCTCACGCTCGGCGATGAGATCGAGGCGATCCGCGCCGCCGGCTCCCCCGAGCCGCTCGGCATCGGCATCAACTGGGGCCGCTCCGCGATCGAGGGCCGCTCCGCGCACACCCCCATCGACCACCTCGCCTCCGCCATGAAGGCCGGGCTGCTTCGCGCGGTCGTGTTCTCCGGGGCCAGCGCCCAGGCCACCGCGTGGGGCGACGCGTGGGGCGACGCGCATATCCCGTCGCGGGGCGACGACGCCGCGCTCGACGCGTCCGCCGGATCCCTGCTCGACGCCGTCTCCATCGCAGCGACCCTGGGGGCGGCAGGCACACGCCCCCTCATCGCCGTGAAGGTTTCCGTCAGACCGCGCGACGTCACGATCGATCAACGGCTCGCCGTGGCGCGCGCCGTTCTCACCCAGCTGGAGGCACACCGTGTTGCATGAGACGCCCGAACAGGCCAACAACGCAGCCCCGTCCGCGACCCCCGCGACTCCCGCACCCGCGGGCATCGGCGTCATCGGCCTCGGCACGATGGGCCGGCCGATGGCCGGTCACATGCTCATCGCGGGACTCGACGTCCACGTCCACGCACGCCGACCCGCGGCAACTGCGACGCTCGTTGAGGCGGGAGCGACGGCCCACCCAACCCCGGCCGCGCTCGCTGCTCGGTGCGGCGTCGTCGTCCTCGTCGTGCGCGACCTTCCCGACGTGGAGGCGATCCTCGCGGGCCCCGACGGGCTGCTCGCCGTGGTGGATCACCCCCTGGTTCTGGTCATCAGCTCGACCGTCTCGCCAGAAGGCGTGCGACAGCTCGGCGAGCGACTCGCGACCGAAACCGGCGACCTCGTCCACGTTGTCGATGCACCGATCAGCGGCGGCGAACGCGGTGCGATCGCCGGCACGCTCGCCATCATGGTGGGCGGCCGCGAGCAGGACGTCGCCCTGGCCCAGCCCGCGCTTCGGGCCTGCGGCAATCCCGTCCACCTTGGGCCGCTCGGCGCCGGACAGGTGGCCAAGGCCTGCAACCAGATGATCGTTGCCGCGACGGTCGCGGCGCTCAGTGAGGCAAGCGTCGTCGCCGAGCGCGCAGGTCTCGATGTCCAGGCGCTCTTCGACCTGTTGGGCACTGGCCTTGCTGGAAGCCAAGTCCTTGAGCAAAAGAAGCACGCGCTCGTCACCAAGGAGCATCCGCCATCGGGGCCCGCCCGCTTCATGGTCAAAGACCTGCGGTTCGCGACTGCCGAGGCTCGGCGCGGGGGCACCGCAACCCCCCTGCTCGACGCGCTCAGCACGATCTTCACGGGACTCACCGAGGCGGGATTCGGCGACCAGGACGTCGCCGTCGCGCAAAAGTACATCGAAAGCTTGGCCGTGCGATGAGGCGTCCCCGACGAGTCGAGTCGCGCGCACACACGCACGCGAGTACCACCATCAATCGCCGGCGTCTTGGGAATTTGGGAGCCCTATCGGTCCGCGCCGCCGAGCTACAGTCCTTCGCGAAGGTCGCTCACAGCCGAGCGATCCCGTGCGTATCCTTTTGGGGAACACCATGAGCAACCGCCCTTCCAAGCTCCACCGCCGCCGCGTGGCGGCTGCCACACGCCGCGATGCGATTCTGGGGCGACTCACCCCTGGCGGCCGTCGCAACTTCATCGACACCCTCCGTGCCGAGAACACCGGGTCGAGGCTGCTGCTTCTAGGCACTGTCATCGCGCTCGTGTGGGCCAATTCCCCGTGGCAAGGCACGTACAGTTCGCTCAGCGCGACGACGTTTGGCCCCGCCTCCCTTCACCTCGACCTGACGGTCGCGCAGTGGGCCACCGACGGACTTCTCGCAATCTTCTTCTTCGTCGTGGGGCTCGAGCTCAAGCGCGAGATGGTCGAGGGCCAGTTGCGCAAGCCCGCCACCGCCATCGTGCCGATCCTCGCCGCCGTCGGTGGAATGGCCATCCCCGCGCTGCTATACATGGCGGTCGCGGTGATGAGAGACGGGCCGTCCGAGGGCTGGGCAATCCCAGTGGCGACGGACATCGCGTTTGCAGTCGCGGTACTCACTATCTTTGGTTCGCGCCTCCCCACGGCGCTGAGAGCCTTCCTGCTCACGCTCGCCGTGGTCGACGACCTTCTGGGAATCATGGTCATCGCAATCTTCTACGCCGATGGACTGGCATTCGCCTGGTTGGGCGCGGCCCTGCTCGCGATCGCCCTGTTCGGATGGCTCGTGCGCACCGGGAAGGCTCCCTTCTGGGTGCTGATCCCGCTTGCCGTCACGGCGTGGGCCCTCATGCATCGCTCGGGCGTCCACGCCACCATCGCGGGCGTCATGCTCGGGTTTACGGTTCCTGTTCGCGCACTTCGCGGTCAACAGACGGGTCTTGCGGAACGCTACGAGCACCTGTGGAGGCCGGTGTCCGCGGGGCTCGCGGTCCCGGTGTTCGCGCTGTTCGCCGCCGGCGTCAGCCTCAACCCTGGCGACCTCGCGAGTGCGGCCGGAGACGCGGCAGCACAGGGTGTCGCGCTTGGGCTGGTGATCGGGAAGCCCGTGGGCATCCTTCTCGCCACGTACTTGCTGGTTCGCTTCACCCGCGCAAGCCTCCATCCGACGGTGCACTGGCCAGACCTGCTCGCGGTCTCCGCCGTCGCCGGCGTGGGCTTCACCGTCTCGCTGCTCATCGGCGAGCTCTCCTTCAGCGAGTCCTCACCCCACAGTGAACACGTCAAGGCTGCGATCTTGTTCGGCTCGCTCGCCGCGGCCATCATCGGTGGCGCCCTGCTCACGTGGCGAAGTCGCGTTCACGTCCGGGCCCACGACCTCACACCTGATGACACCTCGGTCGCCCCGGAGAGCTAACCCGTGACACGTAGTCACCAGTTCTCGACAACCGCCTGCGGCCACCCCCGCACATGAGAAAGCCCCGCCCCTCCACGATCACATCACCGTGGGGGACGGGGCCAGAACCTCGAGCTATTCCGCCGAATCGGTCGGCTTCTTCTTCGGAGCGCGCGGCGCCTTGGGCGCGGCAACCTTGGGCGCGGCAACCTTGGGGACTGGCGTCGTAGCGACTGCCGTCGCTGGGACTGCCGCCGTTGCGGCCGATGCCTTGGGCGTGGGCGGAACGGCGAGACCATCGGCCGGCGCGGGCTTGGGAGGAACGGCGAGGCCATCGGCCGGCGCGGGCGTCGGCTTTGCTCGGGGTGCTGCGGATTCCGCGGCCTCCCCACCACCTGGCAGCTCCACTCCGCGGAGCAACGCCACCTCGCCGCGCAGCGCACGCACCTCGGAGCGCACCTTGAACGAGTTCCACAGCAAAGTGCCGACCGCAATCAGCGCGACGACCACCAGCGCGATGACGAACAGGGTGCCGATGACGTGCCACACGTCGACGCCGTCGTGGTCGCCGCGGGGGCCTGGCAAACGATCAAAAGGATTCATGCCCTCAGGCTAGGCCCGTCGCCCGCAAAGAGCCCCCTTTCACAGATAACTATGCGACAACTCACAGGCACCTATTCCCTGCCGAGGGCCCGCCGAGCGTTGATCTCGCGCACCTGCGAAGGCAGCGTGAAGAGGTCCACCAGGAGCCCGATGCCGAGCAGCCCACACGTAAGCAGCCACACCACCCCGCGCACGGTCTTGCCCAGGTAGAAGTAGTGAATCCCTAGCCACCCGACAAAGAACCACAGCAGGTACGCCACCAAGAGATCCTTGGGCTGCAGCGCATAGGGATGAACGGTCACGACCGCTCTTCGGCAGCGGCCACTTCGCCTGGCGTGTCGGCGGGCCTGTCGGCGGTCCTCACGCGGCTGTCGATCGCGTAATTCACCGCGTAGAACACCACGATGATCGGCGTATAGACCACCAGGACGACCAGCGACCACCAAATGAACGTCTCGAGGCCAAAAACCTCGGCGCCCGTCTGGAGATCCAATTTGGGGTGCATGATGCCCCCGGCAATGCCCGCGATCAACGCGGCGGCTACGACCGCAGACCACAGCAATCTCTTGTAGGTGCGCATCCTGTCGGGCGCCGGCTCCTCCGACACGGGCATCGTCGTCACGTCGTCTTCCATGGCACCCCTCTCTCTAGGGCAGACGCTACAACCACGGACTCGCGCGCGCTAGATCTACCCGCGCGCGAGCCCCACTCTCTCGCTAGAGTGGGCAGACCGCGCCGCCCCGCGCGCGCCCGGAGAGGGGACATCGATGGTTTCCGCCGCAGTGGCGCCGGTCCCGATCCCGTCTGTGGCGCCGCTACCTCCCGCGATGCCGTGGTGGGAGTGGGCGCTCATCGCCCTGCTGCTCGCCGGCACGCTGGCATACGTCGCCTCGCTCACGCACTCGTGGTGGCGCCGCAGAGCGCAAGAGCGAAGTGCGCAGAGTGCGCCCCCCGCCGAGTCTCGCCGCAGGCTCTCGCGCCGCGGCACCGAGACAGTGGCTGCCTTGGTCATCCTGATGGTGGTGGTGATCCAGGTCAACGTCAGGTGGACGGCTCACCGCGAGCAGCTGCGAGTAGAGCAGGCGACCGACGCCGGCATCGTGACGGAGGCCTTCGCGCGCGACCTGGGAGACGCCTACGGCGTCACGGTTGACCCGCAATGGATCAGCGTGATCAGGTACCCCGGTCGCGACTCCGACATCGTGGAAGTCACGCGCACCGACGGCGCACGCGCTCAGTGCTGGCTTTGGGTCGACGCCGCGGGAGTCGAGCGCACCGCAACGCTCGAAATCGACTCGTGCACCGAGTCAGAGGGCACTTAAGGCACAGAGCGGGACAAGGTTCCCATCGGCCGCCACATGAGCGCTTTTCACCCTATTCAAGGCGGGACTTGCGCCCTACACTCAGTGGCGTGACCATCGAGCACACGGAGCGCGACATCACGCGCTTGCGCGCCGAGTTCGCGCGCGACCCCCGCGAAAGCGCTCTCCACCTGGCCCAACGCTTGTCGTGGTATTCGCAGGAGTTGGCGCTCGAAAACAAGCCCGAAGCCTCCCAGGCCACATGGGTCGAAGCGCTCGAAGTGGCTGACCACGTGCTCACGGGCGACGGCCCCACCCAGTTCGAACGCACCGAGCTCATCCGTATTTGCGTGGGCACTGCACGCTGCATGGTGCAGGCCGGGCGTCCCGAGCAGGCGCTCGCCGTTGTCGCCAAGGCCGAGGAGCAGTATCAGGCCCTCGCTCTGGCCGCGACCGCGCCTGCGACCGTGCTTGCTCTGCGAGGAGCAATCCTGACAGTTGCCGGCGAGGCGCATCTAGCGCTTGGAGACGTCGACGCCGCAACAGACTGTTTCTCCGAGGCCCTGCTTGAACTTCTGGCCGGCTCTGGCACCAACCCACTGATAGTCCGGTCGATGCTCAGCCCGCCGCTGACGTCGCTTGCCGTGCTCGTCGCACGAGGCTAAACCCGCGCACTTTCGAGCGTCGACCCAACGTTCTCACCCCCGCATCCGTTCTATGTATGCAAGGCGCCACGGACAAGTGCACGGTCGCGCGGCTCAGCACCCCGCGACCGTGCCGCCCTTGGCAAGAGGGACAAGACGGCGCACAATGGACATGACCCGTGCGTGACGTTCCGCAGGTGGGGTCTTACGCGTGGGGCAGGTTGCGCGAAACAGGCACGGCGGCGAGCACGCAAGAAAGGTGTTGGGGGACAGTGAATAGGGATCTGACGGCATTCCGCGCGGTCGAGACGGCCTTCGCGATAGCGCTCGTGTGGGCGCTCTACGCGCTGATCACCTCGGGTGCTCTGACCGCGCTCAATCAGGAATTCGGCGGCTGGTATTCGGGCAAGGTCGATGGCCTCTTCGACGTCAGCGTGGTGGACACCAGCATCAAGGCGCCGCGGCTTGACCGCGCGAGCTTCCCCATCGCCACGGTTTTCGACGCCACGGTTGTCGAAGAGACGGTTGTTGACGCGACGGTTGTCGGCGCCACTCACCAGTCCTAGGCTGAGCCCTCGCCGTGCCCTTTGCGCGGCAGAGCCGTCGCGAGTGCCACACGAACCGTCCTGCTACGAGGGGTTACCCCTCCCACGGTGAGAACCAAGACGAGCGCCACCGCCGTCACCGCGAACGAACTCACGGGCAGCCAGCGCGCACCCCACACGCCAAGGATCACTGCGCCGAGCCGCGAGCCGATCGCATTGCCCAGGTTGAACACCGTCGCATAGGTTCCGTTGCCGATATCCGAAGTCCAGGGGGTATGGCGCAGAGCCCAATTCACCATCACCACCACCAGGATGGACCAGGCCACGCCCTGCAGGCCGATCATCGCAACCAGCGCGACCTTCGAGTGAACGCCTAGCGACATCCCGACCCACATGAGCAGCATGAGCGCCTGCCCGAGCACCACGGACTTCACGGGCCACCTGTCGACGTAGCGTGCGATCAACCACGTGGTCGCCACTCCGGTGACACCGCTGGCAAGCAACAGGAGTGGCACCGTGTCGTCGGCAAAGCCGGTGACCTCGGTCGCGATCGTGGAAATGAAGGTCCACGACATGGCCATCGACCACGTGCTGAGCACCGTCACGCCCATGACCTTCAGGAACCTCGGCCTATTCGGCACGTCACCGCGGGGCACGGTCGATTGTTGGGTGCGGAAGCTGGGCATGAGAATCGCGATCGCAATCGCCACAATCATGCCTGCGATCGCCAGTATCCAGAACGGCGCGTGCCAGCCGAGGCGCTGCGCGAGGAAGGTCTCGGCGGGCAGGCCGATGATGCCGGAGCCGGACGCACCGAGCAGCAGCCTTGCCACGGACTTGCCGCGCCTGGCCGCAGGGAACATTCCCGCGGCCGCGGGGGTCACGACCGCCCAGAACAGCGCATGCCCCATCCCCGTGAGCACTCGCGACGCGAGCAGGCCCTCATACGTGGTGGACATCGCCGCAGTGAGGGCCCCGAGCGACCAGAAGGCCATCGTGCCCACGAGCACCCAACGCCTGATCATGCGCGTGGTGAGAAGCGCGAGCGGCATCGTGGCGAGCATCGTGGCGATCGCGAATACGGTGACAGTCATGCCCAACTGGGCCTCGCTGCGTCCAAGATCAACGGCCATGGTCTTGATGAGGCCCAAGGGGGCAATCTCATTGGTCACGACGAGGAAGGCCGCGGCGCCGAGCGCCACAAGTGTTGCGTTGGCGCGTCCTGGCGAGACTGGGGGAGCGACGGGAGTCCCCGGCTGAATCGGCGGCGCTGAACCCTCGTGCGGAGGAGCGACCACCCCTCCATCGGGGACAAAGAGCGCCGCGCCCGAAACGGGTGCCGCGTATGCGAGCTGCTCGTCGCGAGCGTCGTCCACATCGGCGCCGTTGTCGGCAGAGGCGAACTGAGCCGCGGGTTCGTCGCGCCCGGTGGACACCATGGGATTCCTCGAATGTGTGAGAGAAGGACCGCGGCCACGCCGCGCCCAACGCCCTATCCGCGCACCCTGGCCGAATGCCCTCGGCCCGGTTTCGTCGCGGTTTCGAAACGTTTCGAGTCATTCTCTCACACGGCGCAGACGCCACGCTAGGGGGCGTGAGAAGGACCTCTCGCCCCGGACGATGTCGCCTGCGCTACGCAGGAAACTCGATCGAGACCGTCGTGCCCTGCCCCGGCGCGCTTTCGATCTCGAGCGCACCGTCATGGGCATCGACGATGGCCGCCGTAATGGCGAGGCCGAGCCCCGCCCCGCCCGTGGCGCGCGAGCGCGAACTGTCTCCGCGCATGAACCTCTCGGTCGCACGCGCAGCCACCTCTGGCTCCATGCCAGGGCCGTCGTCGGCCACGTCGATGCGCACCCTTGCACGGCCGTCCGCCTCGACCCTGTGGACCGTCACGGTCACCGTGTCTGCGCCATGTTGCGCCGCGTTGTTCACCACATTGATCACGGCCTGGCGTACGCGGTCGGAATCCACCGTGGCGATCGCGGGTGACTCGATGTCGGGCTCCACGGGACCATGGCCGTGCTCGAAGGCCACCTCCTGGTGCGCGCGATTCGCGTCGGCAAGTACCTCAGCCACCAGCTGGTTCACGTCCGTCGGGGCCAGGTGCAGTTCCGGCTCGGCGTCATAGCGGGCCAGCTCGAGCATGTCCTCAACGAGCCGCTTCATGCGTGCCGCCTCGGCCTCGGTGCGCGACCATGCGTCGGTCTGTTGAACTTTGCCGTCGATCGCGCCCCTGCGGAACAGTTGTGCATAGCCGAGCACCGTCGTGAGGGGCGTGCGCAACTCGTGGGAGGCATCAGCGACGAACTCGCGCAGTTTGGCCTCGGAACGCTCCTTCTCCGAAATCGAATCGGAGAGCCTGCCGATCATGGTGTTAAGCGATGCGGCGAGTTCGGCGGATTCGGTACCGCTGCCTGCGCCATCGAGTCGCACCGTGAGGTCACCTTCTGCGATCAGTGCCGACGCGTCCACCATGCGGCGCATTGGGGTCACGCCCAAACTAATGACCCACCACCCCACGAGGCCCAGACCCGCGATCAGTGTGCCAATGCCCAACGACTCGATCCACACCAGCCGCTGCGACACCGCCTCTACACTCTCGAGCGACAAGGCCGTGATGCTCCAGCCGAAGGGATTCGCCGTGGCCAGCACCCTGTATTCCTCGTCGCCTGTTCCGGGAACCGTCACGTAGGTCAAGCCCGTGGTCGACAGTGTTGCCGTGTCGATCGTAGGCAAAGAACTTTCATCGTCGAAGACGTTCGGCGCGAAGAGGGGCTGGTAGGTGCCGTCAGCCCACAGGAACCCTCCGAGCGCATCCGAGGGCCGTTCATTCGGATCCGGGCTTTCCTGGTCGACCGGCGGCAGGCCGCTGAGGTATTTGTCGAGGTCGCCCGGCGAGGCGAGGTGGCCCATTGCCTGGCCCGAGAACGCGAGCAAGCGTTCGTCCAACTGAGACACGAGGTAGTCGCGCGTCGTCATCGTCACCGCGACCGCGGCGACCGTGGCGACCAGCGCGATGAGCGCGAGGCCAACAAGAACACGCGAGCGCAGGGACATGCCCCGCGCCCATCGGGAGGGTGCGGTCACGGCATCGGCCGCAGTCACCCCTCGACCCTCATGGTGTAGCCCACGCCGCGAACGGTCTGGATGAGCTTGGGTTCGATGTGGTCGATCTTCTTGCGCACGTAGCCGATGTACGTCTCGACCACCGACGGGTCGTCATCGGGCGAGTATCCCCACACGTTGGTCAGCAACTGCCCACGCGACATCACGCGACCCGCGTTGGCGAGCAGGAACGCCACAAGCTTGTACTCGGTGGGCGACAAGTGAATCTCCTCGGCGCCGCGCGTGACCCTGTGAGCGACATCGTCGATCGTGAGGTCGGCAAGCGTCATCGTGGACGACGCGTTGGGTGAGGCGTCGGCGCGGCGCATGACCGCCTCGACGCGCGCTACGAGTTCCTCGAGGGAGAACGGCTTCGATAGGTAGTCGTCGGCTCCAAGGCCGAGGCCGGCGACGGCGTCGGCCGACGTGTCCCTCGCGGTGAGGAAGACAACGGGAGTGCGGTCCCCCGACTCGCGCAGGCGCTTGAGCATGCCGAAGCCGTCGAGCTCGGGCATCATCACGTCGAGCACGATGAGGTCGGGCTTGGATTCCTTCACGGAACGGAGGCCCTCACGACCGTCGGCAGCGGCCGTCACGTCGTAGCCCTCAAACTTGAGTGCCGCTACGAGCATGGTGCGGAGGTTGTCTTCGTCGTCTACCACGAGGATGCGTCGCTTGATCATGACCCCAGTGAATCACCGCCACCTCCATGTTTGCTCAGAGAAGGCCGCGAGAATGCTGGGCGCCAAGGTCTGCGCCGAGTATGCGAGGGCTCTGAGCAAACATTGAGACGGTGGGCGTGTGATGGGGAATGTCAGTCAGACCGCTCGAGGCCCCGCCCCGATTCCCCGAGCTCCACGCTCCGCGCGCGGGCGAACCCCCTCCTTATGCTGGCCACATCTTGGCGCTCACTGACCTAATTACCAGTGGCGTTGGACACCAATCAGCGCTGCGCGGCACGCGCAGGAGACCATTCAGCCCGGTCCCTGCCCCATCTCTGCGCCCGCTCTGAGGTTGATCCGGTGACATAGAGACATCACGACGCCACCGCGGCGTCCCGCACACCGGAGGCTCACATGTCCATCTACATTCTCATCGCTGCCGACCTCGCCGCCATGGCCGTCATCGTGTTCGGCATGTACTACCCACGCCACAGGCGCCGCGACATGATCGCGCCGTTCCTTGCGATCAACGTGGGCGTCATGGGAGTCACATATGCCATGGCGACCACGGACCTGTCCCTCGGATTTGGCCTGGGGATCTTCGCGGTGCTGTCGATCATCCGCCTGCGTTCCTCCGAGGTTCAGCACGCCGAGATCGCGTACTACTTCACCTCGATCGCCGTGGGCCTACTCGCGGGCTTCCCCTCGATGTCGGCAAGCGTGAGCTTCACGCTCATGGCCGTCCTGGTCGCCGTGCTCTTTGTGGGCGATCACCCCACGCTCTTCTCACGCAACCGCCAGCAGCTCGTCATGCTCGACCGCGCCGTGCCGAACGAAGCCGCCGCACGCGACCTGCTCGAGGCAATGCTCGGCGGCAAGGTTCACCGCCTCATCGTTCGCAAGATCGACTTTGTCGCCGACACCACGCTGTGCGACGTGCGTTACTCCGCAAACACGGAGCGCGAGCAGGGTCCCGACGACACCGTCCTTGGCGACGACAGCGTCGCGCCGGTCTCCGAGCCGGCCCCCGCCTCGCGCCAGTTCCGCGGCTTCATGGGCGGCATCCGATGACCTGGCGCACGATCGTCGACTCGCTTCCCAGCATCTCGCTCGAGGAACTCAACGACACGGCCGAACTACTGACACGCGTCGACCGCAAGTACGTGGTCTCGCCCGAGGTGCTTTCCGCCGTACTCGCGGAGCACTCGGGGAGCCTCAAGGCCCTCGAGATCGAGGGACGACGCATGGGCACCTATCGCTCGGTGTACTACGACACCCCCGAACTCACCAGCTATCTGGCGGCGGCGCGCAAGCGCCCGCGTCGATTCAAGGTGCGCACGCGGGAGTATGTCGACTCGGGCACCACCGCGGTGGAGGTCAAGCTGCGCTCCGCACGCGGCGACACCGTGAAGCACCGCGAATGGCTCGGCGCGAACGACGAGCGCGAATCGGACCTGGCCGCAGTGATCGCCTACGCCTCGTCCTTCGCGAGCGTAGGCACCGTGGCCGACCTGTTGCGTCCCACGCTCACCACGACATATCAGCGCACCACGCTGCTGGGCCAGGGTGGGCGGGTCACGATCGACGCGAACGTGGGAGCAACTGACGCTCACGGGGCGGCCTGCGCGTATGGCGACCTCCTCATCGTGGAGACCAAATCGGCTGCTGGCGCGGGCTCGATCGACCGCGAGCTGTGGGGCAAGGGCGTGCGCCCCGCGCGCATCAGCAAGTACGCCACTTCGCTCGCCGCGCTCTACCCCGAACTACCCGCCAACCGGTGGCACCGCACCCTCACGCGTTACGCGCCGAGCCACGTCGGAGCCGAGGCGCGACCGGCATAAAAGCCCCCGGCCAGGTCTGAACTCGCACTGCGCTGGATCTGCTCAATTTCTGAGAAATCAGGCGTGTGATGAGAAGCGATGGGGGCCGCGGCACATGTGGGACGCGGCCCCCATCACCAACACCGTCGCTCGTCGTGATGACGACCGGCACCGGCTCAATCACGGCGTACGACTCCTCACCGCCCATCAGGGTGAGGATGGCCCGCGGCGGTCTCGCTTCCACGACCGAACCGCCAAGGGGGCCCTGAAGCCAGCTCGTGTCAAGCGAGCAGGAGTGCACGCTCCAGAGGGTCGCGGGGACTGCCAGCCCTGCGGCCCTCAGCCGCGTCCGGGTTCAACAACTTGCGAGACGCGGGCTCGTCAAAGCCGAGTAGCTACTCGAACGAGGCCAGGAACTCTTTGGTCTCGGTGCGCAACGTGTCAGCGGCGAGGGCGTCGTAGTCGGCGTGCTCAGGGAACGCGAAGAGGTGCGAGCCCCCGGGATAGGAGAAGACCTCGAGAGCGCCTTCGGGCGCGTGGGCAACCAAGTCGGCCGCGCCGTCGACCTCCATCCACGAATCGTCAATCGCATAGTGCAACTGGCCACGCAGGCCCGCTGGCCACCTGGGCTCGCCAAACCACTTCGGACCTGCGGCGCCTCCAATGAGCAGCATGCCCGCGACACCTGGACCGGTGAGCGCGGCGATCTCCGACGCCACCGCGCCCAGCGAGAATCCCATGAGGACCACGGGCGATTCGGCTTCGACGGCCGTCTCGCTCACCATCGCCGCGTAGTCGAGCATCTTGCCGGACTCCGCGCGCGCGTGCCCCTCGCGCAAATTCGTGAAGGTGTCGCCGCCGTAAAGGTCGACGAGCATGACTTGGTGACCTTCGACGCGGAGCCACTCGGCCCATGACTCGATATTGGAATCGAGTCCGAGCGCCGAGTGCGTCAATACGACGTTGGCCATCGAGTCTCCCTCCTACATCGCGCCGCCGGGCGCATTTATCCAGTCTTGCACGCAACGCCCGTTGGCGCCCTCGCAAGTGGAACGAACGGCGCCACGGCGACGTGCCTCTTACCCGATCGGTTGGGCGAGCTCGGGCCACGCGAAGCCGCCGGACCGGCGCGCCTCAAGCTGAGCTTTGACCGCGTCCTTCCAGTCATCGCGGGCCGTGAATCCGAGCACGCGCTCGGCTTTATCGGTACTCATGAGCCAGTCCTCACCCACGTGAACGAGTGACCTGGTGAGGAATGGCGCTCGCCCTGGCAGGATCGGATGGAGCGCCTCCATCAGGGCGCCGAATCCGTATGCGGCGCCCAGAGGCACCGAATAGGCGGGGGCGGGGACGCCTGCCTTGGCGGCGATATGGCTGAACACCTCGCGCACCGTCGGCTGCGTGGGACCCACGATGTTGATCGCCTCAAACGGCGCGAGATTCCCCGCCGGCGCGGTCGCGGCGAGAGCAAACGCGCGCCCCATGTCGGCGCCCGACGCGAGCGGCAGGTGAGCACGCCCGTGATTCACCCACGGCACCTGACGGGTCTTGAGGCGCGGCACGATCGCCGAGACCAGACCCATCGAGTTGCCCGCGCCCACGAAGTGACCAAGCCGCATCGAGATCATGCGGGTGATGGAGCCCGCCGCGGCCACCCCGCGCTGCCTGCGCTCAAGGTCCACCATCGCGGCGTGGTGTGGCCAAAAGGCGCGAGCCACGGGCGCCTCGTTGTCATCGACGAGCGCGCCAGTCGAGGACGGCGTGCCCAGCGCGACGGAGCTCGCGGCGATGAAGCGACCAACGCGCGCGTCCACAGACTGATCGATGAGATCGAGCGCGGGCTCGAGGAAGAGTTCGCGCTCCTGCCGTGCATGGCCCCAAAAGCTCGACCACGTGCCGGCGTGAATGATGACGTCGGCCCCCTGGACCACCTCGCGTCGGTAGGCGGGGTCGGTGAGGTCGCCGATGCGGGTCTCGCCGTCGAACCATGCAGGGATGCGGGTGGCATCGCGTGCGGCGGCGATGGTGACCGCGTCGGCTTCGCGAAGTGCGGCGAGGATGTGGCCTCCGAGGAAGCCGGTGGCCCCCGTCACGAGGACGGTGGGCGTGGAGCTTGGGGACGGGCGGTTTGACGACATGGGGTTCTCCTTCGTTGGTGACCCCAGTATATCTAGCCGACTCACTATGTATGCAAGTCAAAGGGTTGCCCACGCACGAGATTTCGTGGGGTTAAGCCTCGGAGCTGCGGCGAATCCACCGCATGAGGTGAGCGGCCTCTTGATCAATCGGGGCCGTGCTTCCGAGCGCCTGGCTCAGCGAAGCCGCACCCTGCAAGACCGCGACCGCATGCGTCGCGCGCGCCATCGCGGCGTCGGGCGCGTAGCCCAGCTCCTCGAACTGGGCCGCGCACCAGTCGACAACTTCGCCCAACACGGCGCCCGCCGCGCGGCCGAGGCTCTCCGAGTGCTTGGCGAGTTCGGCGGCGACCGCGCCGAGAGGGCAGCCGAATTCGCTCACCATCGCGGCCGCGTTCACATAGCTCTGCGCGAAGGCGGCTAGCCGTTCGCGCGGATCCGCGAGCTCGCTCCACGTCTGCATCGCGGCGCGGTACCGCGCGCCGAGGTGCGCGACGATCGCCTCGCCCACGTCGTCCTTCGTCTTGAAGTAGTAGTAGACGGACCCGGAGGCCACTCCCGCATGGGACGCGATGTCCGCAATCGACGTCTGCTCAAAGCCGTGCCTGTACGCCAGATCGAGCGCGGCATCGGTAAGGCGGTCTCGCTTGTCCGTGGCTGGCCGTGGCATGGCACTCCTCGTTGGCGAAGGGATCAGGCTGGTGAGTTGTATGACTCACTATCGTAGCCCTGGGCCCCGCAGTTAGAGGCGGGCAAGGGACTCGATGTCCTCGGTGAACTCGGCGACCACCTCTGCGGAGACGGTCGCGCGCGTGGCGCCGATTGCGTCGAGATAGTCCGTGGTGGTGGGGCCAGGCGCGGCATGCTCGTTCGCAACGGCCGCCTCGAGCGCAGACTGCGAGGCGCGTCGCGCCGCAAACTCGATGTCCGCTGGCGTGAAGCCTGCGCTCGCCTCCACGAGCGCGGGCATGTCCACGCCACCCGCAGACGACGCGGGAACGAAGCGCTCCCAGATCGCGGAGCGCGCCTCGCCATCGGGAAGGCCGATGGGGATCACGTAGTCGAAGCGCCCGTGGCGCAAAAACGCGGAATCGAGAGAGCGGATGAAGTTGGTCGCGCACACGAGCAGCCGATCGGGGCGCTCCCTGAACGACGGGATGATCTTGAGCAACTCGTTGGTGACGCCCTGAAGTGGCGAAGGCGGATCGCCGCGACGGTGCGAGGCGATCTCCTCAACCTCGTCGATCAGGACGACGGCGTGCTCGAGCTCGTCGATGCGCTGGAAGGTCTCGCGCAGGGCGCCAGCGAGCCCCGCGGGGTCGGCTGCCAGGCGTGAGGGGAACACCTCAACGAATGCCCAGTCGAGACGCGACGCAATGGCCTTGGCGAAGGTCGTCTTGCCCGTGCCTGGGGGGCCAAAGAGGACGACCGCGCGCGGGGGCGCGACGCCGTATTGCTCGGCGAGCTCGGGCTGAGCAAGCGGCATCACGAGCCGCTTCTCGAGCATCTCCTTCTCACGACGCATGCCGCCCACCGCGTCCCACAGGTCGCTTGGCAGCATCCGCCCGCCGAGTTCGGCCAGATGCTTGGCCTCCGCGCGCTGGACCGGCACGCGCCGCTCAAAATAGCGCAGCTGTTTCTTCTCCGTGTAGCCGGCGTTGCGGAAGGCATTCGTAGGGATCTCCTCGGCGGGAACCAGCGCGGAAAGCACGTTGGCACCATCGTCGGCGAGGCGCTGCTCGACCGCGCGCAACATCTTGCTGCCAATTCCCTGCGAACGCCTCTCGGAGGTCACCGCGTGAAACACGATCCAGGCTTGATTGTGCGCGACCCGTCCCACACAGGCGCCAATGATCTGGCCGTCCTGGGTGGTGGCCACCACAGCAACGTCCTTGCTGGCAGAGGTGAGGACCTCCGCGAGCGCGTAGACGGGAGCGATACCCGACGAGCGCTGCTTCTCGTACAGGTGCACGACGCCGTCAAGGTCGTCGGTGTGGATATCGCGGATACGCCAGGCGTTCATGGCGAGCCCTCCTCGGCCACGGCGTTGCCCGGCCGACGCTTGCGAGAGGGCTTCGTTGCCCTCTCCCTCCACATCGTACCCAAGGGGGTATTTTGCCGCCAAGGCTGGCGCGGCCCTAGCCCGCCGTCGTGCCTGCTACCAGGGCATCGGCCTGTCGCGCACCGGCGTAGCATCGTCCGGCAAATGCGGGAGATTGCCGCCGTCGCCGCGAATGCAGAGCCACCGCAGGTTGCCCTCGCTCTCGGGGAGGCAACGCCACGTGCGCATCACGCCCTGGCCCACACGGATGGTCGTTCCCGGACCCACGTTGACCACCTCATCGTCGAGGCCCATCTGGCCGGTGCCCGCCAGGAAGATGTAGAGCTCCTCGTCGGACGAATGCGAATGCCAGTAGCCCGCCTGCTCGCCGGGCGCGAGGGAGTTGGCCGTCACGCCAATGAATTGCATCGGCAGCTCGTGGTCGAGTACGCGACGCCCGTCACGAGACCGCTCAGGGACGAACCCGCCGTAGTACGCCCGCCAGTCGTCTAGCCCGCCTACCTCTATCACCTGAAAGTCGCTCATTGCTCGAGTGTGCCACCGCAGGGCGCCGCGCGCCCAGAGGGATCGCCCCGCCGCACGACTCACCCGCCCCGCCGCACGACTCACCCGCCACCCTGTGGGCACGTCACGTACCCACGGCTCCCAAGCGAGGCACCACAATGGTGACAGTGGCCGCGTCTTGCGACCGGGAAAGAGGAACAACGATGTTCACAGGAATCACCGCCGAGATCTGCGCGACCGCGTGGGACCTCATCGGCCCCTCAATTCGCCACGGCCATGAGCGCGGCATTCTCAACGGCTACATCGGCGCCCTGGTCATCCTGGACCCCGCCCGCCCGGACGGACCGCCCCTCTTCATGGCCCACCTGGGTGACAGCCCAGGCGACTTCCCCGAGTACGCCGAGGCGAAGGCCCGCGTGGCCCAGCGAACCGGACGCGACACGACCAACCTGCGGTCGGACTTCCCGCACCTGTACCAGGCCGGGGACATCAAGTGGCCAGGAGGCATCCTCCGCGAGGGTCTCGCCGTCGGGTTCAGCGGCGTCCAGGGCGAATATGACGTGATGATCGGCGAGTGGTTCGTCTCCGCGGTGCGCGCGATTTGCCGCATCGAGTTCTACGGCCCCGAAGGCGAAGGCACACAGCCGACGCCGTACCTGGGTCGCGAGGACTAGGGCAGGCTCCCTGAAGGGCGCCTAAACCCGCGGCGCGAACGGGAAGGCCACCGAAGCCACCACGGCATCCATCGGCGACTTCATCACGTCCGCCACGTAGACCTCCCGCGACGGCATCGTCGCGAGCGGCGTTCCGTGTTGCGTCACCCACATCGCGACCGCGTCGTACGCCGCGAGAATGGCGGGGAACTCCAAGCCTTCGCGGGTCACGTCGGTGTACGCCTCGAGGTGTTCAGCCTCGACCTTGAGCACGATGGCGCCCTCGGGTTCGGCGGGACCGTCGATGACGATGCAGACCTCGGCGAGGGAGCTCTGGTCAGGGGTGATCGGGCCATGGAACACCACGTAGGTCGGGTCTTCAGGCGTCGTGTTCAGCGCGCGCAGACCGGGGTGGCGCTCCGCCCACGAGAACAACTCGTGAAAGCTCGACATGATGAACTGTTCGAGTTCAGGCTGGAAGAGCTCCTTGCCGATCACTGCGATCTTGCGGGCGGGAACCGTGCGGGTGTGAATCTCCATGGGGGGCTGCCCCTCTCTGCGCAAGCGCGCGTTGATGTAGCGGCCGATGCCGCGGCGGTCCAGGTGCCTCCGCTCCTCGCGCGTCCACCAGTCCTCGAAAACGGCGAGTCCCGTGTTGGGGGTGGCTTCGAGCAATTCAGCGATGACGGCTAGGGGAACGCCAACGCTTCGCAGGTCGCCTATCAACGTCGCCCTGCCGATTTGTTCAGGTGAGTAGTACCGATAGCTGGTCGATGAGTCGACATGAGCGGGAGTGAGAATGCCGTACTCGTCGTACCTACGCAGGGCCTTAATCGACAACCGCGTGAGCGCGGCGAACTCGCCGATGCCGTGCAGGTTCTCGCTCATGACAGACACTCTCCCGTCTCCCCAAGGGGGAGAGTCAAGTGGCTACGGTGGACGACAAGATTCACGCTGGCAACGCTAGCCAAGCGCGGAGCAAAGTGGGCCTTGTCAAACGGATTGTTAGTGACTAACATTTCATCCATGAACGCAGAGGTCCCTTCCATACCCGCAAGGTCCTCCACTCGCGAGCGCCTGCAGAATGTGGCCCTGGAGTTGTTCGAGGAGCGCGGTTTTGACCGAGTCACGGTCGAGGACATCGCGGCCGCCGCAGGCGTCTCGCATATGACGTTCTTCCGCCACTTCGGCAGCAAGGACCGCGTTCTCCTCGACGACCCCTTCGACCCGATGATTGCCATGGCCGTCGCGGCAACCGATCCGAGGTTGCCCGCCGTCGAGCGCGTCGCCGCGGGATTCTTGGCCGTACTTCCCAGCATCGACCCCGCCGATGACGCGGCCGTCCGCCGCCGCTTGCGAATCGCCGTCGGCAACCCCGCGCTCGAGGGAGGAATGGCGGCCAACACCCGCGCGACGCAGGACGCCATCGCGGCGATCGCGGCCGACCAGGGTGATCGCAGGGACCTGAATATCGCGGCGGCCGGTTGCCTCGGCGCGCTCATGGTCGCGCTGCTCGAGTGGGCGGTCGACGAGACCGACTCCACACTCGCCGAGGCAGTTGGCGCCGCTCTGCGCGTCATGGCCCCCGGCCTTCCTGCTGGGGACGCGCGATGACCGCCGCCTTGACGGTGGACGCCGCCACCAAGACGTACGGCGACCTTCCCGCTCTCGTTGGCCTGAACCTCACGGTCGAGCCGGGAGAAATCCACGCGACCGTCGGCCTCAACGGCGCTGGAAAGACGACTGTCATGAAGGCGGCCGTTGGCCACACCGCGCTCGACGCGGGCTCCGTCTCGCTGTTCGGCGTGCACACGGCCGACGCCGGTGCAAGCGAGTTCGCCAGGCTCGGCTTCGTGATCGACCAGCCCTTCGGCTACCCCGAGCTCACGGTTCACGACAACATCGAGCATGCGGGCAGGCTCCATGGCCTGGGGCGCGGCGAGGCGAGAGCCGCGGCCGACGAGTGGATCGACCGGCTCGCGCTCCACCCCTGGGCCCGCGCGAGGGCCCGCGAGTTGTCGCTCGGGAACCGCCAGCGCCTTGGTTTCGCATGCGCGGCCGCCCACAACCCGGACCTACTCATCCTCGACGAGCCGACCAACGCGCTCGATCCCGCTGGCGTGTTGCTGCTGCGCGACGCCCTCGTGGCCACCGCCGCCAGGGGCGCAGGCGTGCTGGTTTCGAGCCACCACCTCGATGAGGTCTCTCGCATCGCCGCCCGCATCACTGTCATCCACGCCGGACGCGTGGTGGGCGCCTTGGAGCCGGGTCAGGTGGACCTGGAACGCCGCTTCTTTGACGTGGTGCGGGAGTGGGATGTCGAGCACGCCCAGGATCTCGCCTCGACCGCAGGGAACGCCGCATGAACACCGCGCTCGCCCTCACCTGGACCACCTTCTCGAGGTCGCTGACGGCGCGCATCGCCACGGCCCTGGTGGCTGTCATTGCGCCCGCTTTCGCGATCGGCGGGGTCGCCCTCGCCCGCTCAGGCGCGATCACCGGTCCCTCCGCGGTCAAGTTCGCGCCGTTCGCGACGGGAACCTTCGCCGGAGCATCGTCCCTGCTTCTCGGTCAAATCCTGACTGTCGTCATGGTGCTTGCGGCCGGCTTTGTCGCGGCCTGGCTCTTCGGGCGCGAGTGGGCCGACAAGACGATCGGCTCGCTGTTCTCCCTTCCCGTGTCGCGCACCGCGATCGCGTGGGCCAAGGTCGCAATCGCTTCAGCTTGGGTCATCGCTTGCGTCACGCTCGCCGTGGGGGCGGCGACGCTCGCGGTCGCAGCGGCCGACGCCTCCCACCTCGATGCGGCAACGTGGCGCTCGCTCGGACTCGACTGGACCGCGGGGACGCTGATGGGGCTGCTGGGGATTCCGTTTGGCTGGGTCGCCGTCGTGACGCGCGGCTACCTGGGGGCGCTCGGCGGCGTCATCGGGGTCACCGCGGTGAGCCAGATCGTTGCGGGCCTGGGCGCGGGGCGCTGGGTGCCCTACGTTGCGCCCGCCCTGTGGGCCGGAGCGGGAGGCGACCAGGCCTCGTCGGGCGTTGGCGCGGCGCACTTGCTCTGGGCTCTCGCCTTCGCGGGTCTTGGAGCTTGGGCCGCTGTCAGGGCCTTCGCTCGGGCAAGACTCGACTGATCGACTGAACGACTGCGTGGCGGTGTGGGGGTGGGCCATGGGCCCGGGCGGGACGGGGCGCGGGGTTTGGTCGCCAGTGGGTTTTCTGAGACCAACCGGTCTTTTGCCGATAGGGGGAGGAAGATGGGGGTCGACGACGTCCCTGGGTCAAGAGAGGTGCGTACCCGTGCGTTATGTGGCCAGGCACCCAATCTTCGACCGGTCAAGGACCGTCGTCGGCTACGAGTTGCTGTACCGGACGGACGCGACGGGGCCCGCCGGCGTGACCGACGACGAGTTGGCGACGTTCAGCGTCTTGTACGACGCGCTGGTGACGTTCGGGCTTCAATCGACGGTTCAACAGACTCGGGCGTGGGTCAACCTGACGGCAAGCGTGCTGGAACAGGGCGGCTACCGGCTCATCAGTCCCGACCGCGTTGTCCTCGAAGTCCTCGAAGACACTGAGCCGACGCCGGAGCTCGTGAAGCTGCTCGCGGCGGCTCGCGCCGAGGGCTACACCGTGGCCCTCGACGACTATGTGCTGGGTGGAAGCCACGAAGCACTGCTGGACCTGGTCGACATCGTCAAACTCGAATTGCCCGCGATACCTCCCGGCCAACTCGCGAATCACGTCGCCGCAGTGCGACGTCCAGGGCTCACGGTACTGGTCGAGAAGATCGAGACGGCCGAGCAATTCACCGAGGCGCTCGCCGCGGGAGCGGACCTGTTCCAAGGGTTCTTCTTCGCCCACCCGCAGGTCATGACGTCGCATTCGACCCCGTCGGGCACACACGCCGTGTTTGCCGTGCTGGCCCGCCTCAACGACCCTGCAGCCGACCTTGCGGCGCTGACGGAACTGGTCGGCACCGACGTCATGCTGGCGCAGAAGGTGTTGCAGTCGGTCAACTCGGGGTTCGTCGCATTGCCGCAACGCGTCGCGTCGCTCCACCAGGCCGTCGTGCTGCTCGGCGCCGAACGCCTTCGCCAGCTGGTCACCCTCGTGGTCCTCGCGGGCGCCACCGGCAAGCCCGTCGAGCTGAGCAGGCAGGCCCTCATTCGCGGCGAGATGGCATCGGAACTCGTCGTGGGCGCCGACGGCCAGCCGTCGAGCCGCGCGGAGCGAGATTCCGCCTTCACCGTGGGCCTCATGTCGACGCTGGATGCCTTCACGGACCTCCCCCTTGCAGAGATCGCCGAGCGGCTGTCCCTGAGCGACAGTCTTTACGACGCCCTGGTCCACCACACCGGGCCATGCGGGCGGGCCTTGCATGCGACTCTCGCGTATGAGGCCGACGACGCGGAACGGGACGACGACGACACCACCGTGACTGCGTACCTCACCGCAGTCCGCCGCGCGGATGAACGGTGGGCGGCGATCGCGGCTTTCTAGGTGCTCGGCGCGCGGTGCCTGCTAGGCGCCTTTGCCGCCGTCTATGCGGCCTCGGATCCACCCCACGAGAGCATTGGCGTGGCCGTGTCCCATACCGAATTCGGCCTTGAGCCATTCGACCACCTGCATGTGCTTGGCGCCGGTCTCGAGACGCTCCCCCGCGAGGTCGACCCACTCCTGAATGGGGCGGCCGTACGTCTTCTCGATGCTGGCGAAGTACGAGCGTGGGCCCCTGAGAATCTCACCGGGCTGGACTACGGGGACGACGAGACGGGGATCGGTCATGGCCATATCTTGCCCGAAGGACCCAAGCAACGCACGCGGACCATCGGACTACGCCGACGCCCCCGCAAGCTCATCCTCGAGCCTGACGTATGACGTCTCCATCCCGTCCGTCATCCCGGTAGCGAGGACCATGTCGCGCACCTCCGCGCTCGGGTACGTGATGACGAGGCTCAGGAGAGTGCCGCCAGCCGTGGGCGTGAGCGTGAGCTCGTTGACGGTGCTTGGGTAGTCGGTGCCTGTCATGTGCTCGGTGGTCACCGCGCGGTAGGGCGGGTTGGATTCGAGAAGTTCGCCGTCGAAGCCGAAGCCTTCGCCGCCGCCCTCGGGCGCCCACGCGTACCGGTAGCCGTCGCCCACCTTCGTGGCGATCTCGCACACCGGCATCGTCCAACCGGCGGGGCCGAGCAGCCACTTGCGCATGAGGTCCGCGTCGTGGTGCGCGCGCCACACCTGCTCGGCGGTTCCGCGGATCACGCGCGAGACGCGCACCTGGGTGTCCGACAGGATCTGGGCGGTCACCGGCAGCGTCGCCGCGAACGTCGCGAGGTCCGCGAGGACGCCGTCGATCTGGCTCATGGCGGAGCGCATGCCTTGCTCCATGCCCATCGCGATGACCTGCTCGAACGCCTCAAGGCTCGCAAACGTCGTCGCCGTGGTGACCCGCGTGCCCAGTCCTGCCGCCTCGAAGGTGAAGGTCATCTCCATCGCAGGCATCTCCGCATTGGGAACGCCCCCGTCGTCGGCGAAGCCGTCCTCGACGGTGAACGAGCGGTGCCGCTCAACTCCCGTGAAGCGCCAGTAGCCGCCTGCCTTCTCACCTTCCGGTCCAGACATGTAGTACGAGGACATGCCGCCCAAGGCAAAGTCATGCCTGGTAAAGGTGGCTGGCCATTCGACGGGACCCCAGAACTTCTCAAGCTGACGAGGGTCGGCGTATGCGTCCCACACGCGTTCGACCGTCGCCGCGAATTCCGCGACGACTGTCATGGTGAGGGCTTCGGGGTCCTTGACAAAGGAGACGATGGGCATGGGGGTTACCTTCCTTGCGGGTGGGGAGGGGGACAAGATTCGGGGGCGACGCTTGAGGACGATGCCCGGGTGAGAGATCGGCGGCGGGGGACTTAGCCGTCGACCAAGAGGCCGTCGAGCCGGTCGATGCGCGAACGCCACAGCAACTCGTACTGATCGAGCAGCGCCCTGGCGTGTGCGATGGAGGCGGGGTTTGCGGTCACGATGCGCTCGCGACCCTGGGTGCGCTTGGAGACAAGGCCGGCCTCCTCGAGGACGGAGACATGCTTCTGCACTGCGGCGAAGGACATCGCATAGGCGCCCGCGAGTTCGGAAACGGAGGCCTGGGCGGTGAGGGTGCGGCGCACGATGTCGCGGCGCGTCGCATCGGCGAGGGCCCGGAAGATGCGGTCCACCTCGTCATCGGGGAGCTGGGTTTCTACAACCATTTGGTTGTACGTTAGGCCGCTCGCACGCTGGTGTCAAGAGGGCCGCGAGGCATGAATCTCGGCAGCCCCGCGTTAGCGTCTGATGTGCCTCGCATCCACCCCGCGCTGATCGCCACCACCGCGCTCGCCCCCATCGCATGGGGAACCACGTATGCGACCACCACGCAGTTGCTCCCCGAAGGTGCGCCGATGCTCACCGCGCTCTTGCGCGCGCTCCCGGCAGGGCTCCTCCTCCTCGCGATCACCCGCACGCTCCCGCGCGGCGCGTGGTGGTGGAAGGCCTCCGTGCTGGGCGTGCTCAACGTCGGCGCATTCTTCCCTTTGCTCTTCGTCGCCGCATATCGCCTCCCCGGCGGAGTTGCGGCGACCGTTGGCGCGATTCAACCGCTCATTGTGGTGTCGCTCGCACACATGTGGCTTGGGGAGCGCGCGACGCCGCTCAAGGTGGGCGCGGGCATCGCGGGAGTCGCGGGGGTTGCGCTGCTCGTACTCACCCCCACTGCCAGGCTCGATGCGATCGGCGTCGCCGCAGCGGTGGCCGGCGCGGTGCTCATGGCGTGCGGGGTCGCTCTCACGAAGGCGTGGAAGCCGCCGGTGCCCCCGTTGACGCTCACGGCGTGGCAACTCACTGCTGGCGGCATCTTCCTGATCCCGATCGCCGCGATCGAGGGGCTTCCCGACGCGGGCTTCACGGCGAACAACGTGTTCGGCTACCTCTGGCTCGGCCTCGCGGGAACGGCCGTCGCGTATTCGCTGTGGTTCCGCGGCATCGGCAGCCTGCCCGCATCCGTCGTGACGTTCCTGTCTCTCACCACGTCGATCTCGGCCGCCACGATCGGCTGGCTCTGGCTCGGCCAGAGCCTTACCCCGCTCCAGATCGCGGGTGGCGTGCTCGCGCTCGGGGCGATCGCCGCCGGGGCGCTCTTTTCGCGGCCCGCCGCGGTGCCCGCCGAATGCCCCACCCCCCTTGCCGACGCCCGTGCCGACACACTCGTTCCCGCGAAGATCGCCGCCAAGACCACCCGGGCGTAACGTCGGGCCCATGACGGACGACGCCCTGGCTACGCGACTGCGCGCCGCTGGATGCGTTTTTGAGAAGGAAGAGGCCGCCGCGCTACGCGGGGCAGCACGCGCGCACGACGAACTTGAGCTCATGACCTCGCGCCGGATCGCGGGCGAGCCGCTCGAAGTGATCGTCGGCTACGCAGAGTTCGCCGGGCTGCGCATCGCCGTGGCACCAGGCGTCTTCGTCCCGCGCGTGCGCACCGAATTGGTCGCGCGGCTCGCCGCCCAGCTGGCACCACCATCGGCGATCGTGGTGGACCTGTGCTGCGGCGCGGGTGCGATCGCGGCAGCCGTGGCACACGCGCGGCCCGACCTCACCGTGTGGGCCGCGGACATCGATCCCGTGGCCGTCGCGCTCGCGTCCGAGACCCTGTCGCGTTGGGGCGCCCGCGCGTTGGTCTCCGACATGGACGCCGCAGTTCCCGTCACCTTGCGCGGCGCGGTGAGCGTCCTCGCCGCATGCCCTCCCTACGTGCCGTCCGCTCAGATCGCGCTCATGCCGGCCGAGGCTCGCGACCATGAGCCGCTCGTGGCCCTCGACGGCGGGGCGGATGGCACCGCCGTCCAGGCACGTGTGTTCGAGGCGGCCGCCCGCCTCTTGGCGCCCGGTGGTGTGTGCGTGGTCGAGACGAGCGCGCACCTTGCCGATGCCACGCTCGCCGCGGCAGCAGCTGCGGGTTTCACGGCCTCGGTTGAGAGGGACGACGACCTGGGGGCCGTCGTCGTCGTGGCGCGACGCCCGGTCAACGTTTCTGGGAGCTAGCGGCCCCGCGGGTTAACGGCGCCGCTCAATCGGGAGGGCCACATCACACACATGGTCGTCGTCGCGCGCCTGATGCGGCGGCGAGACGGGACCCGCGGTGATCGCCAAAGAATCGCTTCCCAGACGCCTCGTGGATGGCGACCCACGCAGCAATGTCCATCTCCTTCGGGAGGGGGTCGACGACGGGTTCCGTGTAGGCGAGCATGAAGGACTTCACGGGAACTCCCTCGGAGGCGGACGATCCGCCAGTTGTGCTGAGCGAACATCGTGGCACGTGACGCCGACGCGCGGGCCCTAGTAGCCCACCACCCACGACCCATCGATCGAGCCGTCGACATCGGACGCCAAGCACACTACCGCGCGATCACCGGCCGCCCACGTCTCCTTGGTGGGCACGATGACGGTCGGATACAGGTGCGCGAGGCGAGCTCGATCCAAGCGGATGAGGGCCTCCTCGGAAACACACACCGTCCTTGACTGCTCCCCCAGCGCTGCGGACCCCGGGTAGGCGCCTTCGGTAAGAACTCCCTTGAAATACACCTGGCTCCAGTGCTGCCCCTCGCACGCCGCCGGAACGGGCTCGAAGACTCCCGCGCCGTCGCTCGTCTCGTCAGAAGGCGCGAGGCAGTCGCCAACGGCGAGTGCCACCCACTGAGACCGACTAGAGCCTTCGCTCGTGCCCCTGTCCATCACCGCGAAAAACACTCCCGTGATGACCAAAGGCCCCGCCACGTTGAGGATCACGCCCCACCGCGCCATCGCACCATTTGTCGCTCGGCCCTCGCGCGCCGCCACCACTCCGCGCCACCCAAAAATGACGCCAACAAGGCCGCCTCCCAAGACCGCGAAGACGATCGACACAATCCCCATCCAGTTGCGCGCGGTGCTCGCCGGAGACCAGGTCACGGGAGGGACGTACGGCGCGCTCGCGATCCGAGGCGCCACGTACTCCCAGGGCGCGGGCGACTGTGGGCCGGACTGCTGATAGTTGGGCTGGTGATAGTTGGGCTGGTGATAGTTGGACTGCTGAAAGTTGGACTGTTGCTGCCCGGCAACCCCGTGCGCAGGCGGATCGGGGACGCGATCAAACGTCTGCTCCTGCGAGGGCGCCCCGTAGGCAGGCGGATCGGGGACGCGATCAAACGTCGGCCCGGCTACAGGCTCCGGCTCGAACGACTGCGACTGCGGCGGGGGCTCCCCCTGACCCCACGCTGGCGTGCCGTTCGGTGGCGTGCCGTTCGGTGGCGTGCCGTTCGGTGGCGTGCCGTTCGGTGGCGTGCCGTTCGGTGGCGTGCCGTTCGGTGGCGTGCC
>Ga0209100_1000213_pt1 | contig 62294 bp, 56 predicted proteins | sample lystaG_FD_185480 | JGI IMG/M metagenome (GOLD analysis project Ga0209100, IMG submission 185480) | Glacier valley bacterial and archeal communities from Borup Fiord, Nunavut, Canada, to study Microbial Dark Matter (Phase II) -... | ecosystem: Environmental > Aquatic > Freshwater > Ice > Glacier ... | reverse complement strand
TTTTCAATCCGGTTGTAAAGTTATTCTGAACCACCTGGACAATCATTGGCAGCAGACCTACAGCCCGGGCTTTTCCCTCATCAGGGATATATATTTTCCCGGCAAGCGATCCGCACAGTTCTTCGAGGCTTGTAACCGCTTTGTCTTTCAGGTAAAGCGGATGCCCGGGGCCGGGTGTGACGGGCATCGACTCCCGCAGGCTAAAAAACAGAGCCTGAAGTTTTTTGAATTCTTCCGGATTTTCAGGAAGGAAGTCTTCAGGACGATAATCCCGGGGGAAATATTGTTCGACCCATTTGTAGAAATTACTCTTCTGGAAAAGCTCGTTATTGCCGGCGTTACTTACGATCAGAATACCCGTGTCAGGAAATCCAAGAACATTCTGACCGAACATCCCGTTGAAAAGAAATACATTCTGATGTCTTCCCACCCACATCTGGTAGCCGTAATTGTAGCTTCCCAGATTTTCCGGAGTAGCTATCTGGAATGACGACGCCTCTTTTATCCAATCTTCTGATACCAGGTGATGTCCGTTCCAAATGCCTTTTTGAAGGACAAGCTGTCCTATTTTTGCAATATCCTCAGGGCGGATATACATTCCCCAACCGCCCTTTTCGATGCCTTCCGGACATGTCTCCCAGAATACATCCTTGATTCCGAGAGGTTCCCAGAGGCGATCCTTCAGATAGGACATCAGGCTCTGCCCGCTGACTTGACTGACAATAGCCGACAGCATATATGTATTCATGCTGTTGTACTCAAATCGCCTGCCTGACTCGCCTCTCACCGAGGACTCAAGAAAGCACTTAACCCAGTCGGTTTCCGTCACGGCCCCGGCCTCGTTGAACACGATTCCGCTGCTCATGTTGAGAAGGTGGCGTACCGTCAAATCTTTATGTCGTAAAAGGGCAATCATATCAGTTCGTTTTTCAAATATCCTGACCACTCTGTCCTCAAGACTTAGTTTTCCTTCGTCAATAAGCATACCGACGGCAAGAGCCGTGACACTCTTACAGGCAGAATGAGTTATATGCCATACGTTCTGATCATAACCGCCGAAGGAACCCTCTGCGATAACAGAACCGTTCCTTAGGATCATGATTCCGTGCATGTCGAGAGTCTCGTCATTCCTGAGATCACGAATAAAGCGTGTAAGATAATCGGATGCAACGCCTTTATTTTCGGGTGATGTACGTGGAAAGGACTGGGCAACGGTCGCGCCTTCGGAACAGGGGGGCTTCTGAGCAGGGGTCCTTATGCAGGGAACCGTACTGCTTTTTCCGTCAAATATCTGACGGACAAGCAGAAGTGTATTTCGATGTGTCCTGATATCCATTGACGCACAACTTTCTCAAAAAGCTAGTGCCCTGAATTAAGACTTCGCTTCTTTGTGTTTTTTCATAAATTTCTTGATGTCATCTTTGCATTTTCCGCATTTCGATCCGGCACCGGTTTTTTCTTCAATATCTTTGTAGGAGGTTGCGCCCTTTTCCATGGCTTTCAAAATATCACCCTTTGTGATTTTTTTGCATTTACAGATTACTTTTTCCGGATTCATAATGTACCCTTCTTTCTTTCGATTGAGATTCAATCATTTCCTTAAAGGATGTGAATCTATTCCCCATCCCAGCGATATTTCCTGTTCTGCCGCAGCTTGCCGAGGCTGCAGGTAAAGCAGAGTCCGTTATGACAGCATATCATCCCGCTGCACTCGCTGCAGCTCCATTTTGTCTTTTCTGTATCGAGAAAACGCTCCATTCCCTGATCCCTGATATATTCGAGGTTTCCAATCATACTCATATGATATTTTGTGCGGTAGCGCTTATCAAGATCCCTGAGGCGAATGCAGGGAAAGTCACCGCATTCATAGCAAAACCGGACATGGCCCTTCCCGACAAGGTCGCACTGTTTGCTCATAAAAGTACAGTGCTTACCTCTCGGTATACAGCCCGGACAGTACTTCTTTGAAAAACCCTTGCTGTTCAGATCATTTTTCATCGCCAGATAACTGGCGCATAATCCGCAGTTCATCCCACAGGGGGCAATGAGATCTTCTTCCATATAAAGTCACCTCATTTGCATACTTCCAATTATACGCTCATATTATCACATAGGCTTACATTCTCACATAGGAAAAATCAGCTGTTGTGATCATGGAAATGTTTGTGGTCCTTTCCGACGTGACAGTGATAGTATTGATCAACAAGATTAACTTTTTTCAGTAAATCGATGTCCTCAAGTAATTGCTCCGTAGGCATATCCGCAGCAATCGTATGGGTTTCATCAAAAAGTACGGCTCTGCTTGATATCTCCTGCACAAGTTCGAGATTATGCGTAGATGTTATGATTGTCTTGCCGGACTTGTTCAGCTGGACGATAAATTCTACAAGCCATCTTTGTGTTCTTGGATCAAGGCCATTCATTGGTTCATCAAGTACAAGGACCTCAGGATTAAGCGAAAGGACGCAGGCTATTGCGACCTTTCTTTTTTCCCCGCCGCTTAATTGATAGGGCGATCTGTCTTTAAAATCCTGAATGTTAAGTAACGCAAGGCAGTCATTCACTCTTTTTTCCACATCCGCTTCACTAATCCCCATCTGCCTGGGACCAAATGCAATTTCCTCATACACATCTGTACAGAAGAGCTGCGTATCCGAATTCTGAAACACAAAGCCTATCTTCTGATGAAGAAGCTTGGCAAACCGGGTGCTGCCCAATTTTTTGTGAGTGATTTCCTCGTTGTTGAATAAATAACTCCCCTGATCCGGAGAAATAATACCGTTAATCAGCTTAAGAAGCGTGGATTTTCCGCTCCCGTTCGGCCCCATAAAAGCTACGGCCTCGCCCTTTTTAATGTGAAGATTAATGTCGCGTAAAGCGGCTGCGCCTGCATATGAATAACTGACATTCTTAATTTCTATCATCTTAATTCCTTCCCAAATACAAATATGCAGCAAAGATTCCTGCGTGGATCATAATATATGCTGCGTCTGCCGCCGTGAATTTGAAGCGGCTGTGTACATGATATTCGCCTGTGAAGCCTCTGCATTCCATTGCGCTGTACATATCTTCCGCCATCACTTTTGAGGTAATAAACATGGTTCCCGCAATGCCGGAAAGCGAAGTGTATTTGTTTCTATTCCTCCCGACGGATCTTAGCTTCAGTGCATATAACATACTCAGCGCGAAATCGCCAAGCATAACAATATATTTGATGGTGATATCCAGGACAAGAATAAAGATATCCGGTACAAAAAATCTTTTCAGCGCTCCGGTAATGGCACTCCACCTGGTTGACCGGGACAGAATGCCGACCGCAGTGATGGTCGCAAATACCTTGGAAGTAATCATGACGCTGCTATAAGTATTTCCCCAAAAAGCCGCTGGAAGGAGAATAATGAAGGTAAAAAAAGCCATTAAAAAGCTCACCTTCAGTATTGGTACAATTTGTTTTGCTTCCATTAAGCTAAGGACCGCGAGCAGATACACGTTAACTACCAGTACAAAAGCAGAGTTCTGCGACAGGGAAAGCATAATAAGAAGAAATAAAGTTAAAGCAACTTTAACAACCGCGTTTGCGCTGTATCTGGATGTGTAACCCGCGCTTTGGGTCTTAATCCGCGAAAGTACGCTAAGTAAAGACAGGATACTTTTATTGATAAAAGTATCCTTGTCCGGCAGAGGTGTATATTCCTCGTTTTCCAGAAGCCACTCCGGCATATTCTGCGGTTCTGTAGGATGACTATTCAAGATTGCTCCCAACTTTTTCTCTCTTCATGCTGCTGATGATTTTAAAAACAATCGTCAGTATGGCAGCTCCGGCCACGGCAGATAATATATATCCGGCAATATCAGGAAGTCCTGCGACAGTATAATCAGGTATGAGAGCCTCAAATCTGAATCCATCTGCCATACCTTCCGGAACAAATCCAAGGGCAGATCCTCCGGACACTACATTCTTTATCTCATCTGCGCCCCATTCGCCCCAGGCTGTACCTGTTGCCAGAAGACCCAGCGGAGATAGGCAAATCAGAGCAATTACCAGACCGTAGACGGCTTTGGTTTTTTGTTTTGCGCCTTCATATATGGTTCCCGGAGAGACTTTTTTGATGAAAATAAATATGGCGACCGTAAATATCGCTTCAACGACACCGGCGACAAGGATATGGGGGATAGTCATGGCCGGTATCGAAACAGACAGTGGATATGGACTGTAGACCGGCTGCCCTGCGGCGTTCTGAAAAAGAAGCGGCTGGATGCCGAATTCGATTGCCGTACACAAGGCCGCCATATTAATTCCTGCATAAGAACCTATCGCCATCCCGATATACTCGCCTTTTGCGGAGTGAACCCGGTCTTTGATGAATTTATATATAAAATACCCCAGAAACGGCAGAACAAACGCCATGTTAAAGCTATTTGCCCCAAAGGCCAGAACTCCGCCGTCACCAAAAAGGAGTGCCTGAATCAGAAGAGAAATCGTGACAGAAATACAGGCAGAAAATGGACCTATAAGAATAGCAATCAATGTTCCGCCGACAGCATGTCCTGTTGTCCCGCCCGGAAGAGGCACATTGAACATCATCATAAGAAAGGAAAAGGCCGCGCAGATGCCAAGCATCGGCAGCTTATCTTTAGTTACTTCTTCTTTTACCTTTTTAACTGCAATCGCCCATACCGGAATCATAGCAGCTGCCAGAACCACACAAGTTGACGGACTCAGATAATTATCCGGAATATGCATATCAGGCTCCTTCTTCTTTTTTCCTTAGAAGGTAATACCATATCCGGCATAAAAATATAAGCCCGTCGGGGGGATACGCTTTACATTATTTCATGAATTTATCGATTGCCAGATTGAGTTCCTCTATGGATTTTGTATCGCCTTCTTCAACAGCTTCAACGATACAGTGGCTGATATGCTGCTTCAGAATTTCTTTGCCGGTGTTATTGAGAGCCGCCCTTACGGCTGCAAGCTGTACAAGTACTTCACTGCAGTCCCTGCCGTCCTCGACCATATGTTTAACGGACTCCAGATGACCGATTGCCCTGGCCAGGCGGTTAACAATCGCTTTTTCTTCTTTGGGGTCATGTGTATGCGCGTGGGCGTTCGGATGTGCATGAGGCGAGGAGTGCGGATGGGTGTGCGGATGCACATGACTCTCATTACCGGTCTCATTTGTATGGTCCTGCTCATGAAGACTATCTGTACCGATGTCCTTCGTGCTGCTGTCCTTCGAGTACATTTTTTCGGTCCTCCCATCCTGATCCGGTGTTTCCGGTTTGCATTGTATCTAGTATTTTAACATTCACGGATGCGTTTGCATGCGGATAATTCTTATCCTTTCTTGATTTTGTTATAATATATATATCGTTTGTTTGACGTCAGGATAGTAATAGTAAAAAGGTATATAAAATAAGGAGCTGTATGGAATTAGAATTCAGGCACGAAATATCAGTCGACGCGTATAACTATCTCCGCAAGTCCGCCGGCTGGACAGAAATCGAGTATTCGCAGGCACAAACCGGCATTAATAATTCAACCTATCTTATCGCGGCATATGAGAAAGAAACCTGCATCGGATGCCTTCGGGTTATTTCAGACGGTGGATTTACAGCCATTATGGTTGACGTCCTGGTACTGCCCTATTATCAGCATAAAGGAATCGGCAAAGAAATGGTGTCTAAGGCACTTCACGCCCTGCAGGAGCCGCTTTTTCCAGGACAAAGAATCATGATCAACTTGATGGCTGCGAAGGGCAAAGAACCTTTCTATGAGAAATTTGGTTTTATATCGCGCCCAAGCGATGAGTATGGGGCCGGCATGGTCCGGTATCTTGAGGGATCCTGAAAAAATCTTGAATTGAATCCCGCAAATGCACGACAGAATGCTCGAAAAAAACAGAAAAATGCTGCCAAAGCAGCCCGTATAGTACGGTTATCCGGGCTGCCGGCAACATAATATCAGGGTGCGGCATGAAAGGAGGATAAAGGCGCACACACCTTCGGTAACGAATCAGCATAATTCATATTCGTTATTTTAGACACGAAAAATCAGCTGGCCTGTTCACTCTGCTTGCGCTCATATGGAGCAATGATTCTTCTCTCGAGAGATTCGTTGACCACGGTGCAGACAATCAGCTGTGAAAGGGAGAACCAATTAAATAAAAGGAGAATAATAGTAAAAGGGAAAAAAGCCGCCGTAACAAGCGTCATGGCCGTCGTACTCCCGAGAATCAACAGACTTGTCTTCCACTCGGTAAGCATAAGAATAAAGGCGTTCCTGGCTATGAATCTGTTGGGAAGCGCAAGGGTCGGAAGAAACACGAACACGAAGCTTGAAAAAACCACAGCAAAACCTAAGAACAGAAATCCCGCCGCCGCGGCCAGCATAGTCGTACCGCGGTCTCCCGGCGCCGCCGCAAAACTGAAAAAATAGTAACTGTCGAGGATAAAAAACGCAAATAGAATCCCGAATGGAATACTTTTAAACAGGTTCCCTTTGAACTCTCTGACAAAGTCGTTCCACAGAAAGCAGTTGCCGTCGCGCACCAGCGTAATCAACACCCTGTTCATGCCGCAAAGGGCTGCCGGTATTGTCACAACCGGCACACAGAAAAGAAGAAACAGAAGGTTCAGGGAAACAAGCTGCCAAAAATGCGTGGACAGTATGAACAGGAAGCGCTTGACCCCTTTTTTCGGCGGAAGTTTTGTCACGCCCTTACCGGGTGCAAATCGCTTTTTCCCTATTTGTTCCATCATCCCCATTTGTCTTTTTCCTTTCAGTGAAAAGCTGTCAGTTTTTAAGACCCGTCATGACAATTCCTTCTACAAAATACTTCTGTCCGACCATATAGATCAGAAGGCCAGGCACAAAGGACAGGCAGGTTGCACACATGATCTTGGCCCAGTCGGCCTTAAGACCGCTTCGGAACATGGACAATCCTATTACTATGGTGAAGTCTTCGGGCCTGTTGATGTAAATTGTCTGCTGCAGCAGGTCGTTCCAGATCGTTATGAAAAGGAGAAGTCCCACTACGATCATCGCGGGTTTGATAGCTGGCACTATGATGCTGAACAGAATGCGCAGCGGACCTGCTCCGTCAATACTTGCCGCCTCGTCCAACTCGCGCGGGATTGTACAGATAAACTGGCGGATAAGGAAAATATTGAATGCACCGCCTCCGCAAAAATAAGGGATGATCAGCGGCCAGTAGGTATTCGAGAGACCTAAGCCCCTCGTCCACATAATGTACAGCGGGATGAGCGTGACCATGGTCGGCAGCAGCATAGATCCGACACAAAGGGAAAAAATGAATCTCTTCCCGCCAAAGCGAAGCCTTGCGAATGCGTAGCCACTTAAAACCGCTGTGATTGTTCCGCCAATTACGGAAGGGACGATTATAGTCATCGTATTAGCCAGATACAGCCAGAGCTTGAAGACCTGAAGGGTCTCGGTGTAGTTGGAAAAGAGCCATCTGCCTGGGAAAAACGCAGGCGGCCACGCGTACAGTTCGGTGTTTGACATCAGCGACGAACGGAATATCCACCAGATTGGCAGCATAACTGCGGCAGCCATAACAAGAAGGATCACAAAGCTGGCTCCGTTTCCGATTCTTTCCCGCATGATACGCCCTTGATAGGAGCTTGCTGACTTATGACCGGTCACTTTATCTTTCATCAATTATCAGCCTCCTCATAGAAGATCCAGCTTTTGCTGGTCGCAAACAGAATAACCGTGAACACGGCGATTATAATAAAGAACACAAAAGAGATCGAGCAGGCATAACCAATCTGATTACTCTTAAATGCATATCGGTACATCAGATAGGTCATGAACATGGAGGAATTACCGGGTCCGCCGCCCGTCAGTGCGAGTGCGGGGGTAACAATCTGCATATTGGCAATCAGGCTCATGATCAGGTTGTAAAAAATGATCGGTGACATGCACGGCAGTGTAATATTGACAAATCGCTGCCAGGAATTCGCCCCGTCGATCTCGGCAGCCTCATGGTAAGAACGAGGAACATTCTGAAGACCGGCGAGGAATATGACAATCAGGTTGCCGGTAAGCCATATGGCAATCAGCGCCAGCGAAGGAACCACAGCACTGGAATCATTCAAAAACATAATACCCTTGATTCCTATTGATTTCAAAACATAGTTGAATACACCGAAGTTATTTTCATAAAGCCATGACCAGCCGATATATACAGCGGCTGCCGGCAGAATATACGGGAGATAAAATATCACGCGGAAAAGGCCCCGCGCAGGAATTCTCCGATTCAAAAGCATGGCAATTGCCAGGGAATAGATCATACTGCCAATAACGGTAACGATGGAGAAATAGACAGTTACCTTCATGGAATCCATAAAATACGGATCCGTCGTGAAAAGCCGGATATAATTGTCAAAACCATTAAATACCGGCGCAGAAGCGCCTTTCCACTTGAAGAAGCTGATTATGAATACGGCAATCAGCGGAATATATGTGATGACTGACAAGCCGATGAAAGCCGGGATCAGGCAAAGATATGCAGTCTTGGCTTCCTGCTTTGATCTCTTTGAATGTTTCTTGATTTCTTTGATTTCCTTGGTTTCCTTGATTTCCTTGATTTCCTTTTGCACTTCCATTTACATACACCTCTCACTCTGGAGAAGAAAGGGCACCCGGCCGTAATAGAGCATATCACGGGCGGGCGCCCCAAGTCATCACAGATTAGTTGAATTCTGATCAGGCCATTCCATCATGAGCATCCTGCAATGCCTGCAGATTATCATTAATTGCCTGTTCTGCAGTAATCTTTCCGGTCCATACATCGCCCAGAACAGATCCGAGCAGCGCATTGAAATCCATGGTATTGTTCGTATAATACCATGATGCAGATTTTTCGTACTCCATAACATAGTCGACAAGTACCGCCTTGGCATCAGCATAATCGCCGTAAGCCGGGTTATCGAGCCACTTTTTGGTCATTGCTTCGTCCGTATAATAGGAATCAAGGATGGGCATCCAGATACCGGTGGCAATTAGTCCGTCCCAGTTGTTCTCTTCTTTTGAATACCATTTGAGCCATTCCATTGCTTCAGCCGGATGCTTTGACTGGCTGAAAACAACATTCGGTCCGCCGGTGCAGATTGTTACTTTGTCCATCATATAAGGCAGAACGGCAAGGCCATAATTGAGACCTTCGTCACGGGCAGCGGAAAGGCAGGTTCCGATGTTCCATGCACCGTTGGTCGTCATCGCACAGGTGCCGGCAACAAGCGAACGCGGTACGCCGTCGTCAGTCATACCGGAAGACAAAGGAGCAACATGATCTACCAGATACAGATCGGCAATTCTCTGAATTGCTTCGACAGCAGCGGGATCGTTGATCGTCAGCGTCTGACCGTCGGCACTATAGAAGCCGCTGCCGTTAGAAAGGCACCAGACTTCCAGCTGCCACGTCAGATTCTCGACCATACAGCCGTACTGCACAATATTGTCTTTATCAAAGCCGGCGTCGTTGGGTGTAAGGCCATTTTTATCAAGTGTAAGCTGTTTGGCTACGGCAACAAACTCGTCCCATGTATATGCTTTGGCAGCATCGGAAGACGGATAAGCTACGCCTGCCTTGTCAAACATATCCTTGTTATAGAAGAGTTGGAGGGTCTCATTTGCTACGGAATACGCAACAGGTTTGCCTTCATACTTGAACGCCAGGCTATCAAGCGGTTTTGCTTCGCCGTCAGCGTACATGTTGGAAATGTCCGCAAGCAAGCCTTGCTCAGCCCACGAAATGACGCCGGCTTCGGACATAATAGCTGTATCCGGCAGCTCGTTGGCGGTCGCCATGGTGTTGAGCTTCTCGAGATATGTCTCCCAGGGAATAGGAATACATGTCACTTCGATTCTATCCTGTGAAGCATTGAACTTATCGGCAACGGCCTGCGTGTTCTTTGCTTCTTCTTCACCACCCCACAGTGCATAGGAAATTTTAACTTTTTCTGTCGAACCTTCAGCAGCGGCCGATGTAGTTGCTTCTACGGCTGCCGTGGTTGTATCGGTTTTTCCGGCTTCAACAGAAGTAGTAGCCGATGTTCCGCCCGAGCATGCAGCTGTCCCGAGGAGCATGACCGTGCTTAAAAGCATAGCAAGGACTTTCTTGGTTTTTTTCATTGCTTTTCTTTCTCCTTCTCTTCAATTTATATAATACCGCAACCCCTTGTTGCGAATACACAAAAATATCAAAAACTTATTTTCTGCCAGACCATCATTTCGCCCGGATCACGGTTGCACCACAAACAATAGGGAACAGCTGTCAACCCGGTCGGTTCTTTTTCAAATTCGGACGAACCGTACAGAAGATTACGATCCTTCAAAGTCCTTTTCATTCGGCTGCCTGCATACTTGAGTACAGGCAGTTCTCCGGGCAGTCCGCTTATGGGTGCCGCCTCCTTGACAGCTGTATCCGGCGACACATAAAGCGACGCAAGATTTTTGCCGTTATCCGTCTCTTCAAGGCAATAAACGAAAGGCCCTTTCACAAGTGCAACCTTACCAGCATCCTCCCGAACCTCTATGTTCGCAGCTTCAAAATGCGGTGCTGCATCCATGATCATCACAATTTCATGACTCCCGTACCATAGACCGTCAAAGCAGGCGTAGCCGTCTTTGATAAATGGCTCCGCAGTATGGTTATTAAGCGAAAACTGTATCGGCCCGGCAAATCCCGGAATACGGATCTTGATTAAAAAGGGAGTCTCCCGGGCTGTCTGTACAGAAAGTTTTACCGTTCCGTCCTTCATGTAATTTGAATCCAGAATCAGATCAACAGCTCCTCCTTCCGTCTCCGCTTTTGCTTTTGCCGAAATAAACTGATTGATATATAAGCCGCTGTCATCCTGTGCAAAAATGTATTGTCCAAGTGAAGCGAGTGTTCGTGCGACATTTGTCGGACAGCATGCCGAATGAAACCACTCCTGGCGAACCGGTTTTACATGGGCCATCGATGTTGTATGGATGCAGTTGTCAGGCCATACTTCCAAAGGATTTACATAAAAATACCTGTTCCCCTGTGCGCTGATTCCTGCAAGCACGGTATTATGGAGTGCCCGTTCGACAACATCATAGTATCCGCCATTGTGCGTCAGCGAAGCCATTCGCTGGCCAAACATCATGAGCCCGATAGATGCGCAGGTCTCACAGTAGGCTCTGTCATTGGGAAGATCATAGTCTACTGTAAAGCGCTCCATTTTTTCAGATGATCCGATACCGCCGGTGATAAACATGCGTTTTTGAGTAACATTCTGCCAAAGAGCTTCACAGGCTTCTTTAAGATCAGGATCACCCTGTTCGAGTGCAAGATCAGCCATGGCACTATACATATACATCGCACGTACTGCATGTCCTTCCGCGGTTCGCTGCTGCACCGGCTGCATATGAGACTGTGAATATTTGAGATCATAGTTTTTGAATTCGTCAAAGATCTGATCTTCGCCTCGGTCCTTTATCTCATTTTCAAAATAGTTGGGAGATCTGCCGCGTTGGTCAATGAAGTGGCGGGCACAGTCAAGGTAACGTTTTTCTCCGGTGACCCGGTACAGCCTGACAAGAGCAAGTTCGATTTCCTGATGACCCGGATACCCCTTGATCTGATTCTCTCCTGGTCCGAACGTGCGGCATATCAGATCCGCAAATCGACAGGCAGTGGTAAGAAGCGCGGTTTTTCCCGTCGCTGTGTGATAGGCAACCGCTGCTTCGATCAGATGACCGGCACTATATAGTTCATGCCCTTCAACAAGATTCGTCCAGCGCCTACCGGGTTTGGCCACTGTGTAATAAGTGTTGAGATAGCCATCCGCCTGCTGTGCTCTTCCAATCAGCGCGATTGTCTCATCGGCTATCACAATGAATTCATCTCCGCAGCCACTGTCAATGCAGTATGCAACTGTCTCGAGCCATTTATATGCATCCGTATCCTGATATACAATGCCGGAATATTCACCGACCGTTTCACCGGCTGCAATCCGGAAGTTTCTCAGGCAGTGCGTCGGATCTGTTCCTTCCTGTAAATCGTTAAGAATACCCCATTGATAAGGAATGATCGTTCGGGATACCTTATTGACATAGCTTCCAAAAAGCGGATCTGTAATCTCAATATTCCTGTTCTTCAGAGGGTTTGCGCCGTATGACATGTGAACCTCCATTTGTTAAACGTTTGCTTACTTTGTAACAACAAAATTAATATTTTGCCATATTACACCGAATTATGCCTGCTATTTAAGATATCTCCCGGATGTCTTGTCAGTTTTGTTAAACGTTTAATATTCTAGGGTCATATTAACCTCTGTCTTCTTGTTTGTAAAGTCTTTTTTTGCGCATTTTTTTGAATTTAGAAGTAATTCCAGACCAAAGGATCAGAACAGTTCAATCCGAGCCTCACAAATCCCTTATTTTCTTCTGTTAAACGTTTGATCTTGATAAAATAGCACTGTTTTTCTATAATATGCGTGGCGAAATCATATAGTTTACAAAGGTTTTGTACGTTTTTTTGCGTTACTGCAGTAATATGAAGTTTATTTGTCTGTTCTCTGCCTTGTATGTAAAACGTTATTCTGATAATCTGTTGTTATCTGTAGAAAAGCGAGGGTTAAATCATGGCAACACTCAAAGAGATCTCAGAAAAAGCCGGATTATCGATTGCTACGGTGTCCAAAGTGCTCAATAACCGGCCCGGCGTCAATAGTGAGACCTATGATTTTGTCATGTCAATCGCCAAGGAACTTAACTACCGGCCGAACCTCAACGCCCGCAACCTGAAACGCGGCAATAGCCGGACTCTTGGCATTATTACGGAGGATTTAACCGTATTTAATACGCCCGAGATCGTCGACGGCATTGATGTATGCTGCGAAGATCATGGATTCCACTATATTTTAGGGAATCTTCGTCTCTACAAGCGGTTCGGCAACGAACCTGTCAGCGACAGGGAACGAATGACGCTTGTGCAGGATATGGTGGAAACCATGCTGTCCAAACAAGTGGACGGCGTAATCTTCATTGGTATGCACAGCCATGTTGTCGCGCCTGTCAAAGCCTTCACCGACACCAGATGTGTGTATGCCTATTGCTCAAGCGCTGATCCGGGTATCCCTTCTGTCGTGTATGACGATCAGCAGGCCGCTTTCGAAGTCGCAGAACTTTTAATTTACGAAGGGCACCAAAAGATTGGCATGATTGCAGGACGTGCAGAAAGCCAGCATACAATTAACAGGACTCTCGGTTTCCAGGAGGCTCTATACGCGCACAATATTCCCTATAATCCGCACCTCACTTACTATGGAGACTGGGAAAGAGACCAAGGATATGCGCATGCAGCAACTCTTCTGAAAGAGGGAGTTACCGCTATTTTTGCGCAGAACGATATGATGGCCATGGGCGTCATCGATTACTGCAACCAGAATGGCATCGAGGTCGGCAGGGACATCTCACTGATCGGTTTTGATAACCGTGAAATCAGCACGGCATGCCGCCCTACACTTTCAACGGTCTCTCTTCCTCTCTATGAGATCGGGCATACGGCTGCCCGCATCCTTCTTGATATTATCGAAGGAAAACCTTCTCCGGGAGACCAGCGCGTACGTCTCGGATGCCGGATTATTGAGCGCGAATCTACATGTAATTTAAGTAAAGCCGCAGGAGGACCTTCTATATGACCTTACAGGCATCCATTTCCATCTCAGCAGACAACACCATATCGCCCATCGATGACCGATTGTACAGTTCCTTTATTGAGCATATGGGGCGCGCTGTTTATCATGGAATTTATGAGCCGACGCATCCTGCTGCAGACGCCCACGGCTTCCGGGCCGATGTATCTGAACACATCCGAACGCTGCGTCTTTCCCAGATACGCTATCCCGGCGGCAACTTCCTTTCAGGCTACAATTGGGAAGACGGTGTCGGCGACAAGATGTCGCGCCCCGTCCGCCGGGACCTGGCCTGGTTTGCGACGGAACCCAACGAGGTAGGCACCAATGAATTCGCCGCCTACTGCAGGCAGATCGGCACCAAACCCATGATGGGCGTCAACCTCGGCACCCGGGGTCCCGCGGACGCTGCGAATCTCCTGGAATACTGCAACGTGGAGAGCGGAACATACTACAGCGACCTGCGCCGCTCACACGGTTATGATACGCCCCATGACATCAAATTATGGTGTCTCGGCAACGAGATGGACGGCCCATGGCAGATAGGCGCCAAAACCGCTGAAGAATACGGACGAATCGCCTGCGAGACAGCCAAGATGATGAAATGGATGGATCCTTCGATCGAGCTGGTCGCCTGCGGAAGTTCCTACCGGTCCATGCCCACCTTCGGATCATGGGAGCGAACGGTCCTGAGGCACTGCTATCAGCATGTGAATTATCTCTCTTTACATCAGTACTATCAGAACAATGACGGCGACATCCCGTCTTTTCTTGCACGTAATTCAGAGATGGATGCTTTTATCAAAGAAGTAGCCGGCATTTGCCGTGAGGCAAAAAAAGAACAGGGTGCCAATCATGACATATTCCTGTCCTTTGATGAATGGAATGTATGGTATCACTTCCAGAAGGCAGGCGTCCAACCCCCGAAGTGGATCGTCGGCAGGCCTATCGAAGAGGAAGTGTATGACTTTGCTGATGCACTTCTGGTCGGAAGTATGCTGACAACCCTTATCAACAATGCAGATGTCGTGAAGATCGCCTGCCTCGCGCAGCTCGTCAACACGATTGCGCCGATCATGACCGAAAATAACGGCCGTGTCTGGCTTCAGACCATCTATTATCCATTCCTTTATACATCCCTTTTTGGACGGGGTACGGCTATGGCCGCCCAGGTTGACTCCCCCTCCTATGACTGTGCCTCCGGTTCAGATATCCCGTATCTTGACTGCGCAGCCGTACTGTCCGATGACCATGGCGCGCTTACACTTTTCCTTGTAAATAAGCACCTGACAGAACCCCTTGAGACAAAGGTCACACTGTCGGGATTAACACCCATTCGCATCGAACAGTGTATTTCACTTTCCGGATTTGATCTTGATGCGGCAAATACCGCGGATACCTCTCCCGTTCTTCCTTCCGCCGGTCAGACGGACTGCCGGCTCACCGCAGACGGAATCGAAGTCTCCCTGCCGGCCGCATCCTGGCAAATGGTGCAGATCAAGCTTATGTAAGCCCCGCCTCAGCCTTATTTTGCATGCCTGGTTTTTTTCATTAATTTATTTAGTGCTACAAAGGCAAATCCCATACCAATAACAAGAATCGTCAGAATAATAATCCACCAGAACACACCCGGTCCATCTGCCGTAATTTGGAACCAGGTCAATTTATCATAATCAAGAAAGAAATACGGCACCTTTTGGCCGCCGAGAGATAATTCACATCGCCCTTTGCTATTATTTCCGGAGTGAGCAGAAAAACCATTACGAGAAAAGTTAATGTTATCGCAATCGACGAGACAGATATGGCTATACCCGGCTTTTTATGCATATATTACTCCTACGGACCGCTATCCGTCTTTTTTGAGATATGTCTGTTCTCAGTAGTCTTTATATGCTTTAGTTAGTCTTTATATACTTTTGCCGCCTCAAACTCGTCCTTTATCTCCTGTGAAGGTTCCTTTGTTATCAGTGAAACAATAATGATAAATAGACAGGATACGATAAAGGCCGGCAGCAATTCATAGATTCCAAATACGCCGCCCAGAGGCTTGACTAAAAGCTTCCAAATGAAGACCGCTATGCCGCCGGCAGCCATACCGGCAATCGCGCCTTGCCTGCTCGTTCTTTTCCAGAAAAGAGAGAACAGCATAATCGGTCCGAAGGTAGCTCCAAATCCAGCCCAGGCAAAAGATACTACTGTGAAAATGACGCTGTTTTCATCAAGTGCAATAAGAATTCCAATAAGGCTTATCGTCATAAGTACAATTCTAGATACCATCATAACCTGTTTGTCTGTTGCGTCTTTTTTGATGAGGCCCTGGAAAATATTTTTGGAAAAAGCGGATGCCGAGATCAGCAGATAAGAATCCGATGAACTGATTGTAGCCGCTAAAATACCGGCCATGGCAAGCCCGGCAACGACCGTCGGCAGAAGGCTCGAAGCCATGGTGATAAAGATGCTCTCCGCACTGCTTGTCGTTAAGAGTTCGGCCGGGAAAATGGCTCGTCCGATCAAGCCGATAAACACGGCGGCAAAAAGGGAAATGGCACACCAGATTGTGGCGATGCGTCTGGATTTCTTGATTTCGGATTTTCTTCTGATCGCCATAAAACGAAGAAGTACCTGAGGTACGCCAAAGTAACCAAGTCCCCAGGAAAGGGTAGAGATTATCGTCAGGAATCCATATTTATTGGCCGCTCCAAAAAGAGGGGATCCGCTTCCGGAAAGCTGCTGTACGCCGTCCACTACCGTAGGGGAAGCGATGCCGAAAAAATCCAGGAATCCGGGAATCTCTTTAAGGTTTGACAGTACTGCAGACGGCCCGCCTGCGTATATCAGGGAAGTGACAAGGACGATTCCGAGCGCAAGGATCATGACGATTCCCTGCATGAAGTCCGATGTGCTCTCTGCCAGAAATCCTCCGAGGAAAGTATATATGACAACAAAAACTGCACCCCCGATCATCAGATACTGATAAGGAAGCCCAAACAGTGAATTAAACAATTTGCCCACCGTCACAAAGCAGCTCGAAGCATACACGGTAAAGAAAACCAGAATGAAAGTGGCCGCTATCGTCATTATGATTTTATTTTTTTCTTTATAACGATTGCTGAAGAAATCGGGAATGGTTATGGAGTTTCCCGCAACGATTGAGTAGCCATATAATCTTTTTGCCACTAAAAGCCAGTTGAGATAGGTTCCGATTAATAATCCTATCGCCGTCCATACGGCGTCGCTTAAGCCAAACCAGTAAGCTACTCCTGGAAGTCCCATCAGAAGCCATCCGCTCATATCCGAAGCTTCGGCGCTCATAGCAGCAACCCATGGTCCAAGGGTTCTTCCGCCAAGAAAATAGTTCTCAGAGTTCGCATTGGATCGCTTCGCAAAATAAAGACCGATTCCGATGACAAAAGCCATATAGCAGCACATGGTAACAAACATTCCGACATTTCCTGTGTTCATGTAAAAATCCCCCCGAATTTCATTTATTTTTAATGACTATCCACCGGTCTTCACTTGTCTGATGAACAAAAACACGCACAGAAAATTCATCAACACAATATTATCATGTTTACAAAAATTTTTGCATATTTATCTCTTCTTTTGTATCAAAATTCACCTTCTTTTGCAATGCTTCAGAAGAAACTCCCCTGTTTTTATTTTTTGCGGTACTCATTTATCACAATAAAGTTCAATGCATAAAGAAAAACCCGCACCGTTGTTATGGACTGTGCGGGTGCTTGACACCAATCAATAATTGCTATTTTTGGGCATATGCCCTGATAAATTCAGCCAGCTGATCAAAAGGCATCGGTTTTCCGAACAAAAAGCCCTGTCCCATCGTAAAACCGCTCTCTTCGAGCATTTCCATCTGTTCTGTCGTCTCGATGCCCTTGGCGCACACCTTTGTGTTAATGATTTTAGCCATCTCAAGAATGCCGATGATAATCTGGAAATCACGATCGCAGTTCTCAATATCCCGGATATAGTCCTTGCTGATTTCAATAATAGAAAACGGTATTTTTCGCAAAAGATCGATGTTCGAATAGCCGGTGCCAAAGTTGCCGAGAACCAGCGGGACTTCGAACTCATCATGCAGACGATTCAGATTTGCCACACCGACTTCATCGAGTGGCTGGACTTCACTGAGCTCAATCTGAATATTCTTACGGTTGAGATGATATTTGTGTGAAATGTCGCGCAGCCGGTCGACAAATTCCGGACGGTTGGCCTGAAATCCCATAACATTGATGGAGATGGTCAGATGAACACCGAGAAGCTTCATCATTCTTTCCGCATCCGCAAACGCGTGCTCCAAAAACCAAGTGCCAAATGCTTCGGTCAAAGCCATATCGCTCTGAATTACCGGCAAAAATTCGCCCGGCAGAATCCGCTCCTGATCCTTGGTAATCATCAGGTCTGCAAACACCTCATATGTGTTGCAGGTGTTTTTCCCGAAAGTCCATTTAGGCTGCCCGAAAAGCTTGATCCGGTTCTCTTCGATCGCTTTAAAGATGTCCTCTCTGGTAATATTCGCCATATCAATTACCTCCTGTCCATCGCTGAGTTTTGACAAAAATGTGAATCGCAGGATACGCCTTATCTATCTATCAGAATAAGGCATCTATAATTTCATTGCAATAAAGACTGTGTATCCAGACATTACTTGTTACGAATAATGTTTACACGAAGAACCCCGTCTATTGAATTCAATTTCTCTGCAATACTTCCCGGGCATTCACCGAAAATTTCAAATACGGAATACGCATACTCTTTTTTGCTGCGGCTGGAAAGGTTCTCAATGTTCAGGGATACTCCCGAAAGAGCGGCAGATATTTGGGCAAGCATATTGGGAACATTCTTATGAATTACGCAGATACTTTCATCTCCGCCTCTGGGATTTATTGTATCCGGAAAATTGACACTGTTTTTGATGTTGCCGTTTTCAAGAAAGTCGATAAGTTCATTAACCGCCATCACTGCACAGTTATCTTCACTTTCCGGAGTTGATGCACCCAGATGCGGAATAGCCACGACATTCTTCATTCTCATTATCTCTTCAGAGGGAAAATCGGTAAGATAGCACGCAATCTTTCCGCGCTCAAGCGCCACGGCAATTTCTGTGTTATTCACAAGATCACCCCTGGACAGATTTATGATGCGCATACCCTGTTTCATTGATTCAATTGTCTTCGCGTTAATGATGCCTCTGGTTTCGGGCGTCGAAGGAATATGGAGTGTAATAAAGTCGCATTTTTCAAATATCACCTTGATATCTGATGCCTTCTTAACACTTCGGTGCAGCATCCATGCACCGTCTACGGTAATGTACGGGTCATAACCATAGACCTCCATGCCAAGATCTGTCGCGGCATTTGCTGTCATGGCTCCAACTGCCCCCAAGCCAATAACGCCAAGCTTTTTGCCGAATAATTCAGGACCGGAAAAAGCACTTTTACCATTTTCCACTTCTTTGGTAAAGTCTGCATCCAACGGCAGTCCCTTGACCCAGTTAATCCCGCTGACAATTTTGCGCGATGACAAAAGAAGAGCTGCTATAGCTAATTCCTTGACCGCATTTGCATTTGCACCCGGCGTGTTAAAAACAACAATACCTTTCTCAGAGCATCGATCAACAGGGATATTGTTCACGCCGGCGCCAGCCCTGGCAATTGCCTTCAGTGATGCAGGCAATTCCATTTCAAGCATATTGGCCGACCGTACAAGAATGGCATCAGGATTTTCAGCAGTCGTACCAATCTCATATTTGTTTTTATCCAGAATATTCGTTCCGATATGAGCGATTTTGTTAAGAGTCTGTATTTTATACATCTTTCAAACTCCTTTACATATGAAATTAAGGCTTCTGCATATGTCTGGGACAAAAAGAATTATATCATGTCAGACCCTGATTTATGATTTCGTTAATGATTCTGTTAATGATTTGCCATTTGATAGATCAAATAGATATCTTCACGGCCCAGTTCCCTGAATCCGCCGATTTTGGGCCTTCCATAGGATACACATCGAGCGGCCAGGTCCTGAAGCACGTCTTCACTTTGCACGCCTATTCCTAATTCCGAAAAACAAGTCGGCATACCGAGGGATGCAAAGTAAGAAACCGTTGCATCAATCGCCGCCAAAGCCGTTTCTTCGTCACTGGACTTCCTGATTCCCCATACCTTATCAGCAAATTGAACAAAGCGCTCTATTTTCTGATGATAACAATACTTTGCCCAGGATCCCCATACCGTAGAAAGGCTTGCCCCGTGCGCCGCATCAAATTTCCCGCTCAGCTCATGTCCGAGCTTATGCGGCGCAAAATCCCTAAGAGCGCCGAGCCCGGTCAGCCCGTTGTGGGAAATACTGCCGCACCACATCAGCTCGCTCATCGGCTGATAATTGTGTGAGTCTTCCATCGCAGGCGTGCCGTTTCTGATCGCAACACGAAGAACCGCTTCGGCAATCTCATCCGTCAGCTCATTCCCCTCTGTCGGCGTAAAGTACCGGTCAAGAGTATGCATCATGATATCCACAATGCCGCATGCCACCTGAAAAGGAGGCAATGTAAAGGTAAGTTCCGGATTCATAACCGCAAATCGCGGACGATTAAAATCAGTTGAGAGTCCTATTTTGGAATGTGTCTCTTCATTAGTCAGCACAGCGGAATCTGATGTCTCGCTGCCGGCTGCGGAGATTGTGAGAACAACGCCGACCGGCAGACTCTTCTCAACTAATTTTTCGCCCGTCCAGAAGGACCATATATCTGTATTGGGATTTGCCGTGCCGTGTGCAATGGCTTTTGCCGTATCAATAACACTGCCGCCGCCTATGGCCAGAATAAAATCAGCCTCAAATAATTTGGCGCGGTCTACCGCACTCCGCGCATAGGCCAGGCGAGGATTTGGCTGCACGCCGCCAAGAGATTCAAAGGGAAGACCCGCCGCCGCCAGCAATTCTTCTATCTTTTGCAGGAGACCGCTTTTCACAACACTTCCGCCGCCGTATACGACAAAGACGCGTGAGCCGCCGTACTTTATTATTTCCTGTGCAATCTGCTGCTCTGAATCTTTGCCGAAAACCACTTCCGTGGGTGAATGAAAAGTAAAGCTGTGCATATCATCTGCCTCCTTATTTATCCGTCTGTTACCTATTATATAACAATCCTGCGGGAAAATAATTGCGGCAGCTTTTTCTGTCAGCGCTTCTGACGGACATTTATTATATTGCAAGCAGATAGGCCTTTGCCGACTCTGCCGCATCGCTCGCGTTGGATGTATAGATATCTGCTCCGATTTGCCGAGCGTATGCTTCGCTTACGGGCGCTCCGCCGATCATGAAGCAGTATTTACTGCGAACACCGGCCTTTTCAAATTCCTTGATGACATCTTCCATTGCAGGCATGGTCGTGGTAAGGAGCGCGGAAAGGCAGATAATGTCCGCGTCTACTTCCTGAGCCTTTTCAATAAAGGCCTGCTCATGCACGTCTACGCCCAGATCATATATCGTCGCGCCCATACCCTTAAGCATCATGGCTACCAGGTTTTTGCCGATATCGTGAAGGTCGCCCCGAACCGTTCCGATGACGATTTTGCCGATCGGCTTAACGCCGGTCGCTGTAAGGAGGGGCTCGAGAATGCTTAGTCCCATGGACATCGCGCGCGCCGCAACCAGCATTTCCGGAACATATACCTGATTCAGACGGAATTTCTCCCCGATATTACTCATGGCGCTGATCAATCCTTCGTCCAGAATTACCTTCGCGGAGATTCCCTCGTCCACCGCCTGGGTAACCAGTTCCTTAACTTTTTTGCCCCTGCCCTGTTCTACTGCCGTACTTATTTCTGTAAAATTCATGTTCTTTTCCTCCGTTTTCAAAAACACTGACGGTTTTAGAAAACACTGGCGTTCTCTCGCAAACGCCAGTGTTTTCTTGTCAAATGAGTCTCGTTAAACTCTATGCATCCACTTTATGCATCAACTTTATATTTCATCTGTATGCTTCAAAAGTCTCAAGCATTGCCATGAAATTCTCGACAGGAACACCTGTCTGGGCGTTATGAATTGTGTTGAACACAAATCCTCCGTCCTTTTTGAAGATCTCGATTCGTTCTTTTACCTGGGCCCGAACTTCGTCCGGCGTGCCGAACGGCAGAGTCTGCTGCGTATCCACGCCGCCTCCCCAGAACACAATACGATCGCCGTATTTCTGTTTGAGCATTCTGGCGTCCATATTGAAAGCCGAGCACTGCACAGGATTCAAAATATCAAAGCCTGCCTCAATGAAAAGATTGATCAGCGGTTCTATGGATCCGCACGAATGTTTGAATACTTTCCAGTTCGTGTTTTTGTGAATCCAGTCCGTCATCTTCCGATAATACGGCAGGTACACTTCACCAAACACGTCCGGCGAGCAGAATGGGCCGTTCTGTGTGCCGAAGTCATTCCCGCACAGATATAAAGATGATATCCGGTCCCCTACAGCGTCTTTATAAAGCTTCAGATTCTCGATGGCAATATCCGACTGCCTATCGAAAAGCTCTGTCAGATAATCCTTCCTAAGAAGTATTGATACATACCATTCCTCTATATCGCGAATTCCTTTAGGATTACGCAGGTTCACGCCGGGCACCATTGCGATATCGCCGAGGGCACAGCCGCCGGGAGCTCCCATAATGGCCCGGTCTGTGCGCTCATAGGTCTCTTTGGTCGTATCCTGGATAAACCGGAGATATTCATCGGAAAAAGGAGTGAATTCTTCAAGGTTATCTTCAACATTCAGATTGTCGTCGTCCACTTCCTGCTGGCGGATGATCGCATCAAAATAGAAACCGCCCTTGGGCATCCTGGCGCTGGCTGGAACACTCCTGTCGCCCATCGGGTAATTAAGAATATTGCCCTTTGCATCAGGTGTCGTGTTGAACTTGCCGGGAACCAGTACCGGCGTGCCGTCGGACAGGTTCCAGGGCTTCCAGTCACGATTCTCAAATCCATACATGGTATACAGATCCAGTACCTTGACCGTGTCGATGTTCAGGCATTTTGCAAGATCGTCGTCGATCTCGCCGAGCATCTGATAGCTGCAGGTAAGCTTGATCGGTATCTCCGGCAGACCAAAAGCGCGCCGGAGCTGATAGATAAGCCCTGCATGAATCCCCGATGTCGGACCGGCCCCAAAATCCAGGGGCACTTTATCGGGAGTCTTATGATTGATTGCAGCTGAAATTCTTTCTCTGGAATTCATAATATTATTTTCCTTTCCATGAATTATCTTTTTTTGCTTCCTGCATTACTGATGAAAACAGCCGCGACGATGATAGAACCCAGCACGACATATTGCCAGAATGACGGAACCATCAGCAAATTAAGCGAGTTTGAGATAATGCCAATCAGAAGTGTTCCCAGGAGGATGCCCCAGATGTTGCCTTTTCCTCCCGACATGGCAACTCCGCCGATTACGGCTGCTGCAATGGCCTGCATGAGCATTGAATCACCCATTGTGGAATTACCAGAGCCCAGCCGGGAAAGGAGTATCATGGCTGCGATTCCTAAGAGAAGTCCGCTCAGAGCGAATACAAATATTTTGTTTCGCTTGATTTTGACGCCTGTCAGATAGGCTGCTTCGGTATTGTTGCCGATAGCATAAGCCCGTCGGCCAAACCTGGTGTATTTAAATACAAGATAGATCACTGCAAATATGGTTATAAGAAAAATAACCGGGTAAGGAACAACGCCTGCAATCTTGTCTCTTCCAAAAGTAAATCCGACTGTATCGACGCCTATATTTTTCCCCTCTGTGACTAGTAGAGTAAGTCCCTGATATACGCACATCATACCGAGCGTGATGATAAAGGGCTCTGCTTTACTTAGGACAATGAGGATTCCATTTAAAGTGCTGCAGCCAACCGCTACCAGGACGCCCACAAGAAATCCCTGTGCCGCTGATCCTCCGGCCGACATCACACTGGCAGCCGCGCAGCCCGAAAAGGATATGATATTCCCGAGTGACAGGTCGATTCCTCCTGAGATCATGACGATACCCGCACTAAGAGCGGCGATTCCCAGGCATGTTATCTGTGTCAGAATATTGAGCAGATTCTTTGTCTGATAGAACCGGTCCGTAGCAAAACACATTCCAATCACGATGGCAATAAGTGCTACTCCCAGCATCAGAATCTGCGAGTTTGACCTAACCTTGAGCCTTGCTTTTATGCTCTTTGCATCCATTGCCTTCAGCCTCCTATTGAATACGAAAGTATCGTTTCTTCATTGATGTCCGACCCGGTTAACTCAGCTACGATTTCGCGGTTTTTCATTACGATGACACGGTCGCTTATCGCAATAAGCTCAGGCATATCGGATGACACAACGATGACAAATTTGCCTTCTTTTGCAAGCTGCGTGATGAGTACATACACGTCCTCTTTTGCACCGATATCTATGCCTTTGGTGGGTTCGTCGAATATGATGATCTCTGCCTTCGCATACATCCATTTGGACAGTACAACCTTCTGCTGATTTCCGCCTGAAAGATAGCAGACATCCTGATCACAGCCTTCCGTCTTTATATTGATGTTCTTTATATATTGACTGAGCTGCCTGTTTTCACTTTTTTGGTGTAAAAGCACACCTTTTCGCTTGTTGATCGCGGCAGATACAAAGTTCCACCCGACACTGTGACCTGTAAAAAGCCCGGTTGCCTGCCGGTCTTCCGTAATCAGGCATATCCCTTTTCTAATCGCGTCATGCGGATCTTTCGGCAAAATGCTCACATTATCAATACTCATGTCGCCGGTGTCGGCCTTTTTTGCGCCAAAAAGAAGGTTCATGAGTTCCGTCCGGCCTGAACCTACCATTCCGCCAAACCCGACTATCTCCCCACGGCGCACATCAAATGAGCAGGGCTTTATGTAGCCGTTCTTCCCGAGACCCCGGACCGATAAGACGCCGGGGTCAGTCAGATCGAAGTGCTCGCGTTTATAGTAAAGATCCGTATCCCGGCCCACCATATCGCGAATAATCTGTTTTTCATCGATTTCATCTTTGGTATAACAGGATATCTTCCTGCCGTCCCGCAGTACAGTTACCCGGTCGGCCAGTTCAAATACTTCATCCAGGTGATGTGATATATATATGATGCCGATCCCGCGCGAAGCGATACGCTTAATAATCTTAAGCAGGTTCATCTTCTCTTTTCTTCCGAATGACGCCGTTGGCTCATCAAATATCAGAATTTTCGCATCCTGAGCCAGCGCCCGTGCAATCTGCACAGTCTGCCGGTCGGCAACATCAAGCATACTGACAAGTATGTTGGGATCGATATCCAGTTCAAGCTCATCGAGAAGGACTTTGGCTTTTTGGGCGAGTCCCTTGTAATCTATGAATCCCGCTTTGGTGACGTAATCCCCCATGAATATATTTTCGGCGACAGAGAGGTCCGGCATCAGGAACTGGCTCTGGTAGATCGTCTGCACGCCGAGTTTTCTAACGATGTCCGGTTCAAAATGCTTGATTTTGACACCGCATATTTCTACCGTGCCTTTATCGCTGTAATAGGCACCGGATACTATTTTAATGAAGGTCGACTTTCCCGCGCCGTTTTCACCGCATAGACAGTGGATCTCGCCGGGCATAAGGTCAAAGCATACATTATCAAATACAGTCACGCCATTAAAGCTTTTACAGCAGCCTGTTACGCATACGACAGCGTTCTGGTCGGTCTCATTCATCTTTTTGATCCTCAAAGCCTGCATCCGTGCTTCAGGCGAATTTTCCTCGCCTGAAGCCGGAATGCAAAGTGCTGTTCTTACGGTATTATTTTGATTCGATATATGTGTCAATCAGGTCTAAGGCCCAGCTTACGTCCCAGGTGATTGCATCAGGACTCTGATAGTTGGACTGGTCAATGGCATAGACTCCGGCATCAACAACACTCTCTTTTAGAGTGCCGTCAAAATACTGCATGATGCGCACAATGGTCTCGCCTGCAACAAGAGACGGAGAATTGGTTACCGTACATGCGATCTGCTTTGCGTCGAGCATTTTAAATCCGTCGTCAGAACCATTCTGGGTAATAACCATAACATCATCGAGCATGTCATTCTCTACAAGAACACTCACGACGCCGCCGCACATATCCTCGTTATGAACGAACACAACATTGAACTCTGTACCTGCAGATATCTGATCTTCAACAAAAGAGATAGCCTGTGCTCTGTCCCATACGCAGTCCTTCTGATATACAATCTGGAGATCTTCGCGGGCTTTGATGGCATCGGCAAATCCTGCTGTGATATTGTCGCCGATACCGGTACCGAGAGCGCCCTGTACCTCAAGAATCTTAGCTTCGCCGACGAAATTCGCGGCCAGCCATTCGCCGTTCATGTAACCCATGTCATAAAAGTCATTTTTGACAGAACAGGTTACAACACCGGGGCCTTCAGCTGCTTCAGCTGTAATAAGAAATAACGGCATATCGGCTTCATTGCATATCTGTGCAATCTGCTGTGCGGAATCGCTGTTGAGCGGGAAAATGGCAATGCAGTCAACTCCCTGGGCGATAAGGTCTTCAACATTACTGAGTTCCTTCTCCGCGCTGTATTCCGAAAGCAGAGTTGTTATGCTCATGCCTGCATACTCGGCTGACTCTTCAATTCTGTCAAAAAAAGTCTGATAATAATTCTCGGGTCCCGGCTGTACCGCACCGATTGTTATATCGCTGTAGTCTGCTTCAGGCATTACGGTTGTTTCTTCGGCCGGTGCCGTGGTGTCAGCAGACGTCGTGTCAGCTGATGTTGTTTCCTGCTGGACAGGAGCGGCGGTGGTTTCAGCCTTTGTCGAAGCGGCGGTGGTGCTGCAGCCGGCGGTCAGTGTGAGCGCTACAAGAAGGGAAAGTACCAGAGAGCTTGCCTTTTTCACTTTTGAATCCTCCTCAAATTTATGTGGTTTTCAGACTTTTTTGCCTAAATTTGGCAACACGAAACACACTACGCGAAAATCGCGCATTTCAAATGGATCTCTGACTGGGGGTAAGGCCGGATCAGCCGCCTATTTTTTTGAGAGTATCGTCCAGGAATTTCTTGGCGCGCGGCACGTCTTCTTCGTCAAGATGTTCAATAATAATCGGGATATTGGGATACAGATCAGAAAGTCTCTTCAGGTAAAGCTCATAATTCAAGACACCGAGGCCTGCAGCCGGGAGCTCAACATCGCCAGCTCCGCGGAATGTATGCGACTCAGCGGCGTCAATATGTGCATGCTTCTCGGTCTTATTGACCGCAAGCTTGCAGTCCTTGGCATGCGCTACTTTGATTTTATCGCCGAGAGCATTGAAAATACGATTGAGTTCTCCGTCCACATCGCCGATATTGGCGCCTGTAAAATAGTTGGTCGGATCAAGAAGAAGTCCAAGCCCCGGGTGATTGACTCTGGCAAAAAGCTCAAGAACCTTGTCGACGGAGCCAACTATGTTATTGACATAATTCTCAACCAGGAACACGGCGTTGTGATCGTATGCATAAATAGCCAGATCCTTGATTACAGCGCAGATCTCGTCAAAAGCTTCTGGCGCGGCATTTTTATCATCCCATACCCAGTCGCTGTCAAGATTGTACGTTCCGGTCTCCGATATTACATACGGGCTTCCCAGATCACGGGCAAATTTCAGAAGTTCCTTAACATAAGCGATGTTTGCAGATTTTTTGGCGGCGTCGGGGCTAACAAGGTTCGTGTAAGCCGATATGGCGACGATGGGAAGATTGGCGTCGCGGAAGGCGTCCCTTATCACATGGCATTTTTCGAAAGTCAAGGTACCGGGCTCGAGTTCCATGTCTTTGAAGGAAAGATCAAGCTGTACGCAGCTCATACCGGCGTCTTTGATCTTCCTGATTGAGGTTTCGAGATCATAGGGGAAATAGCCGTTAAAAATACCTGCTGAAATCATAATACTGCCTCCTTAAAAACTTCATTGAAATAAATTGTTTTCTCTTCTTTGATTGAGCGGTAGCACGCTTCAATAGCGGCCATTGTGTGCAGATTATCTTCCCCGTTTATCTCGGGCACCGTGTCATTTTCCACAGCGCACAGGAGTTGTGCCATCGTACCGCGGAATGCGTCCGGGAACCAGATTCTGTTAAGCTTGGGCTCAAACCACTGATTCGGGTAGCGCTTCGTTGTGAACTTAACTGTGCTGGGAGTGGGCGTCTCGGCGTACCAGAAGATACGGCCTTCGGCCATGCCTTCTTCACCGACTACGCGCCACTTGATATAGAAGTCCTTCTCACAGCCCTCGCCAGGCCAGGCCCAGACATCGTCGAGGCTGGTTGCCATCATCTCATTTTCGTACTGGAAGGTGTATTGGCTGATGCCGTCGATGTGTTCGAACGTTGTACGGGGATCGCGGCGCGTAACTGCAGTAATCTTCTCCGGATCACCGAACAGATAACGGAAAGCGTCAATATGATGTATTCCCATATTGAGGATTTCAATTCTGTCGTATTTTCTCAGGAAAGCCTGCCAGTGAGGTATGGCACGCATATCAATTGTCGCCAGGACCACCTTGCCTAAAAGGTTCTCATCAAGAAGTGTCTTCAAGGCCCGGATGGACGGATCGTAACGCATATTGCTGTTAACGCCAAGCTTGATGCCTGCGTCACGGCATAGTCTGACAATCTCCTTTGCCTCTGTAAGATTCATGGCAAGAGGCTTCTGGCAGAGAATGCCCTTAATGTGCTTCTCCTTCACGGCTTCCCGTACGATTTCAAGCTGGCAGTCGGGCGGTACTGCGATGTCAAGGATCTCGACGTTCTCGTCAGCAAGAACCTCCTGCCAGGTATCATAGACATTAGGAATATTGTGACGCTTAGCTACCAGATCCGATTCTTCTCTTGAGAGTGATGCGATTGCATAGGGATTGAAGCCGACATCACGGTAAGCTACCATATGCTGCTCACGTACGATGAATCCCGCTCCGATACTGCCGATCCTGTAATCTTTGCGCTTGGGCAATACGGGATCAATCTTCAGGTCAATACTAAAGTCCGACATTTTTACCCCTCCTGATAATTCCTGATTTTTTAAGAGAACATAACAGTAATCTTACTATTGCTATTTTAGTGACGGGGGCAAGATTGGAAGTGTGGAGATTGAGGATACTTGAGAATTTACGATTGGATGACTGAGGATTAGGTGGTAGATAACCAGGATAATGAACGCCGCGATTCGTTATATGAATTGTTTCATGAACGTATCTTACAATACGATTCCACAAAAATCAATACGTATACGAAAAATTATTTGGTGAGTTTATACAAAATTATATCTGTTCTTTGAGAAACAAAAAAGCGGCCGTTTATTTGCCGCTTTCTTTTATGTCACTAGGAGTCGCCGCCCATTTTTCTGATTCGCTGTTCAATGTTGATCAGCGTCTGCTCCGGCGTCTGTTCTCCGTTCAGAGCGCGTTCAAGTTCTTCAGGGATCAGGCGTGTATAAATATTCCGTTCGGTGTAATTCTCGCCGAAAACCTGCGAGAACTGCCGCTTTCTACTGATGTGATAGCACTCGGCCACTATGTTTTTCCAGGGATAAATATTATCCAGGTCACTTCTCTCATAGCTTCCCATGCGAAGTGACGTGCCGCCCAGAAGTGAATAAGCAATTGATGTGCGGTTGCTGCACGCCCACATGATAAAATCCATCGCAGCCTGTTTCTGTCTGCTCTGCGCATTAATGCCCAGGTACCAGCCGCCAAGAACAGGCTGACGGCCGGGAATTACGGCGTAACCAATATTCCCTGCTACCTTCGACTTGCTGTAGTCATTGATATCCACGGCGTGTGAGTCATAAATAATGGCCATGGCGCAGTCCCCTCGCCGGAATTCCTTAACAACGTCCTCCCAGGATTTATTGATGCCGTTTTCACGCGCGTACTGATAGCTCTTAATGAAATTTCTAAGCGCGTTGAGAGAATTGGGATTGTTGATAACTACAGCATCGTTTTCAAATATGTCGCTGCCGAATGCCCAGAGGTAATTCAAAAACATCAGCGATGTATAGGCGTTCACTCCGCGGATCGCTGATGTCCCGTACTGTACAGGCGATTTGGGATTATATTTCCTGGTAAAAAATTCCGCCGCCATATTGAACTTCGACCATGTGTCGGGTATCTCGAGCTCACTCCCGTACATTCGTTTATACAGGCGTTTGAGCTGTGTATCTTCGAAAAGATCCTTCTGGTAAAAAAGGAACTGCGTGCCGGAGACGAAGGGAATACCATAAATCGTATCACGAATCATCTCGTCAAATTCCTCAAAACCCCTAAGATAGGCCTGTTTGTCCTCAATCATCTTGTCGAGAGGAAGAAGTCCCCCTGTTTTTTTCATCTCGTCGAGCCAGACGGTGTCGATCATGACGCCGTCAATGCTGGATTTTTCCTGCTCGAACAGCGTATACAGATTATCCTCGAGCTGACTGTAGGGGAAAATATCGATATTGATTTCAATACCCGTTTTGGCGGAGTATATCTTTGAGAGCATTTCAAAGGCCCTGGTGGCCGGGCAGTCAAGCATATAGAAGTTCAGTTTTGTGTTACTCTGCATGGATGTAACATGCTTGAGGAGGTCGTTTACAGGTATATATTCCGCCTTAAGTGTAACCGACCGGGCTTCGTAACTGCTTGAATGCTCAATGGCTTCGAACATTTTGGACAGTGCGACGTCTGCGATCTCTCCATAGGGGGTAGAAATAGTCGCTGCAAATTCACCGTCGTCTTCAAGCCACTTTGATTCTTTTACGCAAATATATGAAATATTATTCTTGTCGAGCATGCTGGCCGCCTTTTTCGCGGCATGGGCTATTAAGCTGCTGCTGGTAATAATTGTTTTTACCTCAGCATCATTGCTTAGTATTTCAAAGGCCGCCTTAAAGCCGCGTTCCTGGCTGTAATCGATAACCCGGATATCCTCGATGTCACTGTAATAATTGCGGTATATTTCTTTTATTCGCTCAATATCAAGCATGCTGCGTTCAAAAATAACGCCAACTTTCCCGGGAACACTGTCCTGGAATGCTTTTTCAAGGGCGACGCCATAGTCAATCCCTATAATGTCTACCGGCAGATTTTTTAGCGTGCTGTTCTCGGAGATATACAAAATAGGCGTCGTCTCATTGGCAAACTGCTTATAATATTTGAGATTGTTGTCGCATACATACACAATGATTCCGTCCACATGCTTTTCAAGGCACTGCTGTATGCACTTTCTTTCAATGGAGGCGTTATTGCGGCTGATTTTGAGAAGTAAGGAGTACCCCCGCTGCATAAGCCCCTTTTCGATCGTGGAGAGCATCGTAAGTACACTTTCCTTGACCGTATTGGGAATAATGAGGGCGATGGTATTCGTTTTAGTGTTCTTCAAATTCCTCGCATTCATATCAGGACGATAGTCGAGTTCCTCAATCGCCTTTTCAACTTTGGCTATGAGGTCGGAATTCTCAGTCTTGCCGTTGAGAACGTTGGACACAGTACCAATTGAAACACCTGCTAACGCAGCTACTTCTTTGATGGTCGCCATATAAGCCTCCCGGAGAACGTATATTTTGTTATATCACTTATTTTTTTTGAACAAAAACAAGCCCTGACAGGCCCTGTATTGATTCATTGAATCAATCATACCTTCTATCACGGAGAAAAAACAGCATCAGATTTCTTTTTCTGCGGCCGTCAGACAGGCAATTTAATAACGATGGTTGCATACGCTTTGATTTTCCCATCATAATCACCATGGATTATGTTGTCTTTGTATATATTCAGATCAATAGCAGCAGGATGTGCGTTGAAGTTCTGAATAAATAGATAGGTATATTTTTCTGAATGACGCGCAGTCACTTCTATGCCAGCTGGAATTTGCGCCTCAATAAGGGACTTGCAATTACATCTGTCAGCTATTTGCCTGTAGGCATCGTCATAGAATCCGGATTCCATATCCGCGCAGATATAGTAGGCCTCTCCTGATCCGAACCTGTTCACGGTTAGTACCGGCAGTCCTTTATAGAAATCCGCCCCGTACACCATCAGAGGGAGAGCTCCGTCTGTTTTTACCAGTTCGCACAGATGATTACAGCTATAGGAGGAAGTAAGACCCAGAATATTATCCGCTTCCGGAGTCGCCGAATTAGTCTCACCATCATATAATCCATCTATTTCCTGGCTCCGTAAGCCGAACACATCCATTAATCCATACGGCGTACCGCCCAGGAAGCACCTGTCGTTCTCATCAACGATTCCGCTCCAGTATGTCGCTATAAAAGTTCCGCCGCCGGCTGTGAATGCTCTGATCTTCTCTTCAAATCCGGCCCGCAGCATATATATCATAGGTGCCGCTACGATTTTGTACGTGTCGATGCTGCACTCCATGTCAATAACATCAACATCAAGCCCCTGTTTTCTAAAGGCTGAATAGGACTTTTGTACGGCCTCTTTATAGTACATCCCATCATTTCTGGGACCCTGGGATTCATTGATGGCCCATTTGTTTTCCCAGTCATAAATGACAGCCACGGAAGCCTTTACCTCTGTTTGGCAGACTTCCTTCAGATGCATCAGGCTGCTGCCGAGTTCAGTGACCTCTTTAAATACCCTTGTGTCGCTCTCGCCGTAATGATCTACCACCGCTCCATGGAATTTCTCAGAAGATCCGGCGCTCTGCCTCCACTGGAAATAGATGGCAGAATCTGATCCATGGGCAATCGCCTGAAGGCAGGAAAGCTTATTCATACCGGGCTTTTTGAGCTTGCTGACACCCTGCCAGTTGGTCTGGCTCGGCGTGCATTCCATAAGCAGATACGGCTTATTCTTGATGGACCTCATCAGATCATGGCTCATTCCATTATCCATTGCCGTAATAGAATCCGCGCGCTTATGCCATACAGGATACGTATCCCAGGACACAATGTCGATTATGTCTTTGAACTTGAAGTAATTCAATCCGTCATAGTAGTACATCAGATTCGTGGTAACAGGTATCTCGTTATTAAAGGCACGAAGTGTTTTTATCTCATCTTTGGCAAAATCCACTGTCTGGTGTGTGACAAAACGCTTCCAATCCAAAGTCAGTCCGTGAAGCGCCGACTCGCCCCTCGGAGACGGACTCTCAATCTGATCAAAACTGTTATATGTATGGCTCCAAAAAGAGGTATACCATTTGTCATTTAAGTCCTCAATTGAACTGTATTTCTCCTGAAGCCAGGCGCGGAACGCCTTCTGGCAGTATTCACAGTGACATTCGCCGCCGTATTCATTGGATATATGCCACATGATCAGGCCCGGATGACCGGCAAATCTTTTGGCCAGTTCAGAATTAATCATGTGAACCTTCTCCCTGTACAACGGAGAGGTATAGCAATGATTATGTCTTGCTCCGAAAAGATTCCTGTTCCTGTTCTCATCTACCCTGAGCACTTCCGGATACTTATCAGCGAGCCATTTGGGCCTCGCTCCGCTTGGCGTCGCCAGAATGACTGAAATCCCGTTATTATATAAATCGTCAAAGATCTTCTCCATCCAGCCAAAAGTATATCTGCCTTCCACCGGCTCCAGGGCAGACCATGAAAAAATGCCCATACTGACTGCATTACAATTCGCCTTTTTCATAAATTCTATATCTTTTTGAAGCACATCCGGATGGGCAAGCCACTGCTCCGGATTGTAATCGCCGCCATGCAGTAAGTCGAAGTATTTCTGTTTCATATGAACACCTCCTGAAATCGTATCCAGAGTCATTAATAGCTGCATTGATAATATACTTATCAGCTAATATTGTCTCCGGATTTTGCGCAAAAAAGCATCTTTTTCAAGATGCCGGGAAGGATGACGATTTTGTTTTTATCTTTCAGCCAACCAGCGGGGGCGTTTCTGACAGCTGTACCTTGAGTCTCTTCAGGACATCGAGTGCCGTGATTTGTATAGCTTCAAGAACCTCATCGCTTGCATCATCGACATGGATGCCGCAGGTTACTACCGTCCGGCATCCTACTTGCGCAGAAATTTCATGTGCAAATAAGTTGCCTATCCTGTCATCTTTATGCGATGTTACATTGAAGGTTGATACGGTTGCGCTCGCAGTCGCGTCTCCTTTCAAGCTGCTTCTGGGAATCCCGATGCTTACGGAACCGATATGCGGACATGTCCCTCCGGTTATGACGATACACAGATCTTCCCCGGCGGATAACACGCGGGCAAGGAGCTGAACTTCGCCTTTCTGAGATGATACTTCAATCATATGTATATCCTTTCCGGCCGTCCCGGCTCCGGTTCTATCTGAGGCTTCTTCCGGATCTATTCCCATCTTGTATAGTGCGGATATTCCACATCCAGCTGATCCATGATTTTCCCAACAATATGCCGGGTCATATCCTCAATGGTCTGCGGTTTATTATAATAGGTAAGCATCGGCGGCATGATTAATGCGCCGAGCATAGAAAGCTCTGTCATGTTTTTGAGATGAATCGTGCTCAGCGGACTCTCCCGGGTTACCAGAATCAGCCGGCGGCGCTCTTTAATAATTACATCGGCCGCCCTCAGAAGAAGATTCTCACTAAAGCCGTGCGCGATGCCGGCTACCGTCTTCATACTGCACGGCACAATAACCATTCCATTCGTTTTGAAGGAACCGCTCGCAACAGACGCCCCGATAGCATTGTTATCGTATACGACATCGGCCAGGTTACAGACGTCTTCGATGGACCAGTCGGTTTCGCAGGCCAATGTCTTTCCGGCACCTTCCGACACAATAAGGTGGATCTCAAATTCGCTGTATTTTCTTAGCGCCTGAAGAAATTCAACGGCAATGGGAGCCCCGCTGGCGCCGCTCATTCCGACGATAATTCTTTTCTTATCCACTGAATTCAACTCCTCTTTACATGCAGGGATGCCGGGTTACCCGGTTACCTGGATACCGGGATACCGGGCTATATCTCTTTGAACAGGCTGGGGGCAAATCTTCTTGGATCAACATTGAGAAATTGGGCACGAACGAAGTTCTGTTTTAAGTGATAGGGCACCGTGCAGTCAAAAATTGTCTTGCAGCTGATTCCCTTGTCCATAATGGTAGGACTATATTCAGGAGTCTCAGACGGATCCAAAGGATGACAGCGGACGCCGGGAATGAAAATGGTATCCCGGTCTCCCTGGAACCGCGTGTTCATCGCCCACAATACATCGCTCGAATCAAATGGGTCTACATCCTCATCTACCAGAATAATATGCTTCAATTCTGAAAACGCTGAAAAGGCAAGAAGTGCTGCCTGTCTCTGGCGCCCTTCGTCACTGCTGGTTATTTTTTTGAATTGCATAACTACTAAATACTTGCCGCCTCCGGAGGAATGAGCATAGACATTAATTAACCGGCCCGGCATCGCTTTTTCAACCATATCAATAATACTTGCCTCGGTTGGAATTCCGGCCATATTCACATGCTCTTCACTTGGCCCGATGCAGGTCTGCAGAATCGGATTGAAACGATGAGTAACGGCTGTCACCTTAATGAGGCTGCACGTCTCGCAGGCAGGCCCTGTATAACCGGGAAATTCCGGCATTGCGTACCCGGTTCCGCTATTTTGATCTTCTCTTACGAATACATTCGGAAGAACGACCCCTTCAATAACATATTCAGCATTTGCGATTGCCTTCTCGTCGACAGTAAGACACTTGACCATCTCCACAGCTTTCCCGCGTATGGCTCCTGCCGCGGATAGTTCGTTATATCCGAGAGGTGTCGTCGGAGGTTCAAAACAGGAAGCAATTTCGATGGCCGGATCTACGCCGATACTGATGGAAATCGGCAGCGGGATTCCCAGCCTACTTGCGCATTCTGCCATGGCTCCGATGTGCCGCGCTCCCGGCGTGAAAAAAATGCTCAGTTCATCTTTGCCCTGGATGCATAGGCGATGAATCGTTACATCCGACACTTTTGTCTCCGGGTGCGATGCATAGCACATTCCGAGTGTAATATAGGGTCCTGCATCCTGCGGGGTATTGGTAGGCGCAGGAACAAGCCTGCGCAGATCAAAACCAGGGTCTTCCGCTACATGTACGACCTGCTGGCAAAGAGCCTTTTCTCTTTCTATTTCTACCGGCGCGATGGGATGGTTGACACTTTCCTTTAAGAGAAATCCCAGCCTTTCGGGTCTTGTTCCCAGAAGTTTTGCTACTCTCGCCCGACTCGCAAGAACTCCGATGACAACTTTTACATCAGGATGACCCATTACATTGTTGAATATCATGGCAGGACCAATCCGGGTCGGGCGCATTACGGTTCCGCCGGCGCCAATATATCGATACACCCCGGCAAGCTCTGCGCAGGGATCAATCGGCTCATTTGTCTCCAGCAGTTCACCCGGCAAAGATTTCAAAAATGCAAGAGAAGATCGAAGGTCAAATACCTCATTTATTTTATGTCCGTCCATAATTTACCCCTATTCAAGAATTCGTTGTGGTTTTTCAGATCCGGGTGTCCGGCAAACCACAGAAGGCATCGACAGGACTTATTCCACAGAAATCCTGCTTACCTGTTAGTTTGCCGACTGCGCTTTTTATGGTTGTTTCATTAGCGATATAAGCGTTGATAAACGTTTTTATATAGGGAACATCCTGAAGATGATACGGATTGGCAAAAGATATAAATATGGATGGTGTTTCCTGAAGAAACCGCGGCAGATCCAATGCAAATTTACTGCTCCAGTTGATCCGTATCGTTGTTTGATCACTAAAACATTCATAATTTGCAACATACAAATCCAATTGTCCGACGGACCGGGGAATGCCGTGCATATCATCCTGGTCAGGAGAATACACAAATGGCTCAAATCCGTTAAGGATAAGCTCTTTGCAGATTATCCCGCTGACAGGTCCTTCCCGGCACTCATCCTTACCAAGCATAATAATGCGCACAACCGGAGTAATTTCCGGTCTGAGAGGAAGAATATCCTGTGTGTTTTTAACTAATGTTATGGATTGATCCGCGCACTCTTTTTGCCAGCGTAAAACCGAATGATCCTCAACTTGCCCGGGAAGCTCCGGTATGCCCTCCAGATGCACTTTCAGTGCGAGAATGCGTTTTACTGCATCGTCAATTCGCTGCAGGGAAACAAGTCCCTCCTGTATGCCGGACATCAGATACTCAAAATCCTGTTCAAAATCTGTATTGAACAGAATCATGTCACATCCGGCGGCAATTGCGCAGGGAATCGCCTTTCGCCGTTCCATTGGCTGTGTAAATCCACCCATTATTGTTGCGTCGGTTGTAATCACACCGTTGAAACCAAATTTATCACGAAGGACTCCCGTCAGCAGTTCTTTTGACAGGGAAGCCGGCAAAATATCTTTATCTGTCAAATCGGGATTTATCTCTTTGGCGACATTAGGCTGTAAGATCTGCCCTGCCATAATACTTAGAAGACCCGCGTCTATAAGTGTTTTATACACATCACCGTAGCTGGAATACCACTTGTCCGCAGGCAGCGAGTTAATTGTGGGGTGTAGATGATGATCCCTGTAATCTACGCCGTCTCCGGGAAAATGTTTCGCGCAGGCAGCGATTCCGCCCTTTTGGACAGTCTGCATGTACGCAAGCGACATGGTTTTGACGGTTTCCTCGCTGCTTCCGAAAGTTCTTGTATTGGTAATGGGATTTCTGAAATTCATATCAATATCTGCAACGGGTGAAAAGGTCCAGTTGATTCCTGCTTTTCTTCCTTCGGCGGCACAGACGGACGCCAGACGACTTGCCCAAAGAGGATCTCCCGCTGCTGCAATCTGCATATTATTTGCCAGTTGTGTACCATCCGAAACAGCGCCTGCTCCGCCCTCTTCCATGTTGGCTGCCCGCAGCAGCGGGATATCCGCTAATTCATTTAATTCGTAAAATCGCTCAGATATGACTTTTTTTGAGTCCGGGCGCAAAAGCACCCCGCCGATTTGATAGGTATGCACCAGATCATTCAATTTTTCAGCAGTATACAGATCGCCGAGCACACAGAAAAGCTGTCCTGCTTTTTGACGGGTTGTCATTTCCTGCAAAACATTTTCAATATAGGCGATCTGGTTCTCTTTCAGATAGAATGGCTTGCTCTGTAATTCCATATAAATACTCCCGTCCGTTTATTCATCTGAACAATGTCATCAGAGTTTGCCAGCGGAAAAGATCAGGCATAACAATCGAAGCGCCGGGCAGGTTTTCTTTGTTTCCTATACCAACAGGATACATTTCCCCTGCTAAAGCAGCCTCAATCCCCGCCCGTGCATCTTCTATAACGACACACTCCTGCGGTGCCAGCCCCATCCGCTTGGCGGCCAAAAGAAATACCTCCGGATCGGGTTTGGCTTTTTCTGTCTGTGTTCCGTCAATAACAGCGTCAAAGAGGTCTGAAATATCGAGTTTCTTCAAAATGAACGGCGCATTCTTGCTTGCACTTCCAAGGCCTATTTTTATATGGTTCCGTTTCAATTCTGCCATGAGGTCCGTTACTCCCGGCAGCAAATCTGCGGGTGTCAATTGCTGCAGCATTTCTACATATCCGGCATTTTTCCGGTCTGCGAGCACTTCTTTCTCCGGCTTGGAAACAGTAATCTTTCCCAGCTCTAACAGGATGTCCAGCGACTGAACCCGGCTTACGCCTTTCAGGCGCTCATTGTCATCGTGCGTGAACTGAATGCCCATATCTTCAGCAAGTTCTTTCCAGGCCTGATAATGATATCGGGCCGTATCAACAATTACACCATCCAAATCAAAAATTACACCTTTATAATTCATGTGTTTGACTCCCCAATGCTCTGGATCTATTACGCGGGTCCGATTGGTTTTCATAAAGATTGTCAGGATTGTATATGATGCAGCCTCCCTCGAACGGATAACGCATACCAGCTCCTGCAAAAGTCCGGCAGGGGGTCCCTTGGACAGAGTGAGACAAAATCCTCCCTGCTCCGCCAATAAACAAATCAATCATCTCCGGCTTAAGAGGAGTCGGCAGGTGTCCCGGGCAAATCGACTGAATCGTCCAATTCTGGGCTTTTAATTTTTCGAGAGCTTTATAGTAGGTCTCCAGGGGAGCACAGTGATCAAGATACAGCCAGCAGTCAACGCCGACAATTGTATCCCCGCTAAAAAGTGTCTCCGTTGAAGAATCATATAGACAGATAGATCCCGGCGTATGTCCCGGCATATGGATTATTTCTATTGTTCGATTCCCAAGATCAAATTTCCTTCTGTCCTTTAGGGGAAGCAATAAACCTCCCTGGGGTATGAGCTGACTCTCTTTATCCGCGAAGGCTTTGCCGCAAACTGCCTCCATATCGGATAACCGGTATTCCTTCGTACACATTTTCTGGTATATATCGACATCGGCAGAATGCTGGTATACTTCTTCGAATTCTCCGTTCCCGCCGGCATGGTCAGGATGACCATGCGTATTCATTACGATCAGCGGAAGTGTCGTCAGTGATTCTATGTATTTTCGCAGCGATCCGATCCCCATGCCTGTATCAATCAGAAGTGCAGACTCACTGCCCAGAACCAGGTAGATTTGTTCCTTCATCCATGCAGTAATAGCAAAAATCCCGTTTCCCAAGTCAGCGCAACTGAATAACTCATGCTCTTTCATCTGTCTCCACATCCGATTTTTTTAATACAAAATCAAGAAAATCCAGTACACGATGGCTTGTGCTCTCCCATTCGAACCAGGGATCTCCGTGATGCCCGATGTTCTGAACAACTTCCAAAATCACACGGTTGTCTTTCACCGCTTTTTGAAGGCCTGCAGCAAAATCTACAGACTGTTTGACGGGAACAATCGCATCACACGCCCCATGCTGGATCAGAAAAGGAGGAATCCCGCTGGTGGCATATTTGAGGGGGCTTGCCAGGTCAACCTTGTCCGGATTTTCGGTGATAGGGAAACCCATAAGCCTGCTTTCCGGCGATGAAGGATCATTATGATCAGCCTGCCCGATCCCGCTTGCCAAAATGGCCTTATCCATTTCCAGGAATCCACCGCAGGGACCGCACCAGTCAACAACGGCCTGCACATTGCTTTTCACATTTTCATTGCCCATAGTCAGGTCTTCAAAAAGGCCGCTTTCCTGTGTGGTTCCAAGCATTGATACGATATATCCGCCGGCGGAGGGTCCCCATGCAACGATTTTTTCCGGATTCAAATTGTATTTTTCCGCATTTGCGCGGATGAATCTTACAGCAGCCCTGGCGTCATAAATCAGTGCGGGAAAATGAGCCTCCCCGCTGAGCCTGTAACCGACGCTTACAACCGCATAACCTCTTTTTAGTCCGCGCAGCATCGGCTCTAAGTTAGCGTCCCGTTTTGTTCCTTTGCAGAATGCGCCGCCGTGAAAATGCATGATAACAGGGTACGGAGATCTGACGTTTTGCGGCAGATATATGTCAAGGATTTGTGCCGGGGACTGGGAGCAATAGGGTACATCCAGGAATTTACAGGGAATGACGTCAAGGACTTCCAGAGGGAGGGTGGGAATTTCTTCCATTATCTGATTCATACCGCCATCGCCTTTTTGGTTCTGCGGGAAGAAGATTTCTGGAATGTATCAAAACCGACGGCCGCCAGAAGTACGAAGCCTTTTACAATGTACTGCGCATATGTGCCCATTCCGACAAGCTGCATTCCGTTGCTCAGAATGCCAAGAATCAAAACACCTGTCACAAGTCCCCACATCGTTCCTTCACCGCCCTTAAAGGAGATGCCGCCAAGCACAGCAGCTGTCATGCACGTAAATTCCGTACCGGGTCCGGTTGTTGATGCGGCAGACCCCGAACGGGCGAAAAGGACCATGGATGAAAGAGCGACAAAAAATCCGCAAAGTCCGAACACAAGAAGCTTGGTACGCACTACATTTATGCCGGCCAGATGCGAAGCCTCCTCGTTGCCGCCTAATGCGTACACATACCGTCCTACAAAAGTCTTGCGGAGAATGAAGCTTGCAAACGAAACGACAAGTATCATCAGGACAACACTGACGGGCAGGAAACCAAACAGATAACCCTGTCCGATGTATTTGAAGGATGGATCCAGATTCATAATTACGCTCTGTTTCGATACGATATAGGATAGACCCTGGAAGACAGTCATGGTACCAAGGGTAACAATAAGCGGGTGTACCTTAAGTGTTATCGCGGCAATGCCGTTAAATAGTCCGAGAAGAATACCCAGCAGCAGCCCCAGGACAATGGCCGTGGGTACAGGTATGTTCATCCACTTCATAAAGACAGCGGTTGAGACGCCGGTTAATGACATCTGATATCCTATGGATAAATCCATTCCGCCGCTGATCATAACAAATGAAAGGCCGACAGCGGCAATGATTACATAAGACTGCTGGACAAATACATTGGTCAGATTTTGAACAGTAAGAAAGTAAGGCGACAATATCGAAAAAAGAATGATCAGTCCGATCAGGACAAAAAAGATAGCGTATTTTTCTAAAAGGCTTATAACAGACAAATTAATCCTGCGTTTTTGCATTTTTCTTACTCCTTAATTATAGCCGGCAGCCAATTCTAGTATGCGGCTTTGACTGAATTCTGCTTTTTCAAGAGTTCCGGCCAGTTTGCCTTCAGCAAGCACAATGATGCGGTCTGACATCCCGAGAAGTTCTTCCATATCGGAGGTGATCATAATCATACCGGAGCCTTTGTCTGCCAAGTCACACATGAGTGTATATATTTCCTGTTTTGCCCCGACATCAATCCCGCGCGTAGGTTCATCAAAAATAAGGACGTTGGAATGGGTCGCAAGGGTCTTTGCAAGGACTACTTTCTGCTGATTTCCACCTGAAAGATTTTTGACCTTCTGCCAGATTGACGGCGTCTTAATCCCAAGCAGATTCGTATAGGTTTCAGCCTGTTTCCGCTCCCGGGAGCGGTCTATAACTATGCCTTTCAGGAGTTTCCTGATATTGGCAATCGTCATATTCCAGGCAATTGTCATGTCCAGAAAACACCCCTGCTGTTTGCGATCTTCCGGTATCAGGCCAACGCCGGCGTGTATGGCGTCGGACGGAAGCCTTATATTTACCGCTTTTCCATTTACAAAAATGTGTCCGCTCTGCAGCTTATCGGCTCCATAAATAAGTCTTGCCATTTCAGTTCGTCCTGCACCGACCAACCCGGCAACCCCTAATATTTCACCCTTAAATACGGAAAACGAGATATCGTAACTTCTTTTTCCGCAGATATTTTTAACTTCAAGTGCAACTTCGTTTGTATGCGGTTTGTGTGAGGGATAGGATTCTTTCAGGTCACGCCCCACCATCAGCTGTATCAGCTCTTTACGACTTGTTTTTGATATTTCAACGGTATCTACGTAGCATCCGTCTCTCATGACCGACACACGGTCTGCGATTTCGAATATTTCATCCATTCGGTGAGAAATGTATATAACAGTGACGCCGTCCGCCCTGAATTTGCGGACAATATCAAACATCTTTGCAACTTCCGAGACCGACAGCGGCGCGCTCGGTTCATCCATGATGAGAATCCTGGCTTTGCGTGATACAGCCTTTGCTATTTCAACAATCTGCTGTTGTGAACAGGGCAAATCGCGAATCAGCGCATTTGGATCAATAGATATATTCATCTGTTCAAATATCTCGACCGCTTTTTGATTCATCAGCTTATAATTTACAAAACGCCCGGGTTCTTCCCCGAGAGAAATATTCTCTGCGGCAGAAAGGGAGCTTATCAGATTGAACTCCTGATAAATAACTTCAATGCCGTTTTGCTTGGCCACATGCGGGTTGAACTGGGAATGAGACTGTCCGTTTACAATGATTTCTCCGCTGTCAGGTGATATGGCGCCTGAAATAACTTTGATCAGCGTTGACTTGCCGGCACCGTTTTCTCCGAGCAAGGCGTGAACTTCGCCCTTTCTGAAGTCGAGGGAAACATTGTCAAGAGCCTTGACGCCCGGGTACGTTTTTGTGATATTCCGTAAGGATAATATGACTTCATCCATAGTTGACTCCCTTAATATTTCTAACGAGTATAGTGCGGGGCACCCTTTTCAGGTGCCCCGCCTTTAACTATTACTCTTATTGTCAGGGTGCGGGTGTTGCCGCAGGTGCTCCGTAGGCTTTTGTAATCGAATCCTGAATTGTCTTGCCCAAGTCGTAATTACCTTCACAAAGACCCTTCATAATTCTGTAGGTTGCCTGCTCAAGAGGAACTTGCTCCCCGTCAATCATCGGTCCGACAATTTGCATAGTTCCGCGGAATACGGAAGCATTTGTCAGGGAAGCATCAAGCGTTTCCTGAATCGGAGGAGACCAGTCACCGGCAAATACGCCGAACATCGCTTTGTCTACGCCGTTCTGTCCCATAATGTACTCATTTACACCCAGCGCGCCGTCTGCATTGTAGCAAAGTACGGCTACGGCATCACTGTTCTGCTGCCACATATTCTCCATAACGGCTGTTGCAGCGGCTGTTGATCTTGCTTCGGCTGTTGCGATGACAATCTCAGCCTTGCCCCATGCAGTCATCTTATCAAGGATGCCGTTGGAACGATTGGTCATATCAACGGTTTCTGTGCACTTCATGACAATAACCTTCGGCTTAGCTGTCAATCCGGCTTCTGTTCCATCCGCGGAATAAGTCTTTACAATCCAGTCAATGGCCATTTCGGCGATCTGCTCACCGCAGTTATACTGATCCATGTTCATCATTACGTCGTACACCTGTGTGTCCGTACCGGCAACAAGAACTTTGATGCCCTGAGCCTGAGCCTTTTTGATGACTTCCTGCACATTGTTCGGGTCGATCGGCATGATATCAATTACTTTAACTTTCATGGCAATAAAGTTCTCAATCTGCTCAATCTGCTTAACCGAACTGTTGCCTGCATCTGCAATCTGAATTTTCTTTCCGTCCGCTTCAGCAAGTTTTGCAACCTCTGTTGTGAGCCAGCCGAGAAATGGATTGGTTGTGTCAGGAACGCAATAGCCGATATCAATTGCATTGGGGTCGTCTTTTACCGCCTCGGTTGTGGCAGCCGCTGAATCATCGGCGGCCGCTGTTGTCGTTACTGCTTTTGCTCCGGTGCTGCATGCAGTAAGGGAAGTAGTGAGTAAAACTGCTAAAAGGACTGACAGTACCTTCTTTACCTTCATCGTCTTCATTCTCCTTCAAATTCCTTCCATTTCATCTTTGGTGTTTTTGCACGTATATCCAACATGATTTGATTATAATTTGTCAAATATTTACAATCAATTCTCTAGAAGGTATAATGTATTCCATATTGGAATAGTATATCAGCAGCCGTACAAAAACAACACATAGGTAAATGAATATGAATACCGAAAGTCTCAAATATTTTATTGAGGTTGCTAAAGTTGAGAATTTTACAGAGGCTGCCGAGAATCTTTTTACAACGCAGTCTGTTGTGTCCAAACATATTATTGCCCTTGAAAAAAAGCTGAATCTGCAGCTCTTTGACCGCAGCAGGCGAAAAGTCCAGCTCACTGACCAGGGCAGGATTGTGCTTAAATTTGCAGAGAAGATTCTCTCTGATTATGATGATATGGTTGAAGAATTATTAGAATATGGCCACTACAGCAAAACTGTGCTGTCCATCGGATCTATTCCGGTAATGGCCCAATATCGAATACCGGACGTAGTAGCCGATTTTAATAAGCATTATCCATCTTTTTCAATAAATGTGGATGAAGTGGAAGGTCATGATTTACTCGACGCTTTGGGCAATCGTGAATATGAACTTGCCTTTATGCGCAAGGAAAGCCTCGACGAGAATAAGTTCAGTACCATTTCACTTCGCAGGGATTTTTTTGTAGCTATCGTCTCAACCTCTCACCCTCTTGCTGACCGAAGTGAGATATCTCTTCGGGAGCTCGAAGGAGATAACTTCCTGTTCCTCAATAAAGGGACTCTTCTCTATTCATATTGTTATGAATTGTGCCAGAAAGTTGGTTTCAATCCGCATATTGTTCATACGGGCACCCGCATCGAGAATATTCTTGAATTAGTTGCAAATAATATGGGTGTATCTTTGCTGATGAATGAACATGTCTCCTACTTGAATAAAGAGAACATTAAAGTAATTCCCTTTAAAGAGACAATCTTCAGTCATGTCGCGCTGGTTCACAGCAAAAAAATGAGGCTGTCCATTCCGGCCCTGACGTTTTGGAATTACATAAAGAAATTTGAGATAACGCCTTGTGATGTCCCGGCCGATTAGAATACCGGAAACAGCTTCGCCGCTGCATAAATCACGGCAACCAGCGTCACACTGCACAGAAGCGTTGATACAAGAACCACCTGCGATGCAAAATCAGGATGGTTATCACATTCTACAGCGATCAGCGCTGAATTAATGGCTGTCGGAACTCCCGTTGATATCATCAGGGCCTGGGCCATTACGCCCTCGACCGCAAACAGTTTAATCAGGCCAAAGGCAATTACCGGTCCGATAATCAACCGGCAAAATACCGCCAAATAGACCTTTTTGCTGGTAAAATCAAATTTGGTGAGGGAAAGCTGCACGCCCAACGTTAACAAAGCGATGGGAACCAGTCCATTTTTGGCGTATGTCAGGGCCGGCCAAATCCATAACGTAGTCATGTCATAGGGAACCGCTTTCAGAACAAAAGCCAGCGTGACAAAGTAGACGGTCGGCATCTTAAGGATATTAATGACGCCCTCTTTCCAATGCAGCTTAGAACTTGCCGCACTGTAGAAGCCCAGAGTATTCACGGTAACGTTCTGAATGACCAGAACCATAATCTGCGTGGTAAGTGCGATATTCAGATAGGGATTGTCTCCGCCAGCAGCATACATTCCGGACGAGAAAACAAGCGTGATCAAGGGTACGCCAAAATTGCCCGAATTGTAGAACATGATCGAATTCTGAAAAGCATTTCTCATTCCCTGGTCGTAATGCCGTAAACGAGCAACGCCAAAGCTTAGCAGGGCATTTATTAATAGGACCAGTACAGCTATGGTCATAGCCTTCAGTGCATCGATCTCGATCTTGGTCTGATAAATATTCACAAAGGTAAAAGCCGGTACAAAGAGATAAAAATTAATCTTGGTCAGTGTATTGATGTCCAGGTGAAATTTCTTACTGAGAAGTACACCAACCCCGATCAGAGCAAAAAGCGGAAGGATGTTGTGACTCAGAATATATATGATAAGTGACATGGCGCCTCCTTCCCGGTGTGAAACAGATTGATATAAGTATACAATCCGTTCGTCATTTATTGTATCCTATAAATGGCGCTCATATTATAAAAGGAGTCCGTTTCTGCTATTATGATAAAGTAATATTGAAACCAAAAAACGTATATCCGGTATCCAGCAGACAGGAGGATCAGACCTATGGAAGACGATACCCGCCTTAACAGCTTGTATTCAGAATTCGGCGATGCGCTCCGGGACATGGATCAGCCGCGCTCAGTAGCGAGAGCCCTTGCTGCACTGGAATCCGGCGAAACTGACCTCACCGGCCTTTATACTAAGATCCTGGCACCCATCCTGAATATGATGACGGATGCCGAGAAAGAAACGGAAGCCTGGATCTGGAAAGAACATATACGCAGTTCCATTATCCGTTCCGTCATCGAGTGCTGTTCTCCCTTTTTGCAGAAGGAACTCCTTCTAAAAGGCGTCACAAAAGACAAGGGAAAAGTTGTCATCTTTTCCCCCGGTGAAGAGTTCCATGAACTCGGAGCACGAATGGGCGCTGATTTCTTTGCACTTCGCGGTTACCAGCCAATCTTTGTCGGCAGCAATACGCCCGAGAGTGATATTTTGGCAGGCCTTAAAATAGAGCGCCCCCGCTTTGTCGTTATCAATGTTGTCAACTTCCTTAACATCGTTAAAGTGAAAAATATGATGAAGCAAATCGCCGAAGCCAGTCCGGAGAGCCGGATTCTTGTCAGCGGCTATGCCTTCCGTCACGATCCCGACATGGTCCGGCGCATCGGCGCAAGCGGTTTGATCGACGCACCGGAGGATATTGATAACCTCTGAGTTGAAAATTCAGAACCAGACGGTTCTTATGTTGCGGTCTTATTCGGGAAAAATTCTCCCTGATTTTTTTCTATTTTCAGCGTCCTAAAATACGGCACCAGCAGAATTCCACTCATTATTGTAAAAAAAGCAGAAGTTCCGACCATCTCCGGTACAATAGGAATGTGCCGGAGGAGCGGTCCGTACAGTTCTGCGAACCCCCAGGTAAGGCAAAGGGAGCACGTTTTAATAAGTGCCACGCCGGCCAGAATTTTTCCGAACGCCTTATTTCTGAACAGCAATACGACGATGAAGGCAATAGCCGGAAACACAATGCCAAGATCCATAACAAACACACCATATGTTTCAGACGGTATACGAGCGACTATATTGGGAATCATCCTCATGACCCAAAGAGGAATCATCAGACACAAAATCAACAAAAGAAATCCGCCTGCCCACCGGACTATTTTTGGGGGAAGCATTACGCTGCCCTCCTGTATCCCGTTGAAGCGCAGCAGTCCGAAAATCATTCCGTAAATGGATAAACCAAAAATCACCAGATACAAATAGTAAATATCTGTATATTGCCCCTGAATAACATAGAGGCCAAAAGAATAGAACTCACACCAGACAAGCCCGATAATGGCTGTCAGGATCTTCGCGCTGTTCTTATGGAGGTAAAACGCTGAAAGGATTAATAAGATCACCGATATCAGCAGCATGCTGATATCCTGCGCGACAGAAGCATAATACAGATTTTCCGAAAGTCGTTTCAGTGACACCAGATCGCCGTACGTAGAACTGTCCCAAATACCTTTTCCCGTACAAATAATGGCAATTAGAGATATTATACCCGCAAGAATGGCGGACACTTTCCCATAGAACAAGTTCTTCCCCACAGCTCTCCGCCTTTCATATGACGAATCAAATTCTTCTGTTCTAATTCTTCAGTTCAATTTTCTATTCTGGTTCTTCATCCGAAATAAGGGAGTCCATACCGATCAAATTCGACACCATCGCCGAAAGAACGACCCGTGTTTTTGCCATATCTTCTGCCTTTGCGCCGGCAAAAAGGCTTTGTGTAAATTTTGCAGCTTTCGACTGTATGCTCTCATTAAACGCCTGCGATTGATCCGTCAGTCGCAGACGCGTCACGCGCGCATCTCTTTTATCTTTTTCAAGAGCCAGAAGCCCATTCTTCTGAAGCTTTAGCGCGATCTGTTTAACATTCTGATGGGAACTCCCCATGGCCCTCGCAACGTCCTTGATTGTTGGCGGCGAATCAAAGGTATTTTCTATTACCACTGTCATAAACCACTGTTTGGCCGTTAATCCATATTCTTTCAGCTCTCTGTCAAGTAACGTATCAATCATATTGGACACGATCAGGATAGACCCGAAGACAAATTTCCGGTCCTTCATAGAATCAAGCTTACTCATGCGTGTCACTCCCCGATGTTTTATTATTCGCTCTTCAAGATTGGTTCTTCAAGGCGTTTTCAATTGCCATCAAAATGACTTTGCTGCTGTACGTAGCTCCGGAAACAGTATCTACCTGAAGGGATCCGGTTTTTACCACCTCACCTGGAAGTACTTCAGCCCCGGCGCCCTTGCCTGTATTGTGTTTGACAAGGTCAATCGCAGTGATTTTATGATCCATAACCGTCACGGCTACCTCGGCCGATACCGGCAGCATTTCATAACTTCCGACATATGTGCCGTCATCCACCTCGGATAAATCAACATCTTCTATAGGCAGCTGCGCTAAAGAGTTGAGATTCTGCTGGAGTGTGGAATAAACAGTATACACGCCAACGCCTGTACCTATAATAAAAATTGCGATTACTAATAGCACGATTTTCGTCTTCTTTTTCATCTCGTCAACCTCTCAGCCTCTCTTTTATTTGCTGTTCATACTGTCAGCCAGTTTTACTATGTTTTCCGGCATCTTCTTCATTTCTGATTTTCCCTGCTTTGCCGTTTCTTTTTGCATCATGCCTGCAATCATCCTATGGCCAAGCTTCATCCTGTCTACTCTCAGTTCTCCGCCCAGGCATTCTTTGGCCACGGCTTTCCTTATTAATTCTTCAGGGAAGGAAGCTTTCAATGTCGCCTCAAAATTCTCCGGTAAACCGCAGCACAAAAACAAAGCCACTCTCTTCTTCAAAAGCGCCTCGAGATTTTGATTGCAATACAGCTTCAATTTCTTCTGAATCTGTCCCATATATATGGAACCGCCAATCATAATGTTGTCAGCATCCTCCAAAGAAGGTACAGCATCCGACATAATATCAAACACAGCAACTTCTCCCTTTACTTGTTCTTTACATTTTTTAACACAATCACTGGCATAACCGTAAACACTGGCATAAATAATAAGCGTTTTCATAGTTGACCGTACCTTTCTTCTGCAAATTGCTCTTTCAAGATAACGTGTTACCTTTATGGATAATATATTACCTTTTTTGAAAAGTGTCAATACCTTTTTTAATTTTTTTCCGGATTTAACAAGATTGCCGGGCGCTATAGACGTTAGCATGAAAAAGGTAGTACTATGTTGATATGTAAAGATCTTTTGACTTCTTCGTTCAAAATCCCATAAGAGCAGGAAAGTGAGTGTGATTTTTATGCCGGATAGTGTCTACAAAGTAATCGAACTGGTTGGAACCAGCACGGAAAGCTGGGAGAAAGCGGCCGCAAATGCCATTGAAGTTGCTTCAAAAAAACTCGAAGATCTGCGAATCGCTGAAGTGATCTTAATGGATGCCCATATTGAGAACGGAAAAATCATTCAGTACCGCACAAAGCTGAAAATCTCCTTCAAATACCATACGGGTGCCTAAATATCCATAATAAAAAAGTCAAGGTAAAAGCACGAAATCCAACAGGTTTTCGTGCTTTTATTCATTCCGCATAATTTCTTCTGTTTATGAGTGATACAATGAGAAAAGTATATTTAGCAAGCAATCCAGGCATAGTCATTTATGTGTCGGTTTCTTTGAGGTGCTGTGCCAAAGATAACTAAGGAGTTGCCTATGAAAACAGATGTGCTGGTTCAGGAAATGATTGACAGCTATGGAAAATGGGTTACAGAAGAAGCGGACAACCGGGCCGGCTCGACCGGCCGCATGACCCGGAACTTGTATCCTTACGACAAGATGTTTTCCCCCGTAAAAATCAACAGTATAACTCTCAAAAACAGACTGGTTATGGCGCCCATGGGCAACATCGATATGTGCGAAGAGACCGGACGCCCGAATGACAAGATGCTGCAGTACTTTTTTGCCCGGGCCAAAGGCGGCGTCGGGCTAATTACAACAGGACTCATTCCGATAAGTCACGGGGTTGATCCTTCGATTACCGAGATGGGCGGTCTCTCCTACTTCCCGCGTATCGATAGAAGCAGAACGGTATTCTCCGGCTGGCGTGATCTGGCGCAGGGCATCCATGCTCACGGCAGCAGAATATTCATCCAGCTGACGCCGGGGCTCGGGCGGGTAGGCAATCCGCAGTGCCTGATCAATGAGATGAAGTTTCCTGTATCCGCATCGCTGAATCCGAATTTCTATATTTCCCAGATTCCCTGTATGCCGCTATCCGATCACAAACTTAAAAAAATCATAAAGAACGCCGGGCAGGCCACCGCGGACGCTAAAGCTGCCGGGATTGACGGCGTCTATCTGCACGGGCATGAGGGATATCTTCTCGAACAGCTGACTAATCCTGCTTTCAACCGGCGCAAGCTGGGCCGTTATTCCAACTGGCAGCTGTTTGGTCTTGATCTGGTGCGGGAGCTTCGCCGCCGGAGCGACAGCCGCTATCCGATCATGTACCGCATCGACCTGTCCCTTGCTTTAAATGAGACGTACGGCGAGGATGGCATGAATATTCCTGCTCTCAAAAAGTTCAAAAACGGACGCACGATCGAGCAGACACTTGATTATATGACCAATCTCGTAAAAGCCGGCGTCGATATGTTCGATGTGGATTTGGGCTGCTATGATAACTGGTGGCTTCCCCATCCCCCGGCCGGCATGCCTGCGGGGTGCTTCCTGGATATAGCGGAACTCGCTAAACAGCATTTCAAAAAGAATAACATCCTCACCAATGCAGGGATGGAAGTACTGGTTGTTGCTGTCGGCAAACTTGGCTACCCGGACATTGCAGAGAAAGCTCTGCGCGACAATAAATGCGACATGGTCATGCTCGGGCGCCCTTTACTCGCTGATCCTGAATGGCCGGCAAAAGCGTATGCCGGCAGAGTCGACGACATACGGCCGTGCATCGGCTGCCAGGAAGGCTGCATCAACGAATTTGTCGATGGCGGCCACCCCCAGTGTGCCGTAAATCCGCGAACTGGATTTGAGAATATCATTGACGAAAAAGCCGCCCCGGCGTCCCCTCCCAAGAGAATCGCCGTAGTCGGCGCGGGACCGGCCGGCGTCGTATTCACAGTCAGCGCCGCCCTGCGCGGTCACAAGATTGATCTCTACGAGAAAAGCGATATGGTAGGCGGCAGACTTCTTCCCGGAAGTGTCCCGAGAATCAAATATGAGATTAATAACTACCAGAAGTACCTGGAAAAGAAATTGCTCGAAGCCGTTGCCGGAGGCAATGTCACACTTCATTTCCATCATGAAGTCAATGCGGAAGAACTCAAATCCCTGGGTTATGACAGCCTTGTCTTTGCGCTGGGAACCTTGACCGCAGCGCCGAAGCTCCCCGGTATGGAAAAAGTCAAAACCGTCCAGGCTGTCGATCTTCTGAGCCATCCCGAACTTTTAGGTGACGCCAAAAAAATTGTTGTGGTTGGCGGCGGTGTCGTCGGCTGCGAGACAGCCTACTGGCTGAAGTACGAAAAGGGCCGGGATGTGGCTGTTATTGAGATGCTGCCGTATATCATGAAGGGCACGTGCACAGCAAACAGAGGACATCTGATTTACTATTTGCGAAAAGCGGGCGTACAGCTGATCAATTGCGCCAAAGTCACAGGCTTTGACACCAATCTGGTAAAAATCAGCCGAAACGTCTCCAAAGGAGTTCCTGATCCCTATAATACCTGGCAGCCTATTCTTCCGGAGAATATTGAAAATCCGCTGGCCCCCAAAATCGGCGGGCAAGAAAAAGCCGAAGAACTGCCGGCAGACCTGGTTGTTCTGGCCTTGGGCGGACGGCCGGACGACAGCCTTTACTATCAGGCGCAGGAGATCCGCGCCGCGGATGAGCTTTTCAATATCGGTGACAGCTTCAGCGCCGGTAAAGTTCTCGAAGCAACGAGGGCCGCACAGACTCTGGCCTACTCCATATAAAGGAAGAAGGGATACACATGCAGTTAGAAAAAGAACAGCAGGCAATTCTTGACGGCAGCCAGGGTGAGACTATGGCAAAAGTAATGAAAACGCTCGTGATGTATGGTGATACCTTCGGAGCAACCCATATGGTACCGGTAACGAGCCAAAAGGGACACCTTGTTACAAGTTTTGGCCTTTCGGTCATGAAACCGGTCTATTCACTGATGCAGCAGCTGATTGACGGCGGGGCTGTCTCAAAACAGCCATTCAGTGTCGATCCGCGCCCGCTCGATAAAAATGTACCTGCCAATCCACTGCAGAATTTGTTTTTCAAGGTCATGTACTCAAAGCAGGCGGACTACGAAAAGCAGCTGACCACGCTCGGGCTGATGTCAAAGGATGCTTTTTCCTGTACATGCTATATGGAAGAGATCGGCAATATCCCGGCCAAAGGAGATGTCCTGAGTTGGGCGGAAAGCAGTGCCGTCGTGTACGCCAACAGCGTTCTGGGCGCCCGAAGCAACCGCAATTCAGGCATAATCGAGCTTTTCGGAAGCATCGTGGGATTTGTGCCGTATTTTGGTCTGCTGACAGACAGCGGACGGCAGGCCACCTGGATTGTCGAAGTCAGAACTTCCCAAAAGCCTCCGGCGCAGCTCCTGGGAAGCGCCATCGGCATGAAGGTCATGGAAGAGGTTCCCTATATAAAAGGCTTGGACACCTTCCTTGGAAAGGAGCTGGGCGATGACGCGAAGGCATTTCTCAAGGACATGGGCGCTGCCACAGCCTCCAATGGCGCCGTGGGTCTTTACCATGTGGAAGGACTGACACCGGAGGCCGTGGACTCCGGTGCGGATCTGATTGTTCCGTCTGCAAAGACCTATATGATTGACGATGCAGAACTGGAACGGGTCAAAAAGAGTTACCCCTGCATCTGGAAAAAACCCGACGCCAGGCCTAAGCTTTGCTTTATCGGCTGTCCTCATCTGTCTCAAAAACAACTGCACGACTGGACGGAGACGCTGGAGAAGGAGCTAAAGGCATCCGGCCGAAAGAAGGTTTCTATACCGACCGTCTTCACGGCAGCCCCTGCGGTAAAAAAGGCATTTGAACAAACGGAGGATTTTAAACGGCTCACCGCTATGAATGTTATTCTCTCCGATATTTGCCCGCTGATGTATATGAATAACCCGCAGTGCCGCAACATGCCCGTAATCACCAATTCAAACAAGCTGCGCACCTATACGACAGCGCGATACCATACGGACGACGAAATAGTAAAAATACTATCGAAAGGAGCAATCTGATATGAAGACATTTCAAGGAAGACCGGTAGTGCCGGGCACGGCAAAAGCAGCGGCACTAGTATCCCGCGGCGGATTCAATACCCTGGCCAGCTTTCAGAAGAGCCTGATGTCCGGCGACAAGAATGCGACCTGTTCCGATCAGAACAACAGTGACGTGTATGGCCAGGCGATGTTCGGCAAAGCCCTCTGCATGCCGCAGACAATCGGATCCACCACCGGCGGCATGGTTCTTTACTGCGCGGCCGCCCTCGGACAGCAGCCCGCCTGTCTTCTCTTTTCCGGACCTATCGACTCTCTGGCTGCCGCCGGCGCAATTCTCTCGGATGTGTGGACAGATGTCAGCATGCCCACGGTAGATAACCTTGGCGATGCTTTTTTGGATTATGTAAAGACAGGCATGATCATACAGGTGTCTGAAACGGGTCTGGTGACTGTGGAGGACTGAGGCTGCCAGGCTTTTGGGAAAAGAAAAGCCGCTCAAAAAATCCGCTCAGAAGCCAGGTCAAAATCGGGCTCCACATCGCCCCGGCCAGGGAGAAAAGAATCGCAGGCAGAGATTTTTTGCCATTCTTCATTCTTAGAAGATTTGAGAGAGATACAACAAGAAACGGCATAAAGATTCCAAAAAGAAGCACAGACCATACAAGCGGGACATATGACATAAGCTGAACCGGTATTGCCGTAACGGCTGCAGCAACACCGAATGTCCCTAAAAGAACGGCACAGACACGCATGGGGCGGTTAACCATATAGAGAGGTATCAGAAAACTTCTCCATATGGAAGCCGTCTGCGCGCCGCCGAGGATCGACCCGGCAAGATTTCGTATGGCTGCCGCATAAAAGGAAAGGCTGCTGTCGATTTTGCCAACTTTTTTCGTGCTCTCCTGCGCTTCACGTATTGTCTCAACAGCCGCCGCGTCAATGGTCCACAAAAACACGGCAAACAGGGCAAACGGCAGCGTTACTAAAAGGGTCTTCATCGATAGCCCGAAACCGATTCCCCACATTTCATTCCACCACCACGATGGATCGATGCGGATGGGCGATACCTTCGAAGATACAGCAGGAAAAATACCGAAGAGCATGGGAATTCCCAAAGATGCAGCTGCAGACAAAGGAATCATCAGCCATGTCTTTTTCCTTTTCCTAAGAATGAAAAACAGGCCGCCTAATAAAAGAAGAAGAAGCGCTGCTGCCCAGAGTATTTTTTCAAAAAAGCGAAAAAGATTTCCAAGCGCAAGGGCGCTTCCGGAAAGTCCAAAGGATAACGTCAGGCACGTCCGCACATACGGGCTCGACAGTCCGGAGACTTTTTGAAAAAGCCCGATCCTTACAAAAACAAGTCCGAGCACCCCGACCAGCACGCCGAAAACCAGAGGATGCGCCCCGCAGGCGACCATAAAAGGAACAAGAATCAAGAGCGGGGCAAGCGTGCCGGCCGGGGCTGCAGTAGGCCAGACCAGCGAAAACAGAAGGGTAAGCAGGCTTCCGACGAGAAGCTCGAGCCGGACGTTCTCAAAAACAAAACTCTCGTTTTGTATCCCAAGTTCCTTCGCCCACACCAGGGCGAAGGATGCAGTAAGCGCGGCCTTTCCGACCAGACCGGAAAACGCCGGTACAAAATCGATCGGTTTTATATCCGGAAAGTGCTTTTCCTTATTCATCCGTGCTCCCATCAGAAATGCATCGGGATTAAATTCTCATAGTCCTTAACGGAAGCCCCTTTGCGGAAAAGAGCGATGATTTGCTGCCCGAGGGGATCCAGTTCGCCGGTATCATATTGAGACAGTTCCTTTTCGAAAAAGTCCGTAAGGATCGCGGCGCCCGCGTCGTATCCTTCGCGGCCAACCTCCTGCTGACGCTCCGGCTGCAGAAAGGATCTCCGTATATACTGTCCGTCGATTTTCAAAGACTCAAGCCCGTATCCTAAAAGAGAACAGCGAGCCTCTATAAGATGCTCCTGCTTAAATTTCGCACTGCCTCTTCTGGCAATGTATTCCCTGGAAATCCACTGTGGCATAAAGCTTACTTCATAGGCTCCGATATGCTGGTTGGGAATGAGGACGAACCGCGTATTTGAGGAGGAAACAATCTGGCGAAGAAGAAGATTAGCCTGATGAATCTTCTTGCCCGTTGCAAAAGGCCAGTAAGAACCAACGCCTTCACTTGTCATGCCGACGGAGGAAGTAATGCTCGGATTGTTGTGGCCGCGCGGGGCAACAAGCCGCCACAGCCATGCGAGCGCCGGAGGAAGAATATGGAGCATGCCCATAATTCCGTAAGTCGGTTTCTCTTTTGTACACGGAGGGGTGCGCACGCCAAAGCTGCGGACATCGACCTCAACCGGTTCATCTATTACATTCGGGACGAGTCTTCTCGGAAGAATAACGCGCGGATTCGGGCAGGGCGTCCCGTCCTCGTCAAGCGTATGTTCCCAGACAAGACATGTCGAATTGGCAACTCCCTGAATATTCAGAAAAATCAGAGGCTCGGAAGGATGTGTGAAAATCTTTTCATAATGTGGCGTTGTCCCATAACATTTGATATGGTCGAGGCGCAGAAACCACGCCGATTCCGCATCCTTAACTACAAGTTTTTTACTGTCGTTCTGAATGGAAGGCGAACAGAGTGCCATATCATCTGTTACCGCACGCAGCTCACAGGTTTCGCTCAGCTCCAGATACGTCTTCTCCCCTGTTACCGAATTTTTTCCGAGAAGAACTCTTCCATCCATCTCTTTATGGATGTTTTCAATCATCTCGCTTTTTCCGCCGCCGGAAGCGCCTTCGTGCATGATCACAATCTCATTATCATACGGCGTAATGACTTTTACGGTCGAAGCGTGTGCCGTCAGCCAGTTCTCTTTCTCGCCGATATGAAGAAGAACGCCGTAAATTCCCTTTTTGGCACTCGGGCCCGGATAAAGATTGTACGAGAACACCTCGTGAATCGCTTCGAGACGGTTATGGACGACGATTTGCTTCCCGTTAAAATGTGTATGCCGGAAGGTCGGCGCCAGATAGATGATAGCCCTCGGGGCAAAATCGTCACCGATACTGTCAATATTCAGAAATCCCTGAAGATCAGCAAGACCTGCTGCGAAGAAACCCGCATTGGCCGGAGCTATAAGCACAGAGTCATACCCGTAATCGACGCCGCCGGACTTAAACGGAAAACAGATAAGCTCCTGTTCTTTCAGCCAGGCAAAAGTCTCACTGCGCAGGCCGTCAAATTCTTTACCGTACTCGTCTTTATACTGCGGCTTATCCGTCTCGCCGGCGTCGGCAACGAGAAGACAGTCCGGATCGCGGCGGCGCATATATTCATCCGAGTAGTTCACAGCAACTCCGTTTTTACACTTCGTGACGGAGGCTTCAACCACTTTTCCGATCCCCTCAACATCATAGGACACCTCAAAATTATTATTTTCCGATCCGCCCATGGCGAGGGAAATTAATTCAGCTCTTGATTTTGGCATAATGACACCGCGCGCATGCAAAAGGATCTCTTTTGCGTATTGAGGCAGATGCAATTTTTCGATTAATGGTCTCATGTTTTTCCTCCTGTGGTTTCAATGCTGTCTTTGTTTTCTATGTTTCCTGTGTTTTTGTGATGTCTGTGCTTTTTGTACAAAAAATAGCCGACACACACGTTATCGTGTATATCGGCTTACTTGCAACGCAGAGACGATTTGTCTCTCCTTTGATTGTCTTCCGTTATTATTTAGCTGTGACCATTTCCTCAAGGTTTTTACTGACAATAATTACTATCAGCTTTTCGCCGGTCTTTGTACTTATATCCGAGTGAGTGCTGACTATGGCTGCATCCACCACTTCCGTGATCATTGCTTCCAGATGTCTTCTCCCACCTTCAAACAAGGCCGACCGCATCTTTTTGTAAAGTTCAACCCCTTGAGGCGAATCGGTGAGTTCTTTTTCTGAGGGACTCAAAAACCCGGCGAGCCGGACGACAATCATGTCTCCGACGATAAAACTCCGGATCGATTTGGGTCCGCGCCCCATATACTCCAACTCAAACCTGCTGACAATTTCACTGATTTTCGCTTCGAGCTGTCCCTTGGTCATGAAATCACCGCCTATCAATTATTCATATATTACCAGATTTACTGCTAATAGTGCAAGCATTATTTAATATTTGCATAATTCAATGGGCGGACTTGCAAATATTGCTAGTCCGCAACTCCGCAATTTGTTTCCGCAAGGCAATTTCGCAAGGTATTTCTCAATACGATTCCACATGAAATTCTTCCGGATTTATATGATTACACTTGGTTTGCTGTGCTTCTTCCTATCTCTTGATAAAAGCGACTTAATCAGAATTACGATCGCAGAAATCATAATAATCAACATTAATCCACTAAGAACAATACTAATCCATTCAGGATACTTGCTCGTATCTCTACCGAAAATCCAGAACAAAGGAAACATAACGATAAGCATCAGCATAAACGGGCCGCCAAAAAAGGTTTTAAAGAAGTTTTTCCATATCTGGCCTGTCTGCCACGATTGATAGTGTCTGCATTTTGAACATTTATTCGCATATATCCAGGAGAATTTATCTTTAGCTACTTTTCGCCTGGCATTTTCAATTCCTCGATCAAGATCCCTTTGTGCTTTTATCTGCATTTTGACTAATTCTTTTGGGGATAAGTTATCTATGGCCGTGCTTCCGCGTTTCACGTTATACTTTGATTTCTGGCCTGCTCCGACAATCTCCTGCGTATAAACATTTTGCTCACCGCAATGCTCACAAGTAAATGAAACGGTTATAGGATATGATAAAACCTTCGAATATGTAGTGATTTTTTCGCCCATTTTGTGACCTCCCATTCATCTAAAAAATTACAATAGATTTTTGGGGTATTAAGCATCTATATTATAGCATCTTCGCAGAATTACGGAGGATTCCCGTTGCTCCTGTGCACCATAACCCTTATGATAAATATAGGATTTATATGAATGCGACAGGCATCCCAATCAAGCTAAGAGGAGTGTGCAATATTTATGAGATCTCTGATTCATCCGGAATATTTTCAAGGTCAGCGACAGAAAAGACGTTATTTTGAAGGCTGGTACTTTAAATGCATCAGTGCGGACCGGAAAAATGCGATTGCGATTATTCCCGGCATGGCAATTGATCCGCAGGGCGCTCGCCACTCTTTTATCCAGGTGATCAACGCTGTATCAGGGAAAACGCACTATTTTCATTTCCCGTTTTCCCAGTTTGATTCCTCCTCCGACCGGCTCTCCATCCGGATCGGCGAAAACAGCTTCGATGCATCGGGTCTTTCTTTGTCCGTCAAGACATCGGAAGGCCAAATCTCCGGCCGGCTCGATTTTTCTGAAGCGCATCCCTTCCCGTCGAGCTGGCACAATCCGGGCATCATGGGTCCCTTCTCCTTTATCCCGTTCATGGAGTGCTATCACGCGATCGTCCATTTGTTTCACACACTTCATGGGACAATAGAACTGGACGGAGAGATTATGGATTTTTCGGGAGGCACCGGCTATATCGAAAAGGACTATGGACGCTCTTTTCCACGCACCTATCTCTGGCTGCAGGCTAGCCATTTTGACGGCGGCGAGGCGTCCTTTGTATTTTCCCAGGCACGGATCCCCTTTCTCTGGGGTGAATTTCCAGGCTTCTTCGCCTATTTTACTGACTTTCACGGCGTGAAGTGCCGTTTTGCCACCTATAACCGCTCAAAATTGCTCCGCTGGCAAGTAGATCCAATAGGAAGGACCTGTTCGGGCGAACTGAAAGGCCCCTCCGGAACACTGCTGTTTAAAGCGCAAATGTCCGGCGGCGGCCGCCTCAGAGCTCCGATTGACGGATTAATGGGCCGGGAAATCATCGAAAGTATCACGGCAAAAGTTGAAGTCACTGTGAAGGATCGCCATGGCAGCATCCGCTACCAGGGAATCAGCAGCGAGGCCGGAATGGAAATCTCCATGTGATGCAGCTGGTTTACCTTTCGACATTTTTTGCGTTTTTCTGAGGCCTCATTTTCCGGCACAATCAATGTGATTCAAACGTGTAAATCCACGATTGAAAATAAATCTTTGAACAGGAGATAAGGCTATGAAAAAAATCATTTCCCTACTTTCGGCCATCATAATGATGGCCGCCTGCCTGACTGCCTGCGGCAGCTCAAGCAATGCCTCAGCCATGACCTCCGTCACGACCTCAGAACCTGTTGAACTTGTCGTATTTGCCGCCGCATCCATGACCGAGACGCTGACCGAAATCGGCAGCATGTATACGGCTGTACATCCCGAGGTTTCACTGATCTTTAATTTTGATTCCTCCGGTACCCTGAAGACCCAGATTCAGGAAGGAGCCGTCTGTGATCTGTTCATTTCCGCCGGCCAGAAACAGATGAACGAGCTGGATATAACAGCCGACGCCGCGGTTAATACAGAAGGGTTGAATTTTGTGCTTGAGGGCTCACGCATCAACCTTCTGGAAAACAAAATTGTCCTTGTTGTTCCCGAGGCAAATCCAGCAGATATCAATCGTTTTGACGATATGGCCGCCGGTCTGGAAGCGGGGAGTATTCTCATGGCTATAGGAAACAGCGATGTGCCCGTGGGACAATACACGCAGAAGATCCTGACTTTTTACAGCCTGGACGAAGCCGTGCTCGCAGCAGCAGGAGTTTTGAGCTACGGAACCAACGTCAAGGAAGTTACAACCCAGGTATCTGAAGGAACTGTAGACTGCGGCGTTGTCTACGCTACCGACGCTTTCAGTGCAGGTCTGACAGTTGTCGAAGAGGCCACCACGGATATGTGCGGAAAGGCAATCTACCCGGCGGCGCTTATGAACACCACCGCCCATACGAATGAGGCACAGGCGTTCCTTAATTTTCTTCAGACAAGTGAAGCCATGGCTATATTTGAAAAGGTAGGCTTTCAAGCTGCGCCTTAATCTGCTTTACTATAAGAAGTAACACCCGGCAGGGCAGTTTAATGCTGCGATGCCTCTTCCAATATAGAAATGAGGTACGTCTTTTGGACTGGTATCCATTATTCAATTCTCTGCGTATCGCAGCTATATCCGGCTTAATCGTATTTTTCACCGGGATTTTTGCTGCCTATTATGTAGCAAAACTGCCGAGGCTGCTCAAAGGTGTTCTTGATGTCGTTCTCACCCTTCCGTTGGTTCTGCCGCCTACTGTCATAGGATTTTTCCTGATTCTTATGCTTGGCCCCAACCATCCTGTCGGCAGTTGGTTTCTGAGTGTTTTCAACATCAGGCTTGTCATGACTTGGTACAGCGGGATTTTTGCTGCCGTCGTTGTGTCATTCCCACTGATGTACCGCACGGCACGCGGAGCATTCGAGAGCTTTGACGAGACGCTGGCCTTTTCCGGGCAGACCCTGGGGCTGCCTAATACCTATATCTTCTGGCGAATCCGAATGCCGGTCTGCCGCCAGGGTATTCTTGCCGGCGCGGTGCTGGCATTTGCCCGGGCTCTGGGCGAATATGGCGCTACCAGCATGATCGCGGGCTACATCCCCGGAAGGACAGCCACTATTTCCACAACAGTCTATCAGCTGTGGCGCACAGACAATGAGACGCTGGCGTTCCAGTGGGTCCTGGTTAATCTTGTAATCTCGGCCATTGTCCTTTTAGCTGTGAACATGCTGGAAAAGAAAAAGACAGAAAGGTGGTCTATAAGATGAGCCTTTCGGTAAATATCAGAAAAACCCTCGGTGACTTTACACTGGATATTGTCTTTGAAACAAAGGGCGGCGTGCTTGGTTTCCTCGGTGCCTCCGGTACTGGAAAAAGCATGACGCTGCGCTGCATCGCCGGTATCGAGACACCGGACGAAGGCTCCATTGTGCTCGACGGTGTGACACTTTTTGACAGCGAAAAGCACATCAATCTGCCTCCCCAGCAACGGCACGTGGGATATCTTTTTCAGAACTTCGCTCTTTTCCCGAACATGACGGTACAGCAGAATATTCTGTGCGGTCTATACCGCGAAAAAGATAAAGACAAAAAGAAAAAAGACACAGAAGATATCATCAGAATGCTTCATCTGCAGGGATTTGAAAATTACTATCCCGCCCAGCTTTCCGGTGGACAGCAGCAGCGCGCAGCAGTGGCCCGTATCCTGGTCAATCGTCCCGCACTGCTCCTCTTAGATGAACCTTTCAGCGCGCTCGACAGTTTTTTGAGGGAACAGATGCAGGCGCAGTTGGTCGATATTCTCCATAGTTTTGATAAAGATGTTATCCTTGTGACTCACAGCCGGGATGAGGCTTATCAACTGTGCAGGAATCTCGCACTCATCGACGGCGGACATATTCTTCGCATGGCGGGCACCAAAGAGATATTTTCCGATCCCGGAAGCCGGCAGGGCGCTATTCTGACCGGATGCAAAAATATAGTTGACGCACAAAAGACCGGTGAATTTGAAGTCGAAGTCCCTGCCTGGGGTGTTCGCATCACAACAGCCCAAGCGGTTCGCGACGACCTGAAAGCCATTGGCATACGTGCGCATTACTTTAACCCAAAGGCTCTGGCCAACCATTATCCGATATTTATTGTCGAGGAAATCGAGGAACCGTTTGCGTGGGTCATCACTTTCGCCTATGAAACGCAGAAAAAAAATAGTCCTCCCATCTGGTGGCGTCTTCCTAAAGACAGGAAGACGGAGGTACTCCCTAAAGAGCTGGGCGTTGCGCCGCAAAATATTCTTTTGCTGTATGAATAACCGCACATTTTTTTGTTCCCTGCTGCCATTCAAGCATTTTTATGGCATACTAATTTTAAATATTTATTATCAAAGGAGCAAAAGCAATGATGCGTGAACTTGTCAATCAGGATTGGAAGAATGCAGCGGAAAAAGGAGCAGTCACCAGAAGGCTGTTCAAAATGCTGAATTTACTTATCTGCTTTTTCTGGATTGCGGGTATTGCCTG
>Ga0209100_1000211_pt1 | contig 62884 bp, 48 predicted proteins | sample lystaG_FD_185480 | JGI IMG/M metagenome (GOLD analysis project Ga0209100, IMG submission 185480) | Glacier valley bacterial and archeal communities from Borup Fiord, Nunavut, Canada, to study Microbial Dark Matter (Phase II) -... | ecosystem: Environmental > Aquatic > Freshwater > Ice > Glacier ... | reverse complement strand
TAGAGCCGACAAATTGATTATTGGTCACATCATAAGTAGAATAAGTGGACAAAAGAATGTTGCCATTTTCATCAAATTGCTTATTGACTTTAGAATAAATTATCCATAAGTTTACATTCGAATCCCAGCGATAGTCAATATAATCAAATAAAATACCATTATTGCTATATAAATACTCACTCTTTGAAATGTTAATCCACTGGACATCTGTCTTGTCATTTTTCATAACAGTATATAGGATAGGCCTGCCATCAAAATCGTAAGAAATTTCTATTTTAGCAATTGCTACCCATAGCCTCGTATTTATATCCCATCTATACGAAATAGAACTTATTTGATTCCTATTTTCATCAAATGCTAATTCGATTTTTCCTGTCCCAGGCCCGGAACATTCATTGCAGGCGCTAAACCTAATTGTAACAATTCTATTTCCTCTTCCATCATATTTATAATATTCTTTATATCCAATTGTAGAATCCAATGGAGAATTGAAATCCACAGAATAGACCGAGTCCAGTAAATATTTGTTCTCATTAGCTAATTGGATATTCAATGGAGCCAACGATTTGGGCAAAATACTTTTTAAAGGATTGAATAAGTTTTCTTGTTCAATAAATGTCGACTTTATATCCAAAAGGTTAAATTGATATGCCATCTTATTCCTTATTTCTGTTTGTGCAATTCCAAAAAGGGGAATTAAAAAAAATAATATTATAAAGTTTCTCATATAGCTTATTTTTTTAAATTTAATTATGCATACAAAACTAGTTTAATTAATTTTCATATTAAATGAAGGTTTTGGTTGAGCCTTATTCCAATCCTGTGATTTAATTATTAATTTATCAAATTCAAGGGCAATTTCTTTAGCTTTATTTGTTTCTGCATGTAAAAAAACCATGACATTATTTCTTGTAAATAAATGAAATAAATGTAATTAATAAGAATAAATTTGTTTTCATAAGTTTGGATTTTTAGTTAATTGAAATAATTACATGGTTTTAAGAACTAAGTTTTTTTTTGTTTTGAATTAAAGACAAGTAAATATCCTGTAAAGTGGAATATTCCACATATAACATTACTGGTGGGTCAATACCGGCAGTTTGAATAGTCCCTCTGGATTTAGTAATCCAGAGCGGCTTTATGAACAAATTTATTAAAGTTCATAACTATATTGTTCAAAAAATATTGTACTAAGTTATAATATTAATTTATTATAAACAAATTTTATTTTTAATACTAATAAATGTTAATAATGTAACAGTCTATAATTCAACAATTAAGTAAGAATTAAATAGTATAAAACATGTTTAATAACATTTAAACGAGGTGTATTTTGGTCTTTTCAGAAATTAGCTAACTAGGAGTTGAATAATAATTAAGCAGTTACCTAATTATTCAATTCCCGGGTAACAGAAATAAAAATGAAAAGTCGCTTGTACTATACTATTTTTCAGTATCTTTATCTCATAATATTTCAGATTCCGTTCTTAGATATGAAATTAATTGTCAGGATGGTTTATAGTGATGTTTTTGCAATTTAACAGCCTTCTGTTTTCTGTATGAGTCAATCATGCAGGCGATTAAAGTTTTAGGGTCCATCCTTCCTTCTGAAATTTTCCCAAAGCACAGAACTTATAAGGGGTCGTAACCGACGCCCTACCAACGCCCTACCAACGTCTTGGTATATAGGTAGATAATTGGTAAATAATTGGTAAATAAGTGGTAGCTTACAGGTAAAAATACGGATAATATCCCTATTAGGAACCTATTATCTACCTATTATCTACCTATTTACCTAGGCGTCAATATAGCCACAACATAGCGTCGGTATAGGTCCCTTCAAGTTTACCTTTAGATGGATTGGGAAACAGCTGCGGGGCAGTAAGATAGGATTCATACATCGCCTTGTTCATATTGCGACCTCAATTTGTAAACCAAATCCCACAATACAATACCGGCGCTTACTGAGATGTTAAATGAATGCTTGGTGCCATATTGGGGTATTTCAATGGCCCCATCGCATAAGTCAACTACCTCTTGCTGAACGCCTTTCACTTCATTACCGAAAACAAGGGCGAGCTTCTGATCTTTGGCAGGAATAAAATCTGGAAGCAAAACACTATTCTCCACCTGTTCAACAGCCCACACGTGATAACCTTCAGATTTTAACTTCATTACTGCCCCTTCGGTAGTTTCGAAATACTCCCAGGGGACCGATTTCTCAGCGTCCAAAGCTGTTTTGTGAATGTCCTTATTGGGCGGAGTGGCAGTATAACCACACAGCAGGATATTTTCAATCAGCAGGGCATCCGAAGTACGAAATACCGATCCTATGTTATTGCAGCTGCGTATGTTATCCAGCACAACAGTGATGGGAGTTTTAACAATCTCTTTATATTGGTCAACCGACAAACGGTCGAGCTCTTCGTTCTTTAATTTTCTCATAATCTTAACATTAAGGACCTTAAGGACTTTAAGGACCTTAAAGACCTTAAGGTAGTTGATTGAAGTTCTAATAAACTTCTTTTCTTCTGATTGGCATGGTCATACAACGGGCACCGCCACCACCACGAGCCAGTTCTGATCCGGGAATGGTAATCACACATTTGCCTTCAGGAATCTGACTCACTCCGCTCAATAAATCTTTTGCCTGAACAATCTCGAATCCATTGAGGTTCAGCTGTTCGATGGTATGAATATTGCGCTCGTACCCAATTACCTTGCCGGGAGCAAAAGCGAAAAAGTTAGCCCCGCTGTGCCATTGTTCACGTTCCTGGGTCCAACTGTCAATTCCACCGCCGCACTTCACCTGCTTCATGTCGATGCCCAGTTTCTTGAGCGCTTTGGGTAAGTTCTTTTCCTCTGAAATACTGACCACCTCACCATTATCAATCTGAATATGAATAGTATGAAAACGATTGGTAGCCATGATCAGGGGTTCGTACACCATGCAGGCATCAATGTCGAGAAAGGTAAAAACCATGTCGAGGTGAATAAATGATTCAGGTGCATCAGGCAATTCCTGAATCAGTATATGACGCAGCCCATCTTTTTTGGCCTTGATGGTTTCAAGAATAAAGTCGATGCCTTGAGTACTGGTACGTATTCCCGTTCCAATTACCAACACATCTTTACGTGCAACCTGGAAATCACCCCCTTCAATAGAAATACCGGGATATCGTTCTATGATTCCAGGCGTGTTAGGATTGATGGTAGAAGTTTCCAACATCGGATGATTCATAAAAATGGCATCCATGATAAAAGCTTCACGGTCGCGCACTTTGCTGGCCATTTTACCGATAAGTACCTGCTTACCAAACGACATAGAGCAGTCGCGCGTAAATAGAAAATTATGCAAAGGACGAAGGCTGAAACGTTCCATACTCAGGTAGCGAGTCAGGTTATTGCGCTCCAGGTAAACCCCCTGGATCAATTGCCGGGCAAGCTCTGTGGCATCTTGCTCCATCAGTCTGGGTAAAATTTCCAACGCCCCTTCATTGCTGCAAATATCTTTGATTAAAGAAGTTTTCACCTTTTCATCAGTTAAAATATCTGCAAGCAAATCCTTTACTTCAAAAGTCCTTGTAATTTTATTCAGGACTCGTTTAAAGGTAGAATACTCTTCACCTGCAACCGATAAATTCAGGATGTCGCTATACAAGGCACGTTCAGCATTTTCAGGCGTCATTTCTTCCACCTCAAGGCCCGGCGTATGAATAATTACACCTTCCAGTTGGCCGATTTCAGAACAAACATCAATTTTAAATTGTTGATCAGATAGCATATTCAATTTTTTTATCGCATCAAAGATACAAAACATTAGCGTTATGATGATCTAAACTTATTTTTTATCTTTTTCAGTATGATCACATATTGGCTATATTTGCAATCGAATTCAGAAGCAATGAGAAAGTTTATTTTGATATTGATTGTTTCATCGATAGCAACCTTCGTGGATGCTCAGACGCCTGAACCGTCTCCTTATCAGCAATTATTAAGGATTGGTGATGATTCGCTTCCGCACGTCTATTTACCTCAATTGGATATATTTGGAAAGGCAAAATTTAAATCCAGGCAAGAGGAGCAGCAATACTGGCGGTTGGTAACTAGGGTAAAAAAAGTATATCCTTACGCGAAAGAGGCTGGCAGGCTGTTTGAGAAATATCAGATTGAAGTGCCGCCGGATGCCTCTGGACGAGTACGACGTAAATATGTTAGAAAGGCTGAAGATGAACTCATGGAGCTTTATGGCCCTAAGCTCAAACAGATGAGTATTACGGATGGTAGGATTCTGATAAAGCTTATAGACCGGGAGACACATTACACTTCTTACGATTTGATTGACAATGTTAAAGGGAGCGTTCCAGCTTTTTTATGGCAAGGTGTGGCGCGTGTATTTGGCAACAATCTGAAATCGCAATATGATCCGTTTGGAGAAGACCGTCAAATTGAAATGATTATATATTTTATTGAAATGGGTATGATATAGTTTTATTTGCCCTTTGCTTTAACGCAGTCCATGACCGTATAGATCAATATTTTAAAATCGACATAGAGGGATATATTTTTCAGGTAAACCATGTCGTACTGAAGTCTTTCAACCATCTCATCAACGTTGGAAGCGTAGCCGTATTTTACCTGTCCCCATGAAGTAATTCCAGGTCTAACCTTTTGAAGATGGGTAACATAAGGAGCCGCCTTGGCAATCTGGTCGATGAAATATTTGCGTTCAGGACGGGGACCTACCAATGACATTTCACCCCAAAGGACATTAACAAACTGAGGAATCTCGTCCAGGTGAGTGCGTCTCAAAAACTGACCTATACCTGTTATCCGGCCGTCATTTGAGCTCGAAAGCAGAGGCCCGTTGGTTTCAGCATCCTTGACCATGGTCCTGAATTTGTAGATGGTAAACGGTTTGCCGAATTTTCCTACACGTTCCTGATTATAAAAAACAGAACCTTTAGAACTGGATTTAATCATAATAGCCAAGAGGAGAAATACAGGTGAGAAGAAGAAGAGAGCGAGTAAGGAAACCACCACATCCAACAATCGCTTAATCTTTTCCTGCCACACAGGCATCAGTCCATTGGAAATTTTCAACAATGGATCGCTGAAAATCGTACTTGTTTTGGACTGATTGGAAAGAATGTCAAATAGATCGGGAATGCCCCAGACCGAGTGAACACGGTTCTCAAGGATGGTAAGAATTTCACTTAACAGTTTGTGCTCGGACGATTCCAATGCGATGATAATTTCTTCCACCTCCATTTCATTGATCACCTTTTGCAAATTTTTATAGGTTCCCAGATTAGGTGCAAATTTCTCTAAAGGATATGAGACACCTTCATCGACAGTCAGGAACCCAACAATTTTATTCCCTGCGGGTCTCTTCTGAACCATCAAATCTTCTACCATACGGACAGCTTTTTGATTGGCACCGATCACAATGGTGTTGAAGCCAATATCCCTCCTGTGAATTTTGTGTATCGTATGGGTTGTAAGGAATAACCTGAAGAGGTAGGTAAAACCAAAATGAAGGGCAAGAAGTGAAAAATAAAGGTTATAGTATTTTTTGTAATCGCTGATGGTATCATTTAGTAAAAGAAGAAAAAATATGACTGTCACACCACCCAAAGAAGTCATAAGTGTTTTGCCCAATTCGAGTAAGCGCGATTTACGGTATATATTTGAATATTGACCGGTGACATAATAAATAGTAATCCAGAAAACGGGGATAAAAACCAGTGCCAGATAATATTGACTATTAAAATCTATTGGAATATCCATACCGAATTTGAGTGGTTCAATATAGATTTTCCGGTAAATGTAAAACAATGTCCAACTTAGCATTGCCGCAATTATATCACAGACCAGATACCTGGCAACTTGTAAATTTTTATGCATAGAAAGAATTTAGTAGGGCTTACGCACGCACATATAAACGGTTCGAGTGAAAAAATATTGCTGCAAAAGTAATCTTTTAATATTAAAATTGGATTTCATTAAACCTTAAATGTTCACTGATCTCATTTACAATCCTGACGCTGTCCAAAAGATTAACAAAGGTGTTGACTGGTTTGACGTGAAGATCAATGGTATGTATAAAATTACTAATGGCAGTAAGCTCTTGAATTTTAAGAGGATAAGCGATATAAAGTGGTTGGTTGAATTCAAATTTCGTGATGACATTGGCATTAAAAATTTCACAGTAACCATTGGTCTTTTCCTTAGAAATAGTCAGGTTAACTACAGAGCTGTTTTCATATTCAACCCGAATATTTACAACAAACTGACCCTGTGAATCATTCAATCCAAAAGCATCTGTTTTTTTATAATTGCTTTGAATAACCCTGTTGAGAGCGGTCACCAAAAGCAGAATTTCATTGACAGGCTTAATGTTTATCCCTTCAAAGCTTGTTCGTAAATTAATAAGAATCGGATTTTCATATTTATTGATAAAAGGATCAAAATAAGGAATAAAACCAAATGGGTTATAAATAAAATTAACAATTCCGGCTTCCTTTTCCAGATCGATCAATTCTTTTATTTCCCGAATAGTAAGATTGGGTATGGTTTTTAGATAAACATGTTTGCTTTTACGTAAAATTAACCTGATTAAATCGCTGCTTATACTTTTATCGCTCATGATGAGTACTGCATCAGACAGTTCCATCAATTCAATGGGGTTGAAAAACTCTTTAAAACCCTGAGGAATAGCAGTATTGCCGGAGAAATATACTCCTTCTACGACAACTTCAGGCAAATTTTTTACTTGCCTGATCAAGTCTGGACAGCTGGTTTGATCACCAAAAATTCCTAGTTTTATCATCGACGCAAAATAAGAATAAATTAAAAATAACTAATATTGTTGTACTAAATACTTTTCAACGTCGATTGTTAATAAAGTTTGTTGAAATAAGGTAGTTTGAGTGTGTATTTATTTAAATTTGGAAAAAAGATTTATAGTATGGATTTGCATGATACATTGCGTCATCAGGGATTAAGAAAAAGAATGGTGGAAGGTATTCGTATAAAAGGAATTAAAGACGAAAAAGTACTGGAGGCCATGCGCAAAGTACCGCGTCACTTGTTTATGGACAGCAGTTTCCTTCAGTATGCCTATAAAGACCAGGCATTTCCGATCGGTGCAGGGCAAACAATAAGTCAGCCTTTTACAGTGGCAATGCAAACACAGTTGTTGCAAATTGAGCGTTTTACTAAAGTTCTGGAGGTTGGAACCGGATCGGGCTATCAGGCTGCTGTATTATTGGAAATGGGTGCGACAGTGTATACCATCGAACGCCAGCGCGAATTGTATCTCAAAGCACAGAGTACGCTTCCGCAAATTGGCTACAATCCGAAATTTTTCTTTGGCGACGGATATAAAGGATTGCCAACTTATGGCCCTTTCGATCGTATCATTATAACAGCAGGCGCGCCGATGATTCCAGAAGAATTGCTTGCGCAACTCACTGTTGGCGGTCGTATGGTTATCCCAATGGGACCTCGTGAAAAACAGACCATGTATGTTTTGGTAAAAACCAGTGATACTGAATATTACAAGGAAGCACATGGGTCGTATATGTTTGTGCCCATGTTAAAAGGAACAGATAAATAAGAAGTCGGAAGTTGGAAGTCGGAAGTCGGAAGTTGGAAGATGGAAGGTGGAAGTTACTATATTAAAAACGGGATAAATTTGTACATTCCCCTTGAATAAGGAGTTAATCCGAAGTTTCCGACAACTTTGCCACTTTGCCAACTTTGCCACTTTTGCCAGTTTTGCCACTTTTGCCAGTTGTATTTTATCAATAAAATCAATCATATGCCTTGTAAAAACCAACCATTGATCTGCATTTAGTGAAAAGTACAATTGGCAAAAGTGGCAAAAGTGGCAAAGTTGGCAATAGATCACACGGTACTAATCTATCCCGTTTGATGAATAAAGTACTTTAGGCACTTTAAATACTTTAGTTCACTTTTAAACTTTAAATACTTTAGTTCACTTTAAATACTTTAGTTCACTTTAAATACTTTAGGCACTTTTTAAATTTTAAATACTTTAGTTCACTTTAAATACTTTCAAATGATAAGCATTAAAAAATTCATCTTTAATCCGGTACAGGAAAATACTTTCGTAGTTTATGATGAAACCGGCGAGTGCGTCATCATAGATGCAGGATGTAATGATAATAACGAGCGCCAGGAACTTGATTACTTTATTGCAGCTCAAAAGTTGACACCAGTCAGGTTGATCAATACCCATTGTCATTTCGATCATATAATGGGAATTACCCATTGTAGAACAAAATATCATCTTCAATTCGAAATTCATCCTGACGAACTTCCTTTGGTTGAGCAAGCTACTGAACATGGTGATTTATTTGGCATTCCAATGGAACCTGTCGATGCCCCGGACCGCTTTTTTAATGAAGGTGATCACATTACTTTTGGAAATTCATACCTGCAGGTGATTGCAGCGCCGGGTCATTCGCCTGGCGGTGTGGTATTCTACAATCCGAAACAGAAAATTCTGATTGCAGGTGATGTGTTATTCTATGGCAGCATTGGCCGAACCGATCTTCCCGGTGGAAGCTTCGAGAAGTTGGTTGGTAACATCAAGACCAAATTGCTGACACTACCCGAAGAAACCATTGTGTATTCAGGACATGGCATCGAAACGACCATCGGTTTCGAAAAGAACAATAATCCTTTTCTGACTTAGAAAGTGTTCAGTAATCAGTGATCAGTAAAAAGTAATCAGTAAAAAGTGAAAAGTGATCAGTAAAAAGTGAAAAGTGACAGTTTAATTGGGGAGAAAAAGATACATCAATAATATAGGATTAACAGCAAAAATCATTTTTTCCAAGCGATGAAACCCTTAACTTTGCACCCTCAAAATACTTGAAATAAAATATATAGAATATGGCAAGTGATAAATTTGTAATGCGCCACATTGGCCCACGCGAAAATGAAATACAGGAAATGCTTGAAACCCTTGGTGTTTCTACCCTGGATGAATTAATGAACCAGACAGTTCCTGAAAATATCAGATTGAAGAAACCACTCAACCTTGAAGACGGATTGACTGAGCGTCAGTACTTCCGCAAGATCCTGGCCCTGGCTTCCAAGAATAAAGTGTACAATACATACATCGGAATGGGTTATTACGACACCATTACACCGGCAGTCATTTTGCGCAACGTACTCGAAAACCCGGTGTGGTATACCAGTTACACTCCTTACCAAGCTGAAATTTCGCAGGGACGACTTGAAGCCTTGCTGAATTTCCAGACCATGGTCTGCGAACTGACCGGCATGGAATTGGCCAATGCCGGGCTGCTCGACGAAGCCACTGCTGCCGCTGAAGCCATGATAATGATGCACAATTCACGATCACGTGCCAAGGCCAAAACGGGTGCCAATGTTGTTTGGGTCGATGAAAAAATATGGCCTCAAACACTGGATGTATTGATGACGCGGTCTACTCCGCTGGGCATTCAATTGAAAGTAACCGACATTGGTAGCTTTGAACTCGATGAAAGTACTTTTGGGATCCTCGTTCAGTATCCCAATTCTGACGGACAAATTGTTGATTATTCAGCACTTGTAAAAGATGCACATGAAAAAGAAATATTTGTATCGGTAGCTGCTGATTTACTGAGCTTAGCCATTTTGACTCCTCCGGGTGAATGGGATGCCGATATTGTCTTTGGAAGCGCCCAGCGATTTGGAGTACCCATGGGGTATGGCGGTCCACATGCTGCTTTCTTCGCTTCAAAAGAGGTATTTAAGAGAACGTTGCCTGGCCGCATCATCGGTATCTCCAAAGATGCATTTGGCAAACGGGCTTTGCGTATGGCACTGCAAACCCGCGAACAGCACATCAAACGAGAAAAAGCAACTTCAAATATATGTACTGCTCAGGCATTGCTGGCCAACATGGCAGGTTTTTACGCTGTGTACCATGGTCCTGAGGGGATTGCACAAATTGCCTACCGCGTTCATGGGATTGCTGCCTTGCTTGAAAAAGAAATTTCAGCGCTTGGCTACACACAGCTTAACAGCACTTATTTCGACACCCTTCGTTTTGCCCTGCCGCGCTATGTAAAACGCGAAGATATTGAATGGTTGTCGCTCGAACTGGAAATGAACTTCCGCTACTTCCCTAATGGTGAAGTTGGTCTGAGTATTGATGAAACGACTAATCTGGACGACATTAACTGGATACTGGAAGTGTTTGCCAAAGCAGCCAACAAACCATTTAACCGTATAACCGAATACCCAAACAGTGTTACCATTCAGCCTGAATATTTAAGAACTTCTGCCTTTATGCAGCAGGAAGTATTCAACAAATACCGTTCTGAAACCGAGATGGTACGTTATATTAAAAAGCTCGAACACAAAGATATTTCGCTTACTCACTCTATGATTCCGCTCGGCTCATGTACCATGAAACTGAATGCTGCTACGGAAATGCTGCCGTTAAGCTGGATCGAATTTGGAGGTATTCACCCCTTTGTTCCAAAGAACCAGGCTCGCGGCTACCAAGAAATGATGGAAGAATTGCGCAGAGACCTGGCCGAGATAACCGGATTTGCAGATGTGAGTCTACAGCCCAATTCAGGAGCAGCTGGCGAATATGCAGGGCTGATGGTCATTCGTCAATATCATATCAGCCGGGGAGATGGTCACCGTAATGTGGTGCTCATTCCTTCATCGGCTCATGGCACCAACCCTGCCAGTGCTGTAATGGCCGGTATGAAAGTGGTGGTGACACCTTGTGACGAACGTGGAAATATCGACGTCGAAGTTCTGCGTCAGAAGGCCGAAGAGTTTAAAGATACCCTGGCCTGCTTTATGGTCACCTATCCTTCTACGCATGGTGTCTATGAATCTTCAATTACCGAATTGTGCGAGATCATTCATTCGCATGGCGGACAGGTATACATGGATGGCGCTAATATGAATGCTCAGGTTGGGCTGACCAATCCAAGCCGTATTGGAGCTGATGTTTGTCACCTGAACCTTCACAAGACCTTTGCCATTCCTCATGGAGGGGGCGGTCCTGGTGTGGGTCCTATTTGCGTTGCTTCACATCTGGTTGGATTTCTTCCATCTCATCCTGTTATGAACAACGGACATGTGGGAATTACCTCTGTATCTGCCGCTCCATGGGGTAGCGCTTCTGTGTTGCCCATTACTTATGGTTACATCAAAATGTTGGGAGCCGATGGACTGAAACGTGCTTCGCAAATTGCCATCCTGAATGCCAACTATATCGCCCATGCTTTGGATGGCAACTACGGAGTTCTATATACAGGAGAGCAAGGACGTTGTGCTCATGAATTGATCCTCGAATGCAGGCATTTAAAGGCGTCTTCAGGAATCAACGAAACGGATATCTCCAAGCGGCTGATGGATTATGGCTTCCATGCTCCTACTCTTTCATTTCCTGTTCACGGTACTTTGATGATTGAACCCACCGAAAGTGAATCCAAACAGGAACTTGACCGCTTTATTGAGGTGATGAACAGCATTTTTGATGAAATACAGGCTGTAGCTTCAGGTGAAATGGACAAGGAGGACAATCCGTTAAAGAATGCACCCCATACTTCGGATGTGGTAACCGCAGATGATTGGACCCATCCTTACAGTCGCCAGACAGCTGTATTCCCTCTCCCATGGCTGAAGGAAAACAAGTATTGGCCACCGGTAGCACGCGTTGACGATGCTTATGGTGACCGCAATTTGGTCTGTACCTGCGAACCCATTGAAAGCTATCAATAAGAATTATTTATATTGAAATAAAATAGTAAATCCTGACAGGTGTAGAAACCTGTCAGGATTTATTTTTATAAATCCTTTGGTAAAAATCATTAATCTCATTTATTATTAGCTCTTTTTACACCTTCAATAAATATTTTACATTTCAATTCATCAACGTATTTATTCTCTATTTCTTTTGCATTTCTAATGTCTTCCACCTTCTTGCTTTTATGCTTTTCTATGATGCTATTAATTTGCACATTAGTGAAAATAAATCCTTCTGATCCATTATTGTTAGAATTTGAATTTTCCTGCAAAAATAAAAGACTTGCTATCTGGGTACTGCTTGGATTTACATTAATAGATCTATGGGTATTTAAATTTCTTATATCAATAATTGATATAAATGACTTATAATACCTCGAAATTATATCCAGAGTATTCGAATCTATATCAGCCTTTCTTTTTTCTAAATTTTCCCAATTACATACTTTAGGACAAATTCCAAGTTCAAACACATGTGAGACGAATAATTTCATAACATCTAAAATGGTACTAATTTTATGATAAAATACTTCAAGGTGATAGTTTATGAAATTAATCTCATTGATCTTGGATTCTTTATAAATCTCAATGTCTGGATAAGTCGTTATGAAAACCACAACTATATTTAAATCATCCAATAATTTATTTAACCGGCCATATAAATTGAGTATTTCTAATAAATATTTTCCTTTTTCACTCAGAAGATGATAATTGTCTTTTGAGTTATTAAAGTCCTTGTGAATCTGGATATGTTTAAACTCATCAATTAGAAAAAGATTTATGTATTCTAAATTTTGTTTTAAATCTTCCATTTTAAATTAATTTTATGTGATTCCATTTAGCACTGAACCGTACTTGATTCTTGACTATCAAACGTATAAGTAATTTTTATCTTTTTTGAATTTCATCCAATATAATCGTTTCCGCTATTTACCAAACTCAATCATCAACCTTCTTGCCTCTTTAATATTAACCTTGCCCTAGTACCATGTTTTTCGAGAAGGTAGAGTAAGGTTGCACCACACAGCAGTGTAAGAGGGTCATAATATCGGATTAATAATTAATGCAGACTTTTCATTAAAAAATAACTAACAAGGGTGTATCAACTATTCGATTTGCTAATGGCAATTATTTTTTTGTTTAAATGCTAGGAACTTTTCGTCAACCAATTTATTTAGAATTTGAAAAATTTCACTATTAATACTCTCAGAATTAAAGGAAGTATTTTCGTTGATATATTGTTTAGCACTTTCAATCAAAAAATTTTGTTTGATTAAAGCATCCTCCGGCCTCCAAACATCCGATAAATCTGAATCAATTTCCTTATCAAAAAAGGATTGAAGATATTCCATGTCAGTTTCGATTATCCTTTTCATTAATGTTTTAGTTCTACTTAGTGAGACATCAAAATCGAATTGTTTCTTTAATACTTCAGCTACTTGTTTAACATTTTCTGCATCATAAAGATGGATTGCTTGATATACTGCAAACAAATCCCATGCTCTACATTTATCAAGCCCTCTTTTTGTATTTTCAATATGATTTTCTGCTCTTCGCGTTTTATCTAAACCATGAACTTTCATATGGCATAAAGAACATAATGGAACTGTTTTTGTCCCACCCAGAGATTTGGGTATTACGTGATGATTCTCAGTTGCTGGATTTCCACATTCAAAACATTCTTTCATTGTTTTTAAATTTTTGATTTGACATATTTTCTTATCTGTGTAGTTATTTTTAGATAATCCCTTTTGTTAATTTAATAGTATCTAGTGTAAATCATTCATCAACCTTCTTGCCTCTTTAATATCAATCTTAGCCTGGGTACCATGTTTTTCAAGAAGGTACAGTAGGTTCGCTCCATTTAAAAGTGTTATTGGTTTGCCTTTAGCAAATTCGTAGGAATCAGGACCATAATCGGAAGTTGTTACCAAAATTCCTTTATTAGCACCTTCATTCATCACTGTACCAAATAAATCACGTACAGCCGATACTCCAACTGTATTGGTGTAACGCTTGGCCTGAATAACAATCTTGCCTCCCCGAATTGGGTCAGGATCAAAGGCTATTGCATCAACTCCCCCATCACGACTGGCTTGGGTAACTTTTACTTCACCGCCATTGCTACTAAATTCTTTTTCAAACAATTCACGAATCAAATGTTCAAAATCTTCCCAAGCCATTGCTGCAAGATTGGTTGAATCATCAAATTCAACCGAATGGGAGTTGACAAAGCGTCTGTCATTCCTTTGAATTTGCAGAATGGGTTGAATTGCAGTTATTCCGAATAGTTTACTGCTACCGACTCCTTTAAAATGCTTAAAGCATGTCTTAGGATCAACTCGTTCTAAATCAATATCCATAAATTCCTTTCGTTGAACTTGGATAGAAATAATACAAGTATTTTCCTTCTTACCAGTAGCCTTATTTATTGATTTTATCCATCCATTGAAATTTACTGCATTGATAACTTCCAATGGATCATTTGAAAATATCTCATAAATTGAACGAAGGCAAATACTATAAACTGCCTCATCAAAAAGCTTTAGGGAATCACTTTGAGAAATTCGTACATTTCTATATTCTGCTTTCGAGGAAAGATATTTTGTCTCTTTAATCGTCGGTAAGTCCTCAATTGAAGGAAGATAATATTCTAATATAAGCAGTTTATTATCCTTATTATATTCAATTTTGATATCTTTATTAATCTTAAATTGATATGTTGAGTATTCAAGTATCTTTTCCATCAAAGCAATAATCGAATCTGAATTCTTCAACAAATAACCAGATTTTAGTAATCCGATTTTCTCAGATATCGCTTTTTGTTCTTTTTGATATTCTGTTTTTCTAATCTCCCATTCCCTGTATAAGTTTAAAAAGGCTTCCTTGCGTTGCATAAATTCAACAACATAACTTGATTTCAACTCATTTATCTTTTGTCTAAGTTGAAAGGAATCTTCATATGCAACACAGGTTCCATGATAAGTATTACACCACCATTTTTCTATACAATTAATCACTTTAGTTTTTCCATCAGAAGTCCTATATTCTTGCCAAAGCTTTTTGTAAAATAGGTGTAATTGTTTGAAATACAAATCACTTCCAGCCAAAAAATTTAACAACTGCATCTTTGCATCTATTGAAATGTCGAAAAAATCTCGTCTGGTACCATTGTTGTTATGCAACTGTTCAAATTCTTCCTTTTCTAGAAAATTTCCTTCAAATAGACTTATTATCACTTGTTTTCTTTTCTCAAGGGCATAGTATCTTAAGTTTAAAATTTGCCACTTTTTCTTATAATCATCGAAGTTTGGAGCATAGTTCAATTTATATAAATAAGTAAAGTTAGCTTTTTCATATTCTTCTTCACTTAACATTAATCTTGAAGAATAAAACTCCTTTTCAAAATATTGGTTAGAGGATACAAAATTCCGTAATTCTGAATCTAACCATTCTTCTGGAGAATTGAAACTTTCAATAACATCCAGAGGTTCAAGCTCATTAAAATTAGGGATTAGTAATCTTTCCCAAATTGGTTGTTGGCATTGAACTAACCCATCTGGGATTATATTATTAATTATTTCGAAAGCATTCATAAATTTATATTTTGATGCATTTCCACATATAAAGAAATGTCAGCCAAAGTTATTATATAAAAGAAGAATATAACTCATATCCAAATATTATATACCTTTATCTCAAGATAATATTTAACCGAATGTAACTAAAGGAGGAATAACGATGACAATCAATATTATAAAAACAGACGAAGAATATGAAACCGCGATTAAGCGAATCGACCTGTTAATGGATGCTGAACTAAATACACCAGAGGGCGACGAACTGGAACTGCTAAGCCTGCTCATTGAAAAATATGAAAAGGGCACCTATCCACTGCCAGAAGCTGACCCAATTGATGTCATCCAATATTACATGGAGCAAAGGGGATTGAAGGCAAAGGATTTGGTTGGAATACTTGGTGATAAGGCAATCGTTTCTAAAATCATGAACCGTGAGCGAAAATTAAACCTTAAAATGGTAAGAAACCTTCATCAAAAAGTAAAAATTCCATACAGTCTATTGATGAATGAGTATTAATAGAGTTGGAAAAGATATACAAATTACAGAGAAAATTACTTTTATGTCTATTGCTTAACTAACTTTCTAATACCTGAAATTGAATTATTAAAGCTTGTTGAATTGTTATTATCCAAATCCAAAAATGGAGAAATTTTCTCAGCCGTTTCTAGTTTTGGTAAATAGGTTCTTCCATTATACTCTGGAATGATTTTTAACAAATATTCATTTGGAGAAACTACTTTATCAACATTTCGAAGATCTGCTTTATTCCTATATGCTTCAGGTTTAAACCTTGGGAATACAGTTTTAATCGCATTCAAATCACCTAAAAACCATGATTCCAATTCATGACATACAATTCGGATCATATAAGGACAATGACAATATTCAGAAGCAATCTCATTTAAGATATTTTTAACATCCTTACAATCAGCACTGTCCTGATCCCTGGTGATTAATATCCGACTACCAGGCATTTTACTTATTGAAGGCAATGTTGTTCGAAGTCCTCTTTCCAGGTCTTGTTTCCCCTGATGTTTGTAAACATTAAATAAAACACCTTTGGGCTATAACTTTGGAAGGATTGCTTCAAATAATATTTTTGCAGATTCCTCTTCTGTAAATATATGTAAGTTAATCATAGGTTTGCTCCTTTGATATAATGATTTCTCCATAACCAACCCAATTGATTTTCTTTAGCCAAATCCCTGACCATTGAATCTGAAATTGCTGCCTTTATCGTAGTAAAACCATTTTCTTTCTCAAGAAAGAACAATTCCTCAATTTTAAGTCCATTGACAAAATCAGGAGAGTGGCTTGATACAAATACCTGACCGCCCCTCTCTGAATATTCTCTAATTTCTTCACATAACTGCAATAAGAGATCGGGATGAAGAAAAGTTTCGGGTTCCTCAATACAAAGCAATGGATGTGGTTCAGGATCATTCAATAAGATCATGTAGGCGAACATTTTAATGGTTCCATCCGACACATAACGAGCAATAAACGGATCTTTAAAATTTTCATCCTTAAATCGAAGAATAATTCTCCCGTCTTCAGTTTCTTTTGCCTCCACTTTATTTATGCCGGGAATTCGCATTGGCAATTTCTTTAAGAGATTATCGAAAAGGGATCGATGTTCATCATACATATATTTGGTGACCTGTGCCAGATTGTCGCCTGTAACTGATAAATGGTTCGATATTCCTGCATCCGAACCGTTCCGTCCATTATCAATTAGAAATTTCGACACAACCCATTTTTCTAAAAGCGCCCGGAAAGAGCTGATCGCTTTAAATTGTTCAAATTGTCCCAAACCTTTTATTGCCAAAATATCAGGACTAGTTACTTTTTGTTCTAATTTTCGCTCAACAATTCCTTCTTTTCCATAATCATCCTCGTTGGTAATTGCAGTACCGCTACCATTTCTAAAGTCTAAAAAATGCCATGGTTTCCCTGATCTTTGCCCACGTCTGTATTTCAATATTTCACGACTAATAACTGCTTTTCCCTTATTAAAACCTATTGCCAGAGAGTATGTTATCAATGGTGAATATTCTTCATTTTCCTGAATATTTCTAAATTTAATATCAAATTTAATATGGTCAACATTAATATCTGAACCTCTTGAAATTACTTCTTGAAAACCTCCTCGTAAATTTAACGCGATAGTTACATTGGTTTGCAATGCATCACTCAAAAAACCAAATATGTCAAAGAAAGTGCTTTTCCCTGAGCCATTGGTTCCAAGCATTACACTCATTTGGGGAATGTCTTTTATGGTCGTTTTTTTTAAAACCTTAAAATTCTCTATCGTAATGCTTTCTATTTTCATCGCTTATTCAATTTGATATATTATAATTAATCTTTTATAATATTAAATTAACTGATTTGACAATTTGTAAAATACAAATATACAAAACATTTTACTTATCTTCATTCATTATTATTTTACACGTTTTAATGAAGATGCAGATTTAAAATACAGCAAATCAATTCAAAGTAGCATAAAAGGATTTATAAGATGATTACAAGTTTAATTATATGGATTTTAATTATTCAAATAATAAATTACCTTCCAAGAATTCCCCTTTTTACTTCCTCCCAACTTTTTCCTTCCTGAGGATTTTTTAATACCTCTTTGTATCGACGATCCAATTCCTGTTCCTTTTCGTCTGAAAGGCCTGTTTCATCTTCATAAATGCTTACATAAGGACTATCCCCAATTAGATCTTTGATTAGTTGAATAATCTTCTCTGCCTCCTTTTCGTTGTGGTTAATCTTTATGATGTAATTCATAATGCAAATATTTGAAGGATGTTCATTCAGTAATTCCTGATTCCAAAGATAATAAATCAGATTTGAAATCGTATCCCATCCATCCAAATATGTAAGTTGTAGTGAAAACTAAATAAAATTCTCCGAAAAATGTTGGTTATAGGTTATACCCCGAGTACTCGGGGTAAATGTCTGAATGTGAACATTTAATATTAAAAAAGGGTATAACCGCAGAGGTGACCCCTGCCTGTCCCTCCCGAGTACTCGGGATCGGGAAGTACTCGGGGTGGTTATACCCTAAAATGATTCAAGTGACAGCTGATTAGAATATTACAAGGGTATAACCTATAACCAGAGTATGTGTGGTTGTTTTATTTTTGAATCTGCAAAAAATACCCAATTAATTGATTCTAAAAACAAACAAGAGCTCCCGAGTACTTGTTGTAATTTGCAGGTTGATATCTTCTTATAATACTGTCCCTCCCGATCCCTCCCGATCCCTCCCGAGAACTCGGGATCGGGAGGGATCGGGAGGGATCGGGATGAGTTTTTCAGCAGACCCTATTTATTGTGTTTTTTGACTTGCCCCGGTGCATAAGCTTTTGCACTCTTAGCGCCGGTCATTTTTTTCATCTGCCCGGGAGGTATTTTGCCGGATGGTCTGGTATAAATAACCTGTTGCCTTGTATGTTGATGAGGTACATAAACGGCACAACTTGTTCCGAATAATAAAAATACGGAAAGTACCAGGACGATTAAATAATGTTTCTTCATTCTCATAGATTTATAAATATTATTGATCACATAACCTTCTCAAGGCTCATTTTATAATTTCATTTTAAATATTGCATTCTCAAAGTAACTGATTTGTTTCAACAATTGTAATCCAAACTAGTCTCTTCTGTGTTTCTTTTCTTCTTTATGTGCTTTATGTGCCTTTCCACGTTCATGACGTTTATCCATAACTATTACCTTATGCTCATGACGTTCCCGATTGACTCTGCCATAAGGCATTGTAGTTACAACCTGGCCTCTTGGACGAGGATTAGTGCGATGTATGATGCAACTTGTTCCGAATAGTAAAAATACAGAAAGTACTATTATGATTAAAAAATGTTTCTTCGTTCTCATAGTTTTATAAATATTAGTGATCTCCGAGCCTTTCCGTGGCTCTCTTTTATTGTTTCAATCTAAATAATATTTCTTCAAAGTAACTGATTTGTTTTCATTAAACGAACCAATTGAATCCTTATTTTAACTCTCCTTTTAGAAGTAGGTGAGTTAAACATTCGATTTTTGGGCCATTGTTGGATAATATTAATTATTTGATGCAGCATTTTCTGAAAAAATAGTATCTTCACCATACAATATTAAATGTAATGGAAATTTTTGTACTTGCTGTACTGATATTAATAAATGGCTTTTTTGCCCTCTCTGAAGTCGCGTTGATTTCGAGCAAAGAGGCACGCCTGGAACAATTCAGAATCAATGGGGAAAAGGGTGCCCGAACGGCCTTGAAATTGCTTGAGAACTCAGCCAACTTCTTATCTGCCATTCAAGTCGGTATTACTCTGATTGGTATTGTGACTGGTGTATATGGAGGTGTGAATTTGGCGGATGACATTACTCCTTTTTTTGCCCAGTTTGACTTAACAAGTGCCTACGCACACACGATATCTCTCACGCTGACAGTGCTTGTGATTACTTTTATTTCGATTGTGATTGGCGAATTGGTTCCCAAAACTATCGCACTTGGAAATCCGGAAAAGATAGCTATGTCGGTGGCTCCGACTATTTATTATTTTACCAAGGCATTCTTTCCTTTTGTGCGTCTGCTGGCGATCTCCACTAACCTTATCAACAGGATGATCGGTATAAAATCAGATATGGGACAGATGACTGAAGGAGAATTACGGCAAATGATCAAAATTGCATCTCAGGAAGGGGTCATCGAGAAAGAGCAAAACTTGATGCACGAAAAGGTGTTTTATTTTTCGGATAAGAGAGCAAAGCATATCATGACCCATCGCACTGAAATAGAATGGGTTGACATAGATGTATCCAATGAAGTGCTGCAAGCTGAAATTATTACTTTTAAGCACAGCAAAATATTGGCCTGTCATGCTAATATTGAAGATTTTGTGGGAATTTTGAATATAAAGGAATACCTGATCAATTATTATTCGGATGAGCCTTTAGAGGTTGATGCTATTTTACATGACCCCATTGTGATTCCTGAAAATGCTGATGCTCAGAAAGTACTGACACTATTTAAGCAAAAACAAAATTATTTTGCAGTAGTGGTTAATGAATATGGAAATTTTGAAGGGATTATTACTCTGCATGATATTCTGGAAAATATTATCGGAGACTTGCCTGAAGAAGATGAAATTGCTGAACCTGCTGTATTTGTGCGTGCTGACCAATCGGTATTGGTAAGTGGCGATGCTCCCGTTGAAACGCTGGTTGATTTGATAGAGGACTTTACCATCGACTTCGAGGAAATTGATTATTCAACTGTAGCTGGTTTTGTATTCAACCAAATGAATAAAATTCCTGAGATTGGAGATAAGTTCGAATACTCCGACTCGATTATCGAAGTAGTTGATACCGACCACAATAAAATAGACAAGGTGCTGATTACCAAAAGAAGTGTATAAAGTGAACTAGCGTGTCTAAAGTTGAGGGTACCCAAGTACTCTAGACACTCTAGTTCACTTTAATTGGTCTGGCCAAAATATTTCATTCTATTCGAGATTAAATTTTATATTTTATAAGCACTTTTTTTATTTCAGCAGTCCATGGAATCTAGGCTGATTGAACCAAATGACAGCCATCGATAGTCAATTCTTTGATCAGTTCTCCGTTGCGCGACAGAAAGGCATTCAAGTCGATGTACTCGATCTTATTTTTCAGGCAGTATTTCTTAACCAGTTTATTCAGTTTAGTAACCTGCTTATTGTCGTCTTTGGCACCGTTTTTCAGGATAGTTGACGGTATAACAGGAATGATATGGTTTCGTTGAAGTGAATCAACAATGATTTTGTAGTTTTCAAAAATCCGCTCTGGAGGAACACCTAACGTAATATCATTGATACCCCCTTCAAGAAACCAGATTTTCGTTCCCTGATGATCATGCAGCACGTTTTTAATTCAGTTTCAAGGTTTAAACGGGCATTTTCGATGCTCACCAGCGAAATTCCACCACACATTGTGATTTGGTCATCTTTTTTAGTCGCGAAGTTAATCACAACACCACTTTGCGGCCCGCTTCTGAATTGAGAAAAATTCATAGTTTTCTCACAAGGTCGCTTAAAATCGTCTCCATAGTCGTGCCAAGCTTCGGTGTATGGTTTGAATTGCCAACCATCAACCGAATCAAAGGCTTTATCAAGTTTCAGCACAAAATAAAGGGTGTAATCTCCCGGATAATGGCTTTTCTGTTGGATGAAACCTTCAATCTCATGATCGCTTACTTTCCTAAAGAAGGTTTCCTTAATTTCTGCAGGCTCTTCGGCCATCATATCCAGATTGGCAATGATATGACCTTCTTTGGTTTCAGGATAAGTGAAGCGAAGAACACTTGTGCGGAGAGTGGTAGTTATTTCGGCCTGAACTTTTGAATCGAAAAGGTAAACGCTGTAATAGCCAGGACTGCCTTTTTCATCAGATTTGCGTATTCGAGATCGATAACCGGCAGTCCATTGGCCGCCAAAAGCGCCATCGGGCGATCCAGGGAAGAGCCTGGAATTTCCTTCAGGAGAAAGTACCTGCGTAGACATGGGCATGATACTTACTCCACTTAGGCCCATTCCATGGATAAAGCTGAACCCGGCAATGCTGTTGATGGTATATTCATAACCACCACACCACTTTTGATCCTGATTATCAGGTCCCAGTTTAACCATTCCCAAAGGCAAGGCAGGACCAGGGTTCATCATTGACCGGGAGTTGGAAGTGCCCGTGAAAACGTTGACGTAATCAACTGGTTGTTTTGATGTTTGAGAAAAGCAACTTATATAGAAAAAAAATATAATGACAAACATAACAGTTCTACGCATGACAAATGTTTATAACGTAAATATTTCAGTATCACTCAAATTTATCTTTTTCTCGCCTGATAAAATCAATCAACCTGGTAGGTTTTTTACCTGTCAGTTTCTCATAAAAATCTGAAATCTTTGGCTCTTTTTGAAATCTGGGTAAGAAGTGTAACAAGATAATCACAATAATCATCCCTTTAAGCATTCCATCCTTTTTTTTAATCTTATAAAAACTCAAAGGATTTACATTCTCAAAGTGTATTGGTCTTGTAATTGATTTATTGATCAAATCAACCACTTCTGAAAAGTTTTTGTTCTCATTCCCTGTTATTTCAATTTCCTGATTTTTAAACTCGTAAAACCTATTTAATATGATTGCACAACTCTCTCCGATGTTTTCAATGTCAATCCAGTTAAATTTCGCCTTGCCAGCTGGAAGTATGATCTGTCTCTTGAATTTTATATCTCCCAGTAAGGTGGTTGTCAGGTTTTGCATAAAATAACTTGGTCTGAGAAACACATAATCAAGGTTGAACTCTTTTATTAATCGTTCTATTTTATTGTGAGGGATCACCTTACTTTTTTCGGCTCCTTGCACTGAGAGGAATATGATTTCTTGAATTTGCTGTTCTTTTAAAATCAATATCAAAGGTCTGAAGTACTTCTCAATGTCAGAAATCTGCGGAGGCCTCAAAAGAAAAACCCTATCTATATGTTGAGTCGCCGCTTTAAACGAATCCGGATTTTCAAAATCAAAATACACGAAGTTAAGCCTGTCATAATCCTTAAAAATACTTTTTGCCTTATCAATGTCCCTCACAGCGGCAATAATCTTATTAGAAGTATTACTCTCAAAAAGATACCGGATCACTTCAATTCCGATATTTCCGGTTGCTCCAGTTATTAGTATTCTGCTCATCCTTTGATCCTAATCTAATATTTTCCTGGCATCCTCTAAAACAAGCACCCAATCGCAACCTCTTCCGGATTTAAGCCAGGCCAGTTCTTTCGACATTCCCGGAACTTCAAAGCTTCTTTCACCTGAGTTTTCAAATTCACCAATTTGGGTTATTTTTCCAGTACGCGGATCGAACCACTTTGCTTTTACAGATTTACCAGAGATTACCCCCAGCTTTATGGTTGTTTTATTTCCGGTTGGAATATATACAAATGCATGCGATTTGCCGCGCATTGCACACGAATAACTTCCACAATCGCTTTGTCCCGCAGTAATTAATGATTGATCAGGAATCAAATCCAACAAGGAATTCGATTCCATTAACTTTTTCAGCAGTCCAACCTGTGAAGCTCCAGTTAATTCCATTCCTTCACTCCAATTCATAAATGTTTTTGATGTCAATTTTTTGCGAGTTCCATCTGTGAATTGCCAGATGGGCTGCGCTCCGTAAGTGAATCCGGCTGCACCAGAAAATACGCTCCAATAGGCTGCCATCCGAACATCAGTTGAGGTAAAAACGCCATTATCGTCGATGGCGTAATTGATTCCATGTCCTTCGTAATTTGGCTCTGAATTGAGAGTTGGCTTCGGATCGGGCAAATTCCAGTCTGCAATTGTCGCTAAAAAAGATCTGGTATTGTTCATTTCAGCGTGGTAGGAACCCCACATATCGAAGTCGATCCAGGCATCGTTGTGGAACCATTTCGAAGAGGATTCGAAACAGTGATAACTCATCAAAGAAGTTGAATAATCGGCTTCCCCATCCATTTTTTTAATGCCATTAGTTCCATCGGCAATACCTTCGGCCATAGCGCGCCATAATACCAGCCCGTTTGTCCGTTCGTCAGGATGACGGTCGCCACCTAAAATCCAGATAATATTCGGACTATTCCGATATCGGTTTCCAACAAACCATCCATAATTGTAGGCTTGTTCTTTGGTATTGAAAAGCGCATTGTCGGTTCGTGGAGTAACCCATTCTCCCCAGCTTGGAAGCAATGCAAGGTAAAGTCCTTTGCTACCGGCGGTTTTGACCGCATAATCCACATGATCCCAATAGTCGTATTCATTGGTGTTTTCAGGATTATTTCCGGGAGTAATAGATGGTCTCTCCGGATTCTCGTTAATGAAAATACTATCGTTGTAATAGTTGGTGAGCTGATCAGAATGAATAAACTCGCTGATCAGCACTGTTTGAATCACGTTAAACCCTTTTGCCCTGCGGTTTTCGAGATAGGTTTCTATTTCGGCCCTGTTCAGGCGATGCAGCATTTCCCAGCCTGTATCGGCAAGCCAGAAAAAGGACTTTCCATCCTGAAAACTAAGATAATGATGATTTACAGGAGAAACCTGAAGTCTTCCATGTTCGTTCCAAGGTTGAGCCTGAGAAGCAATGCTCAAGACAATTACAAAAATACAAATTGAAATTAGGTTGATTTTCATTTATTTCTATAATTAAAACAATTCTCTTATAAGATAATAACAATTCAAAAAAGGTCAGGCATAAAGAGAATCACAAAACGCTAGCTGGTCTGCAAATGTAATGACAATATGCATTCACAACGTTTTCGGCCACCTTTTATACTTATAAGCCAAAATTCAACGATTGTAAAATGGCCGGTAAACCTTTATTTCCTGAATGGGCAGTTTTCCCTTACTTACAATAGGAAGAATTTTAAGCACATGGCTAGTATTGGGTACACCTTGAAATAGTGTTTCAGTTGCTGACTCATTCATTTTCAAATCAGTTACAGGTTGCCATTTGTCGATACTGATGGAATAGGTTTTCCATTTCACTTCATCGCCGGTATAAACAATCGTTTTAGACACTTTGAACGAACGGTTCAAGTGCCAGTCGCCCCCCGCTTCGGCATCACCCTTATTGATGATCACTCGCTTTGAGGTTGAGACAAAATCTTCACTTGCTTTTCCTGAACCATCCTTGCCGGTAACTGAGCCACTTATTTCGAAACTAAAATCCTCATAAGGAGCTGTGGCTTCAGTATATTTACAGGTCCACTCCTCTGTAATCCAGGGCGTTTGATGATGGATATGAATCATGGCAGGCAGATTCCATGGCCAACTATTTCCATTGGAGGAGCATGGTCGGGTCATAAAATAAGTTCCCTGAAATTCAGAAGGGCGACGATCATCAAGAAAAACTTTTGCTTTTATGTCAGCATTATTGCCTTTATAAATCAAATCCACCCTATTACCGGAAAATGTTAATCCCAATTGATTTTTTTGTAAGTTAAAATCTTTCCCTGCAATAAGCGTAGTGCATAATCCAAAAGGGTCGGACTGAAACTTTGACTTATATTGAAACAACGGTTTGATCAATTCGGCCATCAGAAACTCGCCGTATTTGTTCAGGTGAACATCATCTTTCAACAAAACTTTGGGTTGAAGTTGATGGTCTTTAAGGTATTTCTTCCACGGGTCACGAATATTGATCAAATCGCACTTGTATTTTTCAGCCATTTGGGGTAAGAAATAGTAAGACATCGTATCGCTCCATGCACTCTCTCCGGTATAATGGTCGGTTTGAATAGCCACTTCAGCGGCTGTGCGGCTTCGGATGGTGTACAAAACCGAATCGTAAAGTTGATTGCTCCCATAGATATGAAGCAGTACCAAATCGGGATAGAAAGTACTGACATCCATCTCAACGGTTTTGCTTAACATTTGTGAAGCGAACCCACCGATGGCTTTGTTTTCCATTATCAGGTTGGCACTTGGAAACTTGTTTTGGATTGTCGTTTTCACTTCCAGCCACCAATCCTGTGCGCTGATCGACTGCCCGTAAACGAGAATCTTCACGGTGTTAGGCTTTTCAGCGGTACTTGACTGAAGTAAATGCATGGTTCGCGAGGTATAGCAACCATAATTAGTTGTGTCAGGCAATTCAGGCAAAGGCCATGTTTGCGCAAATATTTGCAATACTGGAAGTAGCAAAAGGAAAAGAAGTAATATTTTATTCATTTTATAATTGTATTAAACACTTAATTTAAAATTTTCTATTGGACCCGAAACCTTGGTATGTGCCTATCTATTTATTTTCAACTATTTACCCAGGTCAAAATCAAGCAAGACTTTGAGAAAAAATCCATTTATCAAATATGAGTTCTGCAATATGCTCAACCATGCCTTCCGGAAAAAAACAACTTTTTAGAATAATTAAATCCCTTGGACATTCTTGTTTCATTTCCGCCAAACCGCCAAACCGCCAAGACCGCCAAACCCACTTTTACAAATATCACCGCCAATTTAATGAAGTGGCGGTAATGGCGGTTTGGCGGTCTTGGCGGTCGGGGAATACTGAATATTAATTCATCGCTTATGATATAAAATTGTTGCAAATAATATTCGATTGTTTTAACTATAGATTAAACTCACGTTATGTGATTGATTTTGACCACTCTTTACTCTACCAAAAAAGGCAGGTTACCAGTTGAAAAATGACCTTTACCATCATAGACATAGACGAACAAACGGTAAGCGCCTTTATTTTTGGGTGCCGTAAACCGGATCGCTGCTTTTTCCTCACTGATCAATCCAGGAAACGGTTCCGGTACTTTCTCGCCCTGTCCGGCATACGAAGCGTAAACTGCCTCAGGCCTGATTTCCCATTTGTAAGTCAAAGGATCATTTTCGGCATCGTTTGCAGTTACCTTGGATGAATTGACAGAGCCTGGTTTCAGAACAATATCATGGTAGCAGACGAATTGACTGATGTTGAGAGAATCTACGATGGGGGCTAAGTTAATGAGCGAGTCAATGGAGTTACTCCGCAGGTGACTTGGAGTCACCAGCTGAGTATCAGTCCACAATTGGTGCATCAACCCAACAAGAGGTGATTCGAGTCCGTCAATGTTGAACATACAGAACCAGGTATGGGTAGTTTCCTGCTTGAATCCTGACCAGTAGAACACATAAGAGCCAAGGCACTGGCCATTGCCGTTATCGATGGCAGCCTTGTATTTTTTATTGTAGCAATCATATTTCTCACGCCCTGTTTGTTCGTATGGTGCATCCCACTTTGTCTTCTTCACTTCCCAATAGCCGTCAGGTCCCCATTCAGAAACAACATACGGCTTGGTCCATCCGTACTTTTTTAACGTTTCAGGTAGTGTGTAAATATCACCATAAGAATTGATTCCCAGCAGATCAATGTCGGGACACCGTTTTACAATGTCGGCTACTTTCTCCATCATGCTGGTACCTATTACTGTCATCACCGGATGGTTTGGATCAATGGCTTTGATGGCTTTGGCGGCTTGGTTCACTGCATCCCATACTTTGGGGTTGAAGGGTTTCGTACCTGGGATATAATCCAGTTCGTTTCCTATGGCCCACATCAACACTGCAGGATGGTCTTTGGTATTTCGCACAATCGCGGCAATCTCTTCAGTCTGTTTCCTGATAGCAGTTGTATCGTCGTAATTCATCCCATAACGTTCGGCATTGGCTGGCAGGTTGACCAATGCATTTAAGCCAAGCTTCGTAACCTGGTCAAGTTCATCTTTCTTCCAACCAATACGGATTGAATTGCCACCATATAATTTCACCTTTTCAAGGTAGGTATGTCCAACCACCCCTTTGACAAAAAAAGGCAGATTGTTTACCCTCAACTCCCAATTATTGCCTACTTTCAGTATTTCAGTCTTTTGTGAATAACCCACTAAGTTAATACACAAAATGATCAGAAATAAAAAAGTTCTTTTACTTATTGCATTGATCATGGCTCTATGATTTAACTTATTCAATCACCACATACATGGCATTGCGGGGAAGCGTCAGGCTAATTTTACCTTTACTTTTGCGCAGCGGTACATTTCCGATAGCATATCCCCCCGCATCCAAAAGACTTGCTTTTTTCAAGCTTTCATTGGATATTTCGATAACAGCTTGTGCATCATCTGCTTTCCATGGCATACTACCCGTATTTAATATCTTGAACCCATGCAGATCTTGATTGTCAGCCTTGAAATCAACTTCCTCTTCCTTCCATCCTGTTGGCTGATAAATGGTTCCAATTTGAATCAATATCTTGCCTGACTTAATGATAGACTGATTGTCCATTGACACCACCCAAATGGCGGCATAGTTATTATTAGTGCTGATTTGAACATTCCCCAAGGTGAATTTCTTACTTCCTTTGAGAAAGCCACATACGCCACAAGCTTTATCGGAAACTACCCGGCAAATACCTTTTCCGTAGTCCCATTCCATTTCACCAGAGGAACTTTTTACAACCTTTTTGTCAAGATCAATTAATTGCATCAGACTTGGACTGATAAGGGTTTTGGAAGCCTCACCGCCATACAATACCTCCACTTTGCCAGTTAGAAAAGCAAGTGGTGATATTTCCGACTCATTTCCTTTATTGAGGTTATTTTTGGTATCCCGGTTGGGATCAAAATTCGTTTCTTCAATAATTGGACTGACTTCCCGGTTCCATAGTTTATCCATCGGCTTTTCTTCGTGCACCACTACCTGACCGGGTTTGAGGTAACCCAGGCGGTATAGCAAAGAGTTTGCTGGAAACTGACCCACGATCCCCGGTACTGAGCAAGTCCAGCGGTTCATGGCACGTCTGCCTTCTGCGTCTTTTGTAAAGTCGAAATACGGATTTCTGGTATAATTTATTTTTTCGAAGGAAAACCAATAGAAGGCATCGAAACCTGTAATCGACTGTATGGTTGAGATCAGGAATGGACCTTCGGCCATGTATTTGTGGGGTAGGTTCCATCCACTTTCAGTCATCACAAATGGATGGCCTACTACTTGCTTAACGTTGATGGGAAACTTCTGAGGGTTCTTCAAGGCTGAAAGTCCCATGTAATGATGTCCTGGATCAATCCGCCAACCATTGTTCTCGCCAAAATGTCCGGGATCGTAATATCGGTTAACGGCCAGCACCTCATTGGAAGTATTGGTCCATCTTTCCAAATCATGCAATCGCGAAGGACTCGCAGTAGTCCAGTTTTCTGCATTGATAATTTGTTTACATCCAAGTACCTTGGTATAATAATCGTGAATTCCATGGTAGAAATCATATTGTGTATCGGCAAAGAATTCAACCTGGTCGCGCAGACGGATAGCTTTGCTTCCAGAAGCAGCCTGCGTCATTTCGAATAGCGGATAGAGATCAACGGTTTGAGTATTCAGATTGTCAGCTGGAAGTTGCGCATCGCCCCAGGCAGCAAAGGCGCTGGCCAGAGTACCATATTTCTTATTCAGCCAGGTGATATACTTTGCAGTCACCATTTTCTTCAAAGCAGGCCTCATGTTTTGCATGGTCCAAAAGAAAACACCATCCTCATTCATGATCTGGATTATTCCTACGGCGGGTTCATCTTTCAGGGCAATACCGGTATAAGGATTTTTCTCGGTATAAAGTACACGTACCCATGCTTTATAGGCATCCTGAAGTTTGTCATTGAAATACATCACCCCCCACAAATCATCCTTTTCAGAGTATCCCGCAATTCCCCATTCTTTGGGAACCCATCCACCTATATGACCGTTGTGGGGCCAGAAAGGTGAAATAGTGGTATATATGCCTTGCTTTTTCATGGCAGCTACTACTCTCCATATATTGTTAATCTCTTCACGGTCGACATCGTAAATATCAGTTCCTTTACCTGCCGGATTGATAGATCCATGATACCGGACCATGTTGACCCCCATTTTGGCTAAAAACTCAGCATGATTAGCCAAATCGACATCGTTCATCTCTCCTGCATTTGTATTCACTGGCCAAAAACGGATGTACTTACCACCTGCCATAAAACTCTCACCATCAGCAGATAGACTGATAAACCCATTCATACCAGCAGTTTCTTCATTCAGAAAGCGAAGGTCCAGTAAGGGTTTCTCTGCGGATTTCTTCTCAGGAAACATAAAATCGTGGGTACCTACCTGAGCATAATTGGTCAGTGAGGACATCAGAAATAAAATAAAAATAACTCGTTTCATTGGTTGGTTTAGGGTTTTCGAAATTGGTCTGTTTATTATTAGTTCACTACAATCTTGGTGGTATAATTTACCTCCTGTCCTATAATTTTCAGCAGGTATATTCCTCTGGGAAAATTAATATTCATTGTATTGCCGCCCTCTGTAAGTACACTTTCATATACTACTTTGCCGTTCATATCCGTAAATCTTGCAGTTTTGACTTTTAAACCCTCAGGAATTGAAATGGTCAGTTGCTGTCCTGATACCGGGTTGGGCATTACTTTAATTTCGCTTTGCAGGATTAAATTAATAGCTGTGGTTGGCTGCTGAACGATTTTCACTTTTAGGGTTTCATTGCATCCCAGAATGCTAATTTCTCCTGAACGGGTTCCTGAAGCTAGAGATGAAACAGTTACATTGACAGTGTTACCCACTACCAAAGTAGTATAAAAAGTTCCTATCTTTTTGACCACTACAAAGCCTTTTTCCGCTTCAACCGTGAAGGATTGTGTTCCACTTTTGAGGTCAAAATAAAGTGGATTGGAGGAAACAGTCATTTTACACAGTTTGGCTCCTTTTTCAAGTGCACCTGCATCGCGGTTACCTATTGGCAGATTCCCTGCAAAGTCGCGGAGAAACGGTCCGTTGAATTCCCATTTGTACAATTCTTCGATTGTCGTTTTGGCCTCAGCCAGGGTCCCTTTTGAGATACGCATAAAGTCCATTGTTCCAGCAAAATAATTGCCCGATAAGCTCTTACCGACCAGCAAATCAGCTGCATTGATCAAGGATAAACCGGCAACGGGCATCGCACCCATAGTAGTTCCATTGGCTAGGACCCCATCAATATAAATAGTAACAGATAAATCTTGTCTGTTCACTTCACTTAGAATATGGTGCCAATTGCCGTCATTGACAACTACCGAACCTGAAAGACTGTATACGCTGCTACCATTATTCAGAATGCTAAACCGTATATTTCCTGAGGCATTGATATCCATTTGCCAGCCATAACCTGATGTCGCAGATTTGGAGAAAAGTACCCCACCTGTATGGCCTTCCACCGTTTTGAAGTAACTTTCAAGGATGAAATTGTTGGTGGTCATATCAACGTTATTACAAATGGTCTTGCCGGTCACACTGTTTTTTAGATCGCAATAAGTTTGAGTACCATCAAAAACCAATGCTCCTTCAGTAAAATCTTCAAGGTTGCCTTTCACAAAACTTCCTGCTTCCAGTCCATAAGCTTTCAGGTGGTTCTTGGGAAAGTTATTATAGGCTTCGCGGTTGGTAAACTCACTGGTAAAATAGAAATTCTCACCTTTGATCAATGTCGAATCAGCCTTGTGCTTGTAGAAATGCCATTCACCCACCACACCTTTTAGTGGAAACGGTGCAAAGAATTTCACACCCTTATCAATCAGTTCACTCGAAGCCGAAGGACGAAAATCGCCAGCTGATGGCTTTTCAAATACCCTTTTAGAAGTCTCAAATCCCACCTGCCCCATGTCTGGGGAAAAGGTATTGAGCTTATTGACAAATTCACTAAAACTGTAACCAGATGAGGGGGCACCAGTGATGAAATTGCCTATAAATGTCTTGCCGCTGAAGAAATTATTTCCATACGATTCAAATGGAATACCAGAGGCTCTAGTGGTATGGTTAAACTGCTTCCAGGTGCTGTCGCTCACGTTGGCCAGGTAATAATTCTGACCATCCAATGCTAAATTTCCATCTCCGGAAGAGCTAAATGAATTGGCATTGTAACCTATATTGTGCACATACATGTCATAATAGCCCAACACCTGGTTGTATAGTCCCCCATTTTTATCAAAGCCATTTCCTTTCGCGATGTTGTTAAAAACATAGTGTTTAAATGATCCATCCAAATAAAATGCATAACCGAGCGACTTAACAAACGCACCCCAGTTATAGTGCCACCCTTGTGCATCATCTGATATATTGTTGTAAACATAAACAGGACCGCCCTGCCAGCTTTCTATACCTCCATAGTCATTGACGCCCTGCAGTGAATGCGATACTTTGTTGTGGTGCATCATGCCCCGGATAAATGGAACAGTATTGCTTGCACTGCCACCTTTTCCCCAACTGAAATTGATCCCGCTCCCCCATGTATGTTCAATAATGTTTCCTGCAATCTCCCCCACAGTGAGGTTTCCCGCAATGGCTGGAATGGAACTGTACCATCTACCCAAATGACGGGTTCCGTTTTCAAAGATCTTATTCCTGAGAATGGAAACTTCGTCAGGCCCATTTAACAGGATGGAGAAATCGTCCATGAAATTCATTTCATTGTCCGAAACGACCATATTTTTACCTGTACCATTGGCCATGATTCCACCATTAAGGTATTGAAACTTACAGTTTTTGATGACTATATTTGAGCTGTTGTCAATCTTAATTGCAGGGATACCATCGGCTTGTCCATAACGAACATTGTCGTAGGTTGTAAATCCAATGGTTAACCCACTGATTTCAATATTGGTTTTTGCTGAGATACTGATCAGATTCGTTTTGGAGGCTATCTCAATGGTGGTAGTGTTTGGATCTTTATCCCCTTCGAGCCTAATAAACAATCTATTGGTCGTATTGTCAAAATAATATTCACCCGGAGAATCAAGCATGAATGGAGTATTCTCAACGTAATACTTGCAGTCCTTTCCCCCGAAATTGGCCTTTCCTTCATCAAGCGAAACCGAAATTGTCTTAGTCGTTGGACTGTAATTCGATATCTTTTTTTTCCAAAGTGTAGACATGGTCACCACATCTTCTGTAGCCCAAACATCACCGCCCTTGTAATAGTTGACATCTGTTTGCACCAGTTTATTGGCATCGGTAAGGTTCAACATGCCACCCGCAACTGCTTTGGCTGTGAAGGTCCACCATTTCTGCATGGGTTCTTTGGGAGTGTTCACATAGTTAGGAGAACGGGCAAGGTAAACCCTTTTGATCCCCGACTCAGTCACTTCGGCTACCACCTTAGTCAGGTTTCCCAATGCGCCTGTAGCTTTGTACCACACCAAATCAGGATTGGGGATAGACGGTGCAATGCTGGCATCGGCTTTTAACCAACCATCAGTTGCTTGCACTGATCCGTAGATACCAGCTTCACCGGTTCCCCATTCAGGATCGGAAGTCAACCTTATGGGGTCGCCATCTGCACCTGATTCTTTGGCGATCAACACCCCTCGGTAGATTACTCCACGCTTAAAAATATAAGTCTGGATACCTGAGCCAGCCTTGGCAATTCCTGTGGCAGATGCATCCCAGGGATGATGTTTCCAGGCGGATGCAGTGGTTAATCCATCGAATGCATCGTCTCCACTCTCAAAATCAATGTACCTGACTGAACTGCCCTTTACCAATTGAAAAGCCTGTGGTGCCCATTCCAGATCACCGGTTGGGAGCACTTTTGCCTGCTGGGTTTCCCATGAATAAAGAGATGGGATCTCTTGCGCGGTAATTGACATTGACAAAAGCATCAATGCCAGGATTAAATAAGTTTTCATAGTTAGGTTGTTAGCATTCATTTTGGTTTAAACTACCTTATTCATAATAAAATGCAGTTTGAACTCTGTAAATTTGTACCCTCAATTGTTATTTTCCAAATCATCCCTGGCCTTTGGTTTACCAAAGGTAAGTAATGTAAAGTTAGAAAACTATTAATTGCTGAATATTGCTTCTTCAATTAGTCAGATATATTTTTCAAAGTACTCTCATAAATGAAGTTATTGTCTCTCATTTGAAAAAGTTGTAATTTATACTAAAAAGACAAAAAGACAATTGTCTTTTTGTCTTTTTGTCTTTTTGATGGAAATACTGATACCTATTTAAACTTTCCTGCATACCCTGATTTTTGACCTTATCCGCCTGGTATACACAATGATCGAACTCAGGTTAATAATATTCATACCGTTTTAAGTAAGAGAGTGATGCTGAAATGTATTCAGCTTGTTCGGCACTCTCTATGATTAAATTTCCCTTTTCATCATATAAATAATAGATCACTTGAATTGGAAGTCCATCATAAACACCACCCTGAACAACGATTAATTCTGAAACTGACAGAATCCCATTGTCATAAAGATTATTCCTGTAATGAATTAAATTTGAGCCAATAGTGTCGAAATAATGATTTTCTCTTGTGCATAAACTACCCGAATATTCGTATAAAGTCATAATTTCTATAGTATGGTTCCGATATTCCTTTTTCTTTATCAACTTTGAATTGTCATACTCATAATTGGTTTGAAAGGAGTTTGAATGACCTGTTAGTGGTACTCCAATCCTTTCCTCATAAACTAAGTTTCCATTTTGATATTTGTAAGTAGTTGTATCGCTTAATGTTGAACTATTTCCATCGATCTGATAATTACATTTTCTAATTAGTTCATCATTCTGGTTATATTCAAATAATTCGCTGCCCCTATAACTCATAATCTTTACAAGTCGATCTTTGGAATCGTATTCATAGTCTGAAATATTCCTTGGAATGGTGTCCCGAGTTGACATATATTCCAATTTTCGTTTAATTTTCCCTTTATGATTGGCTACTTCTGGAGTATCTTTCTCGCAGGATATAAATACTGAAAGTAGTACAATTAAGATGATGGAAATCGTTGGTTTCATATCATTTCAATTTTTAAATACTGATATGAGGATGACTCGCAGAATATATTCATAGTGTTCAGTTTGAAAGTTAGTTTTTCAGACACTAAAGATATAAAAAAATAGGGTTAAAAATCAAATAAAGGTAAAGTGATTTATCGTTCCAAACATAGGAGGTTCAAGATTTTCACTAATTCTGTAATTCTTTTACGGAATAGACCGTTTAGACAAACCTTTGTTCTTCAGTTTTCTGGCTCGTATAAACTCGCTAATTTCCTTTCTTTCCGTATTGGTTAAAGGTGGACTTTGTATGACAAAATCAACACCTTGCGGTTCTTTAATTAAGCCCATATTCAAAGATAATTTATTTTCAACTTGTTACAAATTATTTTCATTATGAATCACCTACATTGTTGCTCTTCATTTAGTTTTAGATTGGGTTTGGGCTTATTCAATACTATATTTCAAGAAAAGAATATCAGATTTACAATTATAAGATTGTTGGTCTTGATACCAATAGAATTCTGTATCTATAGTTGTCATATCCATTTGCAGATTATCCAAATGAGCATTTATCTTTTCTCTTAAAAAAACGATATTTCTTTTCAATTTCCAACTATTCGACATATTCGCCTCGTCTGTTAAGACTAAAAAAAATCTATTTGAAGCATCAAATCGTGCCTCCCCTTGATTTTCATAAAACCATTTCTTCAATTCGGTAGGATTTGCTTCAGCTTCTGAGATAATATTTTTTTTATGTTCTCTTAACGTTGTAATAAAAGCTTTAGCTTCATCTCTTGGATCTTCTGATAATATATTTAATAAATGTTCTTTTAACTCTTTATCTTTTAAGTCTGCAGGAATGAAAATGCTTAATGAACGACATATCCTTTTTAGTTTTGTTAATTCATTACCGTAACCGCACAACCTAAGTTTGTCAGCCAGTAGTTGTTCCGGAAAGTAGGTTACTTTTAAATCAAAAGGTATATCATTTATAAAAAAGTCGATTTTTTTAACTAACCCAACTGTTGGCAAAACTGTTGAGTGGTCTTTAAATAAATCTTCTATTAAAATTGAAGTCCAATGATTATACCATGAATTAAGAGTATATCCTCTTAGACTCGATAATAAACGACCTTCAATTTCTTCATTTATTTGAACGTATGATTTAATTTTTTTCACATAATTGTTTACAATATTCTTTTCAAGACTATTCCCAAAAGAACCTCCCCAATCAAAATTTTGTAACCTATTTAATTGGTCAACTAAATAATCTTGGTTATCGATTCGACCAACTCTTTCTTCCTGATATTTAAGGTTTATAAAATCATTAATATTTCTGTCTGAAACTCTTTCAAGATTGAATATATTAGAGAAATATTCTTTTAATTTCAAGGTTTCCAAACTAATAGAATGAATTTGACAAAACTCAATCATAGTCTCCTTTCGAGACATGCTTCTTAATTTTAAATAACGAATTCCCCTATTGTCATTTTCAATACTTGTGAAATCATTATTTCTAAAGTAGCGATCTAATTCATTAAAGTTTAGGTTGGTCATTTTAGTTCCCATTTTTGAGTTTCTGAAAACCTAAAGTTATCAGTTAATATTTTTAGTAAATCAACATTTCCAATTAGCAATTTTTCAAAAAATACCATTTTCATAATTTTAAGAAAAATGTCATTGGTGTCTAATGGCTCAATTTCAATCCATCCATTTATTTTATTTATGAATATTGTTTCTATTTCTTTGTCTGTTTTGAGTTCTATATTCTCAGGTAGGTCGGACTTTATTAAAGTCACTAATACATCACCTTTGACACTTTTCAGTCTATTTATTTGACGTGGAGTAAATGACTTTTGAACTAACCATTGAAAATCATGTAAAATAAACCCATTTTTTATACAAGCATTTGTTATAGCTTTCCATTCTAATCCAGACAAAGAATGATATGTTAATGAAAAATATTTACCATTTTTAAGCACTCTCCGAATTTCTGAAAAGGCACTATTAATATCTTTCTCAAAAACTTTAATATTTTTACATCTTTCTTTACTATCAGTTACAACAATTTCGTTTAAGTAATCAGGTTCAAATTTAAGCCATGAATTCCATATAATACTTTGCTCAAAATAGGGAACAGCATCACCATAAGGAGGGTCAGTAAAAACATAATCCACAGATTCGTTTTCAAGTTCAAGCTTTTTTACATCATTCTGCAAAACTTTATAACCATTTTTATAAATTATTTGATTAAAGTTAAGTTGTCCATTTCCACCAAATTGATTTAGATAGTCGATTTTACCTTTAATTGCTTTATCTAAACGGTTTTCAAAATAGTGGAGAACATTATTCTCAATATAAGTTTCACCAGTATAAAAACCTGTCATCCAAGCTCCTTGAGACATTTCTCCTCTGGTATTTATTGGAGGTACTAATTTTGAACAGTTGGCAAGATTTGATGTAAATGCCATCTTAAACAAATCCATTTCATTACCGCTTGAGTGTTTCTCAATTAGATTCAATAAACGAGCATGGCATGCTAAAGTTCTTTTTGTAAAAAGACTTGCTACCGTCATATCTTTTTTTGCTGAAATTCTTGAATTTAGAATTAGCTTATTATCGGGATACCAATCTCCAATTATGAAAGAACTCTCCTTTGCTAAAAATGCATCAACTTCCTTTATATCTAAATCAATTTCTAATGCTTTTGTCATACCCATACCTTTAAATTTTGCTCTAATAGGTATGTCATTTTTGTCTCTTAAAATTGATGTTAGTTCAACTTTTTCATTATTATAAATCCATTCAAACCATTTAAAATTATATCCTTCAAACTCATTTTTAATTAAACCCCATTGCTTATTTATTAGAGCTATATCTACAGTTTTATTAAATAATTGCTTATTGATAAAATTGGCAATTGGATTTAAATCATTACTTATAACGTGTCGATTCAATATTAATGCCTCACAACAAAAAACACCATAACCTGAAAATGGATCTAAAACAGTTTCGCCCTCATTACTAAATTCTTCAATCAATACTTTTAGATCATTGGAAGGCTTTTTCCCCCAATATTTATGCATTTCATATCTATCTCGCTTCTGTTTCATTCTATTTCCTATATTAAAAGCTCAAAGATAACATTTCACATTTAATCCACTTGATTTACATTATTATTGTCTTTTCATTCCTATTTACATAAAATCATTCAAAGCGTTTTTCAATCCTTTTTATCTTCAAATCTACAAAGTTTAAGGCTCAATAATTACACATTTTCATATCGTTTTTCGATTTCATATAAATAAAATAAACTTTTCAGTATGCATCAAGCACTTTCTAAATTTAATATTATATTATTAAGTACAATTTAAGCCATTCATTATCCTATACCAATTAGTATACCAAATGCCCAACCAACAAAATCTATCCGATCTCATCTGTCAGGCATTCAATATTTTAATTCTTATTTATTTAATCAATAGCCCCATTGTTTAATCACAGCCAGATCTTCTTTTACAGACTCCAAAGGTGTAGCATTTTGATAAGCTTCCTGTTCGATGATAAATACTTTGGTACCGCCAATCTTGCGTCCAAGGTCTGTGGCTTCTTTGGCATGAATGATTCCCTTTCCAAGCACAGAACTTTCAAACTTTTCTGCATTGGTAGAAGCGATTTCATCCTTTACATGCAGCAATTCAAACTTGCCGGGATATTGGTGCAGGATATCACTTGCTTTGGCTCCAGCAATATACATGTTGCCCATATCCAACTGCATGGCTACAAGGTCAAAATTCATATTCTTCATCATCAGATCGAATATATTAACACCATTCAGCTTATCAGTAAATTCAAACCAATGGTTGTGGTATCCGAATTTCATTCCCGACTTCTTGCAGAGCTCACCGCTCTTGTTAAAAGTATCCAATAATTGCATCATACTGTCGTAACTCTTGCGGATAGATTCGTCGATCCAGGGGCTAATTACATATTGCTGACCCATGTAAGCGGCATCTTCAACAGTATATTTCCATGCGTCTGTAAAGTCTTTTTTATCAGCATTCCAATGATTTTTAGCCATTACAGTATGACCTGAAGGCATTTTCATATCAAGATCGTCCAGCACTTTTTTGAACTCTTTTGATGTTAAACCATAAAATTTACGGTCAATATAATTGGCATGTTCCACATTTTTGTATCCAAATTTGGCCAATTGGGTCAAGGTACCTTTTGGATCTTTGATCATATCGTCGCGAACCGAATAGAGTTGAATACCAACAATTTCAGAAGGCTTAGTTGCTGCAAAAGCAGTTCTGGATAATAGTGCAGTTCCTGCAAGCAGCATTGCACTGTTTTGAATAAATGAACGGCGTGTTGTACTCATAATTCTTTTGGTTTTAATTGTTTTTATATTCAGGTTCTTAATGTATTGACAAATTCTGTAAATAAATCCCTTAAAGGTAGTTCAACTTATATTAATTCCCTATAATTATTCAATATATAATTACAGCAGTTCAAATTACCTCCTGAAATTCATGGTTAAAGTAATCATTTTATACGATCTATCCGATTCTTGAAATAATTAGGGTCTGCTAAAAAAAATTTATTGTTCTGAATGATGCCTGGGATAACTCCTTACTTTCTGATACTTTTCTGATACCTTTCTGATACCTTTCTGTAATATAGGGTTACAGAAAGGTATCAGAAAAGTATCAGAAAGGTATCAGATGATTGCACTCAAACATCCACCTGGTTAATAGGAACAGAGGGAGAAATCCAGGTTGATTCAAACACAGTTGAGTTTATTCAGCAACAAATAATAACCTTTTAATCCTGGGGACTTAAAAAATCGGTTACACTGAGCCAATGGATAGCTGTTTCGGATAAGGATCAATTGTAGAAATCAAGGGCGATTGATATGCATATTATCGCTAATTGAGATGAATGGATTCTTTTCCGATTTCCCAACTATGGGATTTCTTGTATTGAATCATAATTATTATTCAAAAGCCGGGTAACAATGTACCCCGGCTTTTGAATATTTTATAGTAGGATAATAATTTTATTGATGAAAAGTCGTTGATACAAATTCCAAAACGGTTGGCAAAGCATCACGCCAGTAAGTCCAATTGTGTGCTCCATCGCGGGTACGGAATTCGTGAGGAATATCCAACTTACGCATAGCGATGTGCAACAGACAGTTGCCTTCAAAAAGGAAATCGTCGTCACCACAATCAATGTACCAGCGTACAGCTTTTTTCTGATCCTCAGGCATATTTTTCACCAGTTCCAAAGCGCTGTGGCGGCTATAATATTTGGTCAGGTCATCCTTGGAAATATTGGGATATTGCTTTTCCCATCTCGTAGAAGCTTCTTCGAGAGAAATGGGCCCTGTAGAGGCACTCAGCGGACATGCCGATGAAAACAGTTCAGGATGATGTAAAGCGTACATCAAAGTCCCGCCACCACCCATGGACAGACCAGAGATGGCACGATATCGTTTCTCACCTCTGATACGGTAGGTCTTTTCAATAAAAGGCATAAACTCTTGAAAGAAGAAATCTTCGTAATTCCAATCGCCTTTGGGGCTGTTGAAATAACCTTTCTGACCGGTATCTCCATCAGGCATTATGATGATCATGGATGTAGATTTTCCTTCAAGAATAGCTTTGTCAGCAATCTGTTTCACCTCGCCAAACTGAACCCAGCCAGATTGATCGTCACCCGAGCCATGCAACAAATACAATACGGGATAGCTTCGCCCTGATGTAGCATAATCGGCAGGAAGATAAACGGCATATTCACGATCCATTTTCAGGATCTTACTGGTCATCGACAGATTGTCGGATACAGTGCCTCCTGATTGGGCAAATAAAAAGGAAACAAAAAATAGGTTAATAATTAATACACTGAATAATTTTCTCATAATAAGTTGTTGTTTAGATTAATAATTTCAAAATTATATTTGCTGTTGCTTTTATCTCTTTCATAGACATTCTCGTTTAAGTTAGCTTCCTAGAATGTCATAGGCCATGTCTATTTCTTTTACAAGGTGGAACTCATACATTCCTGAACACCCAAAATTAGCGATGTTTTGAAAAGTATAACCGAATTCATAATTCGAAAAAATAATTTATTAATAATCTTTCAGTTTTGTTCTGGCAATTTCAATGGCACTGCGAAGTTTTTCGAGTAAGATTTCTTTTGGAGGTAATTGAATAAGATAATCAGCTACTTTTATGTTGCTTTTATCCAATTGTAATAATTCAACATGTTCAGGACTTTTACCTGCACAAAGAATCAAACCTACTGGACCGTTTTCACCTTCAATGGTTTCATACTTTTCCAGATAGCGTAAATAAAGTTCCATTTGACCCTTGTGAGCGGCATCAAATTGTTCGATTTTCAAGTCTATTGCGACCAGACTTTTCAGACGACGGTGGTAAAACAGCAAATCAATTTTATAATCCTTCCCATCAATTATAATTCTCTTTTGTCGGGACAGAAAGGCAAAATCACTACCCAGTTCGATAATAAACCGCTGCAATTCTACTATAATTGCTGTTTCAAGGTCTTTTTCTGAAAAAGTATCTTTTAGCCCAAGAAAATCAAGAAAATAAGGATCACGGAAAACCATATCAGGATTTAATATCTTCTTGTCCTTAAGTAAGTTCAATTCATTTTTAATAGTTACTTCAGGCTTTTTGCTAATAGCAGTACGCTCATAAAGCATAGACTGAATACGCTCTGTAAATGTACGAATACTCCACTTTTCCAGTTTGCACATTTCAATATAAAACTCACGTTTTAGCGGATCATCGATGTACATCACCAACCTCAAATGCGACCAACTTAATTGTCTACACAGTGTGTAGACAATTTGTAAATCGCTGAATATATGTGCAAATTTCATACACAACCGCAATTGTTTATCACCCCAGCCCTGTCCATATTCTAAAGTCAGTTGTCGTGAAAGTGATACTACAATTTCCTTACCGTACTCAGCCCTGGTGTTCTTCAAAACCTCCTTATTTATTCGTTCACCAATATGCCAATATAAAACCGTCATTTCGGCATTTACCAAAATGGCAATATTCTGTTTACTTTTCTCAATCAATGATTTTATTTCGCCAATAAAATCATTGTCTATTTGTAATTGTTTAGTCATAAGGCCAGATTCTACATTTGTATTTTTGCATAGCAAGTCAGAAACAGTTAAATAGAATTACCCAAACTTTTCACCAACACTCCGATTCAAAGGAATAACTACCAGAAACTGCTTCGAAGATAGAAATTCTGTCGATGTAATCAACAAATTTTAATCTCTGTTATCGGTTGGCTGAATGTCCACTCTACTAGAATGTTTGTTGAAGAACGAAGGTACGAATAATATGGCATAAATATAGTCAGGAAGAGTCGTACTCAGAAAAAAGAGTTAACCTTCAATTTAAATAACATTCTAAAGAAGAGTTATTGCCTATAATCAGTAATTAAATTGTTAAATTAAATTGACTGACCAAGAGTAAGATTGGAAAGAAATATAAAAATATTACTATCTGTATTAGAACACTCATGACGTTGTTTTTAATCTCAATTGTCTAAAATAAAATCTCAATTTCAATTAATCGATTGCTATTATTCCTTATGGATATAAAGAGTCCAATCTTTGTAATCAATAACATTATGGTATGATTCAGGGCAATTAAATTTCAATAGATTTTTGCCATGTATTGATTTTGAATCATAAACTTTTCCAGTAGCTGGCATATATCAATGATAATTATACTTTTCAGAAGCATCAGAATTGTCCCATTTCAATAGTTATGACACCATTAGATTTCATTAAATAGATTTTCTGGCAAAAATGGCCCACAACTGCACATCATTCAATTTTTAATCAGCTTCATATTTTAAGCTTATTGTTAATTCGTTATGACCAATTTACTGGTGTAACTATTAACATCACTTATGAAGGATATAAAATAGGTTCCTGGTATAATGCCTTCAAGATTAATTTGGCACGGCAATTTATCATCTACTTGAATGCTTTTAACAGTCTGACCATTTATGTTTTTTATTTGAATCTGATTATAATCTTCTCTTTCCATATTTCCATATTCAATATTGAGAATATTGGTAGTCAATGGATTAGGGTACAATATAATTGAAGGCTTCAATTCCATTTCAGGCAATAAGGCAGAAGTAGTCAAAAATGATTTGGCCTCTTTGGCATTATCTTTAAATTGCTGCACCATATATTTGCCTTGTATGGTTAAATCATCATCTGTTGTATATCCTTTTGTATAATCGGCCACAATATCATAATAGGTTTCCGTTGGATTGCTGTTCCATGCCCAGTACAACCAACCAATTCCCTGTTTGTTACATTCAGATATGATCGTTTTGGGATCGTAAAGTGTAAAATTATCAGGTGCTCCTGTCCATCCAAATTCACCAACTATTACTGCTAACTTCTTGGTTTTAAACTGTGGCAGATAATCTTCAACGTAATACTGCCAGTTGGATTTGGCTTTTTCTTTGGTCATCCAATTTCCATAAAAGTGTATAGCAAACAGGATATTCTGTTGCGGATCAAAATTGAGGAGTTCCTGGCCATAATTTATTAGGGTGGTTGGATTCTGACCACAACCGCCTGCATCAATCAATATAGTATTCTTTATGCCAGCTGCCCGCATGGCAGTAATTGCTTTTTTATAACTATCACGCCAAACTGTAGTGGTAGGTCCCCATTCATTGGCCACATTCACGATCAGGGACCTTTCAAATGCTTTACAAAGTAATACTAAATTGGGGGTACACCAATAATCCACACATTTCTTCAGGCTTTTACCCTCGGCATCATTCTCATAGGCATTGCCACAAGTAACATCATGAAACTCAAGAATAGGAATTATTTTATTGTCGATACATGCTTTGACACAGGCTTTCTGTTTGGTATAATTACTTTGCCACGACCATGCATTCTCAGAACTATTGGTAACTGAGATGATACGGGCACAATTGGCACCTGCTTTTTTCATATCCACAAATGATTTTAAACCATTGGCCTCTGATTGCCAAAAGACTGCGGTATTTGCGCCCATTGGAATAAATTCATTCCCAGTGGCATCGTATAACTTTCCGTCCAGGACAAACAATCCTTTACCTGTATTGGAAGCTGGTCTTGCAACTTGAGCAGTACCAATTTCAACAAGTGAAAACACCATCAAAATTACAAGGCAAAACAGATTGAACTTCTTCATTTTATTTAGAATTATTTGATAGTTAGTATCTCAATGTAAATTCATTTTAATCACTTATTTGATGGTCAGATTTTCTGTATTTTGTTGCCTTATCTTTGCATTTTCGGTATCAGTCAGCCTCTTACCCATATAGGTCAGATTCTCAATTGTTATGCCTGAAACATTTTTCTCTTTATCGAATCCATGGAAAACAGAGAATGGCAAAAGACCACCAATAACCTGAATATCCTTAAACACAATGTTGCTCACTTTTCCCCTAAACTGACTGTGATAGGCTTCCTTTCCTTCAGGAGTTTTTTGTACACCATCCCATGCTCCCCAAAGATAGTTATTCTTGATGAACTCTGGATCCTGAATACCATCCTGACTCCATCTGGAAAAGAATATGGCCACGTCGAATAACTTTTGCCGACTGTCTTCAACCCTGATATTCTCGAATACCACATTATGAACATGAGCCTGACCGGCATTGTGAATGCTCATGGTAGCGCCATCTTCGACATGGATGACATCAATATTCTCGAAACGTATATTTTTTACTTCACTTGAATAAAGTTCAAAGCCTATTTCAATGGCATTACCCCAAATTGAATTCCAGAATACACAATTCTTAACCAGAATATTATCAGTGGCCTCCTCATCTGGATATTCCCCACCCGATTTGATGGCGATGCAATCGTCCTTTGAATGCACAAAAACATTGTCAATCACCACATTGGTGCAACGAAATATATCCATTCCATCGTCGCTCCCACTTTCACTCACAATATGAATATCGTTGATTTTAGCCTTATTACAATGAAAAAGAGCGACTTGCCAGGTAGTTGCATTGTGCAGATTGATTCCCTCAACTGTTACATTTTCGCAATCGCGCAAATCAATGAACCGATTGTCACAAGTTGGATCAGTTTTATTCAATGAACCATCCAGGATTCCCCTACCGCAGATCCGTATATTCTTTTTCCCTTTTGCAAACAAGTATCCCTGAACAACTGCACCCCCTTCAATGTAAACAGTTTGATTGTCGTTCAATTCCAGTTTTACATCTTTATAAAGTTTGCCTCCCTCGAACCAGATAACATTTTTATCAGTCCGATAGCTATCGGACTTAGATGGTTGATAGGTTTCAGGCTTACCGGCGAATATAAACAGCGGTTGCTGCCTGATACGGCCATTAAGTTCAAGGCTAAGATTTTCAGGTTTATTCAATTTAAAACTGAAAGAATTGTCACCTGTATAGGTTGGGTTCAATCCGGTTCGCAGTGGACGAATATCGACCCATCGTACATCGAACATGGTATTTACTTCGACATTTACTTCTCCCTTAAAATCGAAAACAGCATACGAAGCAATGGGAGTATCGAAAACAGGAACCGATATTCCGTTTACTTTTACCTGGTAATAGGCAGTAGATGCAAAGCCTTGCGGGACTTGCCAGGTAGTTACTTGTGCCATGACATTGGCCGCATACAAGAAAAAACAGAGTGCAAATAGATTCTTCATTTTTATTTAGTAGTTTAGTTAATCATTCTATATTAAAAACGGGATAAATTTGTACACTCCTCTTGAATAAGGAGTTAATACGAAGTTTCCGACAACTTTGCCACTTTTGCCACTTTTGCCACTTTTGCCAGTTTTGCCAGTTTTGCCAGTTTTGCCAGTTGTATTTTTTTAATAAAATCAATCATATATCTTGTAAAAACCAACCATTGATCTGCATTTAGTGAAAAGTACAATTGGCAAAAGTGGCAAAGTTGGCAAAGTTGGCAATAGATCACATGGTACTAATCTATCACCTTTGATGTATAATTTTATTCAACAACCAGTTTCCCACAGATAATACTCTGACCATCTGATAGTTTCACCATATAAAATCCTTTGTTTAAATCCCCGGTAAACAATTTCAAACTTTTGTCTTTCCCTAATTCTGATTTGTATACAATCTTACCTGCTAATTCGAATAATGTCAGCTGAACTTTTCCATTCACTTTTTTATTAGTGAATGAGATGGTTACATAATTGGTTGCCGGATTCGGATAGATACTTATTCCTGGTTGTTCAAGCGACAATGGACTTTCAGAAGCTGTGATGGTAAAATCTCCGGCATTAATAACATAGGCACTTTTAAACTGGATCTTATTCCAGGCACACAAATCACGGGTAAGGCCAGCAGAAGCATCGGTGTAATTTTCAGAATACCAAGGCAGGCAATACAACCATGGTGCATAATCAGGGTCTGTGAAGCATTTGGCAGGATTGGGCAAGCCTTCCGATTCACAAAGTGCAATCATCTTGGAAGGTGCAATTGCTTTCATCATATTCCAGGAATTGCGGTAGGTTTTACCCGTTGTGTTATAAGTTCCGCGTACTGCGGGATCAAAATCATATAAGTCAATACCTGTAATATCGCAAAATGCATCTCCGGGATAGAAGGCCTTTCGACGTGCAAATTCTGAAGTCTGGTAGGGAGGCCAGCTACCTCCATTGCAGATGACTCCCGGATTGTAAACCCATATAAGGTTATGACATCCATGGAAATTGATAATCCTGTCTTGTAATATCTTGAATAATTTGGCTGTCTTGGTTGGATCAGTAGTACAAGTCCACCAAAACCATCCACCGTCTATTTCATGTAACGGACGGAAAATAATAGGAATAGGAATCCCATTTTTGTCCACTATTTTCTTCAGAAAATTAACCACATGATAGTCAATATCTTCAATCATTGCATCATACAAAGCAGTTCTTGGAGTAACAATATCAGCCCATTGCTGGGTAGTCATCATTTGTGAAACTCCAGCTGAATTTTTCCCCCAGGCATCCCGTGTGTAAACACCAGCCACTTTACTTGAAGGCATTTGCCAATGCCAGTTGACTTGAAGAATCTGTCCTCTGTTGTAGGCAGTTTTAAAACCTGCAATATTCTGATTCCATGTATTGATCCAATTAAATTCAGTTCTATTGCTGTACCAGCTATTCATATCCTGACCCCATATAGCTGGAGTTTCACCCGTACAACTAACCACTTTGGCATTCCCACCAAACTGAGTTTCTGTCCAGCAACCCGTCAGCATTTTCTGCCCATATATTGATTTCAGATAATTCCAGAGGTTGACAGTTGCAGTAGTTGCAGCAGGATCGAGTAACAATGCGGGATCAAGATCTTTATAGGTGGCCGTTATTTCTGTAATCGCTTCCGGCATCACAATGGTAGTAATGGATACAGTTGCATTTGTAATTGAAGTTGAACCCGTCCATTGGTCAAAAATCTTACCTGAAGGAGCAGCATTGGCTGTTATGGGAACAATTTCACCTGAATTGTATGAACCCCCTCCAATTCCATTGTTTACGGTTAAAACGTATAGCACACAGGCACTTGTTGTCAGTGAAACTACATTACTGGCCTCTGAAATGTGACCGGCATAGTCTTTCGCTTTTATAGAGATATTGGCATAATGCGTATTGCAGGTTAAATTATTAATCACTACAGTCGTCGAAGTTGTTGAAGTTTTTAATGTTGTACCAAAATAAATATCATATTCTGTAACAGCTACATCATCCGTGGAGGCATCCCATGATAAGCTAAATGAAGTCTGATTTACACTTCCAAATTTCAGGTTTGCAGGAGCAGAGGGGGCAGTAACGTCATTTTCACCAATTCCGATATAATCAATATGCGTATAGCCCCAGCTTTTAGAAATGGCTATGGTATTATTTCCGGCATTCAAATCAACATTACCAAAATTCATATCCTCCCATGAACCTGTTGTCCCACTAAAACTTGCATTCTTATCAGAACCCCCATTGATGGAAATGTTTTGATCTTTTCCACATACACCGCAAGTATTCTTAAACCTGATTACCAAAGGATAAGAAGCAGTAGTGGCCACATTAACGGTAAAAGTAATTTTATCGCCAACGAGGTCAAGAGTTCCTCCATCCATATATCCAGTGCCTGAAAAGCCTGTCCCGGATGTTGAAATACTGACACCAGACAGCACTGCATCTTCTGCTTCGTACTTTGTAAGGATACCTCCTGTTTCATTGGAATAAACACACAATCCTGTTGAGAGGAATGCCATAAAAATCAATAGAACAATGAAGGCATTCTTTAAAGGTCGGTTTAAAACCCTGAATGCAAGTGTGTCGTTCGTTTTTCTGTCAGTTAAGTTCATAAGTTAAAGTTTTAGAGTACTGCGAAGTTGCAAAAATATTTATTGAAAACTCACATTAATGGTATTCTTATTTCCAAGAAAGATCTTTCGTGTTTTTCATATATGCGTTTTAGTTAAATTGTTTCAAATTTAATAAAAATAAGTGACAGTTATCAACGATACTGATTTTTTTAAAGATATAAATTGCTTGGATGCTGTATATTAGTATCAGGCGATTTAAATAAGCTCAGAATTAAGATTATTTCTCTTTAAGGAATTGGGAATGGAATATTTTTAACTTTAAATGTGAAGTCAGTTTTAAAATTACACGGATTATAAACTACTTTAAATTTGATCTCAATAGATGTAATAAATTCCATCTATTGAGTATCGTCTGAGCCTAAGTTTCTTTGGGCTCTACCCTTCCTTTGGAAATAACAGAGATTCCAATTGCATAATAGTCTTCTTTCCCGTTGAAGAGTTTTTACTTTTAAAGTAAACTGGAAAATAATTAGAAAACTGGTGATTATTTGTAATCGAAATGAGTAAATTTGGCGGTGGTATATAGAATTGAAAAGGGACAAAAAACATTCCAATATTTGCTATTTAGGCCTGATAATAAACATGAAAAGTAACCATAAAACCATAAATAAAACAACATTGAAAAAGATTATATTGATCATTTTAACTTTATTTTGTATCACAAATTACAGTTTCAGTCAGAATACAACCAATACAATCATACCAGATTCGTTAATTACTGATTCATTAAAAAACCATGATTTCTTTTTAGGTAATGGGTTTAAAATCAATTCAGAAGATTTCAATAAAGGTGCCATTTTTTCACCTCTGCAACTGATTCAGGGTAAAGTACCGGGGATGGTTATTATTAGTACGAATGGCAATAACCCAAATCCAGACCTACAGGTTCAGATCAGAAGTGCTTCAACACTGTTTTTAGGAACGGCCCCTCTTTATGTAATTGATGGCATAACTGTAGAGTCTACCGATATGATATCCCCCGACAACATAGCATCAATAGTAGTGCTTAAAAGCTTATCCGAAACTGCCTTGTATGGTATACGTGGAAGTAATGGTGTAATCATAATAACTACGAAGAAAAATAAGTCACAAAAATTGCATGTCACCTACTCGATGTACAGTTATGTGGAATCTTTATCAAAAAAATCAAACTATTTAACCAGCACAGAATGGCGTCAATTGAAGGAAGAATGGGGCACTAGTTCCTATCCTGACATAAAAAATAATTATCCGCAAGATATGAACGATTATAATTCCAATACCGATTGGCTCAAGGAAATATCTCAGGACAAATTAAGTCAGTCCCATAATATTGGAATTTCAGGAGGCTATAAAAAAACAATTTATACAGCGAATGTTAATTACAACAATTATAATGGAATAATACAAAAGACAGGCAGTAAAACGTTTAATGGTCAACTTGTTATCTCTCAACTTGCACTCAAAGATCGTTTACACATTGATTTGTCTCTGATGGGTACGTCTAAAAAATACAGCCAAATTACAGACAATCCATTTCTTAATTCCACCGATCATTATCCAGACCGGGTATCAAATATTATATCCCTCGCTAATAGATATAACCCAACTGTCCCTGTTTACAATGTCAATGGATCTTATGCAAGGGATTCAGTGAATAGTTGGAATGATAATAATCCAGTATATAAAATTAAAAATTCAACAGATGACCGCTCAATAAATAATTGGATAGCTAGTTTACAGGCAAGTTATGCGATCAATAAGGGAATCAAAATTATTGCCTCTTACTCAGAATACAAATCGATCCTAAAAAACTCTTATACAAATAATAATAAAGATCAGTATTTAAAATTCTTGGCAAGTGAAGGACGTGATGAATATGAGCATACAGAAAAAACGTACAATGTAAAATTGAATTATAACAAAACAATTAACAACCACCATTTTGATTTATTGATTGGTTATACAGATCAACAAAATGTTAGAAATGATAAGTCAAATCAAAAGGTATCTAATAATAATAACCCTATCTCAAATTCAGAATCTACATATAAAGACGATTATGCCATTAATAGCATTTTAGGATCAGCCAAATACGATTACAAAGAGAAATACTATTTGTCGATAGGAGTTTTACAGGAGAAGTCAATTTTATACATTTGGGAAGGAGCATCTCACAACTATCCATCATTATTAGCGGGATGGGTGCTAAGCAATGAAAATATTTTTAAAAGAATACAATGGATTAATGAAATCAAATTGCACGTTGGTTACGGTTTTTGTCAGCGGCCATTATATAGTAGAATAATTAATTCATATCCAACTCCTAAATTACATGGTGAAGATCTTAATGAGACCAATGTTGGTTTTGACCTTAGAATGTTGTCCAACCGAATACAATTGTCAATGGAACATTATAACCGTAAAACAACTGATGGCGTTATAGTATCATTTATATCACCAAATACAGGCTATGATGGTACAATAGGTAATAATCTTTTTGACATTCAGAATAAAGGATGGGAGATTAATTTTGTTGCTGAACTCCTATTAAAACCCATAAAATGGACATTGGGTTTGAATGCTTCAGTCAATAATAATTCTTTGAATACAAAAGGATATTCGTTTTATTATGGGAACAATGAAGATGCCGGGGATTTTTATGGTGGTCAATTTGCAGGTTACTCAACACAAGATCAGATTATTCTGAAAGCTCCTTCCTCATCGAATACACTTTTAGGAAATGGGATTCCTAAAACATTTTTTGGGTTAACGAACAATTTCAACTATCACAATTTTGATTTATCAGTATCAGTTCGTGGAGCATTAGATTTTGAAATTAAAGATAATCTAAAACTGGATTATTCTTTTGGAGCGAATGGTAAAAAGATTTTGCTAGATATCGATCAGAGAGATATATTCAACTATTCTGAGTTAAAAAGGACTGATTACATCATAGAAAAAGGTGACTACATTAAAATAAGTAATATTTCATTTGGTTATGCAATTCCTCTAAAAAGTCATACAATACAAAATGCAAGAGTTTATATTTCATGCAATAATATAGCGACATTTACCAAATATAAAGGAGGCTATCCAGAAATGGTTGGCATTAATGGATTTTACCCTGGAATACATAGTTATGATGCGTATCCTGAAACCCGCCTTTATTTAATTGGGTTTCAGATAGGATTATAATGCGGAATAGGTTGCAACAATAAATTAGAAAGGCTATAATAAGCGATTATAAAACATTTTGGCTTAAGCGACTTTCGTTCACGCAATCTATTGTGGGGTTATAGGTTAGTATATTTAAATGTAGATCTTTCGCAGGAAGGTTATCAGTTATTATCTTCCTTTCATATAACTATTATAATAAGGCATGTAACGCAACAAATTAACACGATAAACCATTTAAAAATAAAAGAATATGACTAACAGGATTTTAATTATCGGTATATTTTTTTCTATATGTTTTATTGCCTGCAATAATTTAGAGGTGGTTATTCCAGTGAAAGAAAAGGTTGAAAGTAAATATTGCGCTAACTACATCAAGGGATGGAAGGTAAACCCGAAAGGGCAAGAAAATCCGTATGCCTATATCAACGATATGACTTCAACATTTTTTTATTATGACAATGGAATCAGACAGTAATAAATGAAAGTTACCACATTGAATGTAGCGATCCATCATCCTTTCATTGCCGTTGTGAAAAGATACAGTATACCTATTTTCTCAATGGTATTGATTTTAATATTAAGCTCATGTGCGACCCTATTTAACGGAAAATATACAAATTTCACAATCATCACAGATGTCCCTAGTAAATTGATTCTGAACGGAGATTCTTTAAATTATGAAGGGACCAGCAAATTAGTCGCCCTTAACCGGAGTAAAAAACCATTTACAGCAACAGCTTATACCGATAGCATATCAAAGACGGTTTCAGTTAAAGCTGTTAATTCATTTGCCTTTTGGATGAACCTTTACCCCGCCATGCCTTTTTGGACAGGCTTTCTTGTTGACGCAAAAGCCAGTAAAAGATATACTTACCCCAGGATAGTCTATATCAATCTCACTAAGAATGACACTGCCTATTTAACCTACACGCCTCTCAGCGAAACTTTCCATAGATATTCGAACATACTAAAGATTACACCTCTAAAATTGATTGGACTTGTTAATCCAGCCATTGAATTAAGCTATGAAAGAAGAACCGATAATAGTTTTTCGACCCAAATAATGGGGTCCTACTTATTGCCAAGGAGTGTTTGGTTTAATGACAATGACAATAACCATGACATCAAAGGATTCAGGGTTGCATTAGAAGAGAAATTTTATTTTAAAAAATCTGCTCCCATTGGACCGTATATCAGTTTGGAATTTAATTACTTAAAAAACAGGTACAAGGCCACAGAGTATTTTGGGGTTGAAAATATTTATTCAGACAGCACCTACAATTATACCAACTATGCTGATGAATATGGTATCAACAAGCAGACCTATAGTTTAAACCTTAAATTTGGTTACCAAAAAATCGTGAAACGACTTTCAATTGACTTTTATGGAGGACTTGGTATTAAATACAAAGATGTTGTCCATTTTGACAGACTCAACCCTGATGATGCAAGGGAAATGCCAAGACATCCAAATGTTTATTATATAGCCAATCGGAGTGGAAGAAGCTGGAGTGTCAATATTCCCTTAAACTTTAGAATTGGATGGACATTTTGAGAAATAGCAGAGATGGAATATTCTTAAAATTTAGTCACCAGCTCAGTAAAGTTTATTTTCACTGATGACAATTCATATCCAGAGTTTCAACTTTTAGATTCCATGCTCTGCTCCTAGGTTTCATTCCTATTTCAAAACGTCAAAACGTCAAAATGACAAAACGACAACTCTACCATTTTGTCATTTTGACGTTTTATCGGATGTAGTTTTATAAACTTGCCGCTTCTCTTAAGCTGATTTTTCTCTGTAAGTGGAATTATGAACTTAACGATTAACTATTTTTATACGCAGACAGGAGTATATGAACATAAACTATAGGCACTAGGATTAGTGTCTTGCAAAGTCAATCAACCGATCTGCTAATACTCTACTTTTGGAACTCTGAGTGATGTCCATTATTTAAATGACCTAAAAGTTTACTTGCCCAGTGATGATATTATTATTTTATGGGCAATTGAAAAATAAATAGAAAATAAGTGATTATTGACAATATAAATGTTTAACTTTGGAGGGAGAAAAAGTGAATTGAAAAAGGACTTTAAAGATTCCGCTATAGTCAAAAAACCAAAATAGAAAGTGGAGACCAGAAACCACTAAAAAAAACGGGGTGAGACCTAAAAGCCATATAATTAGGAAAGTCAAAGAATATAAAAATGAAAAAAATAGTATCGTTAATTCTGTTCACATTATTTACTATTGTAGTTGTTGCTCAGAGCAATTACCAAGATGTTGTTTACTTAAAAAATGGCAGCATCATTCGTGGAATCATCATTGAACAAGTTCCCAATAAATCAATAAAAATTGAAACAGTTGACCAAAGCGTGTTTGTTTATCAAATGGATGATATAGATAAATTAACAAAAGAACAACATAAAGGAAAGAGTAAAAACATTAAAAGTTTATCAAGTTCAAAATCTGTAGGTGAAGGAATTGGTGGAACGAGTTTTATCGTTAAAGGCGGCTTGAATTTATCAGACCTACTAGCGAAAGATGATGAAGACAATTATAGTGATAATTTTAAGTTGAAACCCGGTTTTCACATTGGTATAACTGCGGAATTACCAATTTCTGAGACCTTTGTTTTCGAAACAGGATTACTATTATCAACTAAAGGATTTAAAATGAGTGAAAGTAAAACACTCAATGGCGAAACTTATGAAGTCAAGGGTTCGTCAAATCTTCTTTATTTAGACATTCCATTAACTGCGAAATCCTATTTTAAAGTGGGTCAGACTACGATTTTTGGAGCTTTAGGTCCATACATTGGTTATGGATTAAGTGGAAAATCTAAATATGAAACATCGATGAATGGGGATACAGAATCCGATGAACAAGATGTTAATTGGGGTTCTGGTGATGATGATGTTAAACGTCTGGATTTTGGTTTGACAGCAGGTGCCGGCATAGAGATAAGCTTTATACAAATCGGGTTATCCTACAATTTGGGGTTAGCAAATATTGTTGCCAATACAGAAAATGGGATGAAAGTTAATAACCGTGTTATAGGTTTATCTGTTGGGTACAAATTCGGAGTTAAATAAAAACTAAACTATAAAAGCAAACTACCCACAAATCAGGCTTTATTGACTGGTTAACAGGAAGCTTAATATTAGTTGATATTCACAAAAGTACTATATAGTTATTGGTGTCGTGTAACCCTTAAAATGAAATATAGTGCATCAGGAGCTTTCCAACTCACGTTTACTTATTCAGGCGTCATCCTGAACTTGTTTCAGTATGACGCTCTGAATATGGTTCCTGAGTATCTCTGCTGTCGCAGATTTACTATCTGTCCTTCATAGCTTCAGATCAGTTCAATGCGAAACAATCCTGCTGCATTATCAGAAAATAGTTAATTGAATATATTTATCTAATACTAAAAAAAGGTGACCCATTTACTGCATCACCTTTTTATGAATTATATAGTATTCAGCACTGAAACCAGTCCCGTTAGAACCTGTCAAGGTTCATTACCTTGTTCCATGCCATCACAAAGTCCTGTACGAATTTATCTTTGGCGTCTTCAGAGGCATACACCTCAGCGATGCCACGCAGTTCTGAGTTGGAACCGAAGATAAGATCAACACGGCTAGCGGTCCATCTGAGTTCACCTGTTTTATAATCACGGCCCTCAAACATTTGCTGTGACTCCGAAGACGGTTTCCAGGTCGTGTTCAGATCGAGCAGGTTCACGAAAAAGTCGTTGGTGAGTGACTCAGGACGATTGGTCAGTACTCCATGTTGGAACTGATCGAAGTTGGTTTTCAGCACACGCATGCCCCCAATAAGAACGGTCATCTCTGGTGCAGTCAACGTCAATAGCTGCGCCTTATCGACCAACAATTCCTCTGCCGATGCATTTTGTTGGCCCTTTAGGTAATTGCGGAAGCCATCAGCATCCGGTTCGAGATAGGCGAATGATTCAACATCGGTCTGCTCCTGCGATGCATCAGCACGTCCCGGTAAGAATGGCACCTGCACAAAATGGCCTGCATTCAACGCAGCCTTCTCAATGCCTGCACATCCGCCAACCACTATCAAGTCGGCAATAGATATCCGCCTACCATCTGATTGTGTGTTGTTAAACTCATTTTGGATTCCCTCAAGGGTCTCCAATACTTTGGCCAGTTGAGGAGGATTGTTGACTTCCCAATTCTTCTGCGGTTCAAGCCGAATGCGTGCACCATTTGCACCACCCCTTTTATCGGATCCTCTAAACGTTGATGCCGAAGCCCAGGCGGTAGATACCAGATGGGAAACCGACAGTCCTGAAGCAAGTATCTTGGTCTTCAGTATAGAATAGTCTAATTCATCAATCAGTTTGTGCGTAACGGCTGGAATGGGGTCTTGCCATATCAACTCTTCGTTAGGTACTTCAGGTCCGAGATAACGTGCACGAGGCCCCATATCACGGTGCGTGAGTTTGAACCAGGCACGGGAGAATGCATCTGCGAACTCATCAGGATGCTCAAAGAAATGCCTTGATATTTTATGATATTCAGGGTCTGCTAACATGGAAATGTCAGTAGTAAGCATAAATGGTGCATGACGCTTTGAAGGGTCGTGAGCATCAGGTATACTATCAGCACCCGCATTGTCTTTGGGTTTCCACTGATGCGCACCTGCAGGGCTCTTGCTAAGCTCCCAATCAAAGCCAAAAAGATTCTCAAAGTAACTGTTGCTCCATTTTGTAGGAGTTTTAGACCATGCACCTTCCAGACCACTGGTAATGGTGTCTCCCCCATTGCCGGTGCCGAATGAGTTTTTCCAACCAAGGCCTTGCTCCTCAATGCCTGCAGCAGCAGGTTCTTTACCGACATATTGACCCGGATCAGCAGCGCCATGGGTTTTACCAAAAGAGTGTCCCCCTGCAATCAGGGCAACAGTTTCCTCGTCATTCATTGCCATGCGCTTAAAAGTTTCACGTATATCAGTCGCAGCAGCAAGCGGATCAGGTACTCCGTTTGGACCTTCGGGATTCACATAGATCAGACCCATCTGAACGGCAGCAAGGGGATTCTGTAGGTGACGGTCACCCGTGTAGCGATCGTCTCCAAGCCACTCTTTTTCAGATCCCCAATAGATGTCTTCATTGGGTTCCCAAACATCTTCACGTCCACCACCGAAACCAAATGTCTTGAAGTTCATCGACTCAAGAGCGCAATTGCCTGTGAGGATCATCAGATCAGCCCATGAAATTTTCTTACCGTATTTCTTTTTGATTGGCCATAGCAGCAAGCGAGCCTTGTCGAGGTTCGCATTGTCGGGCCAGCTGTTGAGCGGTGCAAAGCGTTGGGTTCCTGCACCTGCGCCGCCACGTCCGTCATGGGTGCGGTAAGTACCTGCACTGTGCCATGCCATACGGATAAAGAAGGGGCCATAGTGACCGTAATCTGCAGGCCACCAAGGTTGTGAGGTGGTCATCAGATCGAAGATGTCTTTTTTCACTGCATTCAGATCGAGACTTTTGAACTCTTGAGCGTAGTCGAATGTCTCACCCATTGGATTTGACAATGAAGAGTGTTGACGAAGGATGTTCAATTTTAACTGATTTGGCCACCAGTCACGATTTCGGGTTCCTCCTCCTGCACTTTGCTTTGGGGCACCTTCATGAAATGGGCACTTGGCATCTCCAGTATTAACTTCAGCTAATATTGAGTCCTGAGTTGTATTATTTTCCATATTCTATAAATTACAAATTATACTTTGCGATAAAATTATGACAGTTGCTATTTACTGAATGGCTCAACTCCTAGTCTACATTTTATCTACATAATTAATGGTTAAGATAAGGGTTCAAGGAGCTTATGGAGTTCATTCAGCCAGTATAAAACTTGCTGATACAAACACAAAAATCATTGAATTGTTCGATCAATTGATCAATCTTTTTACAGCAAAAACTATTGGATTGAATTTTAATGGTAAGATCTTCATCGAATTAATTAACAACCATTTCCAATCCAACTTCACGTGCCAAGTTATCATTCTACAATATAATAATGATATTCATTCATAATGACACTTTCGTGCTATTGACTTGATGTTGTTCATTTTATAAATTTGTAGAGGCTAATCTAAAGAGATCTATTTCACTTTCTTACTTTAACGGCTCTATAGTATTTAGAGTCATAAAAATCCCTATTATCCTGAGTGTCTTTAATAATAAATTGGTAGTCTGCATTTAATTAACTAAATTTGAACATATAATTCACCTTATGAGCGATCAATACTTTTTAAAGAAGGCAGGACTGCTGATTTTTATATTCGTATCTAATTTATGCCTGACAACTTCAGTAGAAGCTCAAAATGCAGCATCTGAGAACTTTAGGTTTATGGAACAGGATATCACTCAGATTCAGCAGGGATATAAAAATGGGTCTTATACGATCAAAGAGTTGGTATCAGCCTATTTGGATAGAATCGATCTTATTGATAAAAACGGGCCAGCACTGAACTCAATTATCCAGGTAAATCATGATGCTCTTCAAATTGCTGAAGCATTGGATAAAGAGATGAGCAAGGGTAAAATCAGGGGTCCTCTATACGGTATTCCAGTACTGTTAAAAGACAATATTGATACCCACGACAGGATGGCAACAACAGGTGGCTCAAGGGCTTTGAAAAATTCTTACCCATTAAAGGATAGCTATGTTGCCATGAAATTGAAAGAAGCGGGAGCAATTATCATAGGAAAAGCCAATTTAAGTGAGTGGGCCAATTTCAGGGGTCAATTATCCACCAGCGGTTGGAGTGGCGCAGGTGGACAAACAAAAAATCCTTATGTCTTGCATCGTAATCCCTGTGGATCAAGCTCCGGTTCGGCAGTGGCTGTATCTGCCAATCTCACCATGCTCGCCATAGGAACTGAGACCGATGGCTCTATTGTGTGCCCTTCACAGACCAATGGTATTGTGGGCATCAAACCAACCGTGGGACTGGTAAGTCGTACAGGAGTGATTCCTATTTCATTTACGCAGGATACACCTGGACCTATGGCTCGCACAGTAAGAGATGCAGCGATTTGTTTGGGATTACTGACAGGAATTGATCCAGCCGATGAGAAGACCTTGGCCAGCAAGGGGAAATTCTATAGCGATTACACCCAATTCCTTAAATTAGATGGTTTGAAGGGAAAGAGAATCGGATTGTACAAAGTTCCTTTTGGCATCAATTTCAAGGTCGATACGCTGATGGTTCATGCAGTAGAATTTCTCAAAAGCCAGGGAGCTAAAGTCATTGATATCGACAAAATATCAATTGGAAAAGTTGACAGTTGTGAATCGGTTATCATGTTATATGAATACAAAGACGGATTGAATAAATATTTCCAATCTCTGGGGCCTGATGCTCCGATTAAAAGTGTTGAAGATCTGATCAAATTTAATGAATCTGATTCAATAGAATTGAAATATTTCAACCAGCGATACCTTGAACAGGCACAGGAAAAAGGAGATCTTAACCAGAAGGGGTATCTGGATGCATTGGACAAAATGTTGAAAGGAAGCAGGGAAGAAGGAATTGACAAGGTGATGGATGAACAAAAACTGGATGCAATCATCGCTCCAACCGGTAGTCCAGCATGGATCACCGATTTGATCAATGGGGATAGCTTTCAAATAGGAACTTCTTCTCCCGCAGCCCAAGCAGGCTATCCAAGTATTACAGTCCCTATGGGTTTTATTGATGCTTTACCAGTAGGAATCTCTTTTTTCGGAAGAGCATGGAGTGAACCCATTTTATTGGAAATCGCTTATGCTTATGAACAAGGGACCAAACATCGTAAAGTACCTCACTTTATTGGCTTGGAATGAGGATTGAATGTTAAAGTGGCTATAATTATAGATTAAATGAAGCAATTGAACCATAGAGATTTGCATGAAATTAGATGAAATATTATTTCCATGGTTACGGCTGCAAATTGTTGATTGCAAGCAATAAGAATTCTGGTTATTTTGAGATTTCATAATAATTTCATATCTTTATAGCATGAAAACATTGACAATCAATATACCGGATACTTTAGACTATGATAACAACGAGCTTGCTATGATACTTGCTTCAAGGCTTTATGAACAAGGAAAATTATCATTGGGACAAGCAGCAGAATTGGCTAACTTATCCAAACGTACATTTGCAGAGTTATTGGGAAAATACAACGTTTCTATATTTAATTACCCGGAATCTGATATATCAAAAGATGTAGAAAATGCCTAGTATAATCATTTCTGATACAAGTTGTTTTATAATTCTTACAAATATTGGAGAACTTGATTTATTGCATCAGGTCTATGGACCAATTACAACAACAATAGATATTGCAAATGAGTTTGGTGAAAGACTTCCAGATTGGGTTGAGATAAAAGATGTCAAAGATAAGTTCCGTCAACAACTCCTAGAGATGCAGATTGACAAAGGAGAATCAAGTGCTATTACATTGGCTTTAGAAACTCTGCATTGTACTTTGATTTTGGACGATTATAAAGCAAGGAAAATAGCGGAGCAGCTTCGCTTATCATATACTGGAACAATTGGAGTTATTATTAAAGCCAAGCTTCTGGGAATTATTCCTTCCATTAAACCGTATCTTGAAAAGATAAGGCAAACTGACTTTAGGATATCAGTAGCTATTGAAATTCAAGCACTAAAGGAAGCAAAGGAGTAGTAATCAACAAAAAAGTACTCCACCTATACAAGGACTTCCAACAATCGAAACGACCCAGCATGAAGTCCCTCTTGCAATACGACCACAATTACAGCATATAGATTCTTCTATGAATTTATCAATGTTAATTTGAATTTAGAATAATTGACAAAAAATAATCAATCATATATTTTGTTTTAAAAACATAAATTCTTACCTTTAACACTTTAAAATCAAATAAAATAATAAAATCAGACATCAAAAATAGGAATTAAAAAGCATAATAAACGTTCCAAAATTGGATAGATTTAGTATATTAAAATAAAAAACCATGAATAAATTGACAATCGCCTGTTTATTGATTTCTACATTGTTCAACTTTTCTTGTAAAAAAGAACAAGGCAATACTAAGCCATTGGAACACTTATTAACAAAAGAAAAACTGGAAAGTAATTCTATAGAACTGATCCCTTCTAAAGGTATAATACTGGATTCAGATTCTCTATTAATTAGAAAAATTGGTATTGCTGATTTGCTCAGCAAGCTGGACACAAATTCAATAAAATGCAAATTGACAATTAATAGTCCAAGGCAATTGATTGCCACTTACGCTGACTCTCCACCCCCTGGATACACCGGAGAATATATACACCAACCCGATGAGTATTTCACTGATTATTCAGCAAAATTACAATGTGATAGTTTAACTTTCTATTTTTTCTATTACTCTAAGGGACAAACTGTTTTGGCTAAGAATATTTATATGGACAGTTTAAAGATTTCATCCATAAGAATTGGAAAGCCTTTGAATGCTGCATTGCTTGATGATTTAAAGTTAGGGGATTCTTACGAGCAAATTTTTAAATATTATAAGAAACCAGCTTATTTAAATCAACAAGACCCGTTTAGAAAAGAACAAAAATATACCGGTGTAAGATTTACAGTTGAAACAGACCTATCGAACGTTGATAATTACGGTAAAATTATAGCAATTGAAATCAATAATTTGATGGAGTATTAATAAACCATATATAAAAAGCGAAAGACTATGAGAATATTTGGTTTAATAATTATAACATTTTTAACTCTGAGCCAATCGTTTGGACAGAAGACAGCGAAGATATATATTGATATAAACAATCCTACTTCAAACTGTTATTTGGCAATCTATCCAGGTACTCTTCCTTTGAAAGGATTTATGTTTCTCATTCCTAGTTTTGGAGAAACACCCGAAGGGGTACAAATACAAACTGACTTATCAGAACTAGCTGCAGAGCAAGGAATTTTGACAATTATACCAACCTTTATAACGGGTCTAAAGTCTTTTGGGATTGATGATTTAACCCAACAATCCTTTCGTGAGATTATTGAGGATGTAGCAAGCAGGAACAAGTTGATCGACCTGAAATTCTATCTGGGAGGGTTTTCAATGGGTGGCAGTTGTGCTGTTAAATTTGCTGAATTAGCAGTTAAGGATAATTTCAAATTTAAACCCAATGCAGTTTTTGTTATTGATCCACCTCTTGATTTTGAAAGATTTTATAATTCAAATAAGCGTACCGTAAGACTTTCGGTTAATTCACAACCAAATCAGGAAGCTGTTTATATGGTAGATAGAATTGAAAAGGAAATGAATGGTACGCCTGAGACTGCAAGACAGAATTACACCAATTATTCTCCTTATTCGTTTTCAGACACCAAACAAACAGCCATTAAATACTTGAAAAATACCCCTATCAGATTTTATACTGAACCCGACATAAACTGGTGGTTAAAAGAACGTGGAGGAGACTATTCGGCCATGAATGCACTTGATGGTTCGTGTATGATTAATGAATTAAATCGAATGGGAAACAATAATGCATTTTTAATTACAACACAAAATAAGGGATTTAGAAAACCTGATAATCGGAGACATCCACACTCATGGAGTATTGTGGACAACAATGAATTGCTTAAATGGCTACAAAGCCAAAAATAAGAATACCAATATTTCAAATCAGAAATAGAAAAAAAAAGACAATTAACTAACGAATCATAAAACAAATCATTCATGAAAAATCTACTTGTAATTGCACTGTTTTATTTCATGTTGGTCTTAGTCATTGATTGCAACGGCACTGACCTAACCAAAAGGGTACAAATTACCAATGGTGTATCTGTTTTAATGCCCCCAAATTTTATAAAGAATGAATTGAATGGGTATGTTCTATTTCAATCAGAAATCGGTTCAACAGATCTGCGTGTGATTGTGGTTAAAGACATGAGTTTGCCAACCAAGAATGCTGAAATGCTAAAGAAGGGAATGGAAATAAATGTTGTTAACTTTCTGAAACCGTTAAATGGGAAACTTCTTCATAGAAAAGATACAATTATTGACAACCTGGCGAGGAGTGATTTTGATTTTGAAATAGTCAATCCTGAGAATACAAAATACGGTGTAGGAAGATTTATAGTAAAAGGAAATAACTTCATTAGTTTCCTGTTTGAAACTTTAAAGACTGATATTAAAACCAATAAGGTTATCCGCGAGTCTTTTTTTAAATCTATTCAAATTGTCAAATAGATAGATAGAAAAGTCAAGGAAGGAAAGGGTGCATTATTTAATCATTGAGTCCATAGCGAAAAATCTATCCCGATAGCTATCGGGACTGCCACTAAGTCTCAAAGTTACAAAGTTACACTAAATAGTGTCTCTAAGAAAACTTGCAATTAATTATAGGTCAACAACATGGTGTTGATAACTTTTTTGAAACTTTTAGGTTATTTATTTTGATAAGTCAATTAAAATGCAGTAATTCAGGGT
>Ga0209100_1000210_pt1 | contig 63270 bp, 62 predicted proteins | sample lystaG_FD_185480 | JGI IMG/M metagenome (GOLD analysis project Ga0209100, IMG submission 185480) | Glacier valley bacterial and archeal communities from Borup Fiord, Nunavut, Canada, to study Microbial Dark Matter (Phase II) -... | ecosystem: Environmental > Aquatic > Freshwater > Ice > Glacier ... | reverse complement strand
GTAGTTCGGCGGCGGCCGGAACACCGGCACCCGCACCGGCACCGGCACCGGCACCGATCAGCGCGTTCGCCGTCGTGAGGATTCGGCGCCCGTTGCGCCAGCTCGTGGAGAGGTCGTAGCGGGTGTCTGCCCCGAACTCCCGGGCGAAGTCGGCGAGGTTGCCACAACTCGCGCCGCGCCATCCGTAGATCGCCTGATTCGGATCGCCGACCGCCATCACCGCGCGGCCGTGGAAGAGTCGCGCGAGCAGACGCGCTTGCGCAACCGAGGTGTCCTGGTACTCATCGAGCACGACGAGGGGAAAACGCAGACGTTCCGCTTCGAGCGTCGCCGGTCGCTCGGTCAGCACCCGCATCGCGAGACCCACTTGATCGGAGTAGTCGACGAGCCCCCGCGCGGCTTTGGCCCGCTCGTACTCGCCCACCACCTCGACCAGCACATCGAGGCCGCCGACGGATTCGGCCAGCTTCGCGGCATCCTCATAGGCACCCTTACCACCGGGTGGAAGCGAGCCCAGAGCACGAAACTCTCTCGCGAACTCTCGGACCCGGTGTTGCTCGACCAGGTTCTCGGCCATGGCGCGCGACAGCGACAGCACGGCGGCGGTGACCACGTCGAGGTTCTTCGCGAGGTCGACAAGGCCTTCGGCGCTGCTCTGCATCACCGTGGTGCGGGCCAGCTGCCACGCAGCAGCCTCCCCGAGCACGGGTGAGTCGACCTCTGCACCGATCGCCTCGGCGCCATCCCGATAGAGCCGGTTCGCGTAGGCGTTGTACGTGCAGACGGTCGGGGCATCGAAGAGGGCATCACCGCTGACAGGCGGGATCACACCGAGTCGGGTGAGGTCGGAAATGCGGTCCCGGATACGGTGCGCCAGTTCACCGGCCGCCCGACGCGTGAACGTCAGGCCGAGGATGCCCTGCGGTGCCACCATCCGGTTGGCAAGCAACCACAGCACCCGGTTGGCCATCGTCTCCGTCTTACCGCTGCCGGCGCCGGCAACCACGAGCGCTGGCGCGAGCGGCGCCTCGATGACGGCCCGCTGCTCGGAGGTTGGCCGCGGACGGCCCGCCACGTCGGCCAACTCGTCGGCCGACCAGAATCGCAATTCGGCATGAGGCGGTGTCAGCATCGCGAGTTCAGTCACTGGACACCGCCCGCACCCGGTTCAATCGCTGCCCGGCCTGATTACCGTGCCCGTGCAGAGCCAACTCCGCCCGGCCGGCGAAGTGGGATGCCGCGCTCAGCGCCGCGGCCACTTCCACCCGCGCACGAAAGAGCGTCAATCCCTCCTCGCTGAGGGGAGCCTGAAGCGCCTCGCGATATGGTCGGCCGCTGATCCCTTCTTTGACGAACAGCAGTTTGGCTCCGCCGGAATGATGTTCACCGTGCGTACCCAGAGCGGCATCCAGCAACCCCTCTGCGTACGCCAACTGGTACGCACCGAGCTGCGGATGCTGCGCGATGGTAGTGCGGTCCGTGATCGGCGTACCTGTTTTCAGGTCGACGATCGTGACGGACCCATCGCGTGAGCGCTCCACCCGGTCGATCGATCCGCTCAATCGCGCGCGACCGACTTCGAGCTCGAACCGGCTCTCGGCGGCGATGAGCAGCGCGCCGCTGCTGGCGAAATCGGCTAGGTATCCCGCGAGGGCATCCGTGAAACCGTGCGCGATCCGCAATTGCCGCTCTCCCACCCACGGCGCCTCGAACACCAATTCGCCCCAACGGGACTCGACGGCGGCCCACAATGCGGCAGCCGAGGTGTCGTCGGCACTTTCCATCGCCCAGTGCACGATCGTTCCGATGCTCGCAAGGACGCCGGGCGGCTCCGCGCAAACGCGCTCCAAGAACCAGTCCATGGGACTGTCCAGGAGCTTGTCGATGCCCGACGGCGATACGGGTACGAGTTCGCCCTCGAATAAGGGTGCCCGGGTTGATTCTTCGAGCAATCCGTGCCACTGACCCGGGTCCGCCCCGGGCACTCCCTCGTGAGCGAGTAGGGCGAGGGATGCCGCTGCGGCCCCCGCGCGGTCGGGATTTTCCAGTTCACGGCGCAGTCGGGCGACTGTCGATCGCAGTGACAGCGGCCGTGCGCGACTGGAGTCGATCACCTCGGAGCCCGCGGGCACCAGCGCGAGAAGTGGACTCGGGGCTTCATCGTCGTTGGCGACACACGCGAGCACGACGCGCCGCCGCGCACGGGAGGCGGATAGAGCGAACAGCCGCAATTCGTCGCTCAACATCTGACGCCGGTCATCGACGGCGCCCGTTGCCACGCCCGTGACGGCCCGCACGAGGTCGGCACTGCCGATCAGCGACCCTCGCACGCGGAGGTTCGGCCAGACCCCCTCTTGCAGCGCGGCAATGACAACCGTGTCGAACTCGAGGCCGACGATCCCGGATGGTGTGGTCACGAGCACCCGATCGGCCGAGGCGCGCGCCGACAGGCTGTCATCGGCGACGTCGGCGTCGAGCAGCCGGCTCACGAAAACCGAGGCTGGCGCGCCTGGCGATCGCTCGACGAAACGCTCCGCAGCCGCGAAGAGGGCCAGGATGGCATCGAGTGCGCGATCCGCCTGCGCGGCAGCGAGGTGGTCGGCGGAACCGTTCTGCGCCAGCTCCCCCCAAGTGCGGGCGAGTCCGCTGCGTTCCCAGGCGATCCAGAGCAGTTCATCGACAGCGGCGGGTGGCGTGATCTGTGCCTCGTCGGAGCGCAGCGGCTGCGCCCGGTCCCGAATAATGGCGAGGGTTTCTGCGAGGCGCGTCGCGGTGCGAGCCACCCGGTGCTCGATCGTGACGAGGCGACCGGGCGCCTCGAGCGCTTCGACGAGCAGATCCGACGAGGATCGGATCCCCCCGCCAGCGAGCTCCTCCGTACGCAACGCCCGCCGCAGTCGCCGCAGCCCGAGTGCGTCCAAACCCCCGAACGGCCCCAGAAGCATGTCATCGGCCACCGCGGCCGTGAGCGGGGAGGCAGCGAGCGCGACCTGCAACAGCCGGAGCAGAGCACCCGCGGCGCGGTCCTCCCGCAGCGGCACCGGATGCACCGAGCGCAGTACGGGAACGTCGGCGAGGGTGAGGGCGCGGGTTGCGGCCGCCGCATCCGCCCCGTTTCTGACCACGACCGCGAATCGATCCCATGCGATGCCGCCGCTGAGGTGCTGCTGCCTCAGCACTCGTGCCACTGCGGCCCACTGGCGTGCAGCACTCGATGCTTCGATCCGCTGAATGGGAGCGGGAACGGGATCAAGAGCAGGCCCGTGCGAGTCGCCCCCCACCTCGGGCCGACCCGGCGCTCCCAGGCCAGCATCCGCGGCACGCTGGGTACCCGCCGCTGCGGTGCCGATGCGGGCGGTGATGGATGCCGTGAAAGCCCGTAACGCGGCGGGCTGGCGGTGACTTCTCGACAGCACCATCGTGCGAACGGGATTGAACGTGCTCGTCGGGCGCCGAGCTGCCGACGATCCGCCCACAATCCCCGTCCCGAGCCCCAGCACCGCGGCGAGCCGACCCAAAGCATCCGGCTCGCCACCGCGAAAGGCCGTGGCGGCCACATCCGGATCCCCGAACGCGATGATCGGGATGCCCCGGCCGGCAAGTGCTGAAAGCACAGCGAGGCTGGACCGGGGCGCTTCCTGCAGGTCGTCCACCAGCACGAGCCGGAGCCCGTCGATGCGTTCCGAGGCGGAATGCTCGGTGATCGCGTGAGCCGCGAACATCGTCAGTTCCGCCGAGTCGAACCTGCCTCGGCGGGTGAACGAAGCAACCGCTAGGTACTCCCGCATGAACTCGGCCGCGGCCGCCCACTCGATCCGATCGTGGCTCACCGCGAGCTCGGCCAGAGCATCCGGATCGATCGCATGTTCCGTGCACAGGGCGAGAAGCTCACGCAGCTCACCGCGGAAGCGGCGAGTTGTCCGCACCTGCCGCGACAGGCTGTTCGGCCAACGCGCTGAAGCGGCAGGTCCCTCCCCCTCCAGGAGGTCGGCGATGTCGGCATCCTGCTCTGCCGCGCTGATGAGCTGAGGCGCCGGCGCCCCCGCTGCTGCCGACGCATCCCGCACTATCTCGAACGCCAACGAATTGACGGTTCGAGCCAGCGGACCACTCGTCGCACGCCCGAGCCGGATGCCGAGACGGTCGCGCAGGGCGGTGGCGGTCGCCCGACTGAACGTCACGGCGAGAACCTCGTCGGGTGACCAGCCGCGGCCGAGAACCCGATCCGCCATCACTTCGACGAGCGTGGTCGTCTTGCCGGTTCCGGGAGCACCGATGACGGCGGCGGTCGTGAAATCGGGCAGCTCTACGACGGCCCGCTGCGATTCGTCCAGAAACCGATCGGTCTCGAGCGATGGGTCGGGCAGAGGCGTCGGCACCCGCTCACGATAGGGGGAGGTTCCGACAGTGGCTGCCGCGTCTCGCACCGGATCACGCCGCTGTGCGCCCACAGAGAACGGCGCGAAGTGGCAGGGCCCGGTGTCGTAGCCTGTGACTCGTGGACATTCGTATCGGCATCGCCAACACCCCCCGGGAAATCAACTTCGAGTCGGCCCAGACCTCGGCCGAGATAGAAACGGCGGTCGCTGCGGCCCTGGATGCCGACGCCAAGTTCCTCAAGCTGAATGACGACAAGGGCAAGGTCTACATCGTTCCGCTGGCCTCCCTCTCGTATGTCGAGGTCGGCTCCGACCAGTCCCGCCGCATCGGCTTCGTCGCCTGAGTCATACCGACCATGGAACTGCTCTTCGTCTTCGTGATCTCGTTCTGTCTCGGCGCCATCGTGCGCTACAGCCTGCCCGGCCGCCTGAGCTACGGCCTGTTACTGCTCCCGGCGGTCAGCGCAGCGGTCACCAGCACCGTCTGGGTGGTTCTGCTGTGGCTCGGCTTCGGCTTCGACGGCGGATGGATCTGGTTCCTGAGCCTGACCGCGGGGGTGGCAGCGGCCCTCGTTGCCGCACTACTGCTCCCGCAACGCCGCGCACGTTCCAACGCCAAAATGCTCGCGCTCCTGTCACGCGGCTAGGCCCAGGGCATCCATTCGCTTGGTGTGCTCGGCGATCAGCTCGGTGAAGACCGGCTCGATGCGGGCGGCATCCGATCGATGATTCTCGGTGTACCGCAGCGCTGATCGCGCGAGCAGCATCGTGTCGCCCACCAGCCGACGACCCCACATCGCAAGCCTCGGCGCGAGGCGATCGTTCTCGGCGGTCGCCGTGACCAAAACATCCCGCAACGCCTGCTGGCCCGATTCACCCGAGAGGATGCCTGATATACGCCGCGCGGTCTCCGCCGGTAGACCGAGCGCCAGCCGGGTGAAGAAGTCGTCGAGAAATCCGGCGGTGACGTAGCAGGTGGTGACGATCTCGTACCAGTCTGCGCCGCGGGTGACGCGCTCGAACTCGTCGATCGGCTTGCTGAACGGTTCCATCACCTCGGCTGGCACCCCGTCGGCTCGTACGATCTCATCCACCAATCGGCGGTGCTTGCCGAGCGACAGTTGAGCCACACGGCCAATGGATGTCTTGGCCGACGTAGTGGGTGCGTTCACGATCGCCCGCGACAGATTTTCGAACAACATGAGCTGCACGTACGCCGATCGGCCGAGAAAACTCAGCAGGTCCGGCGTGAACTCGACGAGCTCGACACGGGTGGTGGCCCGCTCATCCGATCGCGACCTCAGTCGCGGTGGCTCCACCCGGCGCGCGGTACGCGAGAACCAGTTAGCCACGTTGTCCAGCTTAGGCGTGAGGCTGCCACGCGCACGAGCCTGCCGGTAACCGAGGCTTCGACGCGCTAAACTCGAACAATACCTCCCGTTCTGGCGGAGGTTCTGCGTCCCAGGATGAAACGGGCGCATCTCGTTATCCGACAGGGCCCCTTCTTGACTATCACTGACACGCTCACCTTTTCCAGTCTCAACGTCGACCAGGACATGGTCGACGCCCTCGCAGCCAAAGGCATCGTCGAACCGTTCCCGATCCAGGTGCAGACCATACCCATGGGCTTGGGCGGGCAGGACATCATCGGCCAGGCCAAGACCGGCACCGGCAAGACCCTCGGCTTCGGACTCCCTCTACTGCAGGCGCTCGGCACCGACCCCGAGCCGGGCGTCAAGGCGCTTGTCGTCGTGCCCACGCGCGAGCTGTGCGTGCAGGTGGCCGAAGACCTCGTTCTGGCGGCATCCAACCGTCGCACCAAGATCGCGGCCATCTACGGCGGCAAGGCGTACGAGGGTCAGATCGAAGAACTCAAGGCCGGCGCCCAAGTTGTGGTCGGCACTCCGGGCCGGCTGCTCGACCTTGCTTCGCAGCGGCTTCTGTCGCTGAAAGACGTCAAGGTCATGGTGCTGGATGAGGCCGACAAGATGCTCGACCTCGGGTTTCTCGCGGACATCGAGAAGCTCTTCGCGCAAACCTCCCCGACCCGCCACACAATGCTGTTCTCCGCGACGATGCCGGGCCCGATCGTCGCCCTCGCGCGGCGCTTCATGAATCGGCCGATCCACATCCGGGCCACCGACCCCGACGAGGGTCTCACCCAGGCCAACATCAAGCACATCGTCTACCGCGCCCATAGCCTCGACAAAGACGAGGTCATCGCACGGATCCTGCAGGCGGAGGGTCGCGGAAAGACCGTGGTCTTCACCCGCACCAAGCGGGCCGCTGCCAAGCTCGTCGAGGAACTGAACGACCGCGGTTTCAACGCCGCCGCCGTTCATGGCGACCTCAACCAGGAACAGCGGGAGCGCGCCATGGCCGCGTTCAAGGCGGGCAAGAAAGACATTCTGATCGCGACGGATGTCGCAGCTCGCGGCATCGACGTCAACGACGTCACCCACGTGATCAACCATACGATTCCCGACGACCACGACACCTACCTGCATCGCGCGGGCCGTACGGGCCGCGCGGGCAAGACCGGCATCGCCGTCACCTTCGTGGACTGGGACGACATGCACAAGTGGTCTCTCATCAACCGGGCACTCGTGATGGGCATCCCGGAGCCGACCGAGACGTATTCGTCTTCGCCTCACCTCTACACGGAGCTCGACATCCCGGTCGGCACCAAGGGACGCCTCGGCACCGCGGGCCCACCCCGAGTTCATGAGGCGCGAGCACCCGAGCGCGGCCGCGGCGCCGGCCCGGCGCGGGGGTCGGATGCTGGTCGCGGTGCGGCCAATGGGCGAGGGTCAGACGCCGGTCGCGGTGCGGCCAGTGGGCGAGGGTCCGGCCAAGCGCCGACCGCGGCACCCGCGGGCGATGCGGCCGCCGAGCCATCCCGTCGCAGCCGCCAGCGGAACCGCACCCGCCGGGCCGCTCCCCCCGCCTGACTTCAGCTTGGGAAGGTATCGCTGCTCACGCGACGCAAATGACCTCGCCGTGGGGCATGATCATTGTCGCGTCCTCGTTCATTGACCAGGCTCGCCAGGCATTCGAAATGTGATCGAGATCGTGCTGGGTTGCAAAACCCTTGTCGAGCGCGTCTACGGCAAAGGCGGATTGCAGTACGCGATCCGCCCACATCCCACCCCACCACGCGCGGTCGTCGGGGGTCGCGAAAGTCCACACCGACGCGGTGGGCCGGATCTCACTGAACCCGGCCTCGCGGGCCCAAGAGAGCAGGCGGCGACCCGCGTCGGGCTCGCCGCCATTGCTGCGGGCAATCGAGTCGTAGAGCGTCTGCCACGCAAGCAGCCCGGGGCTGACGGGAAACCAGAACGTGCCTGCGTAGTCGACATCGCGGGCCGCGAGGATTCCGCCGGGCACGAGCACGCGCCGCATCTCCCGTAGCGCGGCCACGGGATCGGCGAGGTGCTGCAGCGTCTGGTGGGCGTGCACGATGTCAAAAGTCCCGTCGTCGAACGGGAGCGAGTACGCGTCGCCCACGACGAACTGCACGTTCGATGCGACAGCGGTGGCGGCCGCTGTGGCGACCACGCCGGCCGACGCGTCGAGCCCGATGACCGATCCGGGTGCGAGGCGAGCCGCGAGGTCGTCGGTGATGGTGCCGGGACCGCACCCGACGTCGAGCAGGCTTCGGCCCGATTCGAGGTACTGGATGAGGTAGGCCGCGGAGTTCTCCACGGTGCGCCAGGTATGGGACCGAAGCACCGTCTCGTGGTGACCGTGGGTGTACCGCGCGCTGCCAGATGCCATGCGCCACACTGTACCCATGGCATCGACATCGACGGATACCGGCCCCGAATTCACCGCCGCCGAACGCGCCGCCATGAAGGAGCGCGCCCGCGAACTGAAGGCATCCGGCAAGAAGGCGGACCTGCTGAAGTCGCTGCTCGACAAGATCGCGGAGATGCCGAGCCCCGACCGGGAACTCGCGGCGCGCATCCACGAGATCGTCGTCGAGAACGCCCCTTCGCTCACTCCGAAGCTCTGGTACGGGATGCCCGCCTACGCCGATGATGACGGCAAGGTCGTCTGCTTCTTCCAGGATGCCGCCAAGTTCTCGGCCCGCTACGCGACTCTGGGATTTCAAGACCCGGCGACCCTGGACGACGGGACGATGTGGCCCACCAGTTTTGCCATCACCACGCTGAGCCCGGCAGACGAGAAGCGGATCGCCGAGTTGGTGCGCACCTCGGTCGGCTGAGATCTAGCGCACCGCCACCGGCCAGACCTTGACCGGCCGGGATGTCGCGGCTACGGCCGGGAGGGAACCGATCCGGTCGCTCGCGCGAGCAGCCGCTCGAACACCTCGGGCGAGGTGCTGTTCTCGCCCAGCAGGTTGGGTTTGCCCGCGCCGTGGTAATCGCTCGCGCCGGTGACCTCGAGTCCGAGCTCCCGCGCTAGGCGGTGCAGGCGTACCTTGCCCTCGTCCGCGTTGTCGCGGTGGTCGATCTCGAGCCCGAACAGGCCGGCCTCGGCGAGTTGCGCGATGAACGCGTCATCCATCGGACGGTACTTTCCGTAGCTCGCGGGGTGGGCGAGCACCGGCATCCCGCCCGCCGCGACGATCATGCGCACCCCTTCGATCGGCGATGGCGCGTAGTACTTCTCGTAGTAGCCGCCGCGCCAGTGCAGGATGCTCTCGAACGCGGCGCTGCGGGTGGGCACATGGCCGCGCCGCACGAGGGCATCGGCGATGTGGGGCCGCCCGAGGGTCGTGTTCTCGGATGCCTCGGCGAGCACGTCATCCCACGTGAGCTCGTAGTCCCTGCCGATGCGCTCGACGATGCGCTCCGCACGATGCAGTCGGCCTTCGCGAATCCGGGCCGTTTCGGCGACGATGACCGGATCGAGCGGATCGAACAGGTACCCGAGCAGATGCACACTCGCCTGGCCGTAATTCGTGCTGAGCTCCATACCCGGCACGACGATGAGCGAGGTGCCGGATGCCGCGGCGAACGCTTCCTCCCACCCCGCCGTCGAATCGTGGTCGGTGAGAGCGACGGCAGAGAGCCCGGCGGCGACTGCGGCGGCAACGAGCTGAGTCGGCGTCTCGGTACCGTCGGACACGGCGCTGTGCGTGTGCAGATCGATCGCACCAGTGGGCATCAGGCCAGCTTATTCGGCCGGACGGCGTTGCTTGGCTGCCGGGGAGCATCCGCGATCCGCGTGCTCCGCCCCTGCCCGACCGCATCCGCGATCCGCGCGCTCACGGCACAGTGGCTTAGGCTCGGCCCGCCATGTTCTCCCGAATCCTCGCCGCTGTCGTGATCCTCGCGGTTGCGGCCGGCCTGCTCGTGGCGCTGTGGCCCCAACTCCTCGGACTCGCGACCGCCGCGGGAGTCGCCCAAGTGGTGTCTTTACGCGGTTTGGGCGCGGCCGCTGCACTCGGGCTCGCGATTCTGCTGACCCTGGTGGCACTGGTGGCCCGGCCTCTGCGCCGCTTCGCGGCATCCTTGGCCCTTGTCTTCTTCGTTTTCACCCTTGCGACGATTGCCGTGTTGTCGACGCGGGGTTTCGGAAGTCCGGGGTTCGAGTCCGCGAACGACAACACGGTGACGGTGTTGAGCTGGAACACGCTCGGGGATGCACCCGGCGCCCAAACCATCGCGGCGCTGGCTCTCGACTCCAACGCCGACGTGATCTCGCTGCCCGAGACCAGCAGGGAGACCGGCCAGCAGGTGGCCGACCTGATGAATGGCGCCGGCGTGAACATGGCGGTGTTCACCGTGGCCTACGACGAGATCTCGAAAGCCCGTTCGACCACGCTGCTCATCAGCACCGACCTGGGTAAGTACGACGTGGACGAGAATGCGACGACCACCGCGGTGCTACCCACCGTGGTGGCAACCCCGCGGGACGGTACCGGCCCCACGATTATCGCGGTGCACGCCGTCGCGCCCATCCCGGGTGAGATGACGAACTGGCGATCCGATCTGCAGTGGCTAGCGGATGCCTGTCCTGGAGGCAACATCGTGATGGCCGGTGACTTCAACTCCACCATCGACCACTATGCGGGGCTCGGTGGCGCCGCCAGCACCCGCACGGCGCTCGGCGCATGCGCGGATGCGGGGCTCGCCACGGGTAACGCGGCGGTCGGAACCTGGCCGGCCGCGCTGCCGGCCCTGCTCGGGTCCCCGATCGACCACGTCATGGCCACCGCCAACTGGCGCGTGACTGGCGCGCGAGTCATCCAATCGCAGGATGGGGCCGGCAGCGATCACCGGCCGATTCTCGTGCAGCTCTCCCCCGCGGGCTGATACTCCAGTCGCACGCATTCCCCTCTCGAAGCGGGGACAATGGGGCAATGGCCGAACCCGAACCCGAACCCGAACCCGAACCCGTTCAACCCGTCGCCAACGCCAACCGGTCCACGACTCCGGTGTCGGAGGAGTTTGCACGCTACATCTCCACCGGGTGGGCCGATCGGGATGCCCCGGCTCCGGCCCTCCGCGAGCAGGCCCCCTTCGCCGCGGTGCGCCGTGCACGCATCTCGGCCCTCCACACCGGCGAGCGCCTCGTCTTCCCGGCCGGCGCGGCGCAGGTGAGATCGAACGACACGGACTACCCGTTCCGCGCCGACTCCGACTTCGCCTACCTCACCGGCTGGGGTAGCGACACCGTGCCCGACAGCGTGCTCGTGCTCGAGCCGGCTCGCGGAGGCGACGGCGATGCCGGCTCCGGTCACAGCGCGACCCTCTATCTACGCGAGGCAGCCGGTCGCGACACCGACGAGTTCTACGCCAACGCCGACATCGGCGAGTTCTGGACGGGTGCGCGGCCGACCCTGACCGATGTCAGCATCCAGCTCGGAATCGAGACCCGCTCTTTACTCGACCTGACGCCGGAGGAGCCAACGGACCTCACGCGGCACGAGATCGTCACCCGTGACCTCGGGGAGATGCGTTTGGTGAAAGACGGTTTCGAGGTGACCGAGCTACGCGAAGCCGTGGCCGCGACCAAGCGCGGCTTCGACGATGTCATTCGCGGACTCAGCGAAATAGCGGAGCACGCTCGGGGCGAGCGCATCGTGGAAGGCACCTTCAACCGGCGCGCGCGGATGGAGGGCAACACGGTGGGATACGACACGATCGCGGCATCCGGCCCGCACGCCTGCATCCTGCACTGGACCCGCAACGACGGCCCGGTTGAGCCGGGACACCTGATCCTGCTCGACGCCGGAGTGGAGCTCGACAGCTACTACACCGCCGACATCACCCGCACCCTGCCGGTCGGCGGCACCTTCGACCCGGTGCAGCGGCGGATCTACGAGGCCGTGCTCGACGCAGCGGATGCCGCATTCGCGGTGGTGCGGCCCGGCATCCGGTTCCGCGAGGTGCACGCGGCGGCCATGCACGTGATCGCGGCCCGCACGGCCGAGTGGGGTCTCCTGCCGGTCTCAGCGGAAGAGTCCCTGAAGCCCGAGAAGCAGTACCACCGCCGCTACATGGTGCATGGCACGAGCCATCACCTCGGGCTCGACGTGCACGATTGCGCGCAGGCACGCCGGGAGTTCTACCTCGACGGCGTCATCGAGGCGGGCATGGTGTTCACGATCGAGCCCGGGCTGTACTTTCAGCCCGACGACCTCACTGTGCCCGAGGAGTATCGCGGCATCGGAGTGCGTATCGAAGACAACATCCTCGTGACGGAGTCCGGCGCGGAGAACCTGTCGATCGGCATCCCGCGCGCGACCGCCGACGTGGAGGCCTGGATAGCGGCCCTCACGGCCTGAGTGGCGCCGGGAGCGTGTCGATATACTACGTCCATGACGCGGGAATTGGCTTACCTTGGGGTTCTGGCCGCTCTGGTGCTGAGCGGCTGTACGGCGCAGCCGACGGCCGGAACTGTGCAGGAGGTGGTCGCTCCTTCGCAGTCGCCAACGAGCGTGGCAACACCTGCTCAGGTTCCCACGCCGTCTCAAACGCCCCAGCCCGAGCCCACTTTCGAGCAGATGGACCCCGCGGTATTCGAAGTGCCCCCCGATCTGCCCGGCATCGGCGTCTGGGAGGGTGTGAGCTTCATCTCACCCTCCGGGAATCTCGGTTGTTCCATCACCGGTGCGGCGCACGGGTTCCTATGGGGATGCGCGATAAACGAAAGCAATTGGGAGTTCCCAAGAAGCGATCCCACGGACTATTGCTACGACTCGCAGATATCCTGTGGCAGGGGTATCGAAGTATCAGGCGAAAGCTTGCCCCACCCGCGGCAGAGAAGTGATCCAGGGTTCCCAGGGGCACTGGGCGTGGGCACGAATAACCCATTAGGCATCGCGACGCTTCAATATGGCCAATCCGTGACTTTCGGAAATGTGACCTGCCAGTCTGAGTCGATCGGTGTGACGTGCCGAAACAACGTCAGTGCCCATGGGTTCGTCATTGCCCGAGATCGCAACGACATCTTCTGAAAACTCGAGCGGAGGAGGACCATCTGGCCAGTCCCCACCGTCTGACCGCGATCGATCAGGCCGGATGCTCCGCCAGAACCTGTTGCGCATTGGCCGTCAGCTCGGGGTCGATCACGATCTGGTAGTTCGACGCGAGCACCTGATGGGTCGACGTGAAGTCGCGGCGACGGCGGCCGAGCGCATAGGTCACAACGCCGAAGATCACGCCGAACCCGGCGCCGATGAGCACCGCTGCACCGACGAATCCGAACGTCTGCGCGGTGGGCGAGCCGAAGATCGTCAACACGAGACCGAAGAACAGCCCCAGCCACGCCCCGCTAGCCGCGCCCGCGAGCGCGGCCCGCCCGTAGGTGAGCCGGCCCGTCACCCGCTCGACGGTCTTGAGGTCATTGCCGACGATCGAGAGCTTGCTCACGGCGAACTCCGCCTTCGCGAGCCGGTCCACCACCGACTGCGCCTCGAGGTAGGTGTCATAGGTGCCGAGCACATCCCCCTTGGGGAGGGTCGGAGTAAGCGGTCCACGGCGGGCGATGAAGTTAGGGTTAGTCACCCCGTAATTATCGCTCTCCCAGCCCATTACGGCGCCGGGGGTAGGGTTTCAAGCGTGAGCACGAGTCGAGTATTCGCCGCCCGGCTCGTCGGGTGCTCCGTTTTCGACCCGAACGGCGAGAAGGTTGGCAAGGTACGCGATGTGCTCATCGTGTACCGCCTGAACGCTTCCCCGCGGGTGGTCGGCATGGTGGTGGAGGTGACCGGTAAACGCCGCGTCTTCCTCGCCATCGATCAGGTCACGAGCATCGGCTCCGGTCAGATCATCACCACCGGCCTGATCGATCTGCGGCGATTCGAGCAGCGTGCGGGCGAGTTGCGGGTCGTCGCCGAGGTGCTCGGCCGAACGGTCCGTCTGCGCGATGGATCGGGTGCCGCCACCATCGAAGACCTCGCGCTCGAAGAGACGGCGCTGCTCGAATGGGAGGTCACGCAGGCTTTCCTCCGCCGACCCAAAACCACCGCTTTCGTGCGGGGCGCAACGCTCTTCGCGGTGTGGGGTGACCTCATCGAGAGCGTCGGCACCGGCGACTCGCAGTCGGCGACCCAACTGGTGGCGAGTTTCGCCGACATGCTGCCGGCCGACCTCGCCAACGCGATGCTCGACCTGCCAGAGCAGCGGATGCTCGAGGTCGCGGAGGAACTCTCCGATGGCCGGCTCGCCGACGTGCTCGAGGAGATGCCCGAAAGCGAGCAGGTCGACATCCTGAACCAACTCGACGATGCCCGCGCCGCCGATGTGCTCGACGCCATGCAACCGGATGATGCAGCAGATTTGATCGCCCACCTCAGCGATGAGCGCGGCGAGACCCTGCTCGATCTGATGGAGCCGGAAGAAGCCGAAGACGTGCGCTTTCTGCTCTCCTACGGGCCCGACACCGCTGGCGGCCTCATGACGACCGAACCGATCATCGTCTCGGCCGATGCGACGGTCGCCGAAGGGCTCGCCCTGATTCGCCGCCACGAGCTCGCCCCGGCACTCGGTGCGGCCATCTGCGTCACTCTCCCCCCGTACGAACCGCCGACCGGCCGCTTCCTCGGCATGGTGCACTTTCAGCGGATGCTGCGATACCCGCCCAACGAGCGCCTCGGAGCTCTGGTCGACAGCACCCTGGAGCCGGTGCGCTCGAGCACGAGCGCGGCCGAAGTGTCCCGCATCCTCGCCAGCTACAACCTGGTGTCGCTCCCGGTTGTTGACGAAGCCCACCGCCTCCTCGGGGTGGTGACCATTGACGATGTTCTCGACTACCTGCTGCCCGATGACTGGCGAAGTACCACCGACGAAACCCCCGGTTTCACCGACACTTCTACCGCATCCATGAAGACCAGGCCGAGGAGGACGCCCAGTGGCACGCACTAGCCGGGCCGACCGCCCAGACAACCAAATGGATTCGCCCCGCGGCCTTCGCGGCGGATTCCCCTTTTTCGAACGGCGGGATCGTTTCGGCCGTTTCACCGAATCGATCGCGCGCGGCATGGGTACGCCGTGGTTTCTTCTCGGCCTGACGATCTTCGTCATCATCTGGATGCTGTTCAACACCTACGGCCCGGAAGGCCTGCGTTTTGACTCCGCCGCGATCGGGTTCACCGCGCTCACTCTCATCCTCTCGTTGCAGGCTTCATACGCTGCGCCGCTGATTCTGCTGGCGCAGAACCGGCAGGACGACCGTGACCGCGTGCAGATCGAACAGGACCGCCAGCGCGCCGACCGAAACCTGAACGACACCGAATACCTGGCCCGCGAGATCGTCGCCCTGCGGCTCGCGCTGCGCGATGTCGCCAGCAAGGATTTCATCCGCACCGAGTTACGGAGCCTGCTCGAAGAGCTCGACAGGGTGAAGGATGAGCCTGCGCCCGAACCGCGGCGCGGCGAGCAAACCGGTGCCTGAGGGCACGCTGCCCGACGGCACACCACCCGACCCCGCGTTCGATGGCACGCTGCCCGCCGAAGCGGTGCGGCGGGCTCTTTCGGGGGTGATCGACCCTGAGATCCGTCGCCCGATCACCGAACTCGACATGGTCGGCGAGGTCAGCGTGACCGCGGACGGCGCGGCGATCGTGAACCTGCGCCTGACGATCGCCGGATGCCCCGCCGCCGACACGATCGAGCGCGATGTGCGGGTAGCAACGGCATCCACTCCCGGGGTTTCTCGTGTAGAGGTTCGCGTGAGCGTGATGGACCGCGTGCAGCGGAATGCCCTGATCGCGCGCCTGCGCGGCAATCGCCCCGGGGTCAGTCAGTTCGGTCCCGACTCGCTCACCCGCATTTACGCGGTGGGCAGCGGCAAGGGTGGAGTCGGTAAATCCACGGTGACGGCGAACCTCGCGGTGGCGCTGGCTTCGCGTGGGCTCGCGGTGGGCATCATCGATGCCGACGTGTTCGGCTTCTCGATCCCCGGCCTCCTCGGCATCGCTGGTGCCCGACCGACCCGTGTCGGTGAGCTCATGCTGCCCCCGGTCGCCTACGGGGTGAAGGTGATCTCCATCGGGATGTTCCTGCCCGAGGCGCCGGCGGGCGACACATCCGGCCGGGTCGTGTCATGGCGTGGCCCCATGCTGCACCGCACGATGACGCAGTTTCTCACCGACGTGTACTTCGGCGACCTCGACGTGCTGCTGATCGACCTGCCACCCGGAACCGGTGACATCGCCATCTCTCTCGGTCAATTGCTGCCGCAGGCCGAGGTGATCGTTGTCACGACCCCGCAGGCTGCGGCCGCCGAGGTTGCCGAACGAAGCGGTCTACTGGCACGGCAAACCGGTCAAACGGTCATCGGTGTGGTCGAGAACATGTCGGGCCTGGTGCTCTCCGATGGCTCAGTGCTCGAGATCTTCGGCCGGGGCGGGGGGGCGGATGCCGCAGCCCGCCTCTCGGCGCGGGACCATCCGGTGCCGGTACTGGCGTCGATCCCCCTCAGCGTTGCCCTCCGCGAGGGCGGTGACACCGGCATCCCGATCGTGTTGTCCGACCCCGGAGACCCTGGTGCACAGGCGTTGCTCGCCCTCGCACACCGACTCGCGGTTCGGCCACGTGGACTTTCCGGGCGTGCCCTCGGCGTGAGCGTGCTGTAGAGAAGCGGTCGCTTCGAGCAAACGCCGACCAGCGCCTCAGCGTCGTCGGGCGCCCGCTGGCGTCAGGGCAGATCAGCTCCGACGGGTCGGGATTCGACCATAGCCGTCGCGCGCGACCGCGGTCACCGATCCGATCACGGCGATCACGGCAAGGGAGGCGAGGAGGGCAAGATCGATACTCATATGTCTATTTCAGCGGCTCTTTTACTTTAGATCAATATGACAATGCTTAGTCGATAATGTAGCGTGACTACATGGATATCCGGCGGCTCGAACTTCTTCGAGAGCTAGCCGATCGGGGCAGCATCACGGCCGTCGCGGCGGCGACGCACCGCACTCCCTCGGCGGTATCGCAACAACTCAAGATCCTCGAGCGGGAGGCGGGCATCCCCCTCACCAACCGGGCGGGCCGAGGCATCCAACTCACACCGGCCGGGCGAGCGCTAGCGCGAACCGCACAGGATGTCGCGACGGCGATCGAGCGGGCTGAGGCGATGTGGGCTGACTTCCGCAGCCAGCCGAGGGGTGAGGTCACCCTGGCGATCTTCCCGTCCGCCGGTCAGATGCTGCTGCCGCAACTGCTGAGCGCAGTGGATGCCCTCCCGGGCCTCGACCTCATGTGCCGCGACCTGGACACCTTCGTTACCGATATGGCCGACCTCACCGCCGACTTCGACATCGTCGTGATCGATGCACCGGGCGTGCTGCCCGCCTGGTCGCAGCGTGGCTTGGTCGTCGTGCCACTGATGCGGGAGCCGCTCGATGTCGCCCTCCCCGACGGACACCGACTCGCCGCCAAGCTCGCCCTCACCCCGGCAGATCTCGTCGACGAGACGTGGATCGGGGTTCCCTCGGACCTGCCGTTCGACCGCATCCTGCGAGGCATCGAGGCCGCCAACAGCTCCCCGGTGCACGTCTCGCAGCGCTTCGCAGACAACGGGATCGTGGAGGCGCTCGTGGCGTCAGGGCACGGCATCGGCATCCTGCCGAGGTACACGACGCGGGATCGGGAGAACGGGATCATCACGCGTCCTCTCACCGGGGTGCGGGCATCCCGGCTCATCAGCGCCCTGATGCGACCTGACCGAGCGGAGCGCCCCTCGGTGCGCTTGATCGTGGAGACCTTACGAGAGCAGGCCGCGCGCTTCGAACTGCTGCACGCCGCCTAAGAACACCGGGGCAGCCGACGACAGTGCTGCCTACGTCGACTCGAGGTCGAACGGAACAGGCGCGACCTCGGCAGCCAACCGCTCTTTCTCCGCCGGCACCGGCACGACAGCCGCGGGCTTCACCCGCACAACGGGCTCGTCATCCAGCAGAGCCTCACGGATGATACGGCGCGGGTCGTATTGGCGCGGGTCCAGCTTCTTCCAGTCGATGTCGTCGAAGTCCGGGCCCATCTCCTCCCGCATGCGGTCCTTGGCCCCGTTGGCCATCGACCGCACCGTCTTGACGAGGCGAGCGAGCTGGGAGGCGTAGTGGGGAAGACGCTCCGGGCCGAGCAGGAAGACAGCGACGATCCCGATGATCAGGAGCTTGTCGAAAGTCAGGCCGAAAGACACTCGCTCAGGATAACCGCTCTGTGCTCGCTCGGGCCTCTACAGTGGAAACCGACGAGGAGTGAACGTGCTGGAACCGCTGAGCCTCAAGTTCGCTGAGGACTATCCGCACGAACGTACCGATATCGCCGCCGTTCGGCAGCACAGCATCGAACTGGGTGTCGACCCGATCAGCGCGTCGACCGGCGCGACGATCGCTCAGGCCGTGGCCGCATCATCCGCCGAATCGATCATCGAGATCGGCACCGGCATCGGTGTCAGCGGCCTGTGGATGCTCACGGGTTCGACAAGCGCAGTGCTCACCTCGATAGACACCGAGGCCGAGCACCAGCAACTGGCCAAGCGGTCGTTCATGGATGCTGGCATCGCTGCGAACCGCGTGCGCCTCATCAACGGGCGCGCGAGCGACGTGCTACCGCGGATGAACGAGGGCAGCTACGACCTGGTGTTCATCGACGCCGACCCGGCATCCATTCTCGAATACGTGGAACACGGGCTCAGGCTCGCCCGACAGGGCGGCACCGTGATCGTCGCGCACGCGCTCTGGCGGGGGCGGGTCGCGGACCCGACCATCCGTGATGACACGGTCGCGGGGATGCGCTCGCTGCTGAGCGAACTCGCTGCGTCCGAAGCCGTTTCGAGCACCCTGTTGCCGATCGGCGACGGTCTGCTCGTGCTGACCAAGCGGGAGAGCTAGCGCGGCACTAGCCGGGTCACGCAGCGTAGCCGACGCCGCGTGAGTCGAACGACTAGACGGGAGCGACGACCCCGGCCAGTGCATCGTGCAACTCTTTCGCCTCGGCATCGTTGACCGAGACCACCAGACGCCCGCCGCCCTCGAGCGGAACCCTGACGATGATCAGGCGACCCTCTTTGACAGCCTCCATCGGCCCGTCACCGGTCCTCGGTTTCATGGCTGCCATCGGCGTTCCCCTTTCAAAAAAGTAACGCTCTCATTATCGTTCATGGGCGGCGTATCCCGAAAACGAAGCGCTCTCGCACGGAGAGGTGAGCGCATGACCCACCGCTGGTTCAGAGGCCGCGCGATGATCACGGCGGAGTCCAATCCCGACCGTCGACCCACCAAGCGACATAGACCCACACCACTTGCGCGACGATGAACAGCAGCACGATCCCGACGCGATACCACCGCGCGCGCGGCTGCGCGAGCATGCCCAACGCTGGGAACATCGGCACGAGGAGGCGGAAGGTGCTCGACTGCGGGTAGAACACGGCGAGCAGATACAGCGCATAGCTCGCCATCCAGAACCGCATGTCGACGCCGAGGCGGCGCGCCGCCGGTGTGAAGAGTGCGCCGAAGAACCCGACCGTGCCGAGACCCAGCAGCACGAGCAGCATCGGCACGGGCATCCCGAACTGTGGAGCCCAGAAGTCCGCCGCCTGCACCCACGGCGTGAACGGGATGATCGGACCGTAACCGACGTAGGGAGCACGCCAGGCGAGTTCGGTGTCGGTGTACGCGCTCGGCGAGCCGGTCACGGCGGCCGCGATGAGCAGCCAGGCGACGCCCATCAGGGCGCTGAAGAGGGCGACCGCAACGGATGCCACCCGCTCACGAATCGGAAACGATTCGCCCCGCCGCTGCATCCACCATCGATGGGCGACGTGCATCGCGAGGGCGAGGGCGAACGCGAGCCCGCTCGGTCGGGTGAGCGACATCACCGCGACTACCGGGAACAGCAGCCAATACCGTCGCTCCAGCAGGAGCAGTAGGGCGACCACGAGGAAGAACGCGTGCATCGACTCGGCGTAAGCCACCTGGAAAATCGGCGACAGGGGTGCGAAGCAGAACAACACCACCGCGAATAGAGCCGTGGCGCTCGGAAGCACCATATTCATCAGCCGGTAGAACACGAGAGCGGCACCGAGCGCGAACGCGACCGACACCGCGACCGACATGGTTTGAAAGCCGACACCCGTGACCGTCATCAAGAACCGCACCACGGAGGGATAGGCCGGCATGAACGCCCAGGCGCTCTCGCCGACCTGGCCCTCCGGGGTCACCGGCAGATTGACCGGATACCCGGCCAGCGCGATGATGTAGTACCAGTGGCCGTCCCAGATCGTGGCGAAGTTGCCGTAGTTGGGGCTGGCGCCGGTCCAGGGGTTCAGTCGCTGCAGTGAAGCGAAGATGAGCAGAATGGTCGTCGTCACGACGCGGGATGCCGCGAAGATCACGATCACCCGGGCCCACCACGGGGTGAGCCGGTAGCGCACGAGCAGGGCTCGCGCGGTGCCCGTCGCCGGCCGCGACGCGGGGATCAGGGTGCGCTCAGCCATGCCCTCAACCCCTGCTCGCACTGCTCGAGTTCGGCGATCGCCACTGCCTCGTCGTCCGCATGGGCGAGAAGGGCATTCCCAGGCCCGTAATTCACGGCGGGGATGCCGAGGCGTGCGAATCGCGCCACGTCGGTCCAGCCGTACTTGGGGTGGGCGACCCCGCCGACCGCGGCGAGGAACTCCTGCGCGAGCGGAGCATCCATACCGGGTCGAGCGCCCTCTTCGATGTCGGTCACCACTACCTCGTACCCGTCGAAGACCCGCTCTAGGTGCTCGATCGCATCCGCCGCCGTGCGGCTCGGAGCGAACCGGTAGTTGACCGTCACCACGGCTTCATCCGGTATGACGTTGCCGGCGACCCCGCCCGCGATGCCGACCGCGTTGAGTCCTTCCCGGTAGATGAGACCATCAACCTCGACGCTTTGCGGCTCATACGCCGCCAGAATCTCCAGAACGGGGCTGAGGGCGTGGATCGCGTTGACGCCCACCCACGATCGCGCGGAGTGCGCGCGTCGCCCGTGGGTGCGGATCTCGACGCGGGCGGTGCCGTTGCATCCCCCCTCGACCGTCGCGCTCGTGGGCTCGCAGAGGATCGCGAAATCGCCCATCATGAGGTCGGGCCGATGCCGCGCGAGGCGGCCGAGCCCATTGAGCTCGCTCGCGACCTCCTCATGGTCGTAGAAGATCCACGTGACATCGACGGAAGGCGCCGTCAATTCGAGCGCGAGCTTGAGCGCGACCGCGATGCCGCCCTTCATATCGACCGTGCCTCGGCCGATCAGAAAACCATCGACCTCGCGCACCGGCAGGTTGTCGTTGATGGCAACGGTGTCGATGTGACCGGCAACGATCACCCGCCGGGCCCGCCCTGGGGTCGTTCGAGCGACGATCGCGTCACCATCCCGCACCACCTCGAGGTGGGATGCTGAGCGCAGTGCCGCCTCGATGGCATCCGCAAGTCTCGTCTCGTTGCCCGACACGGAATCGATGTCGCAGAGGGCCCGAGTCAATGCCGCGATGGATGCCGTCGGCTCGAGAGCGGGCGGGGCGGGGGCGTCGGCCATTCCCTCAGTTTAAGTACTGTTGTCTGCATGAACTCACGTGCCGCCTGGGGATACGGCCTCGCAACCACAGCCGGCGACGGAACGTTGCTCGACACCTGGTTCCCGCATCCGCAGTTGGGGGAATTGCCTGCCGGCACCGACCCGCACCTCGCGCCGACCGAGTTCAAGAGCCTCGAGCACACCGACCCGCGGCGCAACGTGCGGTGCGACTTCCTGGCGGTGCAGATCGACCTGGATGCCGCGCCTGCGTCCACGCCCGACGCCTACCTGCGACTCCACCTGCTGAGTCACTTGCTCGTCCTCCCCAACACGATCAACCTCGAGGGGCTCTTCACCCACCTGCCGATCGTCGTGTGGACGAATGCGGGGCCCGTGCATCCCGTCGACTTCACACGCCTGCGCGTGAGCCTGCAACGGGCCGGGGTCAGCGCAAGCGGAATCGACCGCTTCCCGCGGCTGCTCGACTACGTCGTGCCCGATCGGGTGCGCATCGCGGATGCTGCACGGGTGCGGCTGGGCGCCCACCTCGCTCCGGGGACGACCGTGATGCACGAGGGCTTCGTCAATTTCAACGCGGGCACCCTCGGAACCTCGATGGTCGAGGGCCGCATCTCTCAGGGGGTCGTGGTCGGCGACGGGGCGGACATCGGCGGCGGTGCATCCATCATGGGCACGCTCAGTGGCGGCGGCACCGAGCGGGTCTCGGTCGGGGCGCGTGCGCTGCTCGGGGCGAACTCGGGCATCGGCATCGCCATCGGCGACGACACCGTCGTCGAGGCCGGCCTGTACGTGACCGCGGGAACCAAGGTGACGGTGCTGAAAGGGGGCCGGGGCTCGGGCTCGGGCTCGGATAATGCCGTCGTGGTGCCGGGGGCCGAGACCACGACGGTTAAGGCCGTCGAACTGAGTGGGGTGCCGGGGCTGCTGTTTCGCCGCAACTCCGTAACGGGTGCCGTGGAGGTGCTGTCCCGTTCCGGGGCCGGTGTGGTGCTCAATCAGAACCTGCACGCCTAGGACCCCCCGCGCCCGACTCCCTACCCCCTTGCTCAACTTCACCGCATTCCGCGCGCCGAGCAGAGGATATCGGCCCGGCCCAGCGGCTCCCCCGTGTCGGCGGGTGCAACGTCGGCGGGTGCAACGTCGGCCGGCGCGCGGGACCGTGCGGCTCTGGCCGCCGCGGCGTACGGTTCTGATGTGATCAACGACGCCGCCCGACTGCGCCGTGCGGGCGTGGCCTTTCTCATCGCGGCCGCGATCATCCCACTCGGGATGCTCGCGCGTGATGCGTTCGACCGCCCGGCGAGCACCGACACGGTCGCTGCAGGAACGTTCACGTCGGATAGCGACATCCGTCTCACCAACCTGACGATCAACGGCGGTCATCTGCGCGTCGGGTACTCCCTGGATGTCTTCTTCACACCCGCGCTGATTGCGGCGGGATTGCCGACCAGGGAGGATGCCGCTGGCCTGCGATGCGGCCTGGTCGACACGAGCGGGCGGCTCGATTTCTTTGAGGCGAGTCGCACGAACGCGCCGCCCGGAGTGTGGACCCATCTCACCTTCGACGCCAACTACGACCTGCCCGACCTCACCCTCGGTATCCGCTGCACTCCCGACGAGTCGGGCGGGTTGACCGCAGTATTCCGCCGAGCAGAGGTGCACGCGGACCCCCTGCCATGACGGCGACGCGCGCCCAGCCCACGCGACCTCGCGCTCGAGCCGGAGTGCCCCTTCCGGCTCGATGTCGCCAGCACGACGGCAATATCGAGGCGTAGGTGCAACACCGGGCGCCGAACCGACCTAACGCTGTGGCCAGGCCCGGGATGGGGAACCGGTGTAGAGCTGCTGGGGCCGCCCGATCTTCGTGTGCGGATCTTCGTTCATCTCACGCCAATTCGCGATCCAACCCGGCAGCCTACCGATGGCGAAGAGCACCGTGAACATGCGGGTGGGGAACCCCATGGCCTTGTAGATGACCCCCGTGTAGAAGTCGACATTCGGGTAGAGCTTTCGCTCGATGAAGTAGTCGTCGGAGAGCGCTACCCCCTCGAGTTCCTTGGCGAGCTCCAGCAGGTCGTCCTTGACCCCGAGGGCGGCCAGCACCTCGTCCGCACTCTCTTTGACGAGGCGCGCGCGCGGATCGAAGCTCTTGTACACGCGGTGCCCGAAGCCCATGAGGCGTACGCCGCCTTCCTTGTTCTTCACCCGCTCGACGAACTTCTGAATGCCCTCACCGGAATCCCGAATCTGAGCGAGCATCGTCAGCACGGCCTCGTTCGCGCCCCCGTGCAGCGGCCCGTACAGCGCGTTGATGCCCGCCGAGACGGAGGCGAAGATGTTGGCCTCGGTCGAGCCGACCAAGCGAACGGTGGATGTCGACGCATTCTGTTCGTGATCCTCGTGCAGGATGAGAAGGCGATCGAGAGCAGTGCTCAACACCGGATTGACTTCGTACGGTTCCGCCATCGTCCCGAAGTTCAGCTTGAGAAAGTTGTCGACGAAGCTGAGGCTGTTGTCGGGGTAGAGGAAGGCTTGCCCGAGTGCTTTCTTGTGGGCGTACGCGGCAATGACGGGCAGCTTGGCGAGCAGACGAATGGTAGACAATTCGATCTGTCGCGGATCGCGCACATTCAGCGAATCCTCATAGAACGTCGACAGGGCTGACACCGCGCTCGAGAGCACCGACATCGGGTGAGCGTTGTGCGGCAGGGCGTCGAAGAAGCGGCGCAGGTCTTCATGCAAGAGGGTGTGACGGCGGATGCGTTCGTCGAACTCCGCCAGTTCCGACGCCGTGGGCAATTCTCCGTAGATGAGCAGCCAGGCGACTTCGAGGTAGGTGGAATTGGCCGCGACGTCTTCGATTGCGTAGCCGCGATAGCGCAGGATGCCAGCGTCCCCGTCGATGAAGGTGATCGCGCTTCGCGTGGAGGCGGTGTTGACGAAACCCTGATCCAACGCGGTGAGACCGGTCTGTTTCGTCAGGCTCGCAAAATCGACGCTGTCATGGCCATCCGTGCCCCGGACGATGGGAAAGTTCGCCGTTCCCCCGGGGAAGTGCAGGGTGGCCGTCTCGGGCGCGGACTCAGCGTTCACCGCTACAGCTTATGGGCTGGGGGGTCGCCGCTCTCCAAGTTGTGGCGAGGGGATTTGGAGGATTGCTACAGGTCGCGTGCGATGCGTCGCGCGGCTTCTGCGATGTCGGTGTCGGTCGCGGTCAGGGCTAACCGCACGTGGGTGGCACCGTTTTCCCCATAGAAACTTCCGGGAGCGACCAGGATTCCCCGCGCCGCGAACTCCGCAAGGCTCGCCCAGCAGTCCGCTCCCGTGGTGACCCACAGGTAGAGGCCGGCACGGCTCCCGTCGATTCGGTATCCCGCGCTCGTCAGCGCGGCCGCGAGCACATCGCGACGCGCACGGTACGTCTCCTTCTGGCGTGCAACGGCCGCATCATCCCGAAGTGCGGCAACCATCGCGGCCTGCACCGGAGCCGGCGGAATCAATCCGACGTGACGGCGCACCGCGAGAATCTCGCCGACGAGGTCGCTGCACCCAGCCAGGATTCCCGCGCGATAGCCCGCGAGGTTCGACTGCTTGCTCAGGGAGTAGAGCGCCAGCACGCCCGTGCGGTCCCCCGTGATGACGGCCCGGTCAAGGATCGACGGGGTTGGCATGTCGCTCGCGAAATCGAATCCCGCGTAGCACTCGTCGCTGGCGATGACGGCACCGATTTGCCGCGCACGCTCGACGGCGGCGCGCAGCCATTCGACGTCCCGCACCTGACCGGTGGGATTGCTCGGACTGTTCACCCACACCAGGGCAGTGTTCTCCGGCCAGGCGGCCGGGTCATCCGATGCCAGCACCGAGGCCCCCACGAGCGCCGCCCCGATTGCATACGTGGGGTAGGCCACCGCGGGGTGCACCACCACATCATCACGGCCGACGCCCAGCAGAAGCGGCAGCAATCCGATCAATTCCTTCGACCCGATGCTCGGCATGACGTTGGCGACGGTCAGGTCGGCGACATCTCGCCGGCGGGCGTACCATTCCACGATCGCGGTGCGTAATTCGATGCTGCCAGCGGCGAGCGGGTATCCATGCGAGTCGGATGCCGCAGCGAGAGCCTCGCGGGCCGCGTGCGGCGTCGTATCCACGGGAGACCCGATAGAGAGGTCGATCGCCCCGCCCTCGTGGGCCTGTGCCGTTTCCGCGAAGGGGGCCAGGGCATCCCACGGAAATTCGGGCAGCCGCAGGGCCGTGCGGGTCATTCCGACGATCCGCCGCCCTCGGGCAGTGCGGCAATGAGCGCGTGGTCGGTGTGGATGACGCCCACCTTGGCCGCGCCGCCCGGAGAGCCGATCTCGCTGAAGAACTCGACGTTCGCGGTGTAGTAGTCAGCCCATTTGGCGGGCAGATCGTCTTCGTAGTAGATCGCCTCGACCGGGCACACCGGCTCGCAGGCCCCGCAGTCCACACATTCGTCTGGGTGGATGTACAGCATGCGATCGCCCTCGTAGATGCAGTCGACCGGGCATTCATCGATGCACGCTCGATCTTTCAGGTCGACACAGGGCTGGGCGATGACATACGTCACGGGTGGGGAGGACCTTTCACAACAGACGGCCCATTTCGGGCGTGGGAGTTAATAATATCCCGGCGCGGCCCGATCGCCCTGCGGTTCGCGGCTGGCCAGGCGAGCACGAGCGCGGCGATGATGATCGGTCCGAACGTCCAGGTGTAGCCCGCCGGGTCAGCGGGGATCAGAACCGACCCGCCAGCTGGCTGCAGGCCCAGCAGTGCGACGGCGGCGATCAGGCCCGCCGCCGCGAAACCGGCCACGATGCGCGTCTCGAACACGAGGCGCAAGCCAGCGAGGAGGGAGGTGGTCAAGGCGAGCGAGACGAGGATGCCCCACGGGATCGGGACCGGACCCAGCGATCCGAACGACGCGGTCACCGACGACTGGTGAACGAAGGTGAGCAGAATGCCGACAGCGGCACCCACGATCGCGGCCAAGGCCACTGCCCCGAAACGGGAAAGCCGCGGGCCGTCCATGAAGCCGGTTGCGGTAGTGCGCACTCGGGTGAACGATACGGTCGCACTCCCCGAACCGACCCGTACCGAGCCGCGAGCCGAGCCGGCGCTGTCTATCGCGTAGAACGCAACGTTCACGGCCTCCGCGGCGGTGAGTGCGGCTTCATGGGCGCGCACGTGATCGGGATGGCCGTCTCCTCCGTTTTCGGCATAGCTGAGCACCGCATCCGGCTGCTTCTCGAGGATCGCCGCCGCCACATCCGCCGCCACTTCGCCCAGGAGCGCACCAGCGAACTCTGTCTCACCCCACTCTCTGCTGAGCACGGTGGGCGCGTAGCGCCGGTCGGGAAGCCCCGACCACCGCGCCGGTGCCCGCCCGAGCGAGAGGTGGTGCTGGCCGTACTCGTCCGCCCCGCTGTCTCCAGGGGTGTGGGAGGCGGCTACGTCCACGTCCCCCGTGCAGGCGAGCACCGTGACGTCGGCGCCTGCGGCAGTCAGAATCCGGATGACGGAGCCGTCATCCGGATGAGCATGCACGTACAACACCCGCTGGGGCCGATCGGACATGCTTGCCTCCTGCTGCGCGGCGCCGGGTGCCCCGGAGGCCTTCCCGTCTAGACAGGATACGCAGGCCGGGCTAAGCTTTTCAGGTTAGGTTAGCCTTACCAAAACAACCCGGAGAGGGTTACGTGCTCCCCAATTTTCTGATCGGCCTTCGTGAGGGCCTGGAAGCCGGTCTCATCATCGGCATTCTCGTGGCATATCTCAACCGGCTCTCCCGTCGCGATGTGCTCGCGCGGCTCTGGATCGGCATGGGTGCCGCGATTGCGATTTCTCTCGGGGTCGGGGCCCTCCTCACGTGGGGGCCCGTCGGGCTGTCCGACGCGGCCCGCGAAGCCCTCGTCGGCTTTCTCTCGATCGCTGCCATCGGCCTCGTCACCTGGATGATCTTCTGGATGGGTGCCCACGCCCGTGGACTTCGACAAGACCTGCACACCCAGCTCGATGACGCCATAGCGGGAGCGGGATTCGGAATCGTTGTCATCGGGTTCGTCAGTGTCGCTCGGGAGGGCATCGAAACGGCACTTTTCATCTGGGCGAGCGTCACTTCCGGCGGCAATGCGGTGACCGGCACGATCGGCGCAACGCTGGGTATCGCGACCGCGGTGGTCATCACCTACCTGATCTATCGCGGGCTCGTGCGCATCAACCTCTCTCGCTTCTTCACCTGGACCGGTGCTTTCCTCATTCTGGTCGCCGCTGGAGTGCTGGCCGATGGGGTCGGTGCGCTGCAGCAGGCGGGTATCCTCGCCGGCAGCGGTCAGGCGGCATTCAGCATGGTCAGTCTCGTGCCGGCAGATAGCTGGCAGGAGACCTTACTGAGCGGCCTGTTCAGCTTCACAGCGGAACCGACGTGGGCCCAGGTCGTGACGTGGGTGGGATACATCACCATCGTCGGCGGCCTGTTCATTCGCCAGTCCCGGGCCGCAGCGCCCCCGCGGCGCGTGTCAGCCGACGTGCCCGCCGACGTGCCCGCCAGTGTGGGTGCGCCGGCTCGGCCTTCCGCCTGAGTCGACTCACCGCCGTGCGCGTACTGCTGAAGCTCGTTCTGGACTGTTCGCCGGATGCCGCGTGGCGGGCCATTCGAAGCCCCGACGTCTTTCGAGCCGTATCGGCCCCCCTCACGACGTTCATCTCACTCGAGCCCGGCGGCTTTCCTGAGTTCTGGCCCACCGGCGAGCATCCTGTTCTCGGCAAGGCGTTCGGTCTCCTACCGATCGGTGAGCAGGTGATCGACATCTCCTTCCCGGAACCGCGCGGCGACGTTCGCTTCGTGTTGGACACCGGTCGCGGAGCATCCGGTGCGCTCACCGCCGTGACGACGTGGCATCACACCATGGCCGTCTCGCCGCAAGCGGGCGGGCGCACCCTCTATCGGGACCAGCTGCGGTTCGAGGCGGGCCCGATCACGGTCTTGCTCTGGCCGGTCTACTGGGCGTTTTGGCAGTGGCGAGCGCTGCAGTTGAAGAGACTCGCACCGGGCTGGAGATGACCCCGCCCGTGATCACCGACTAGGGGGCTTTGGTCGCCACCGAGTAGTTGGCGATGAAACCCTTGTCGCCGTCTTTGGTGAGAACGACGACGACCGTGAATTTGTCGTTGTCCCATGCCCCGGTAGCGCCGTCCCCCGTGGAGCCGCCCAGGCCGTCGGGTGAGGTGAAACCCGCGCCTTCGAGCTGGGACTTGATGGTGTCGAAGGCTGAGACATCCTTAACCTTGATGGTCACGTTCCAGGCGGACCCGTCTTTCGTGGTCACACCGCCCCCGTACACCACCTCACCGTCGATGAGAGGAACGGCGTCTTTCGGGAAGTTGTCCGGAACGCTCTTGCCGCCCACGTCGACCTGGCCCCCGGTTGCGTTCTGAATGGTGTTCTTCACCAGCGAGCATCCCGACAGGGCAGGGGTCACCGCGAGGGCGACGATGATGCCGAGGGCGATGGCGTGGCGATTGCGCTTGATCATTTCGGGCTTTCCCTTGGATTGGTGCGAGAACGCTGCTGATGTTGCAGCGAAACCGCGTCATTGATTCGAGACCGCGAAGTACGAGCACACCTTAGCGCAGGGGTGTCACCACGTAGCTAGTCACGACGCCGTATTCAGGAGACGTGCCCGAGGTTACCTGCACTTGATAGCTCTTGTTCCGGTAAGCACCGAACGATCCCGAAGCCCCGACCGTCTCGGCAAGCACCTCGAAGCCAGCATCCTTCAGCTTGGTGGATGCCTCCGTGAACGAGGCTTGCATGTCGGTGACCTTGATGACGACGGTCCAGCCGTCCGCGACCCGCGCCCCTGCCGGGACCTCGCCCGACACCACGGGAACGTCTGCGGGGAAGCCCGGCGGCATTCCCGCGGAGGGGACGACGATCGGCGCGGCCGTGCTCGTCGGCGTGCTGCTCGGTGCACCCGCGGCAGGCGCCGGATTGCGCGCAGCGCACCCGCCGAGCACCACGCACAGTGCCACGACGACCGCCGAGAGCAAGGCGGCGCGCTTGGATCCAAAAGCCGCTCCAAAACCATGAGGGTGATTCACCACGCCAGCGTAGTAGCGAGGGATGCTCGAATCAGCGGAAGGCGAGAGGTTGCCCCGCACTGGGGGTGGACCGGTCAGGGCGCCGAAATAGCCGGCTTCATTCGCTCCCGGCGCTCCAAACGCCATGCCCGGATACCCGAGATGATGGCGCCCGTAATGAAAATCGCGGCAATGACATAGGCCGCCGCCTTGACCTGCGGCACCGTCGCTGCGAAGTACCCGGTCACCGTCAGGCCGACGCCCCACGCGATGGCTCCGACGAAGTTCGCCACGACGAATCGGTAGTAGCCCATGCGCCCGACACCGGCGATCACGGGCACGAAGACCCGCGCCCATGGCATGAACCGGGCGATGACGACCGACCACCAGCCGTAGGTGAGATAGAACCGCTCCGTGCGTGCGACGATGCGTTGGATGCGCGGGCTTCTGCGGTGGTCGAGGTAGGGGCGACCGAAATGGCGCCCCAACAGGAATCCGACCTGGTCACCCAGGAAGGCAGCGAGCCCCACACCGATCGCCAGTATCCAGATGTCGATTCCGGATGCCGCCGCCGCGATCAAGCCCGCGGCGAACAGCAGCGAATCCCCCGTGATGAAGGGCACGAACACCCCGACGAAAAAAGCCGTGCCCGCGAACACCAACCCCCACACGATGAGGTAGAAGACGATCGCACCGACATCATGTAGAACACCGGCCAGTTGCTGATCGAGCGCTGCGGTGCGAAGGGCAGTAGCAACGGGGAGGCCGACTGTTTCGTGCATCAACGTTCCAGCTCGTCGAACAGGTCGCTGTTGAAACGGAAGGCGTCTTTCGCTTCGGCGAGAAACAGCTCGGCCTGCGCCTCGGTGAAGTCGAGGGCGTCCAAGCCGTCGCGGTAGGCGCGCTTGTAGGGCACGACGGCGTGAATGTGCTCGAACCGGAAGTAGCTGAGCTGGTCGGGGGTGGCGCCGTAGTGTCGCTCGACCATGCGACCGATGATCTGTCCGCCGGACAGGTCGCCGAGGTACCGCGTGTAGTGGTGAGCCACATAGCGCGGGAGATCGTCGGGGGCCAGCCCGCGCAGGTGGTCGCAGTAGGCGGCCGTCGCACTCAGCTCCGGGTAGCGCACGCGCCAGTCGGCTGCGCCGAGTGCCCGGAGGTCGGCCTCGATCGCGCCGAAGCGGGCGAGCGCCGGGTCGATGATCGCCGGGTCCGAAGGCTGCGCGGGCCGGGCTTCGAGCGCCTCGTAGACCCGAGCGAACTGCGCGAGGTAGCGAACGTACGACGGCAGGTCGAGCTCGCCCGCCATGAGCTGTGCGATGAACGGTCGCGCCTCGGCCGAACTATGAGCCACAGCGGTGCATTCCCGAACGCGCCGGGCGAGGCCCGGCGCATCTTCGGTATCCACCGCCGCGTTGAGCGCAATCGGTGCGTCCGCAGTGAGGTTAGGCATACCTAAATAATAGCGTGAACGCCGCGTGTCACGCGTTCTGCTTCTTGCGCTGAGACGTCGATCGGGCCCGGGCATTGGCATCCAATTCGACCTTGCGGATGCGGATCACATCCGGCGTGACTTCGACGCACTCGTCTTCACGGGCGAACTCGAGACACTCCTCCAGAGTCAGGCGACGCGACGGAGTCATGCGCTCGAACACGTCGGACGTGGACTGGCGCATGTTGGTGAGCTGCTTCTCTTTGGTGATATTGACGTCCATGTCGTCGGCGCGGGAGTTCTCACCCACGACCATGCCCTCGTACACCTCCTGGGTGGGCTCCACGAAGAACGACATGCGCTCCTGCAGTGCGGTCATCGCGAACGGCGTGGCGACGCCCGCTCGATCGGCGACGATCGAGCCGTTCGTGCGCGTCTCGATCGCGCCAGCCCACGCCTCGTAGCCGTGCGAGATCGCATTGGCGATGCCGGTGCCGCGCGTAACGGTGAGGAACTCGGTGCGGAATCCGATGAGACCCCGCGAGGGCACGATGAACTCCATGCGCACCCATCCGGTGCCGTGGTTCGTCATCGTTTCCATACGACCCTTTCGGGCCGCGAGCAATTGCGTGATGGCACCGAGATACTCCTCGGGCGAGTCGATGGTCAAATGCTCGAATGGCTCGTGCAATTTGCCGCTGATGTGACGAGTGACGACCTGCGGTTTGCCGACGGTGAGCTCGAAGCCCTCCCGACGCATCTGCTCGACGAGGATGGCGAGGGCGAGCTCTCCTCGACCTTGCACCTCCCACGAATCCGGGCGTCCGATATCCACGAGCTTGACAGACACATTGCCCACTAGTTCGCGGTCCAGGCGATCCTTCACCATGCGGGCGGTGAGCTTGTGACCCTTCACCTTGCCGATGAGCGGGCTCGTGTTGGTACCGATCGTCATGGAGATCGCCGGGTCGTCAACATGGATTTGCGGCAGGGGCCGCACGTCGTCCGGGTCGGCCAGGGTCTCGCCGATCGTGATGTCCTCGAAGCCAGCGACCGCCACGATGTCACCGGGGCCCGCGGACTCGGTGGGAAACCGGTCGAGCGCCCGAGTGATCAGCAGTTCGGTGACGCGCACGTTGTGCACGCTGCCGTCGTGTTTGACCCAGGCGACGGTCTGCCCCTTCTTGATCGTGCCGTTGAAAACCCGCAACAGCGCGAGCCGACCGAGGAACGGAGATGCGTCGAGGTTGGTGACGTGCGCCTGGAGAGGATGCTCGTCGTCGTACGTGGGTGCCGGGATGTGCTTGATGATCGCGTCGAACAGCGGTTCGAGGTCGGCGTTATCGGGCAGGGTGCCGTTCTCGGGTTTGTTCCAACTCGCGGCCCCGTTGCGGCCGGATGCATAGACGACGGGCACGTCGAGCACCGCGTCGAGGTCCAGGTCCGGCATGTCGTCGTGCATGTCGCTCGCCAGGCCGAGGAGCAGATCCTGGCTCTCGGAGACGACCTCGTCGATGCGGGCATCCGGTCGGTCGGTCTTGTTCACGAGCAGCACGACGGGCAGTTTGGCTTCGAGCGCCTTGCGCAACACGAACCGGGTTTGCGGCAGCGGCCCCTCGCTGGCATCCACCAGCAGAACGACCCCGTCGACCATCGACAGGCCGCGTTCCACCTCGCCACCGAAATCCGCGTGGCCGGGGGTATCGATCACGTTGATGGTTATCGGCCCACCGTTGCCGTTTTCGGCCGCATGGATGCCCCGATAGGAGATCGCCGTGTTCTTGGCGAGGATCGTGATGCCTTTCTCACGCTCCAGGTCGTTCGAATCCATGGCGCGCTCTTCGAGGTGGGCGTGCTCGGCGAAGGAGTTGGTCTGGCGAAGCATGGCGTCGACCAACGTGGTCTTACCGTGGTCGACGTGTGCGACGATCGCCACGTTGCGCAGGTCGGTGCGGGTGGCAATGGCCATGGGGTTCTTCCTAGTCTGTGATTTCTTCCGCCGACCGCGCCCGGGCGATGGTCTCGGCCCGGCTGGCCCGCCGCTCGCGCTGAGCGATCGGATCCGGTAACGGCACGGCGGCGATCAGCGCTTGCGTATAAGGGTCTTTGGGGTGTCGCAGGATTTCGTCTCTGGTCCCCTGCTCGACCAGTCTACCCCGGTGCATCACTGCGATCCTGTGGGCGAGGATGTCGACGACTGCCAAGTCGTGGCTGACGAAAAGGCATGCGAACTGCAATCGTTCCTGCAACTCCTGCAACAGGTTGAGAAAGCGAGCTTGCACCGAGACATCCAGCGCGCTGGTCGGTTCATCGGCGACGAGCAACTGTGGTGTCAGCGCGAGCGCCCGCGCGATGCCCACCCGCTGCCGCTGCCCTCCGCTGAGCTCGTGCGGGTAACGGTTGCGATAGCTCGAGGGCAACTCCACCTGAGTCAACAACTCCTGAACCCGACGGTCCAGGGCCTTACCCCGCAGTTCACCGGCCAGCAGCAACGGTTCGCCGATGCTCTGCCCGATCGGCATGCGAGGGTTCAGCGACGATCCCGGGTCTTGGAAGACGATGCCGGTCTTCTGCCGAAGCGGTCGGAGGTCACGCTGGCTGGCCTTCGAGATGTCGAGCCCCACGACCGTGAGCGTGCCCTCTGCAATGGGCAGCAAGCCCACGGATGCCCGCCCGAGCGTGGTCTTACCCGAGCCGGATTCGCCCACGAGACCCAGTATCTCGCCCGGGTAGATCTCGAGGTTGATGTCCTCAGCCGCCCGGAAAGCGGGTACTCGCCCCCGCTTCGGGTATTCGATGCTCACGTTCTCGAAACGCAGAACGGGCGTGCGCTTCGTCGAGTCGGGCGCGCTCACCTGTGCATCAGCCGACCCGAGGTGCGGCACGGCCGCAAGCAGCGAGCGGGTGTACGGATGCTGGGGGCGCGTGAAGACGTCGTCAACCGTTCCCGTTTCCACCGCGACGCCATCCTTCATCACCAGGATGTGATCGGCGAGGTCGGCGACGACTCCCATATCGTGCGTGATGAGGATGATGGCACTGTCGAGTCGGCGGTGCAGGCTGCGAAGCAGATCGAGGATCTCGGCCTGCACCGTCACATCCAGTGCCGTCGTCGGCTCGTCGGCCACCAGCAGCACCGGGTCGCACGAGATCGATTGGGCGATCATCGCGCGCTGGCGCTGCCCGCCGGAGAGCTGATGCGGGAATTTGTTGAACGAGATCTCGGGGGTGGGCATCTCGACCTTGGTGAGCAGGTCGAGAGCTCGCTCGCGCGCCTGGGTCGGGGTGAGGTCGAAATGCGAGCGCAGCGCCTCCATGATTTGAAAGCCGATCGTGTACACCGGGTTGAGGGCGGTCATCGGTTCCTGGAAGATCACGGCGACCTGGTTGCCGCGCACCCGGCGTAGCTCCTTCTCGGGGAGCCCTCGCAGCTCAGTGCCGAGCAGGCGGATCGAGCCCGTCACCCGGGCGTTCCCCGGCAGCAGACCGAGGAGAGCCATGGAACTGGAGCTCTTGCCCGAACCCGATTCACCGACGATCGCGAGCACCTCGCCGCGCTTGACGGCATAGGTGAGGCCGATCGCGGCCGGGTAGAACACGCCGTCGACCCAGAAATCGACGCCGAGGTTATCGACATCCAGAACCACCTCGGACGGTGGCGCGATCGTGGGGCTCGTAATGGTCATGGGGTGCTCCTCCTGCGTGCGGGCGGCCTCAGCCCTGCGAAACTGGTCGAATGCGATTCTCGCCCGTGACGTTCCGCCCGCTGTTCGGGCGCGTTCTGAGCGTGATCACGGCGGCCATCGTGGCCGCTTCGCTGGCCGGATACGTCGTGGCCGGCGACGGGGTGGGACTGTTGCGATACGGATGGCTGCTGCTCTTGATCTCGGCGGTCGCGTTCGCGCTGTTCTGGCTGCCGTCTCTGCACGTGGCTGCGGATGCCGTGACGGTACGCAACGTCTTCAGCACCGTGCGGGTGCCCTGGCCAGCGATTCAACGCATCGACACCAAATACGCGCTCACCCTGTACACCCCCGACGGCTCGATCGCGGTCTGGGCCAGCCCCGCACCGAACCGCTACGCGAGCCAGAGCGCTGTCGCGACCGATACGCGGGCGGCGGCGCGCGACGGGGAAACGGCCATCCGCCCGGGCGACCTGCTCTCCACCGCGAGCGGTGCCGCGGCATACGTGATCCGAACGCACTGGGAGGAGTTGCGGCGCGACGGCCACCTCGACAACCCCGTGCTCGAATCGGGCGCGATGCGCCGAGACATCCACTGGGTCACCATCGCGGTGATCGGTGCACTGAGCGTCGCGACCGTGCTGGGTTTCACCCTCTGACCCCGGGCGCTTCCGAGAATCTCCGAAGACCGAACTCATCAGGCATTCCTGCCAACGAAGCGCGCCCGGGAGAGGGCTCGGTCGGTCGGCATCCGCCGCTGACGTGGGTCGAACGCATCCCGCAGGCCATCGCCGATGAAGTTGACGCACAGGGCGATCGCGATGATGAACAGTCCCGGCCACCAGAACAGCCACGGGCGGGTGGAGAACGCACCCTGGTTCTCGCTGATGATCTTGCCGAGCGACGTGTCCGGCGCCTGCACGCCGTAGCCGAGGAAGCTGAGGCCCGTCTCGATCAAGATCGCAGCGGCCATCAGCAAGGTGGCGTTGACGATGATCACCCCGATGGCGTTGGGCAGGATGTGCCGGAAGATGATGCGACGGTCGCGTGCCCCGGCGACGCGAGCGGCATCCACGAACTCGCGTTCCCGCAGGCTGAGGAACTCACCCCGAACGAGGCGCGCGAGCCCCGTCCAGAGCACGAGGCCCAGGATGACCGCCAGAACCTGCGCGCCTTGGATTCCGTAGCGGCGGCCGAGCACCGCGCCGATGACGATGACGGGGATGGTGATGATCACATCGGTGAAACGCATGAGCACCGCGTCGGTCCAGCCGCGGTAGTACCCGGCGATGGCACCGATGACCGTGCCGATGAAGGTCGCTATCGCGCCGACGATGACCATGATCATCAGCGACTGCTGGGTGCCGCGCATGACGACCGCGAAGATATCGCGACCCACCTCATCCTGACCGAACGGGTGGTTGCCGATGACGAAGGGGAAGAGACTCAGCGTGGGGCGGCCAGCGTTCTCGATGTCGACCGCGATGTTCCAGGTGTAGGGCCACCAACCGCCGGACTTGACGTCGCCGAACTTGATTCCGACCGAGGTGAAGGCCAGCACGATGATGAAGACGAGCGCGACCATGGCGATGAGCGCCCCACGGTGACGGAAGAACCGCTTTCGAACGATCTGGCCCTGGCTGAGCCCCTCGACCTCCTTGGCTTCGATCGAGTTCTCGGAATCCGTCACTCCGGGCGCGTGATGGCCCGGCTGCTCGATCGCGGGGGGGATGTTGCTCATCAGGACACCCGGATTCTCGGGTCGAGACCGGCATAGAGCAGGTCGGCCAGCAGGTTGAAGAGAATGGCCAGGCCACCGGTCACGAGGAAGAAGGCCATGACGGGGTTCGGGTCGACGTGGTCGAGGCCGTTCTGGAACAGTTGCCCCATCCCGACCCAGCCGAACACCCGCTCGGTGATCACGGCGCCGCCGATGATTCCGCCGATGTCGAAGGCCACGATCGTGGCGATCGGGATGAGCGCATTGCGGAACGCGTGACGCACGACGACGGTGCGTTCAGTGAGCCCCTTGGAGCGGGCTGTTCTGATGTAGTCCTGATTCATCACCTCGAGCAGGCTCGCCCGCGTATACCGCGTGTACGTGGCGAAGGAGATGAGGATGAGCGCGAGGGTCGGTAGGAGGAGATGGGCGAAGGTGTCGATCCCGTGAATCCAGATCGAGCCTTCGAGGCCCGGGGTGGCTGACCCGATCGTGGCGATCGGCCGGCCCTTGATGCGGTCGGATGCCGCGTAGTCGTCCCACACCGAAAGGTATCGATCGAGGGCGATGATGCCACCGACGAGAAAACCGGTGATGGCCGCGGTGCGGGCCACCGGCATCCGGTCATCACCCCCCATGAACCAGCCGATCGCGAAGCTGACGACAACGGTGATCACCGCGACAAGAACGAAGGTGCCGATGTTCAAGTAGTAGGAGAGCCACAGCATGAAGGGGAAGTAGACCGCGATGCCGACGCCGGCCACCACCAGGGAGGCGTAGAGCGCCCGGCGCCGCTTGAGCCCGGTGGAGATGGCAGTGACCCCCAATGCGATCCCGACCGAAGTGAGGACGATCCCGACGATTCCGATGTGCGGATACGTGAACCAGTTCGAGAGTTGCATGTAGACGAGCACGGCCGCTGTGACCCCTGCCGCGATGCCGAATGTCGCCAGTCGACGTCTGCCCGTGCCGGGGAGGATAGACATCCAGATCACCCCTGCCAGCAGCGCGAGTATTGGGATGAGCCAGAGCGCGATCTGCGGATCGTAGAGGAAGTCGTTGAAGCCGATCGCGGTGTACTGCTTGAGCAGTACCGCAACCCAGAAGATGGGGAGCGAGAAAAAGAGGAAGGAGAGGAACGTCACGCCGTAGTCGTAGCCGCTGTACTGGCGAAGCGCGGTCGTGATCCCCACGACGATACCGAGGATCACGGCAACGAGAGCGGCGAGCGTCACCAACTGGAGGGTGGAGCCGGCCGCCTGAGCGAGAAGCACATTCACCGGCTGGTTCTGCACGGTGACCCCGAGGTCGCACTGACCGATAAAGCACTTGCTGACTCCGAAGAGCCAGATGAAGTACCTCAGGTAGGGCGGAACATCCAGATGCAGGAGCGCGGTACGGGAAGCGATCAACTGCTCTTTGTTGGGAGCGGTACTGGTGCGCAGGTCTTCCAGAGGGTCACCCGACAGCGCTGTCAGGATGTACATCAGGTAGGTAGCGGCGAGAAGGATGAAGAGAGAGGCGATCAGGCGCCTCACGACGAATGTTGCCACGAATGGCACCTGCCTTTAACGGATCATGCGGGTGTGGGAGGGCGCTGGGACCAAATGGTCCCAGCGCCCTGTCTATCAGCCGAACACGGATGCGACCTACTTACCCGTTACCGGCTCCCAGTCCCAGATGTTCCAGAAGATGGTCGGAGCCAACGTCGACGGGGCGATGTTCTTGATCTTCTTCGGGTCGAACGCGGTGACCGATGGGAACTGGAACACGGTCACACCGTAGAACTCATCCCACAGCAGCTTGTCGATCTTCTTCTCGATCTCGATCTGCTTGTCGGTGTCGAACTCCTTGCCGAGCTGGTCGGTCAGCTTGTCCATCTCGGGGTTGCTGTAGAAGTTGAGGTTGTTGACACCCTTCGAGTTGAACGTGGGCGGCGGACCGTTGGTGACACCCAGGCTCGTCGACTGCCATCCGAACAGGGATGCGTCGTACTTTCCGGGAGTGCCGAGCAAGCCACCCCAGTCGGGGCTCGAGCAATCCGTGACGTTGAAGCCCGCGAGCGCTCCAGACTGCTGGATCAGCGTGAACTCATTAGCGCGGCGCTTGTTCGTCGAAGAGAACAGCATGCACACCTCGGGGTTGGCAACGCCGGCCTCAGCGAGCAGCGCCTTCGCACCCTCGATGTCGACCTTCGCGTAGTCCGCTGATCCATTGGCGGCGACCGACTCGTCGTATCCCTTGGCTCCCGGCAGGAAGACCTGGGAGTTGCGCACCTTCGCGTCGGGCTGGATCGGAACGATGAGCTTGTCCACGATCTCTTGGCGCGGGATGACCTTCATGAAGGCCTCGCGCACCTTGGGGTTCTGGAACACGTTGCTCTTCGACTGGTCGAATTGCAGATCGATGTGCTCGTAGGTGCCCTCGTAGCCGCCGATGACGGTGACGGGGAGCGCCTTCAACGCGTCGGCGACGTCAGCGGTCGCCTGCGGTGAGATCACTTGGACCTCACCATTCTGCAGAGCTTGCACCGCTGCGAGAGCATCGGTGATGAAGCGAACCGTGATCTCGGCGACCTTCGGCTTGTTGGCACCGGTGTAGGCCTTGTTCGCGCTCAGGGTGATGTACTGATCGGCGACGAAGTCGGTGATCACGTACGGGCCCGTGCTGAGCACGAGTTCCTTGTTCGTGGGCATCTTCGTGAAATTGAAGCCGGTGTTCCAGAAGTTCGAGATCGCGGCCATCGCCTTCGGGTCTTTGTCCTGGATCGCCTTGACGACGGCATCCTTGGCGGCTTGGTTGTCGGTGAGCGCCAGAGCGTTCTTGCCGATGACGTGTGCCGGGAGGAAGGCGGACATGACGAGCTCCCAGTCCACGAACGGGGTGTCGTAGGTGATGGTCATCGACTTCTTGTCGTCGCTGATCTCGGGCAACTTGCTGACGAGTCCCATGTTGGTTGTGGGGTCGGCGCCGGAGTCGAAGAAAACGGCATCCTTGGGGTACTGGTCGGTGAACTCACCGGTGTCAGGGTTGGTGTACTTGCTGGCGTCGAAGCCCTTCGTGTTCTGCGCACCGGAGAGGGCTACCCACTGAAGGAGCATGTCTGCGGCGTCGACGGCGGTACCGTCCGACCACTTGACGCCATCGGCGATCGTGTACTTAACGACGAGCGGGTCATCAGAGATCTTCTCGTAGCTGCCGAAGGAAGTGTCCTTGACCAGGGCGGGGGTGTTGTCGTAGTAATTGAAGCTGCTGAGCGTCGAGTAGGTGATGTTGTTGTTCGCCGTCGCATTACCGAATGACGTGAGCCCGTTGTACGAGTAGAACGGCTGATTCCACGCGACCGCCAGCGATGAACCCTCAACGATCTCAGACTGCGGCGCTGCGCAGCCCGAGAGGATGAGGGCACCGACGGCGACGGTGGCAGCTGCTGCCGCAAGTCGTCTGATTCTCAATTTTCCTCCTGTGCAAAATGGACGCACGTATGGCTTTCGATTGACGACCAGACGTGCGTGATTAATGACACCCTAAACGGGGCCATCGGTCGGCGCACAACTTCAGGCCGAAACGTTACACAGTGGTAACGCTGGCCCCGAATGCCTGCGTGGAGCTGAGGAATTGTGCGTCCAGTAGCTCTGATTTGCACGAAACTTGCACAAAATCGACCTTGACGATCTGAAACCGCGTCATGAACGGCGTAGCATCGAAACGTGTCGAATGCCCGTTTAGTGAAATCCTCCAACGAAACCATCTTCGTTTTCGACGGGGATTGTGCTTTCTGCACCACGTGGACGAACCGTTTGAAGCAGACGCTGCCGTTTTTTCCGCGCTCGAGCCCGTGGCAGTGGCTCGACCTCGATGCATATGGGCTGACGGCGTCCGACGTGCAGAAGTACGCCTGGGTCATCACACCCCACCACCAATACGCCGGTCACCTCGCCTTCTCCGCGCTGCTCCGAATGCAGCGACAACCGGGATGGCGCTTCGCCGGCCACCTGCTCGCCACACCTCCCTTCTCCTGGGTTGGCGCGCTGGGGTACCTTTTCGTCTCGCACTACCGGCACGTGCTCCCAGGCGGGACTCCCGCCTGCGCGCTGCCTCCCGACCAGCGGTGAGCGAGCCCACGCTGCCGGCCAACCGACGCCGGCTGTGGGCCGAGCTGCTCATCGTGCTGGGTCTGTCGCTCGGGGCATCCGCCGTCTACTCATTGGCGATCATCACCGACAGGCTCACCCGCCCGGTGGCGCTCGCGGACCAAACGGCAACCCTCAACCCGTCTCAGAGCGACCGCCCCACATTCGACTTGATCTACCAGTTGCTGGGCATCTTCTTCGATCTCGTACCGGCCGCCCTGGTGGCCTTTATTCTGTGGCAGACCGCGAAGCCGCATCTGGGGCGGCTCGGCATCGACGGGTCCCGGCCCGGCCGCGATTCACTCTGGGGAGCAGGGCTCGCTCTGGCGATCGGCATCCCGGGTATCGGTGTTTATCTCGGGGCGCGGGCGCTGGGTCTCGCGGTAGATGTGAACCCGGCACCCCTCGACGCCTACTGGTGGACCATCCCGGTTCTGGTGCTCTCCGCGATTCGGGCGGGCATCACCGAAGAAGTCATCGTCATCGGTTACCTATTCGCCCGGCTGCGGGACCTCGGCTGGGGGACCTGGCCCATCATCATCGCCAGCGCCGTGCTGCGCGGCACATATCACCTCTATCAGGGTTTCGGCGGATTCGTGGGAAACCTGGCGATGGGTCTCGTGTTCGGGTGGTTGTACACCCGCACCGGGCGGGTGCTGCCACTCGTGATCGCGCACGCCGTGATCGATGCCGCGATCTTCCTCGGGTATCCGTGGGCGCGCGCCGCGTTCCCCACCGTGCTCGGCTAGACGGGCTGCTGGCTACGCGAAAGCTTCCACGGGCGGGCATGCGCACACGAGGTTGCGGTCGCCGTAGGCGTTATCCACCCGGCGCACCGGTGGCCAGTACTTGCCGCGGATCAGCGAGCGCAGCGGGTAGACCGCCTGCTCACGGGAATAGGCGTGCGTCCACTCACCCTCGATCACCGACTGCGCCGTGTGCGGGGCTCCGATGAGCGGGTTGTCTTCGGCGGGCCAGACGCCGGATGCCACGGCATCCGCCTCTTCCCTGATCGCGATCATCGCGGCGATGAACCGGTCGATCTCCGTCAGATCCTCGCTCTCGGTCGGCTCGATCATCAAGGTGCCAGCCACCGGGAACGACATCGTCGGGGCGTGGAATCCGAAGTCGATCAGCCGTTTCGCGACGTCGTTGTTGTCGATGCCGGTCGCCTCCTTGAGCAGCCGCAGATCGAGCACGCACTCGTGTGCGACGAGGCCGTTGCCACCGGTGTAGAGCACCGGGTAGTGCTCCGCGAGCCGCACGGCCATGTAGTTCGCGGCGAGCACGGCGGCGCCGGTCGCTTCCCGCAGCCCGTCGGCTCCCATCATGCGAACGTACGCCCAAGAGATGGGCAGGATGCTGGCCGAGCCGTACGGCGCGGCGGATACGGGAACACCTCCCGGCAGCGCGCCCTGGGCCATCGAATGGCCCGGCAGGAACGCCGCCAGATGCGCTTTGGCCGCCACCGGACCGACCCCGGGGCCGCCCCCACCATGCGGGATGCAGAACGTCTTGTGCAGGTTGAGATGCGAGACATCCCCGCCGAAATCGCCGAACCGGGCGTAGCCGAGGAGGGCGTTGAGGTTGGCGCCGTCCACGTAGACCTGCCCACCGGCCTCGTGGACGGCGGCGCAGATCGCGCCCACCTCGTGCTCGTACACCCCGTGCGTGGAGGGGTAGGTGATCATGAGCGCCGCCAACTCGCTACGGTGCCGGGCGATCTTGGTGCGCAGGTCGTCGATGTCGACGTTGCCGAGTTCATCGCAGGCGACCACGACCACCTGCATCCCGGCGAGTACGGCGCTGGCGGCATTCGTGCCGTGAGCGCTCGAGGGGATGAGGCAGACGACACGGTGCGCATCGCCGTTGGCCCGGTGGTAGCCGCGGATAGCCAGCAGTCCCGCGAGTTCGCCCTGGCTGCCCGCGTTGGGTTGCAGCGATACCGAGTCGTAGCCGGTGACCTCCGCCAGCCACACCTGTAGTTGCTCGATGAGCTGGAGATAGCCGGCGACGTCCGAAGCGGGTGCGAACGGGTGGATGCCGGCGAACTCGGGCCAGGAAACCGCCTCCATCTCGGTGGCGGCGGTGAGTTTCATCGTGCACGAGCCGAGCGGGATCATCCCTCGGTCGAGGGCGTAATCCTTATCGGCGAGGTATTTGAGGTAGCGCATCATGCTCGTCTCGGAGCGGTGGGTGTTGAAAACGGGATGCGTCAGGTAGGCGGACTCCCGGTGCAGCTGCGCGGGAAGGGGAGAGGCGGGCAGCCGTGTGCCATGCTGCCGACCGTCGATCGGGTCGACGCCGAGGGGCGCCAGCACCCGGTCGATGAGCAGGGCGTCGGATGCGGTGACCTCATCGAAACTGAGCCGCACGGTGTCCGCATCGACGGTGCCGTAGAGCACGCCAGCCGCATGGGCCTTCGCGACGACTTCGGCGGCCCGGCCGGGCACCCGAACCACGATGGTGTCGAAGAAGGACTCGTGCACGATCTCGACCCGCGCCACCCGCAATCGGGCCGCAGAATCCACGGCCGCACGATGGACTCGTTCGGCGATCCGCCGGAGCCCGTCGGGACCGTGATAGACGGCGTACATCGATGCCATCACCGCGAGCAGCACCTGAGCCGTGCAGATATTCGACGTGGCCTTCTCGCGCCGGATGTGCTGCTCCCGGGCCTGCAGCGACAATCGGTACGCGGGGTGACCGTCGGCATCCTGCGAGACCCCCACGAGTCGCCCGGGCAGCTGGCGCTCGAGGCCAACGCGTACCGCGAGATAGCCCGCATGCGGACCCCCGAACCCCATAGGCACCCCGAATCGCTGGGAGGTACCGACCGCGACATCGGCGCCGAGTTCGCCCGGCGAGCTCAGCAGGGTCAGAGCGAGCAGGTCAGCCGCCATGACCGTCACGGCCCCGGATGCTTTCGCGGCCGCGATGACGGCGGCCGGATCCCAGACCCGTCCCGATGCCCCCGGGTATTGAATGAAGAGCCCGAAGGCCTCCGGTAGCGACGTTTCTCCCGTCACGCCGAAATCCACCTCGACGATCGCGATGCCGACCGGTTCGGCTCGCCCGGCCAGCAGTGCCTTCGTCTGAGGATAGGCATCGGAATCGACGAGGAAGACCGACGACTGCGAATCGGACGCGCGGCGGGCCAGCAACATTCCCTCGACCGCGGCGGTGCCCTCGTCGAGCATCGACGCGTTGGCGGTGCCCATGCCCGTCAGGTCGCAGACCATCGTCTGAAAATTGATGAGCGCCTCGAGACGCCCTTGGCTGATCTCTGGCTGATACGGGGTGTACGCGGTGTACCAGCTGGGGTTCTGCAAGACGTTCCGCGCGATCACCGCGGGGGTGATCGTGTCGTAGTAACCGAGCCCGATCATCGATTGGTTGACCGTGTTGCGGCTCGCGATCTCACGCAACTCCACGAGGACCTGCCGCTCGGATGCCGCGGGCGGGATGCTGGTGGGCAGCGACCGATCGAGATGGATGGCGTGCGGCACGGCCGCCTCCACGAGGGTTTCGACGGAGGGGTAGCCCAGAGCTTCGAGCATCGTGGCCTGCGCCGAGGCATCCGTACCGATGTGTCGATCGGCGAAACGGTCGTTCATCATTCTCCAGTCAGTTCGCGGTAGGCGGCCAAGTCGAGCAGGTCGGGCAGGTCGGCGAACTCGACCCGCAGCAACCATCCGGCACCGAACGGATCGGAGTTGATCAGCTCCGGTGACGCGATGACCGCCGCGTTGGCCTCGATCACCGTTCCCTGCACCGGGCTGAACACCTCGCCCACCGACTTGGTGGACTCGATCTCGCCGACGACGGTTCCCTCGACGAGAACGGCACCGACCTTGGGCAGGTCGACGAAGACGATGTCGCCGAGCTTCTGTGCCGCGTAGGCGGTGATGCCCACCGTCGCAATCGATCCGTCCAGGCGGATCCACTCGTGCTCGGTCGTGTATTTGAGGTCCTGCTCGTCAGTCATCAGCGGCCTTTCGCGGCATCAGTTGCTCTTCTCGGCATCTTTGCTTCTCTTGTAGAACGGGAACTCGACAACGGATGCTGCCACGATCGACCCGCGGATATCGACCGCGACCCGAGTGCCGGTCGAACTCAGCGCTGGCTCGATATACGCCATGGCGATCGGGTATCCGAGCGTCGGCGAGAGGGCGCCGCTCGTGATCGAGCCGACGGCAACAGCGGCGGGTCCGGCATTCAGTACCGGGTAGTCGGCCCGGCCTGCGCGTCGACCCTCGAGCCGCAGACCCACGAGCACCGGGGCGTCCACCGCGGGGCCTGCCTCGATCGCCGCGCTCCCCACGAACTCCTTGCCGAGGTTCGGCACCCGGCCGAGCCCGGCCTGCACCGGCAGGATGCCGCGGCTCAACTCGTGGCCGTAGAGCGGCATCCCCGCCTCAAGCCGCAGCGTGTCGCGGCTCGCGAGCCCGGCCGGCACGAGCCCGGCATCCGTGCCCGCGAAGACCAGAGCGGCCCACAGGTCGATCGCGAGCGCGGCATCCACGTAGAGCTCGAAGCCGTCCTCGCCCGTGTATCCGGTGCGAGCGATGAGTAGGGATTCGCCCTCGAAGCGCCCCGGACGCACGCGGTAGTACTTCAGGTCGGTGAGGTCGTCGACGACGATCCCCCCCGTTGACATGATGATCTCGCGAGCGCGCGGGCCCTGCACGGCGATCAGGGCAGTCTCGTCGCTCCGATCCGTGACGACGCAGTCGTGCCCGGCCGCGCGGGCGCCCAACTCGTGCACGACCACGGCGCGGTTCGCGGCGTTGGCCACGATGAGAAAGTCGTGCTCGCCAGTGCGGTACACGACTAGGTCATCGATGATTCCCCCGTCCGGCGCCAGAAGCAGGCTGTACTTGGCCTGCCCGACGGCGACCGCGGAGATCAGACCCGCGAGAGCGAAGTCCAGAGCGCCGCCCGCCCCCGCACCCGTGACGGAGATCTCTGCCATGTGCGACAGGTCGAAGATGCCAGCCGATGTGCGCACCGCGTGATGCTCGGCGAGTTCGGATCCGTAACGTACGGGCATCTGCCAGCCCGCGAAGTCGGTGAAACTGGCGCCAGCGGCGATGTGCACGGTGTGCAGGGGGGAGCACAGCATGTGGGGGGATGTCGCCGTGCTGTCGGTCATGGAATTCTCCTCGCGCACGGGCTTTTCCCTGCGTTCTCGAACTCCCCCACTGTCATCGACCTGAGAGTTTCACCGGGAGGCATCCCGGCTTTCACCGTCGGTGGCGACGGTATGGCCGACGCGCTTTCCAGAGTGGCCAGATCGATGCGGTACGGATACCTGAGAGATTGGCGGGGAGGCTTGCTCCTTCGGTGCTCGTTCGGTGACGAGCTCTCCCGCATCGTGTTGCGGCCCGGTATTGAATTGGGATGAATCGGTAGTGCAACTGCGTGTAGGTGCAGTCTATCGATCGCCCAGCGCGATCAGCGCCTCATTGTGTTTGAGGAAGCCGGGTTTCCACGGTGGGTCGTATCGGGCGAAGTAGGGGGTGCCCACGGTCTCGAGCCCCTCGCGCCCGACCGCGGCCACCAACTCGGCGGCATTCTCGAGAAACCGGGGCTCCGAGGAACCGCCGCTGAACCGGCGTGCCGCAACCCGGTGGGATGCGACGACCCGGGTCCGCAGGCGCGCGTCGGTCGGGAGCGGCGTGGAGGCGGCATCCATACCGGCTGGCAGCACGAAACTGACCGTGTGGCGCCCGGGTTTCTCTTGTCTTTGGATAACCGGCGCGGTCATCGGAATCTGCCGGGACGTTTCGTTACCGCCGCCGATGTATCGAAGCAATGGCCGAAAACCCCGGTTTCCGGCTTCGAAGAAGTCGCCGTCGACCTCCACATCGACGAGCACGTAGGCGGGGTACACCCTCGTCTCGAAGCCGTCGTAGCGATGCTCGACCTCGAACGGCTGGTGTTCGGTCATGGTTTGCCTTCCGGTTCGGCGGGGTCGGAATCTTCGGTGGCCTCGCCGTCGGAGTCGTCGCCGTCGTTGTCATCGCCGTCGTTGTCATCGCCGTCGTCGTCCCCGGTCTCATCAGCACCCTCGCCACCAATGGACAGCAACTCATCCATGTCAGCCTCGACCGCCCACTGCGCCGATAGGGATGCCTCGGCGGCCTGGGTCTCCTCGATGAGCTTCTCGAGCAGATCTACGAGCGTCGCAGATCGCAAGAGCGCGACCTGGTCGAGGGGACCGAGCGGCGCGATAGCCGCCAGCTGCCACGAGCGCTGCAGCGGATCATCCGACAGTTCGATGTTGGACGACCACTGCTGGTCCATGAATTCGCTGGCCCGCGCCAGCGTGCGGCGCACGAGTTGCTCGGCGCGGTCGAGGAGGGGCCGCAACTCCTCTTCCCACTCGAGATCTGCGAGGTCGGAGATGTCGGCTTTCGGATGCGGGTCTTCGGCGAGCCACTCGGTGATCGCGACGCGGCGCCCGCCCTGGGCCACCAACCCGATGAAACCCTCGGCGGCTTCGAGCTGGGTGATCGTCGCGACGGTACCGACGGAGAAGCGCTTCTCGCCGCCGCCCACCTCCTGACCCCGTTCGATGAGCACGACTCCAAACTCGGACGGCTCCTCCTGCAGCACTCGGGACAGCATGACGACGTACCGCTCTTCGAAGATGCGCAGGATGAGCGGCATGTGGGGGAAGAGCACGGAACCGAGCGGGAACATCGCGAGCTGGGTCATGAAGATAGCGAACCATGCCGCGGGCCCGAGTGCCAGTCGCGCAGCCGACTCGCAGGAGCACCCCGGGGATACGGTGGGGTTATGCCCTCCCGTGATCTCGACACCACTACGCACCGGCGCCTGCCCGACGGGCTGCGGGATGCCCGCCCGGCAGGCCCGACCCGCACGCTCGGGCGCATCGGGTTGGGACTGTTCCTCACGGCGGCCGGCACGAGCCACCTCACGATCTACCGGCAGGCATTCCGCGCGCAGGTACCGACCTGGTTGCCCCTTGACCCCGACTTCGTGGTGGTGGCATCCGGGATCGTGGAGATCACGCTGGGGCTCGCCCTCATCCTTCTCTACCGGTTGCGCGTACCGGTCGGATGGCTCGTCGCGCTTTTCTTCCTGGCGATCCTTCCCGGCAACGTCTCGCAATTCGCGACCGGCACCGACTCGTTCGGCCTCAACAGCGACGCAGCCCGGGGCATCCGGTTGTTGTTTCAGCCACTGTTGGTGGTGTGGGCACTGTGGTCGACCGGGGCGTTCCGCGCGTGGCGGTCGGGTCGGCGGTCAGCGGAGCGGCCGTGAGCTGCGGCGGCTATGACTACTTGGTAGCGACCCCGTAGATCATGTAACGACCTGAGCGGGGCATCACACGATTGAACACAGCGTCATCGATGGTGGCGAGCGCTCTCCGATGTCGCTCGGTGAGGCCGAAGACGGCTACGACGCCTGTGCTATCGACACTCAGCGACGAGAACGCTCGGAACATCTCGCGATACTGCCCGACCGTCATGAAGCGCCACGCCGCATTCCGGTGCCGGTTGGCCAGCGCGCGCACGATCCGGTGCAGGATGCCGCCGCGCAGGTTCTCTGCGAAGAAAACCCGTCCCCCGGGCTTCAGAGCAGCACGCATCCCGTCGATCGCCTGTTTCGACGAAGCGAAGTTAGAGCCGATTCCTCCCAGCACAGATTTGAACACGATGACGTCGAACCGGCTCGTGTACGGAATCGACGCCGCGTCGATATCCTCGTAAGCGATCAGCGACGTCACCCCCCGCCGCTCGTGCAACGGCCTTGCCATGGCCCCGGTGTTCATCAGGTTGGAGCACACCACCCGGTGACCTCGTGATGCCAGCCACAGTGACGGGCCACCGGGCCCAGCGCCCATCTCCAGGCAGTCGAGCGACTCGCCGTCACGCCCGAGCTGGGCATCCCAGAACCGCACCGCGCGCGACCAGGTGCCGACATCCCAGCCGACGATGTCTTCCATCAAGTCGGGGTCGATGTTCGGGGCAGCCACTGTAAAACGCTAGCAGGGCCGCCACTTCGAGCCGCTAGTTGTTGAACCGGAACTCGACTACATCACCGTCTTGCATCACATAGTCCTTACCCTCGATGCGAGCTTTGCCCTTGGCGCGCGCCTCGGCGATCGACCCCGTCGCGATCAGGTCGTCGAAGCCGACGATCTCTGCCTTGATGAAACCCTTCTCGAAGTCGGTGTGGATGACCCCAGCCGCCTGCGGCGCCTTCCAACCCTTGCCGATGGTCCAGGCGCGGCTCTCCTTGGGGCCTGCCGTGAGGTAGGTCTGGAGGCCGAGCGTATCGAAGCCGATACGAGCGAGCTGGTCGAGCCCGCTCTCGGTTTGACCGGTGCTCGCCAGGAGTTCCGCCGCATCCACCTCGTCGAGGTCGATGAGCTCGCTCTCCAGTTTGGCGTCGAGGAAGACGGCGTGAGCCGGGGCCACCAGGGCTGCGAGCGCGGCTTTCGCCGTGGCATCCGCCAGCACGGCCTCGTCGATGTTGAAGACGTAGATGAACGGCTTCGCGGTGAGGAGGCCCAGTTCGCGGATCGGCTCGATGTCAAGCGACGAGGCAGAGAGCGGCGTGCCGGCGTCGAGGGCGGCCCGCGCGGCCGTCGCTGCATCGAGGACGGCGGGCTCGATTCGCTTTGTCCTGAGCTCCTTCTCGTAGCGCGGGATGGCGCGCTCGAGAGTCTGCAGGTCAGCCAGGATGAGCTCGGTGTTGATGGTCGCCATGTCGGATGCCGCATCGACCCGGCCATCGACGTGGATGACATCCGGGTCGGCGAAGGCCCGCACTACCTGGGCGATCGCATCGGCCTCACGGATGGATGCGAGGAACTTGTTGCCGAGGCCCTCGCCGACGCTGGCGCCCTTGACGATTCCCGCGATGTCGACGAAGGACACGGGCGCCGCCACGATGCGCTCGCTCGCGAAGAGTTCGGCGAGCGCCGCCAGACGCCCATCGGGCAGGGTGACGACGCCCACGTTCGGTTCGATCGTGGCAAAAGGATAGTTCGCCGCCAGAACCGAATTCTTCGTCAGTGCGTTGAACAAGGTGGACTTGCCGACATTCGGCAGGCCGACGATCGCGATAGTGAGAGCCACGGGGTTCTAGCGTACGCACCCGGGCGAGGTGACGCTTCCGCGGCACCGCGCGCAAAAGCGACGACATGCGCAAGCCGGGGGTTCAGGAGAAGGGCGCACCGCGCGGCCGCCGCTCATGATCCTCTCCGGCGCGCCCGGCCCGCGGCGTCGGCTGCCCGTGTCAGCATCGTGGCGTGCCCCTGGATTTCACCGCCATCGATTTCGAGACCGCCAACAACTCCCCGGGCAGCGCATGCTCGGTCGGGCTCGTCAAAGTGCGGGATGGGAGGGTAGAGGAAACGGTGTATTGGCTGATCAAGCCGCCATTCGGTCATGACCACTTCTTGGAATGGAACGTGCGCATCCACGGCATCATGAGCGTGGACGTGCAAGACAGCCCGCTATGGAGTGAGCAATTGCCAGACCTGGTTGACTTTGTGGGCGGCGACACCCTCGTCGCCCACAATGCGCGATTCGACATGGGGGTGATCGACGCAGCCTGCGCTGCGTCGTACCTTCCGACGCCGTCCCTCCCCTACCTGTGCAGCCTTCAGGTGGCCCGCCGCACCTACCACCTCGACTCGTACCGCCTCCCCATTGCAGCGATGGCCGCGGGGTTCGAGGACTTCGAGCATCACAACGCGGCAGCGGATGCCGCCGCGTGCGCCGCCATAATCGTGCATGCCGCCGCGCGGCACGGTGCCTCCACCGTCACCGAGCTGGCGGGCTTGACCGGGGCGCGCCTGCGGCAACTGGGGCGGGTGGATGCTGCCGTTCCGGCGAATGCACACGCCACCGCGCAGCCCGAGGCGAGGGTTACCGCGCGGTAACCCGCTGGCGTGCTACCCGTTCTGCGGGAACCCTAGGTTGATGCCGCCGTGACTCGGGTCGAGCCAGCGCGAGGTGATCGCCTTCTGGCGCGTGAAGAAGTGGATGGCATCGGGTCCGTAGGCTTTCGTGTCGCCGAACAACGAATCCTTCCAGCCGCCGAACGAGTAGTAGCCGACCGGGACCGGGATGGGCACGTTGATGCCCACCATGCCGACCTGCACCTCGCGCTGGAAGCGGCGCGCCGCTCCGCCGTCGTTGGTGAAGATGGCGGTGCCGTTGCCGTAGGGCGACGAGTTGATCAGCTCGAGTCCCTCCTCGTAGGAGGCGACCCGAACGATCGACAGCACGGGGCCGAAGATCTCGTGACGATAGACGTCGGAGGTGACGGGGACCCGGTCGATCAGGGTCGGGCCGAGCCAGAAGCCGTCGGCCGCGCCGTCCACCTCGATGCCGCGCCCGTCGACGACGATGCTCGCCCCGTCGCTGATGGCGACGTCGATATAGGACGCCACTTTGTCCCGGTGCTCGCGCGTGATGAGCGGACCCATGTCGCAGCCGCGGGTTCCGTCGCCGACCCGCAGGCCCGACATCCGCGACCGGATCTTCTCGACGAGGTCGTCCGCCACCGGTTCCACTGCGACGACGACCGAAATGGCCATGCAGCGTTCGCCGGCCGAGCCGAAGCCGGCGTTGACGGCCGAGTCGGCGACGAGATCGAGGTCTGCGTCGGGAAGCACGAGCATGTGGTTCTTCGCACCGCCGAGCGCCTGCACCCGTTTACCGGCGCGGGATGCCGTCTCGTAGATGTACTTGGCGATGGGGGTCGAGCCCACGAATGAGATGGATGCGACGTCCGGGTGCTCGAGGAGGGCATCCACCGCCTCCTTGTCCCCGTGCACGACGTTGAGGACGCCATCGGGCAGGCCCGCCTCCTTCAGGAGGGCCGCCATCCACATCGCCGCGGACGGATCCTTCTCCGAGGGTTTGAGAATGACGGTGTTGCCTGCCGCGATCGCAATCGGGAAGAACCACAGCGGCACCATGGCGGGGAAGTTGAACGGGCTGATGATACCGACGACGCCGAGCGGCTGGTGGAGCGAGTACACGTCCACGCCGGTCGAGACGTTCTCGGAGTACTCGCCCTTCATGAGGTGTGGGATGGCCGTCGCCCACTCCACGACCTCGAGCCCGCGGGCGATCTCCCCGAGCGCGTCGGAGGTCACCTTGCCGTGCTCGTTGGTCAGGATGGCGGCGAGGTCCTCTTTGCGGGCATTCAGCAACTCGCGGAAGGTGAACAGCACTGCCTGCCGCTTGGCCAGGGACGCTCCCGACCAGCCGGGGAAAGCCGCCCGGGCAACGGCCACGGCGGCATCCACATCTGCCGTGCTGGCAAGGCGAACCTCCCGCGACACGGTGCCCTCGGCCGGGTTGTAAACGGGCGAGGTGCGGGTGGATGCGCCGCCGAATGCTGCGCCGCCGACCCAGTGTTCCAGTGTCTGCATGTGGCAACTCTAGATTGTCCGACCCCCCTGTCACACTAGCCGCATGGACCCCATGGCAACCCTTCTCATCGGTATCGCGGTCGGCGTGCTCCTCGGCGTCGTGGTCGGAGCCGGTGGTGCGTTGGCGCTGCGCGGGCGCACGGCGTCGGGCGGTGCGGCGATCGACCTCCCCCTGCTCGAAGCGCGGCATGATGCCGCGATCGCCCACTTGCGCGCCGAAGAACGGTCGGTGCAGGCCGACTTGACCGCGGACCGCGCAGCCATCCACGCCACGGCCGACGGGCTGCGTCAACAACTCGAAGCCTTGCAGCAGCAGCACGGCCAGATCATCGACCGGCAACGAATGGATGCCTCGGCGCAGGCCGAGCGCGATTTGCGCGAGTCGAAGGTGCTCCAGGCCCTCAGCCCTGTGCAGGAGTCACTTCGCACCATGCAGCACAAGGTCACCGAGCTCGAGGCGCAACGCAGCCTCCAGCACGGCCAACTGAGCCAGCAGCTGCGGGCCGCCACCGAATCGGAGGAGCGACTGCGCAGCACGGCCGAATCGCTCGCCTCTGCGCTTCGCAGCAACTCAACCCGCGGCGTATGGGGCGAGACGCAGTTGCGCAATGTCGTGGAGGCGGCGGGCCTGCTCGAGCGGGTCGACTTCGACGTGCAGCACAGTATCGTGTCGGATGCCGGGGCGGGCCAGCGCGCGGGGCGACCCGATATGGTCGTCCACTTGCCCGGCGGGAAGAACATCGCGGTCGATGCGAAGGTTCCATTCGCCGCCTACCTCGAGGCGAGCCAGATCCCGATTACGGCGACCGGCGAGGAGGGCGCTCGCCGCGAGACGCTGATCAAGCAGCATGTGAAAGTGCTTCGAAGCCACATCGACGCATTGGCGGGCAAGGCCTACTGGGCGGGGCTGGAAGCATCCCCAGAACTGGTGATCGCGTTCATTCCGAGCGAGTCCCTCGTGTCGTCGGCGCTGGAGGCAGACCCGTCGATCATGGATTACGCGTTCGGCAAGAGGGTGGCTCTCGCCTCCCCCGTGACGCTGTGGTCAGTGCTCAAAACCGTCGCCTTCTCATGGCAGCAAGACGTGCTGACCGATCAGGCCAAGGTGTTGTTCGATCTGAGCAAAGAGCTCTATCAGCGTCTCGCACTTCTGTCCGAGCATGCAGACAAGCTGCGCAAATCCATCGACTCGACCGTCGCCAGTTACAACCAGTTCGCGAACTCGCTGGAATCCAGGGTGCTCGTTACCGCTCGCAAGTTGAACGCACTCGACGAATCGAAGGTCATCGGCCCGGCTCAGACCGTCGAGCAGTCACCGCGCCTCCTGACCTCCGCGGAGCTGGACGTCGCGGTGAGTCACCACGTGGTGGAGGAACTGCAAGCCCTCGACACGATGGACGGCGTCGGGCGCCCCGAGTTGGATCCGTCGGGGCTCGAGGACCTATCAATGGAGCAGGTCAAGCGAGCGAGCTAGCAGCATCCAGCCACCGGGTGGCGAGGTGGTCCGCGGTCACGCGGCGAATCGTGCCCGAGGTCGAGCGCAGCACGATCGACTCGGTGCGGATGATCGGCCCGAGCCGCTTGACGCCGTTGACCAGGCCGCCGTCTGTCACCCCGGTCGCCACGAAGAAGGTGTTGTCGCTTCGAACGAGCGTGTCCGCGTCGTAGACGTGGTCGAAGAGCAGACCCGCTGCTTCGCCGTTCGCTCGCTCCTCGTCGGTGCGCGGGTGCAGAATCGCCTGGATGACGCCGCCGAGCGCCTTGATTGCACAGGCCGTCGCTACCCCCTCGGGGCTGCCGCCGATGCCGTAACACATGTCGATCCTTGTGCCGTAGAGCGCCGCATTGATACCGCCCGCCACGTCGCCGTCGAGCATCAGTCGGGTTCCGGCGCCGGTGGCCCGAATCTGCTCGATGACCCCGACGTGCCTCGGCCGATCGAGCACGGCGACCACCATCTCCCCGACCGGCTTGCGCTTGGCCGCAGCGAGAGCGCGGATGTTCTCGCCGACGCTGGCGCGGATGTCGATGACTCCAACCCCCTCGGCCCCCGTGACGATCTTCGACATATAGAACACGCTCGAGGCATCCAGCATCGTGCCACGGTCCGAGACCGCGATCATCGAGAGGGCGTTTTGACGGCCAGCGGCGGTGAGGGAGGTGCCATCGATCGGGTCGACGGCGATGTCGCAGGATGGCCCGTTGCCGGTTCCCACCCGCTCCCCGTTGAACAACATCGGGGCGTCGTCCTTCTCGCCCTCGCCGATCACCACGATGCCGTCGAAGTCCACCGTACCGAGGAAGGTACGCATCGCGTCGACCGCGGCGGCGTCTGCTGCGTTCTTGTCACCCTTGCCGATGAAGGGCACCGCTCTGATCGCGGCCGCTTCAGTGGCCCGCACGAGTTCGAGCGCGAGGTTGCGGTCCGGTTGCAGGCCGGAGAGTTCGGTGAGTACCACAGGGAGCCTTTCAGCCGAAACGGGCGCTGCGGTGGGATTCGTGGCCGATTCAGCGCCCCCAGCCTATTGGCCCGGCTCGGTAGGCTTCATCTGTCGGGGAGCCATCAGCCCGCCCGCCCTCAGCACCAGCCCGCACACCCGCAGCACCAAGCCGCCCACCCGCACTCGAGGAGAGCATCCGATGCCCGTCGCCACCCCGGACCAGTACGCCGACATGCTCGATCGCGCCAAGGGGGGCGGCTTCGCCTACCCGGCCGTCAACGTGTCGTCGTCGGCCACGATCAACGCCGTGCTGCAGGGACTGACCGAGGCCGGGTCTGACGGCATCATCCAGGTGACCACGGGAGGCGCGGATTACTTCGCCGGGCAGAGCGTGAAGGCGCGGGCATCGGGTGCGCTGGCGTTCGCCGCTTTCGCCACCGAGGTCGCGAAGAACTATCCGATCACCGTCGCTTTGCACACCGACCACTGCCCGAAGGATGCCCTGGACGGTTTCGTTCTGCCGCTCATCAGCGCTTCGGAGGAGGCCGTGCGGGCCGGCCGGGAACCGATCTTCCAGTCGCACATGTGGGATGGCTCGGCCGTGCCGCTCGCAGAGAACATCGAAATCGCGAAGACCCTCCTGCCGCGCATGAAAGCCATCAACGCGATTCTGGAAGTGGAGATCGGAGTCGTGGGCGGCGAGGAGGATGGTGTCAGCCACGACATCAACCAGCACCTCTACACGACCTTGGATGACGCGATCGAACTGGTCACGGCCCTCGGCCTCGGCAAGGACGGGCGCTACATGGCCGCCCTCACATTCGGCAACGTGCACGGGGTCTACAAGCCGGGCAACGTGAAGTTGCGGCCGGAATTGCTGGGCGAGATCCAGAAGGGTCTGCAGGCGCACTTCGGTACCGGCGACAAGCCGCTCGACCTGGTCTTCCACGGTGGATCGGGATCCAGCCAGGACGAGATCACCACCGCGGTTCACAACGGTGTCGTCAAGATGAACCTGGACACCGACACCCAGTACGCGTTCAGCCGCTCCGTCGCCGACACGGTGCTGAAGAACTACGACGGATTTCTCAAGATAGATGGCGAAGTCGGCAACAAGAAGGTCTACGACCCGCGCAGCTGGGGCAAGATCGCCGAGACCGCGATGGCGGCCCGAGTGCTTGCGGCCACCAAGGAACTCGGATCGTTCGGTCACTCCGCCGGCTGAGGACGGGTGAGGGCGGGATCTTCTCGCCCCCATTACGGCTGCATGAGCCGCATCGCGCCGAGACCCGCTCGCAGAGTTACGGGTTGCTTGACTTTTTGGGGTCAGCTGCCGCGCGTCGACTGTGCCATCACGTACGCGGTGAACGCCGGGTCGCTGACCATCACGAACAGCACACATCCGATCGTGATCGCCCACGCGATCGCCCCCGCGACCACGGGGAACCAGAACGCGGTGCGGTGGCGCGAGATGCGGTACAGCGCGAACCCGATGGCTGCGATCAGCAGCACCACGCGGGCGATGTTGATGATCAGCCCCACGGATGCCGCTAACGCTGTCGAGGTGAATTGTCCCACCCCCGCGTAGTCGAAGCTGGACTGCACGAGGGAGTGCAGATCGGCGAAACGACCGAACGAGCCCACCGTGTCGTAAACGCCGATGAGCAGCAGGAAGGTGGTGAGCACGATGTCGCGGGTGTCCCGCTGCGGGGTCACATCCTTCGCTGCAGGGGTGTCGACCACGGGCGGCTGCCACTCGTCTCGTACAGCGGGTGCTTCGGTGGCCGGGGTTGCGGCCGCTGGCGACGCGGTTCCTGGCGGCACCGTTTCCGAGGGGGCCGTCGTCGGCGGCACGGGAGCGTACTGCCCATACCGCGGCGGGGGGCGGTCGTCGGTCATGGGGTAGCGGCACCCTGCCAATCGAGGCGGCGCACCCGCCCGCCCGGGCCCCGCGCATCGGGTTGGCCGTTGACGCCCACGCGAAGTTCCTTGGGCAGGGAGAACATGAGGTCCTCTTCGGCGGTGACGACTTGGCTGACATCGCCGAAGCCAGCGTCGGCGAGTTCGTCCAGTACGTCCTGGACCAGAACCTCGGGAACCGATGCACCGCTCGTCACGCCGACGGTCAGCACACCCTCGAGCCACTCCTGCTGGATCTCGCGCGAGTAGTCGACCCGGTAGGCCGCACGAGCGCCGTTCTCCAGCGCGACATCCACTAGCCGCACGGTGTTGGAACTGTTCGCACTGCCGACGACGATCACCACTTCGGCTTGCTCCGAGACCTTCTTGATCGCCACTTGCCGATTCTGAGTGGCGTAGCAGATGTCATCGGTTGGGGGGTCCTGCAGGTGCGGAAAACGCTGGCGCAGCACCCGTACCGTCTCCATCGTCTCGTCGACGCTCAGGGTGGTCTGCGAGAGCCACACCACGTGCTCTGGATGCCGCACCGCGACGGTTGCCGCATCCAGCGGACTCTGCACGAGGGTGATGCGCTCCGGGGCGTGGCCCATCGTGCCCTCGACCTCTTCGTGGCCGGCATGGCCGATCAGGAGGATCTCGTAGTCGTCGCGCGCGAAGCGCAGTGCCTCCCGGTGCACCTTGGTCACGAGCGGGCAGGTCGCGTCGATCGCCAGCAGGTCACGGTCCGCCGCGCCCTGCACGACGGCGGGCGAGACACCGTGCGCGCTGAAGACGATGTGCGACCCGGGCGGCACCTCGGTGACATCGTCGACGAAGATCGCCCCCTTCTGCTCGAGGGTCGAGACGACATGGATGTTGTGCACGATCTGTTTGCGCACGTAGACAGGAGCGCCGAAGTTCTCGAGGGCCTTCTCGACGGCGATGACCGCGCGGTCGACCCCCGCACAGTACCCGCGCGGGGCGGCGAGGATCACGCGTCGACGCCCGACGATCGGGGTACTGACGAGCCTGTTGCGTTGGACAGGAACCCGGGGACTCATGAGCGGCACGACAGCGCCGTTCGAGATTGAGTTCACCCCGTAATTCTAGGCCGGGGCTGATCCGTGCGGGCCGAGCCCGCCGTCGACCCGCTCGTACTCCACGCGCGCCCGAACCTCGATCGCCATGATCGCGCTGAGTTGGGTGGAGTAGGCGACTGATCCCGACGGCGGAAAGCGCCAATCGTCGGCGGCCAAGAGCAATGCTGGCCGTGGCCCGCCGGGGTCGAACGGGCCCGCCGCCTCCGGTTTCCCGAGAAGGTCGGTGGGCGGTTGCATCAGGCTCGATGCCACGAGGGCATCCGTGCTCGATTCGATGAACGCTGTGAGGCGGCGGGCGGCATCCTGATCGGGAGCCAGGTGACGCAGGAGCCGCGCCGCGTACCGGTAGTAGATGCCCTTGAAGAGTCCGGAATCCCCGCCGTCACCCTCGGGTCGGAAGACCCCGTGGGTGGCGAGTTCGTCGATGGCGGCGACAGCGGTGCGGGCGCCTCGGTCGAGGAAGGACCGATCCCCGGTGGCCACGAACAGTTCGGTCGCGGCCCCCGCGTACAGCCCCTGGTTGTAGGTGAAGCGCCACCCGGCATCCAGCCGACCGTCCTTCTCGCGGTTGATTCCGTCAGCGAGGATGCCGGTGCCCGGGTCTAGCAAGGTCGCGCTCAGCCAGTCGAAGGCGGCGCGGCCGAACGGCAGGTATCGCGGATCCGCAGTGCGTTCGGCGAGACGGCACGACAGCATCGCGAATGGCCCGTTGGCCGGCGCGTTCTTGTAATCCAGTCGCTTGCCGCGCCAGGCTAGGCTCGCGCCGAACTGCTCGTTCCAGCCGCGGGAGTGGACGCGCTCCCAGATGGCGATCCCGTCGTTGAGGTAGTCCCGGGTAGGCACGGAGCCGTCGGCGTCATCAGTCGCGGCCGCCACGGCATCGGACAACCGCAGCGCGGCGAGCCCCAACCAGAGCATGTCGTCGAAGAAATCGTTGAACAGCGAACCGCGATTACGCCGTACGACGTTGCGATACGTGCGCACGGCCTCGTCCAACCATCGGCGGTCGGCAGTTCTCTCGAACGCGTCGAGGCGGGCATCCACCGCCTGGGCGAGCCACCAGAAGTTGAACGCCCGGTTAGTGCCTCGACGGTGTGGATAGTCGTTATTGAGCATCTGCGGCTCGGCAGCGCCGAAGAAGTGGGTCAAGCTGTGCTGCGCGATGTCGGCTCGCTGAGACCACAGAGCCGCACCGGTCGTCGTAGTCACCGAGGGCAGCGTAGCGTGACGCACGGGAGGAACGCGATGACGATTGAGAACGCGCCACCGACCCTGGATGCCCCGTGGTCCGTCGCCCTGTTCTCGAACAAGGTGAAGGGCTGGATCGAGCGGCTCGGCAGCGCGTGGATCGAGGGCGAGATCGCGCAATGGGGTGCCTCGAGCGGCACCGTGTACGGAAAGTTGACGGATCTCGACGAGGATGCCACGGTCTCCTTCACGATCTGGTCGTCGGTCAAGGCACGCCTCCCGGCCGACCTGAAACAGGGCGACCACGTGCTCGCCCTGGTGAAACCCACCTACTGGGTCAAGGGCGGCACCCTCTCGATGCAGGTTCTCGACATGCGCCACGTCGGGCTGGGTGACTTGCTCGAACGGCTCGAACGGCTTCGACGCACCCTCGCCGCGGAGGGCCTGTTCGAGCGCAAGAAGCCGCTGCCGTTCCTACCCGGTTGCATCGGACTGATCACCGGGCGGGATAGCGACGCCGAGAAGGATGTGCTGCGGAACGCCCAACTGAGATGGCCGGCGGTGCACTTCCGTGTGGTGCACGCGGCCGTGCAGGGCGATCGCGCCGTCGGCGAGGTGATCGCTGCCCTGCGGACCCTCGACGCCGACCCCGCGGTGGATGTCATCATCGTCGCGCGCGGTGGCGGCGATTTTCAGAACCTCCTGGTGTTCAGCGATGAGCAGCTCGTTCGCGCGGCGGCCGCGTGCACCACGCCGATCGTGAGTGCGATCGGACACGAAGCCGACCGGCCTCTGCTCGATGAGGTGGCCGACCTACGGGCATCCACCCCCACGGATGCCGCGAAACGCGTCGTGCCGGATGTGAGCGAGGAACGGGCGAGGGTGCAGCAAGCGCGCGCCGGGATGCGGTCACGCGTGACCCAGCGGGTCGCGATCGAAGTGGACCGCATGGGCGCGCTCCGCTCCCGGCCGGTGCTGTCGAGCTCGGCGTGGATGCTCGATTCCCGGGCCGAGGAGGTCGGGCGGTACGCCTCGCGGACCCGGGAGTTAGTGGACCGCCACCTCGAACGGTGCACGACGGCGGTCGCCGAACACGTCGCTACCCTGCGTGCGCTCTCACCCCAGCGCACGCTCGAGCGCGGGTACGCGGTGGTGCAACTGGCGGACGGCCGCGCCGTGCGGGATGCCGCGGAGGCGCCCGTCGGGACTCGCCTGCTTGTCACGGTGGCGGTCGGCAGCTTAGGAGCGAGGGTGGAGGCGCCAGCTGCGGGGGGCCACGGGGGTAGCGGATAGAATCGGGGCGTGGATGGCGTGAGCGAGGTAAAAGAGTTCAGCTACGAACAGGCCAGGGACGAACTGGTGAAGGTCGTTGCCGAACTCGAGCGAGGTTCCTCCACACTCGAAGAATCACTCTCGCTCTGGGAGCGCGGCGAGTTGCTCGCCACCCGCTGCGAGGAGTGGCTCGTCGGCGCACGCGCCCGGTTGGATGCCGCACGAGGCGATGCCGTCGCGTCGGCCGGGGCGGCGACTCCGAGCGCTCCGAGCCCGGCGTCCGCCACGTGATCGGCAGGCGGTGACCGTGGCATCCAAACCCGCACCCATCGTCGCAGAGCTCGGGCGAGCTGAAACGGCCGGGGAGACCGCGGATCGTAAGGCCGAGACCACACGTCGCCATCGCGCCGGGCAGACCACGCGCAACCTGGTCGGCGCGACGCTGGCATCCCTGGCTATCGTTGCGGGGCTCGTGGCGGTAGTACCTCGTCCATCGCCACCGCCAGCGGACCCCATCGATATCGTCGCGATCGCCGCACAGGCTCAACCCACGGCATCCGTGCCCCTCATCGTGCCGTTGCTGCCCGGCTGGGATGTCAACGACGCCCACTTCGAAACGCGCGCGCAAGTGCCCACGTGGTACGTCGGCTTCGTCACCCCCGCCACCCAATTCATCGCCTTCAACCAGGGAATCGGCGCCAATGCCACCTGGCAAGACGGCCTGCTCGCCGGCGCCCAGCGAACCGGCTCGACCACGATCGACGGCCGAACGTGGGACGTCTACGACCGACGCACGGCCCGAGACCCCGGTAATCTCGCCTATGCCATGGCAAGTACATCCGACGGCAGCACCGTAGTGCTGCACGGCACGGCGCCGACCGAGGAGTTCGAGGCGCTAGCAGCGGCCGTCGCCGCAGCGGGTCCGGCTCAGTGATCGCTCCCGTGGTGAGCGTGCCTCCCGCTCCTGCACTCTCGATGGGCCTGTCGCATATCACCGTGCCCGATGACACATGCCGGGCAGAACCCTGAGCCGCGCGCTTCGGACACCGGCCGAATCGTGGGCGGAACTGCAACGGGGCAATGCCCGTTTCGTCGCCGGCGCGCCGCATCACCCGCGCCAAGACGTGGAATCGCGCTCCGCCGTGGCGACCGAGCAGTCTCCGCAGGCCGCGCTCTTCGGATGCAGCGACTCGCGATTGGCGGCCGAGTTGATCTTCGATTGCGGCATCGGCGACCTGTTCATCGTTCGCAACGCCGGCCAGGTGATGTCGGACTCGGTGATCGGCTCGCTCGAGTACGCGGTGAGCGAGCTGGGGGTTACCCTCCTCGTCGTTCTGGGACACGACGGATGCGGCGCGGTGAATGCCGCAATCGACTCGCTGCGGCCGGATGCTTTGGCCCTCCCCCCGCATATCGCTTCGCTCGTGCAGCGGATCGTCCCCTCGGTTCAACGGGTCATGAATGAATCAAATCCGCCTACGACCGACGTCTCGAGCGTCGATTCCTCCGTTGTCGGCGCCCAGCATCTGCGTGACACCATCGCCGAATTGCTCGACTCGTCCGAACTGATCAGCGATGCGATCGCCGCCGGTACGCTGGCCGTGGTGGGAGCGAATTATCACCTGCTCGAGGGCCGGGCCATCGCCGACGTTATCGTGGGCGCGGTGTGATCGGTCAGCACGGGATCGCTCCGTCCCTTGCACGAAGCACCCGACCCACAACCCTTTAGGGAGCACAGCACGCCGTGAGCGATGACATCCTCTACCGGATCGAACACGACACGATGGGCGAGGTACGTGTTCCGATCGCCGCGTTGTACGGCGCTCAGACCCAGCGCGCCGTGGACAACTTCCCCATCTCCGGCTCGGGCCTCGAGCCCGCGCAGATCATCGCCCTTGCGCAGATCAAGCGAGCGGCCGCGATCGTCAACAGCGAGTTGGGCATCATCGACCAGTCAATCGGCGAGGCGATCGTCCGTGCCACGGATGAGTTGATCGCCGGGCACTACCACGACCAATTCCCGGTCGACACGTACCAGACCGGCAGCGGCACCTCGTCCAACATGAACATGAACGAAGTGCTCGCGCACCTCGCGACCGAGACGCTCGGCACGGCAGTGCACCCCAACGACCATGTCAACGCTTCACAATCCTCGAACGACGTCTTCCCGACCTCGGTGCATCTCGCGGTCACTTCGGCGCTGCTGCGCGATCTCATCCCGGCTCTCGAGCACCTCGCGGTAGCGCTCGGGGCCAAGGCGCTGCAGTGGCGGGATGTCGTCAAGCCCGGTCGCACCCACCTGATGGATGCCACGCCCGTCACCCTCGGACAAGAATTCGCCGGCTACACCCGGCAGATGCGTCTGGGCATCGAGCGGGTGGATGCCGTGATCCCCCGGGTTGCGGAAGTACCGCTCGGCGGCACGGCCACCGGCACCGGCATCAACACGCCGAAGGGGTTCCCGCAGCGCGTTATCGAGGTGCTGGCTGATGAGACCGGCCTGCCGATCACCGAAGCGCTCGACCACTTCGAGGCGCAAGGCGCGCGCGATGCGCTCGTGGAAGCATCCGGTGCCCTTCGGGTGGTTGCGGTCTCGCTGACGAAGATCTGCAACGACCTGCGCTGGATGGGATCGGGGCCGAACACCGGACTCGGGGAATTGCACATCCCGGACCTGCAGCCGGGCTCCTCCATCATGCCGGGCAAGGTGAACCCGGTGATTCCGGAAGCGCTGCTCATGGTGTGCGCGCGAGTCATCGGTAACGACGCCACGATCGCGTGGGCCGGCGCCTCGGGCAATTTCGAACTCAACGTCGGGATCCCCGTGATGGGGACGGCACTGCTGGAGTCGATCCGGCTGCTTTCGAACGCGACACGGGCACTGGCCGACAAGACCGTGGACGGCCTCGAAGCGAACGTGGCCCGGGCGTTGGCACTGGCTGAATCCTCGCCCGCCATCGTGACTCCCCTGAACAAGATCATCGGATACGAGGCCGCCGCCAGGATCGCCAAGCACTCCGTCGCCCGCTCGATGACGGTGCGTGAGGCCGTGATCGACCTCGGTTTCGTGGAGCGCGGCGAGGTCACACTGGCCCAGTTGGATGTCGCCCTCGACGTCATGTCGATGACCCACCCCGGGTGAGGCGGGAGTCACCGCACTCACTTCCTGGCGCTCGAACGATTTCTGGCTTGCGTCGCTACCGCACCATCGCTACGGCCGGAAGGGAGGTTCCGTCCAGGCCCTGGACCGCCCGGCCAGCCACCGGTAAAGCGAGTTTGATCGGAATGAGAACCGACCCGGTGATGGGGGCGTTCTCCGGGCAGGATGCGACGTTGTCGGGCAGTGTTCCATCGGCCGGATCCGGGAGGCCGTAGTAGACGGCGATCTGTACCGACTTCTCAGTCTCGATCACCACGACCTCGCGCGGGATGCACAAGAGCGGTCCTCGCACGTTCACCACGAGGTCAGCGGATGCCAGTACCGAGACCGCGTCGCGGTGCGAGTCCCCGACGTAC